>Ga0307430_1000980_pt1 | contig 22354 bp, 25 predicted proteins | sample SalMarWE160130MG_FD_202159 | JGI IMG/M metagenome (GOLD analysis project Ga0307430, IMG submission 202159) | Salt marsh sediment microbial communities from the Plum Island Ecosystem LTER, Massachusetts, United States - WE1603-130 | ecosystem: Environmental > Aquatic > Marine > Intertidal zone >...
CAAAAAGAATTCCAATATCCCGGAGTCTGTCCGCCAGAATATATAGGGAGAGAACACAAAGTATATCAAAAGGTAATGGAAGAATTAGAAAAAAGAAATGTTTTTTACAAAGAAAATATAATAGAGATATAATTTAATTAATTGGCAAATTAATTAATTGGCAAATTGGTCAATTGGATAATTGGTAAATTAATAAGGAGGTGGTAATTTAAGAATTTAATTCTACTAAAATAATTATCGCAAATTAATATTACTTGTATTAAAAACAATACAAGGTAGAGGCGCGGATAATAATGAAAAAGGGTGAATAGTTTATAATCTCACCTGAGAAGGTATTTCCGCCGAAGCAAAAAAGATTAAATAAAATCTTCTTGCTGGGCTTATAGTGAATAACTATAAGACTGTCATCAAATCTGTTCCCGGATTTAGATGGAGCGCTGCCTTAAGGTAGAGTGCTTCATCTAAACTAAGGGAAGTAAAAGGCAATTAATGAAGGCTCTATCATTAATTGCCTATTTTATTTGGTAGATTTTTTCTTAGCAAATGTTATCTTAAAACTAACTAACAAGATAACTAGATTGTATAGAAATTTCCTTTTTCCGTAGGTGCTCGATTCATCGGATCCGCAATAAAAACAGGTCGGATAAATCCAACCCCTACTTTAAAAGTACTATTTTATATGAAAAAGTTTTGAGTTTTGAACTAACGACTAACGACTATTCACTATCGACTAATTTAATAACTAAGTAACCAAGAAAAGGAGGAAAAAAATATGAAGGTTTTGGTTTTTGGAGGTTCGGGAAAGATGGGCTCTGCTGTTGCCTGGGATTTAGCCAAAAATAGTAAAGTTGGAGAAGTGGGAATTATAGGAATTACCGGTAGGAGAGAGAATACACTGGAAAAAACTAGAAAATGGATAAATAGTGATAAAATAGTGCTTCACGCTATTGATGTTAACAATCGAGAAGAGACTATGAAATTGATGGGAAAATATGATGTGGGCGCTATTACTTTACCTGATAGGAAATGTAGCTATAAAGTTGTGGATATGGCCATTGAGGCCGGACTTAATATTGTGGATATATTAGAAGAATATCATAGGAAACCGGATAAATATGAGGTTGAGGGTTTAGAAATTCCCAATGGAATGACCCTGAATGAATACGGAGAATCACTTCACCAAAAAGCAATAAAAAATGGAGTAACTTTTATCGATGGAATGGGTTTTGCTCCCGGCTTAACTAATATTACTTTGGGTGAAGGCATCAAGAAAATGGACCAGGCAGATTCAGCTATAGCCAGATGCGGAGGTATTCCGGCTAAAGATTTTGCTAAAAATCATCCCTTGAAATATATGATTACCTGGGCCTTTGAACATGTTTTAAGAGAATATATGGTTAAAGTGGATGTAATGAAGAATGGTAAAATTGTAGAAGCAAACGCAATGGATGATCTTGAAAAATTTCGATTTAACCAATTAGGGAAAGATGAGGAATTGGCCTGTGCTATTACTCCGGGGATGCCCAGTTTCCTTTATACCCGCCCACGACTTAAAGAATGTGCGGAAAAGACTATCCGTTGGCCGGGTCATTGGGAAGGAGCAGGAGTATTAAAAGAATGCGGTATGTTAGATCCTACCCCGGTAGAATTTAAAGGAATAAAGATATCTCCTCGTGAATTTTTATCCCATGTAATGACTCCCAAGCTTCAGCCTTTAGAAGGTGAAACTGATGTTTGTGTAATGTGGAATACAGTTACCGGAATAAAAGATGGACAAAAGATGAGAATCGATTACTATATGTGGGAAGAGGTAGATACCGAGAATGGTATTTCTGCTATGGGGAGAGTTACTGCTTTCCCGGAAGCTATTGCCACTGTAATGTTAGGAAAAGGAGAGATAACCAGGAAAGGGATAGTGGCTCCTGAAGATGCCATAGAAGGAAAAGTCTATGAAAATTTCTTGGAAGAGTTGAAGAGGAGAAAGATAAATATACTTGAGGTTTCCAAGAAGATATTATAAGATACTAAAGGGTAGTTTATTATTACTAAGGTATAAAATAAAAGAATTGTAAAATATTTGTATTAATAAATTAAAAATTTAGATTTAAGGAGACCAACTAAATGACCAAATTTATTTCACTTAAAACCAGTTTACCCGGCCCAAAGTCTCAGGAGATTGCCCAAAGAAGAGAAAAATATGTAGCCAAACCTATGGGCAGTTCCCTCTCCCCCTGTTATATCGCCCACGGTGAGGGAGCCTTGGTCACCGACGTAGACGGTAATCAGTTTATCGACTTAACCGGCGGTTGGGGATGTCTGGCCGTAGGACATACCCACAAGAAAGTGGTAGCTGCGGTTAAAGACCAGGCAGAAAAATACCTGCATACCGATTTTACCGCGGTCCCCTATGAATCTCTGGTAGAACTTGCTGAGAAGCTGGTAAACCTGGCTCCCGGGAGCACCCCCAAAGCAGCCGCCTTTTTTAACTCCGGTGCAGAAGCAGTAGAAAATGCGGTAAAGATTGCCCGAGCACATACCAAAAGACCGGCCATTATCGTCTTTGAAAATGCCTTCCACGGCCGCACCTTACTAACTATGACCATGACTCATAAGGCTATGCCCTACAAGTACCACTTCGGACCCTTTGCCCCCGAGATATACCGCTTACCTTTCCCAAGTCTCTCTCATCCTATGGCTAACCTGGAAGATTTTGAAAAGATACTTACTAACACTGTAACTCCCGAATCGGTGGCTGCTATAGTGATTGAACCTATCCAGGGAGAAGGAGGATTTAATGTCCCCCAGGAGGGATTTTTAGAATACTTAAGAAAACTGAGCAAGAAATACGGAATGTTACTTGTTACCGATGAGATTCAGAGTGGGATAGGCCGAACCGGAAAGTTTTTTGCCATAGAAAATTGGGATATAGAACCGGACATCATCTGTCTGGCTAAATCTTTAGCTGCCGGTCTGCCCCTTTCGGCAGTGATCGCCAAAAAAGAGATTACCGATACCCTCCCCGGAGGATGTATCGGGGGAACCTACGTAGGTAACCCGCTAGCCTGTCGGGCAGCCCTGGAGGTAATAAAGATCATCGAAGAAGAACACCTCTTAGACAGGGCGCTAAAGATCGGAGAAAGATTAAAAGAACGCTTCCTTCGGATGAAAGATAAATATCCTATAGTGGGAGATGTTCATGGTATAGGAGCGATGATGGCTATAGAATTGGTAAAAGACCAAAAAACCAAAGAACCTGCCCCTCAGGAAACAGCCCGGATTGTCGAGGAGTGCCTCAGGAATGGAGTATTCATGCCCACTGCCGGAATCAATAAAAACCTTCTTAGAATGTTGGTGTCCCTCGAGATTACCGATGAGCAGTTAGACGAAGGATTAGATGTATTGGAGAGGGCGATAGCTAAAGTTTAAAAAAAATTAAAAAAAATAAATAAAAAAAGAGGAATTTAAAAAGTTTTGTCGAATAAATAAAATAGTATTATAGGAGGAATTTTCAGTGAGTAAAATTAAAGTCATTATAATGGGAGCTGCTGGGAGAGATTTTCACAACTTCAATGTATATTTTAGAAATAATTCAAATTACGAGGTAGTTGCCTTTACCGCTACTCAAATCCCGGATATCGCCGGTAGAAAATATCCTGTTGAACTTTCCGGACCTTTATATCCTGAAGGTATTCCTATATATTCAGAGGAAGAATTACCTGATCTAATAAGAGGGAAACAGGTCGACCAGGTAATTTTAGCTTATAGTGACCTTCCCCATCAATATGTTATGGATAAAGCATCAATCGTGTTAGCCAATGGTGCTGACTTTAGATTAATGGGACCAAAGAACACTATGTTAAAATCTAAGGTTCCGGTAGTCTCAATATGTGCAGTGCGCACCGGTTGCGGGAAAAGCCAAACTACTCGTAGGGTTGGTGAAATATTAAAAGAGAGAGGATATAAAATTGCTGTAATTAGGCATCCTATGCCCTATGGTGACCTTAGAGAACAAATCTGGCAAAGATACGAGACCTATGCCGATTTAGATCGTTATAATTGTACTATCGAAGAGAGGGAAGAATATGAACCTCATATTGATAGAGGGAATATACTTTATGCCGGAGTAGATTATCAGGAAATAATAAAAAGAGCGGAAGAAGAAGCGGATATAATTCTTTGGGACGGAGGGAATAATGACTTACCTTTTTATCAACCGGATTTGCATATTGTGGTAACTGACCCCCACCGAGTGGGACACGAAATGAGCTATTATCCCGGAGAGGCTAATCTAAGAATGGCAGACGTTGTAGTAATTAATAAAATAGATACTGCTGCTCCGGATAAAATAAATTTACTTAGAGAGAATATTCATAAATTAGCCCCAAATGCGATAGTGGTAGACGCTGCTTCCCCTCTTACTGTAGACCATTCCGAACTTATTAGAGGTAAAAGGGTGCTGGTAGTTGAGGACGGTCCTACTTTAACTCATGGAGAAATGAAATTTGGTGCCGGAGTGGTAGCCGCTCAAAAATTTGGAGCTAAAGAAATTATAGATCCCCGACCTTACGCAGTGGGAACTATCAAAGATACTTATACAAAATATCCTGAAATAGGGACATTATTGCCTGCAATGGGATATGGGAAAAAACAGACTCAAGAACTGGAAGATACCATAAATGCTGTTGATTGCGACATGGTAATCATTGGTACTCCCATTGATTTGTCCCGAATTATCAAAATAAATAAGAAATCAGTAAGAGTAAAATATTATTTGCAGGAAATTGGTAGACCGAATTTGGACGAAGTCTTAAGTCAAAAAATTAAAAACAGGGGGTGATATAGAAGGATTAAAAGTACTTAACAAATTAGCTGTAATAAAGTTTTAGAAAAGTTTTATTTTTTAAATTAAGGAGAGTGAATTAAAAAATGTATTACTGGAACAAGTACAAAAATGTATTGTTATTGACTTCGTTAATATTTATTTTCTTTGCCTTATCTGGTATAGTCTGGGCTGCAGAAGAAGAAACCGCAGCAAATTATGGTTTTTTATCTCTATTACCACCATTAGTAGCTATTGTTCTGTGTTTTATAACTAAACAAGTTTTAGCTTCCCTATTTATCGGTATATGGGTAGGTGCTACTATCTTGACAGGTTGGAATCCCTTAACTGGTGTTACTCAAACCTTAGGTTATCTGGTAGAGAATGCTGCTGACAGTTGGAATGCCACCATCTTATTATTTGACTTCGTAATCGGTGGACTTATCGGTTTAATCTATCTTTCTGGCGGTGCTCAAGCCTTTGTTAAGGGTGTTACCGACAAAGTAAAAAGTGCTCGTGGCGGGCAATTTACCGCCTGGCTGTTTGGATTAATAATTTTCTTTGATGATTATGCCAATACTGCAATAGTAGGTAATGCCTTTATGCCAGTAACCGATAAATTGGGAATTTCCCGAGAAAAATTTTCTTATATTGTTGATTCAACAGCTGCACCGGTAGCTTCTTTAGCTCTAATTTCTACCTGGGTTGGGTATGAAGTGGGGCTTATTGGTGATGCCATAGAGGGTACTTCGGTATCTTTAACTCCTTACACCATCTTTTTACAATCAATACCTTATCGATTCTACAGCATTTTTGCTATTATATTAGTCCTGGCTATTGCCCTATCTCAAAGAGATTATGGACCAATGTTAAAAGCTGAACATCGAACAAGGACTACCGGTAAAGTATTTGCAGATGGAGCAAATCCGCTTTCTGGTGGAAGTAAATTAAAAGTATTAGAAGATGTACCACAGAAGACTGTAAATATGGTAGTGCCTATTGTAGTACTGGTGGCAGTTAGTATGTTTGGAATGTGGTGGACTGGTGGGGGTACTTCCGCTGAATCATTTACTGCCGCAATTTCTGATGCTGATGCTATGACCGCCCTTTTATGGGGAGCTATATTTGCTGTAATCACAGCTATATTCATGTATAAAGCTCAGGGGATTGGAACTTTAGCTAATATGATGGATGCCTTTATAGACGGAGCTAAGATGATGGTTTTAGCTAACTTGATTCTAATTTCCGCTTGGTCAATAGGTAGTGTTTGTGATAGTATTGGAACTGCTCCCTATGTAGTAAATGCCGCCAAAGGAGTTATCTCTCCGGTTTTACTACCTATGGTTATGTTTTTAATCTGTAATGTTATTTCTTTTTCTACCGGCACTTCTTGGGGAACTATGGCCATAGCAATGCCTATTGCTATTCCTTTAGCCTTAGCTTTGGGCGTACCCTTACCTTTAGGCATATCTGCAGTGTTGACCGGTTCGGTTATGGGAGACCATTGTTCACCACTTTCTGATACTACTATTATGTCTTCAATGTTTTCTGGTTCTGACCATATCGACCACGTTAAGACTCAAATACCTTATGCCCTCACTGCCGCAGGAGTTGCTGTATTAGGATATCTCCTGGCAGGAAATGGTATGTCAGTAGCTTTGGTATTGCCTTTAGGATTAATATTAGTAGTAATTCTACTTTACCTATTTTCATCAATATCCGCAAAATCAGCGGGAATTTCCTTCCCTCTACCTGAACTTAAGGCGAAGAAAGCGGAAGAAGTTTAAACTAATTTATATTTTGTAACAACTAATCGAAAATGAAGCCATCTTGCTTTAGTTTTTAAAAAGACAAGGTGGCTTCATTTAGTGTTATGTGGTAAAATTTAATGAAAATAATTTTTTAAAATATATTACAAAACCTGTAATTTTGACAAAAGTTAATGGAGGGAGAAGGAATTAATGTCGAAAGAAAATAAAGATAATCAAAAATTATTAACATCTTTTGAATTTGAACCGGGAAAAGTGGAAAAAGGTTATACTGATAGGCGTTTATACATCAACCTTTCAGAAAATAAGATTGAAGAAAAACCCATTGACCTTCAGGTGAAGGAAACCTTTACCGGGGGACGTGGTTATGGTATGTGGTATTTATGGAATGCCGTTTCCTCAAAGACAAAATGGAATGATCCCGAAAATGAAATAATCTTTTGCACCGGGCCTATTTGCGGGGTTACTCAATATTCCGGTACCGGCAAGACCCACGTAGTAACTCTTTCACCGGAGACCGGGATAGTTAATGATAATAATGTGGGAGGCTACCTTGCTCCTTTTTTAAAATTTTCCGGTTGGGATCTTTTAGAAATTCAAGGTAAGGCCAAAGAAGATGTAATTATTTTTATTGATGGGAATAAAGGAAAAGTCATTATTGAAGAAGTTTCGGGAATAAATTCAGATACTTATTTACTTACCGAAAAACTAACTGAAAGATATGCTGATGATGAAAAAGATAAAAGGAATCTTAGTATTGTTTCTTCCGGAAGAGGGGCAGAGAATACCAATTTAGGGATTTTAAATATCACCTGGTATGATGTGCGCCGCAAGAAAGTTCGGATTAAACAAGCGGGACGTGGAGGAACGGGAAGCGTATTCCGGGATAAGAAAATTTTAGCAATCGTTACGAAATATAGCGGGGTAAACGCGAGCTCTAATCATGCAGCTTATCCCGAGCTTCTCAAAAAAGCTGGGCAAAGATTAACTAAAGAAATATTAGGTTTAGATCATATTCAAAATGGGATGCGAGAAACTGGGACGGTTAATTTATTGGACCATATGCAGAATTATAATTGTTTACCCGTTCATAATTATAAATTTGGTTCACATCCTAATGCTTTTAAAATTGAAAATAAGGTATGGCATCAGCGTATGACCCAGAATCAGGCAGGCGATTCCTGTTGGATGGGCTGCGCTATGAGGTGTGCCCATGCAGTAGATAATTTTGAACTATCTACTGGTCCCTTAAAAGGAGAAAAGGTCCTGGTGGATGGACCGGAGTATGAAACTACTGCCGGATTTGGAGGAAATTGCGGATGTTTTGACCCTGATTTTGTTTTAGAAGCCAATTTTTATTGTGATAATTACGGAATGGATACTATCGGAGTTAGCACCACTATGGCTTTTCTTATGGAGTGTTATGAAAATAATATTCTTAATAAAGAAATGACTGAGGGTTTGGAACTTAACTTTGGAAATACAAAAGTCGCTTTAGAATTAATTCATCAAATGGCAGAAGGAAAAGGATTTGGTAAAATTGCTGGGTTGGGGATTCGACAGATAAAGAAAATATTAGTAGAGCAATATGGTGCAGATGTAAAATTTTTACAGGATATCGGTATGGAATGTAAGGGAATGGAATTTTCTGAATATGTAACTAAAGAATCTTTAGCTCAGCAGGGAGGATATGGTATGGCCAACAAAGGTCCTCAACACGATGAAAACTGGCTTATCTTTATGGATCAGGTCAATAACCAGATTCCTACTTTTGAAGATAAGGCAGCTGCCATACGTTATTTTTCTTTATTCCGTACCTGGTTTTCACTGGTGGGCCTCTGTAAATTGCCCTGGAATGATATTGAGCCAGAAGATAATAAACAGAAGTATCATGGAATGGAAGCAGCAAAAGTTCCCGAACATCTGGAAAATTATTGCTGGCTTTTCGAAGGAGTTACCGGTAAACACCTTACGCCTGAAGAATTAATTTTACAGTCTGAAAGAGTTCATAATCTCCAGAGAATATTTAATTTGAAGATGGGTTTTGGAACACGTAAAGATGATGCAATACCTTATCGGGCTATGGGACCAGTTACTTCAGAGGAATATGAATCCCGTCAGGAAAAATATGACCAACAATTAAAAGAGATGGTCAATTTTGACCCCGAAGGAAAATCAACAGAAGAAAAAATAAAAGTTTTAAGGAATTACCGGGAAGAACAATACGAAAAACTCTGCGATGCTGTTTATAAACGTCGGGGTTGGAGTTCTAATGGTGTACCTACTTTAGAAACTATTAAAAAATTAAAGATAGATTTTCCAGAAATACTAGAGTTGGTGAAAAAATATCAGTCATGATTAAAGTAAACGGAAGAGATAGAGAGTGGGAAGAGAATTTAACCGTTGAGCTTCTACTGAAAAAATGTAAATATTCCTTTCCTTTAATAATGGTGAAGGTTAACGGTAAATATATTCCCAAAGAAAAATATAAAGATACTGCGATTATGAATGAAGACGATGTTCAGGTAATCCATTCAATTGCCGGCGGATAATCGTTTTAATTTAATTGATATTAATTTAGTTAGTGTAGATGATTAAAAGCAGAGGGTTTTGACCTTCTGCTTTTTTTTGTATCCTGCTTCTTGCAATTTTCATAAAGTAATGATATTATTTAATAAAGTTAGGCATACCTAATAATGATAGGAAGGCTTATAAATTAAAAATAGTTTTAAATAAAATTAAGAACAGTTAAAAAGGGGAGTAAAAACTAAATGACTACCCGAAACATGGAAGATTATCTGGAAGCGATATGGAATTTAAAGGATGAAAAAGGATATGTTAAAGCAAAAGATATTGCCGATAAATTAGAGGTAACCCGTCCCAGTGTATCTGAGATGATTAAAAAATTATCAGAAAAGAAATATATAATTTATGAAAAATATGGTGGAATTATATTCACCGGGAAGGGCAAAAAATTAGCCCAGGAGATCAAAAAGCGACATACTTTGCTAACGGAGTTTTTAAACATTATCGGAGTTGATGAACAAAATGCTCAGACTGATGCTTGCAAGTTAGAACACGATGTTTCACCCGAAACTATAACTTGCCTGCTTGAATTTGTAGAATTTATTAATTTATTACCAGAAAGCTCCAAGTGGAAAGAAAACTTTCAAGAATATTTGAAAAAAAGAGGCTTATTGGAAAGAAGCAGTAATAAAAATAAAAAATTATAAAGAAAAAATATTGAGAGAGAGAATAAAAAGATATGATAATTACTTTGGATTCAATAGGCGAAAATAAAAAAGCAAAAGTTGTTAGCATTTCCGGAGGATGGGGAATAAGACAACGCTTAGGTTGTTTAGGTGTTCATCCAGGAGATATAATAACTGTAAAAAAGAGTGCTATTATGCGGGGACCAATTTTAATAAGTATCCATGGGAATCAGGTTGCCTTGGGCAGAGGAGTAGCTAGAAAAGTCGTAGTGGAGGCAGAATAATGAAAATTGCTCTTATGGGACAACCCAATTCAGGCAAGAGTACTATTTTTAATCATGTTGCCGGATATAAAGCAGTAACCTCTAATTTCCCCGGTAAGACAGTAGAATATACTTCCAGCAAAGTTAATCTTTTTGGAGAAATTTTCGAGATAGTGGATTTACCAGGCACTTATTCTCTTACTTCTTTCGATCTGGCAGAACTTGAAGCTAGAAAATATTTATTAAAAGGTAATGTCGATGTAGTCATAAATGTAATAGATGCATCTTTGCTTAGTAGAAGTTTAGAGCTTACTCTACAACTTTTGGAACTTAAATTGCCGATGGTGATATGTCTTAATATGATTGATGAAGCTGAACGTAAGGGTATTAAGATTGATGTTGAAAAATTATCTAAAATTCTTGGTGTTCCAGCAGTGCCAACAATTGCCTTAAAAGGAAAAGGCGTGAAAAAACTTTTTTCTATGGCCTATAAGATAGGAGAAGAAAAGGGAATAGGCAAAACCATAAATTTTAGTAAAGATGTAGAGGAAGTTATAGCCCAATTATCTACACAAATTAAAAAGAAACAGATTAATCAAGAATTTAATATACCGGAACGGTTTTTAGCTCTTAAGTATTTAGAAAATGATAGTTATTTTATGGAAAATTATGAAGAAAAGAGTAATAATCTTTTTAAAAAGATCGTCCATTTCCAGAATATACTCGAGGAAACTCATGGTAGACAATCCGATGTAGTTATTTCCTCTGAACGACATCATCTATCCATGAATATATATGAGTCAGTAGTTACACTTACTAAACCTCATACAAGTCTAATAGATTATATGGACAATATTTTAATGCATCCGCTTTTTGGTTATATTTCTTTAGGTTTAATCTTTTACTTGTTTTTTAATTTAATTTTTAGTGTGGGAAAAATGGTAGAAGAACCATTACTGGATTATTTTTATAGGTTAATTCCTTTGATAGGGAAGAGTATCAATCCAAACACGCTATCATTTTCAATAATTAGTGGTATTATCCAGGGGTTAGCCGGCGGGATAGCTATTGTCTTGCCTTATCTATTCCCCTTTTTATTTGGCCTGGCTATTTTAGAGGATTTAGGTTATTTGCCTCGCATAGCCTTTCTCTTAGACGCGTTTTTACATAAGATTGGTTTACACGGTAAGGCAGTTATACCTTTTATATTAGGTTATGGCTGTACTGTTCCGGCTATAATGGCTACCAGGATTTTGGAATCGGAAAGAGACCGTTTTATTGCCTCTGTGCTGGCTACCATGATTCCCTGTGCCGCGCGAATGACTATAATATTTGCATTAGTGGCTTTTTACATTAGTCCTCAAGCAGCTTTAGCAGTTTATATTTTAAATATTATTGTAATTATCATATCAGGAAAGATATTATCCCACTTGCTACCAGAGGTAACCCCGGGAATGATCTTAGAAATTCCGGCTTATCATATTCCTTCTATAAAAGTTGCTTTAGCCAAGACCTGGCTCAGAATGAAAGAATTTATATTTATAGCCTGGCCTTTACTTATTGTGGGCAGTACAATTTTAAGTTTATTACAATACTATAAGATGGATATGCTTGTAAACAAATTTTTTTCTCCTCTAACTTTTCTACTCGGCCTCCCTGTAGTGGTAGGTACTACTCTGATATTCGGTATCCTTCGTAAAGAACTTTCTATGTTAATGTTGATTCAGGCCATAGGAACCTCTAATGTCGCTGCAGCAATGTCCACGACTCAAATTATGACTTTTACCATCTTTATAATTTTTTATGTTCCTTGTGTAGCTACTATTGCGGTTCTATGGAAAGAAATTGGAAGTAAGCGAACGTTATTTACTATAACTTTTACTTTTGTTTTAGCCGTTATTTTGGCAACCATTACTCGATTTGTATATTAAAGAACAGTATATAGTATCGAGTATATAGTATATAGTGAAGAAAAAACTAGAAAAAAAGAATAAAAAAACAAAAGCAAAAACTATAATAAAGAAAGTATCGAAAGAAGAATCCAGAAGTCTAATTAGTATATAGTATGTAGTATATAGTATATCGTGAAGAAAATAGTAATGTAGGGGCACGATGAATCGTGCCCCTAGGAAAAGTGAAACCAAATTCGTATCTCGCATTTTAGTGTAGAGCGTATAGTTAACAAAATACACTTCTTTTTTTTCTTTACTTGATACTATATACTCAATACTCGATACTGTTTTTAAAAATATTTGACAAAAGTATTTATTTAGTATATTATGTTAATGGTAATCATTATCAATAAGAAAGGACTAATATCATGCTAGGAAGATGGGGTGGAGGACCAGCAAAATGGTGGCACGGTGAATTTAAAGGGTGTGGTTATAGAATTACTATTCCACGTCAAATTATTTTACAGGTCTTGGATGAGTCAAAAGAACATCTAAGTGCAGAAGATATATATTTAAAAGTACATAATATCTATCCGGCTATCGGCCTTACCACTGTTTACCGAACATTAGAGCTATTGATTAATATGGGCTTGGTCTTTAAATTTGATTTTGGTGATGGACGAGCGAGATATGAATTATCTCGTGGGGCTAAAGAGCCATCCCATCATCACCATCTAATATGCACTAAATGTGGTCGGATAATCGATTACACAGATTTTGCAGATGAAGAATTAGAGCTAATTAAAAAAACAGAAAAAAAACTTTCTAAAAAATATAATTTTGAAATTAAAAATCACACTATTCAATTTTATGGATTATGCGATAAATGTTCAGATAAAGAAAAATAGATAAATTTTTTTAATGTATATTATTGAAAATGATTATCATTATAAGAAATATATTTTGAGAAAAAAACAAAAAAGAAAGGAGATAAAAAGTATGCCAAGAGGAGATGGAACTGGTCCAGGGGGATTAGGCCCCATGACTGGAAGAGCAGCCGGATACTGCGCTGGTTATTCTGTACCTGGTTTTATGAACCCTTCCGGAGGTAGATTGGGATTAGGCTTTGGTTATGGTAGAGGTTATGGTAGAGGATTTGGTAGAGGAATGGGTAGAGGTTATGGTAGAGCATATTGGCCTGCGAATTCCTATCCTGTAGCTCCTCCTCCCATTTATGGAGGTGGATTTTACCAAACCCCGGTAGAACCTAAACAAGAGATGGAGATGTTAGCTGGAGAAGCAAAAGCTCTAAAAGAACAACTTGAAGAAATTAACAAACGCATTACAGAATTAGAAAAAAGCGAAAAGAAATAGAAAAGGGGATTCAGTAATCGAATTAGTATATAGAAAAAAGTAGGGGCGTGTCGCTATACGCCCCTACAGCGTAGAGTGGATAGTGTTTAGCGTATAGCAAAGAAAGAGAAAATCAGAAGTAATCTTGTGTATTGCGCGAGAAGATAGAATTTGAGAATTGAAGGGGTTCGATTTATCGAACCCCTTATTTGATTATTTGGAAGGTGTTAGAATATGATACTGATCTTTGAAATTTTAAAACAATCCTTAATGATAAGTTTTTTTGTATTTACTATGATGTTAATATTAGACTATTTTAATGTTCTTACTAAGGGAAATGTAAATAACATTATTAAAAGACGAAAAGGACAACAATATCTAATCTCTTCATTTCTCGGTTCTACTCCTGGATGTCTGGGGGCTTTTTTAAATGTTTCTTTTTACGTTCATGGCCTGATCAGTTTTGGTGCCTTGGTTGGAGGTATGATAGCTACATCGGGTGACGAGGCATTTGTTATGCTTGCTATGTTTCCAAAACAAGCATTGCTATTATTTGTTATACTTTTTATCCTCGGTATTGTTTTAGGCTGGTTTTCTGATAAAATAGTCACAATACTAAAGCTTAAAACTTGCAAAGAATGTGAATTATATAAGATACATTCTATTAAAGAGTGTAAGTGTTTTGATAAACAGACTATAATCCAAAACTACTTAAAATTATCACCTACCCGTATTTTTTTATTAGTCGGAGCTATTGTTGTTTTAGTAGCAGTAATTATGGGATTATTTGGTCCTTCTTCCTGGGATTGGAAGAGAATTACATTTGTTATTTTATTTGTTATTTCATTAGGAATTATTGCGACAGTTCCTGAACATTTTTTGAGAGAACATATCTGGAAACATATTGTTAAAAAGCATCTCCTAAGCGTTTTTCTATGGTCTTTTTCTGCCATAATAGTAATTGAAATCGGATTTAAATACTGGAATATAACGGAGTTTGTGCAAGGCCATATGGAATGGGTTGGGCTGCTTGCCGTATTTCTGGCAATCATCCCCGAATCCGGACCTCACATGATTTTTGTTATGCTATATGCAAATGGTATGATTCCTTTTTCCATTTTGCTGGCCAGCTCCATTGTTCAGGATGGGCATGGAATGCTTCCTTTACTCTCGTATACTATAAAGGATTCTATATTGGTTAAGCTATTCAATTTAGTATTTGGCATTATAATTGGGCTCGCTTTTTACTTACTGGGATTCTGATTGAATAATTAATTTTATTGAACGGTTGTCTGAAAAATCTTGAAAAGAATTAAATAAGGCCGTTAAAAATGCATAAAAAATATTGAAAAGGGAGTTTTAAATTGAAGAATAATACTACTACTAATAATATAAAATGGAATTTTACTATGGGTCTCATTCATGGCATATTATTTCTTGGTGGAGAAGCTTTTCATAATCCTGATACCGTACTTCCCATCTTCCTTGATCATTTTACCAAATCTAAAATGCTTATAGGGCTGTCATCTACTTTGGTTGGTAGGCTTGGTGGTATAATGTCTGTGTTCCCTCAATTGTTGGTAGCTAATAAAATTGAAAACAAAACTCATAAAAAACCTCTTTTAAAATTTGCTATCACCGTACGCGCATTAAGTTGGGGACTCCTAGCTTTCACAACCTATATATTTAATGACACATATCCGAATCTAACCATTTTTTTTCTGTTTGTTACACTAATTCTGCATACATTTATGGGAGGGATTGCGGCTGTCCCCTTCTTTGATATCTGGGGTAAATCATTACCATCCAACTTAAGAGGAAGATTTTTTGGCTATCGCCAACTATGGGGAAGTATTTTAGCTATCGGCTCCGGATTAATTGTAAAGAATATTTTAGGAAATAATGCCATGAAATTTCCATATAATTTCGCTTTGCTTTTTTTCTTAGCTTTTATTTTTTTTAGTATCTCTTACATTGCTTTAGGTTCTGTGAAAGAACCTACTGAAAAAGTTTATAAAGAACAATTACCTTTTAAAGATTTTCTTAAAAAAGCTTTTCTAATTATAAAGAAAAACAGTAATTATAAAAAATTTATTATGGTAGAAATCCTTGTAGGAGCCGGGGGAATGGCTTTACCATTTTATGTTCTTTATTTAAAAGATGTATTGCGAATTGAATTAGGGACAGTCGGTATGCTGCTTTCCGCTCAAATGCTCGGTAGCGTGTTGTCAAATATTTTATGGGCTCATCTTTCTGATTTTGTAGGAAATAAAAAGGTAATTCAAATTAGCTCATTTGCCGGCTTGATGGTACCAATCGTTGCATTGATGATTCAATCTAAAAATGAATTATTATATCTTCTTCTATTTGCAATCATAGGGTTCTTTATTGCAGGAAGGATGATAGGTAATACAAATTACCTGCTGGATATAGCACCTTCAAAGGATAGGCCTATATATATCAGTCTTACCGGAACTTTATTATTTCCAGTATCGCTTTTTCCTCTAATCGGAGGATTAATTGCTCAATATATTTCATATAATATGCTATTTATTATCACCGGGATTCCTATCCTGCTTGGATTCATTTTAAGTTTTGGCTTAAAAGAATCAAGAAGTATAAAGATAGGTAAATCCTATATTTAATCAATAACTTTACTAATACTGATAAGTGCTCGATTTCTTGGAGGGGAATTTAGATAAAATATTTATAGTAAATAAGATCTTTTTAAATTTTAGAAAAAATAGCAAAGGAACTAAGATCACAATGACACTTTATAAATGGAAAGCGAATCTCGAGCGAGAACGTATGGAGAAGGATAAATTCTTTGCGACAGATTGGCAATCACCAATATCTTCAAAGGACAAACTTAAATTTAATGGACTTGTGTATTATCCTCCAGACCCAAATTACCGATTCGAACTTGAGCTTTTGGAGCATAACAACAAAAAAATATTACAAATTCAAGATACTACTGGTAATGTACGAAATTTTATAAGATGGGGGGAATTCCGGTTTGAACTTTCTACTAAGGAATACACACTACAGGCATATAAGAGTGATACTCAGGAAAAACAACTTTTTGTCCCATTTAAAGATACTACTAATACTAAGGAAACCTATGGAGCAGGGCGGTATCTTGACCTCAATTATGAGAGGGACCGCACAGTAAATAGAAAGTGGGTTCTTGACTTTAATAAAGCCTATAATCCATGGTGTGCATATAGCGAAAATTATTCCTGTCCATTTATAGATCCCGAGAATTGGCTTAAGGTTTCTATACTTGCTGGTGAAAAATATTCCTTAAAAAATATGAGGAGGTTAAATAATGAATAAAGAAATTTTAGAAAAAGATGTTCGTAAAGTGTTGGAACAGATAAAACATCCTGCAATTAACAGCACCTTAATTGATCTGGGAATAATCAAGGAAATATCAACCAAAGAAAATAAAGTCACAATTATTATAGCATTTCCTTTTCCTAATATTCCCATTGGTGATTATTTTGTAAATAGTGTAAGAGAAGCAATAGAAAAGCTTGGTGCAAAAGCTGAAATAAAAATAACTATTATGGATCAAGAAGAACAAAAAAGATTTTTAGCTATGGAACAGGAAAACTGGAAAGAAAGTATGTAACTCAGTTTAAAATTTTAGGAGGACTATTAATGTGCGCTTATTATCCAGAATCAAAAGTTGAAATTAGTAAGTTAACAGCAAAATATTACGATATATTAATGGGCATTATAACCCTTGGTGGATATTCTTTGTTCATAAAAAAAGCAATTCAGTTAATGAATATTAAGTCTAACGACAGAATTATTGATTTAGGAGGAGGCACAGGTAGAAATGCATGTTTAATGATGAACTATCTTTCTAATAAAGGTGAGTTGATAGGACTTGATATTTCAAGAGAGATGATTACTCAATTTGAAAGTAGATGTGCAAATTTTACCAATGCTAAAATTGTTAATCAAAGAATCGATGGATCTTTACCTTACGAAAATGAGTTTGATAAGGTTTTTATCTCCTTTGTATTGCATGGATTCCCGCAGGATATCAGAAGACAAATCATCAGAAATGCCTTTAAAGCATTAAAAAAGAATGGTGAGTTTTTTATTTTAGATTACAATGAATTTTCCGTAAAAGAAATGCCTTTTTATTTAAAAATTCCTTTCAAGTTCATAGAATGCCCTTATGCATTTGATTTTGTTGAAAAAAATTGGCAAAAAATATTAGCTGAAGAAGGATTTAACCATTTTGAGAAACATCTATTTTTTTCTAGTTATGTAAGATTGCTCAAAGGTGTAAAGCTGCCGTGAAGAATAATCGAAACAGAAAAGTAGAAAAAGGAGCAAAAGAAATCGTAAGTTTTAAGTTTAAGCAAATTGGAATTATCCGTACACCATATATTGATAATGCCCCTTATCAGCCAGTAGAGGAGGAGGGCGATTTCCGTATAGTAGTTGAGCCTCAATATACTGATGGACTCTACAAACTCGCTAAATTTCGTTATATCTATGTTGTTTATTATACTCATCTTGTAAAGCAAAAATTGTCAATGATTATATCTCCCTCCTGGACTGGTGGCACAGATGTAGGTATATTTGCAAGCAGGTCACCTGTTCGACCGAATTGTATTGGGATTAGCATTGTCCGTATAAAACGTATCGTAAAAAACACAGTCTTCACATCAGGCTTAGACGTATTTAATGAAACCCCTTTGCTTGATATAAAACCATATATAAAGGATTTAGATTCGAAAAGTGACGCAAATTATGGGTGGATTAAAGACCTGGATAATTATGAGCATTTACTTCTACATATCAAAGGGATACCTCATGATTATTGATAAAATGCAAATGAATACAAATTTATATAATAAAAAATGTTTTAATAAATTATAATAATTAACGGGGAGAGATTATGAAAGTAAAATTAGCATGTGGAACAGACAATGGAACCGAGTTTACCAATGAACATTTTGGATCATCAAAATATTTCTTGATTTATGAGTTTGATTTAGAAACTAAAGATTTAAGATTTTTAAAAAGAATAGAAAATTCTACTCCAGAAGAAGAAAAACATGGTGATATTAAAAAAGCAAAAAGTGTTTCTGAATTATTAAAAAATATTTTTGTTTTAGTAGCATTTAGGTATGGACCAAATATTATAAGAATAAAAAAGAGATTCGTACCCATTATTTCGAGAGAAAAAAATATTGAGAAAACACTAAATAAAGTTAAATTTTGTAGTAGTAAAATTAAATCTGAAATAAAAAAAGAAAAAGGGATCGATAAAGGGATAATATATATTAAGAAAGAGGAATAAATAAAATGGTAAAAATTGATAAAGATAGATGTGTCGGTTGTGGTATTTGTGTGAATATTTGCCCTCAAGGATTTAAAATTGTAAATAGGAAAGCAAGAATAGAGGACGAGAATGCTAATTGTATTACTGAAGCAGCAAATAGTTGTCCCAGGGGAGCAATTATTCTTGAAGAAAATAAAAATCAAGAAGAATCGAGTACAAAACAATCATTTAGGCCTGGGTTTATCAATAGTATAGGAAGTAGCTTTGGAAGAGGCAGGAGTTTTAGAACAGGTAGAACCATTAGCCCTGGCCATAGAGGTAACAAAGGAAAAGGTAGGAGAAGACCTTAAAATAATTAAAAATAAACACCTTTTGTGTGGAGTATTTTTATTAAATAAATTAAAGAGATTAAAATGAACAAAATATGGGTTTTAGTTATTTTAATAGTAGCCCTTGGCACAATATTAGGTTTAACTATTTTTTTAAGATATGAAGAGGGTAAAAAAGGACAAATTGTGCAGGCCGAAGAAAACAACTCTACAGCCGCTGTAAAAAATCTAAGTATTATTGTTAGTTACGACAATAATCCATATAAGGAAAGATTAACAACTGCCTGGGGTTTCTCCTGTGTTATAAGGGGAACTGAAAAAACTATTCTTTTTGATACCGGGGGAGATGGCTCAATATTATTAGCAAACATGAAAGAGTTAGATATTAATCCTAAAGAAATAGCTTTAGTTGTGCTTTCTCATATTCATGGAGATCATGTGGGAGGATTGCCCAGCTTTCTGGAAAAGAATCCGGAAGTTGTGGTTTATCTACCTAAATCATTCCCCAAGGGATTTAAGGACGGAGTGAAGGAATATGGAGCAAAGGTAGTTGAAGTTCAAGGACCTTTAAAGATTTGCCAAGGAGTTTATTCTAGCGGTGAACTGGGAACCTGGATAAAGGAGCAATCTTTGATTATTCATACAGAAAAAGGATTGATAGTAATAACCGGATGTGCCCATCCGGGTATTGTGAAAATAGTAAATAAGGCGAAAGAGTTGTTTAAGGATGATGTGCTTTTAGTAATGGGCGGTTTCCATTTAGGTGGAGAAAGCAAAGGTGAAATAGAAAAGATTGTTTCCAGTTTCCGGAAATTAGGGGTGAGCTATGTCGGTCCTTGTCATTGTTCAGGAGATGCCGCAAGACAATTATTTAAAAAAGAATATGGTGAGAATTTTATAAATGTTGGTGTGGGAAGAGTAGTTACTATGAATGATTTAAAATAAAATTACTTTAAGGTTGGAAGAATATGGAAATCAATGTTAAAGAATGGTTAAACAGGGAAGGTGAAGCCTTCCTTGAAGATATTGGTATTAAAAAAGGTGAAGTTGTCTTGGATTTTGGTTGCGGGGCTAGCCATTATACCATTCCCGCTGCAAAAGTGGTGAGCAAGGAAGGCAAGGTATACACCATGGACAAAGATATAGAATCTATTCATAAGTTGATGGGAATAGCGAAGACAAAAGGTCTAAAAAATATAATACCCCTACATACTAAATCAGAAGAGTTGAAAATTAATTTAGAGAGTGAATCTATTAATGCAGTTTTGCTTTATGATGTTATTCATTTAGTTGGAAAGAATAATACTAGTACTGTTGATGATAGAAAAAAACTTTATAAAGATATTTATAGAATAACTAGAAAAAATGCTTTAATCTCAGTTTATCCAAGTCATCTTACTACCCATACAGATGTAACTTCAAAAGAAGAAATTAAAAAAGAAATTGAAGAAACTGGATTTAGTTTTGAAAAAGAGATATATACAGAATTAATTCACGATGATAATAAAGTAAAAGATTATATTTTAAATTTCAGAAAAAAGTAGGAAGGGAAGTAAGTGCCAAATAGAAGTCTTCACATTATAGTTTAATTTTTTTCTTTCTCTTTACGCGATACACAATAAGCAATACCAAATTATAAAAATACTTGACAAAATATTTTATATAGTATAATATGTTAATGGTAATCATTATCAATAAGAAAGGATTTATATTATGCCAGAAAGATGGGGTAAAGCTTCACAAAAATGGTGGTAAAGCGAATTTAGGGGCTATCGATTTATTATTACTATTTAATACATACGAAATGTGGTTGAATAATAGAGTATACAAGTTTTGTAGAGGGAAAATTAGAGCCACTTAAAAAGATAAAGAGAGAAGTTTATAAGAAAAATATCAAAAAAAAAATAGAAAGGAGATGAAAAATATGCCAAGAGGAGATGGAACTGGACCAGGAGGATTAGGTCCCATGACTGGAAGAGCAGCCGGATACTGCGCTGGTTATTCTGCACCAGGATATATGAACCCTTCCGGAGGTAGATTGGGATTGGGTTTTGGCTATGGTAGAGGATTCGGCAGAGGAATGGGCAGAGGTTATGGTAGAGGATTTAGGTCTGGGTATGTTAATCCTATACCATACAATTCTCCAGTATATGGTGGAGGTTATTATCAACCGCCTATAGATCCTAAGCAAGAAATAGGAATGCTAAACGAAGATGCAAATGCTCTAAAAGAACAACTTGACTCTATTAACAAACGTATTGAAGAATTGGAAAAAAGCGAAAAGAAATAAAAAGCAGAGTCCAGTGATCAGAGTTAGAAAAAGTAGGGGCGTATAGCTATACGCCCCTACAGCTCATAGAAGATAAGATATTTTTATTCCATATCTCGTGAATTGTATCTTGTATTTCAGTAGGGATGGTTAGAAATTATCAATAGTTAAACTAACCCAAAACTTATTTAATTGGTGAATTGGTAGATTGGCTAATTGGAGAATTAGTCATTTTTTATATACTTTAATACGAAAAAGTATTAATATATGATTAGCTAATATTTTAATCATTTAAAAAATAAAAAGAATTGGAGGATTAAAAAAATGAAAGTAGCAATTACTTCTATGGGAGCAAAATTAGAGGATAAGGTTGACCCTCGATTTGGTAGATGTCATTATTTTATATTATTTGATACCGATACTAATAAATCTGAAGCAATAGAAAATACCGGTGCCCAGGGAATGGGAGGAGTAGGAATACAATCAGGTCAAATAATGGCTGATAAAGGAGTAGAGACAGTATTAACTGGAAGTTGTGGTCCTAATGCCTTTCAGACTTTACGGGCAGCAGGTATAAAAGTGATAACTGGAGTAACTGGTACAGTTCAAGATGCTATCGATAAATTTAAATCTGGTGATTATAAGGCAATTTCCCAGGCTAACGCCTCAGCCCATTCAGGAATGAAATAAAAGAAATAAAAAATAATTGGAGGAAAAAATATGAAAATAGCTATTTCAACCGATGCCGGTTTTGTATCAGCTCATTTTGGAAGATGTCCCATCTTTACTATAGCCGAGATTGAAGAAGGGAAGATTTTGAAGATAGAGGAAATAAATAATCCCGGCCATCAACCTGCATTTTTACCAAATTTTCTTGCAGAACGTGGAGCAAAATATATAATTTGCGGAGGTATGGGTAGGAGAGCGCAAGATTTATTTGCCGAAAAACAAATTACCCCTATAGTAGGAGTAACCGGGAAGGTTGAAGAAGTCATAGAAAAATTTTTAAAGGGACAATTAAAAAAAGGGGAATCACTTTCTAAACCTGGCGCAGGGAAAGGCTATGGCTTAGAAAAAGAAGAATGTGATCATCCCAATGAAAAACATATTCACTGATAGTTAGGAATAATACAAAAAAAT
>Ga0307430_1000984_pt1 | contig 22275 bp, 15 predicted proteins | sample SalMarWE160130MG_FD_202159 | JGI IMG/M metagenome (GOLD analysis project Ga0307430, IMG submission 202159) | Salt marsh sediment microbial communities from the Plum Island Ecosystem LTER, Massachusetts, United States - WE1603-130 | ecosystem: Environmental > Aquatic > Marine > Intertidal zone >...
CAGGTGTTTTCCCATTCCGCTTCCCACGGGCTTGCGCCCGAGGCTACTGCCAATCGCCGCTACGCGGCTCACACGGAACGACACCACGTGCATGCGTTGTGAGAAATGCGGGCTAGCCCGCATTCGTCACACCGCGAGCGCACAACTGCGAGCCCCGCCAGGGGCGATCGAGGTGGCGAGCTCAATCGCCCCTGACGGGGCTCGCGTCCTGTTGGAGGCCCTTCGTTGCACGGGCTTGCGCCCGAGGCTACTGCCAGTCGCCGCTACGCGGCTCGCGCGGAACGACCCCACGTGGAAGCGCTGTGAGAAATGCGCGCTAGCTGCGGATCCTGGCCACTTCGCGCAGGAAGCGGATCTGGTCGAGCGCCTTGCCGGTGCCGATGGCGACGGCGCTGAGCGGGTCCTCGGCGATATGCACGGGCAGGCCGGTTTCCTTGGAGATGAGCTTGTTGAGGCCGCGGAGCAGCGCGCCGCCGCCGGCCATCATGATGCCGCGATCGACCAGGTCGGCGCTCAGCTCCGGCGGGCAGCGCTCGAGCGAGATGCGGACGGCCTCGACGATGGTGCTGATCGGCTCGCTGAGCGCCTCGCGGATTTCCTCGGAGTTGATCGTGAGCGTTTTGGGCAGGCCGGCGACCATGTCGCGGCCCTTCACCTCCATCGTGAGCGGTTCCTTGAGCGGGACGGCGGCGCCGATGGTGATCTTGATCATCTCGGCGGTGCGCTCGCCGACCATCAGGTTGTAGTTGCGGCGCAGGAACTGGACGATCGCCTCGTCCATCTCGTCGCCGGCCACGCGCACGCTGCGGCAGAAGACGATGCCGGCGAGCGAGATGATGGCCACCTCGGTCGTGCCGCCGCCGATGTCGACGATCATGTTGCCGGCCGGCTCGTGCACGGGCATGTCGAGGCCGATGGCGCCCGCCATCGGCTCCTCAATGAGGTAGACCTCGCGGGCGCCGGCGTGCATGGCGCTGTCCTCGACGGCGCGGCGCTCGACGGCCGTGATGCCCGACGGAACGGCGATGACGATGCGCGGGCTGATCAGCGTGCGGCGGTTGTGCACCCGCTTGATGAAGTAGCGGAGCATGTGCTCGGTGACTTCGAAGTCGGCGATGACGCCGTCCTTGAGCGGACGGATGGCGACGATGTCGCCCGGGGTGCGGCCGAGCATGCGCTTGGCCTCTTCGCCGACGGCGAGGATCTTGTTTGTCCCTTTCTTGATGGCGACGACGGACGGCTCGGTCAGCACAATGCCGCGGCCCTTGACGTAGACGAGGGTGTTGGCCGTGCCGAGGTCGATCCCCATGTCGCTGGAAAATCTGCCTAAAAGCCAGCCACGAAGCATGGAGCGTCCTTTCTGCGGTCGTACGCGCGCCGTGTGCAGGCGGTGCGGCCAGACGAGCGCGGGGGATTCAATCACGGCGCCCGGGCAGAAATCAACAGAAAACGCCGGCGTCGAGGCGTTCCAAGATAGCCGGCGGGCGCCACCGGGCTCGGGAAAATAGGGACAGGCACCTATTTTTCTCATCTACGGCCATGCGCAATGCATCCCGCGTCCGTAGAAAAATAGGTGCCTGTCCCTATTTTCCCGCTCGGTCTCGGACCCAGTCGGCTAGGTTGAGCTCGTTCCAGTTACCCGTGCGGTCGTCTTTGGCACGGCCGCTGATGCTAGGCGGGTCCAGACGCACTTCGAACGTGCCGGCGATCTGGCGCTTGGGCCATGCGACAGCGCCGAGGGTGTAGGTGAAGGTGTATTCGGGCGGGCCGCCCATGGTGGTGCCTTCGAGCGGTATGTACTCGGTCGTCTCCTGCTTTGTGACGTTGAGCACGAGGATGACGGTGCCGAGCTCATCTTGCTTGGCGGCTCGCAGCGAGTCGGGCAGGTGTTTGTGGGCCTTGCTCGGCTTGCCGGCGGCCACGTCCCAGATGAGGATCTTCGTGGGGAACTTGACCTGCTTGCTTGCGGCGCCGCGAGCCCGGCACTTGTCGGCAAGCGACTCGGCCTCGTCGGGCACGTCGGGAAACGGCTTGGGCGAGGTGAGATCGGGACGGACGAAGAAGTAGGCGACGGCGACGAGGGCAAAGACCAGGACCATGGCCCACGTTTTCGAGCCGCCGCGGCTGGCCGGAGCTGATCTCATGGGAATGACCCCCGAGCGATTGTGCGTCCTGCTTCTGTCGGGAGGGTAGCAGGCGAACGGCCCTGCGGTCAAATACGACGCGGCGGTGGGGTTGACCGGGGCGTGGTCGGGATGGTATCATTGTGGGCCGCGCGACGGTCGGCCCGGACCACCAAGCCCATTTCGGATACCCAAGACGACAGAGCACGGAACCGCAACGGGCGGGTGCGTTGTTGGGCTTCCGAGGGCGCGGGCGGCTCTTCGCGGACGGGGACAGCACGGCCCTAGAGCCTGAGGGGCCCTAGGGCTGTTTTTTCGCGCAAGGCAGTGGCGTCATGGAACAGAAAGGCCTATGGGAACACGCACGCGAGCTGTGGGCGCTTGTGCGGCCACATCGGCGCCGGTTTCTGTTCGGCGCTCTCGTGATCGCCGGGATCGACGTGCTCGATCTCGTGCCGCCGTATGCGACCGGTCTGTTCATCAACTCGCTCGGGACCGACCGGCTGATCTGGCGTTTTGTGGCGCTGTGCGTGGGGGCGATTCTGGTTTCGACGCTCATCATGGGTGTGCTGCGGTACCTGATGCACGTGCTCTTTCAGAGGCTGGGTCTGCGCGTGACGGTCGACATGCGGCGGGACTTCTATACGCATCTGCAGACGCTCGATCCGAAGTTCTATTCCGAGACCCGGATCGGTGACCTGATGGCGCGGATGACCAATGACCTGCGAGCCGTGCGGCGGGCGCTGGCGATCGGCACGGCGCTCGTGCTGGACATGGTCATTATCGCCGCCGTGGCGCTGCCGTGGATGTTCTACCTGAGCTGGAAGCTCACGGCCTGTTTGCTGCTGAACGTTGCGTTGCTGCCGGTGTTCGTCAAGAAGGTCGGCGACAGGCTCCACACGCGGTACGAGAAGGTGCAGGCGCAGATGGGGGACATTTCTGCGCACGCGCAGGAGAGCATCACGGGCGTGCGCGTGGTCAAGGCGTACGCGCAAGAGGCCAACACCGTCGAGGAGTTCCGGCGCTCGGCCGATGAGTATCGCCAGCGCTACATGTCATTTGCCTGGTGGCACGCGCTGTTTCACCCGACGATCGGGTTCGTATTCGGCATGGGCCTGCTGCTGGTGATTGTCGTCGGGGGTTGGCAAGTCATCCACGGCGAGCTCGAGTTGGGGTTCATAGTTTCGTTCCAGCAATACATGATGATGATCATGTTCCCGATGATGGCGCTCGGTTGGTGTGTCACGCTCGTGCAGCAGGGCTCGGCGTCGCTCAAGCGGATCCAGGAGATGCTGGCCGTCGAGCCCGTGGTGCGCGATACCGCCGAGACGGTGGCGTCGAAGACGTCGATCGATGGCGAGATCGAGTTCCGGGGTTTGAGCTTCGCCTATAAGGGGGCTCGCGTGCTCGAGGACGTCACGCTGCGCGTGCCGCGCGGTTCGACGCTGGCGATCGTCGGCGAGGTCGGCAGCGGCAAATCGACGCTCATCAAGATGCTCGGGCGTCTGGTCGATCCGCCGGACGGCACCGTGTTGATCGACGGGATCGACGTGAAACGCATTCCGCTTTCGACGCTTCGGCGGCACATCGCGTACGTGCCGCAGGAGACGTTTCTGTTCTCGGCTTCGATTCGCGACAACATTGCGTTCGCGCGTCCCGACGCTGCCGACGAGGAGGTGACGCGGGCGGCCGAGATATCGCAACTGAACCGCGACGTCGAGGTGTTCCCGAACGGGTATGAGACGCTTCTGGGCGAGCGCGGCGTGAACCTGAGCGGCGGGCAGAAGCAGCGCGTGGCGATTGCACGGGCGTTGCTGGCCGACCCGCGCGTGTTGATTCTCGACGACGCGCTCTCGGCGGTCGACACGCACACCGAGTACGAGATCCTCGCGCGGTTGAGCAGCTTCATGCGCGAGCGAACGTGTCTGATCGTGGCGCACCGGATCTCGACGCTGAAGATGGCCGACGAGATCATCGTGCTCGAGCGCGGGCGGATTGCCGAGCGCGGCACGCACGCGGCGTTGGTTGTGTTCGACGGGTTGTACGCGAGTATTTACCGCAAGCAGTTACTCGAGGAGCAGCTCGAGGAGAGCTAGGGCACCGGGCCATGGCGGACGCCAGCTACCACATGGAAGACGAGTTGGTGGTGCGGCCCCTCGATGGGCAGCTCATGCGCCGGCTCGTGGGCTATCTGCGGCCGTTCTGGGTTCTCGTGACGGTCCTGACGGTGTTGTCGATCATTGCGACCGCGCTCCACATCTCGCGCGGGGTGTTCCTCAAGTATGCGATCGACGCGGGGATCAAGCCGAGGCATTTCGAGATTGTGTTGTGGACGGTCGAGCTGCTGCTGGCGGCGGAGGTCGTCCGGTGGGGCCTGCGCCTCGTGCTCGACTACTTCACCGTCAAGCTTGGTCAGAACGTGGTCTACAGCCTGCGCGTGCAGGTGTTCGCGAAGATGCACGAGCTGTCGCTGCGCTACTTCGACAAGAACCCGGCCGGCCGATTGATCACGCGGGTAACGAACGACGTCGAGTCGCTGAGCGAGCTGTTCAGCGAGGGGATTGTGACCATCTTCTCGGACGTGTTCCAGATTGCCGGGCTCGTGTGCATCATGATGCTCGCGCACTGGCAACTGGCGCTTGCGTCGTCGGCCGCGGTGCCGCTGTTGATGGTGGCGTCGTTCGTGTTGCGTCCGCGCATCCGGGACGCCTATCGGCTGGTGCGCAAGAAGCTGGCGGCCGTCAACGCGTTCCTGCAGGAGCACTTCCTGGGCATGAGCGTGATCCAGATGTTTCATCAGGAGACGCGCAAGGCGGGCGAGTTCGACCGGGTGCATGCCGGGTTCTACGACGAGAACGACCGGGCGATCAAGGTCCAGGGCTTCATCCGCCCGGTCGTCACCGTGGTGCTGGCCCTTGGAACGGGCATCCTCTTGTCGTTCGCCGCGCGCCGTTTCATGGTCCAGGACCCCAGGTTGAGCACGGGCACGCTGTTTGCCTTTCTGTTCTGGTTTCGCATGTTCCAGATGCCGATTTCCGACATCACGCAGAAGTACCAGTTGATCCAGACGGCGATGGCGTCGTCGGAGCGGATATTCAAGCTGCTCGACGAGGATGACATCATCCCGCAGCGCGAAGAGGCAATCGTTGCGGAGAGGCTCAAGGGGCGGATCGAGTTTCGGAACGTCACGTTTGAATACCTTCCCGGCGAGCCGGTGCTTCGGGACGTCTCGTTCACGATCGAGCCTGGGCAGACGGTCGCGGTTGTCGGCGCGACGGGCGCGGGCAAGACGACGATTGTCAGCCTGCTTTACCGTTTCTACGACGTTGCAGCGGGCCAGGTGCTCATTGACGGGATCGACGTGCGCGACTACGACACGCTGTCGCTGCGGCGCCAGATGGGCCTCGTGCTGCAGGATGTGTTTGTTTTCTCGGGGACGGTGACGCGCAACATCCGTCTCGGCGAGGAGTCGATCCCGATGGAGCGCGTGTGCGAGAGCGCCGAGATGGTGAACGCGCACCGGTTCATCGATGAGCTGCCCGACGGCTACGAGACGATCCAGAGCGAGCGTGGGAGCACGCTGTCGGCGGGCCAGCGCCAGCTCTTGTCGTTTGCGCGCGCGCTCGCGTTCGACCCGGCGGTGCTTGTGCTCGACGAGGCGACGTCGAACGTGGACACGGAGACCGAGCGGCTAATTCAGGATGCGATCGGCACGTTGACGCGCGATCGGACCTCGATCGTCGTGGCGCACCGGCTCTCGACGATTCAGCGGGCCGACAAGATCATCGTGCTGCACAAGGGCGAGGTGTGCGAGATAGGCACGCATCAGGAACTGCTCAGGCAGGGCGGTCTCTACTACCGGCTCTATCAGCTCCAGTACAAGGAGCAGCAGCTCGGCGAGCCGCCGCCGGCCTCGGAGCGGCCGGAGTTGTGAGCAGCCCGCGCTGATTCCTTCTCGACGCGCGTTTCCCTGGTCGTATAATCCGTTTCGGTGCTGCGCCTCGACCAATGTGGCCCCGGTTGCTCATTGAGGCTGGGAGGAGAAGAGCGTGCGCTGGTCCGAGTGCTTCATCCCGACGCACAAAGAGAACCCGGCCGATGCCGAGTGCGCGAGCCACGCGCTGCTCGTGCGCGCGGGCTACGTGCGCCAGCTCGGCGCGGGTCTCTACGTCAAGCTGCCGCTCGCCGTGCGGTCGATGGCCAAGATCGAGCGAATCATTGACGAGGAAATGGTCCGGATCGGCGGGCGGCGATTCCACATGCCGGCGCTGCATCCGGCCGAGCTGTGGGTCGAGTCGGGTCGATGGGACGTGATGGGCGAGATGCTGTTCCGCCTCAAGGACCGCGCGCAGCGCGATCTGTGCCTCGGCCCGACGCACGAGGAGATTTTCGCCGCGACGGCGAGCGCCGAGCTCCGCTCGTACAAGGACCTGCCGCAGATCTGGTACCAGGTGCAGACCAAGTTCCGCGACGAGGCGCGGCCGCGCTCGGGCGTGATCCGCACGCGCGAGTTTCTGATGAAGGACTCGTACTCGTTCGACTTCGACGAGGCGGGCCTCGACGCGAGCTACGCGAAGCACCTCGACGGGTACGAGCGCATCTTTGCGCGCTGCGGGCTCGAGGAGGTGTTCACTGTGCAGGCGTTCTCGGGCGCGATGGGCGGTACGGTCTCGCACGAGTTCATGATCCCGACCGACGCCGGTGAGTCGACGGTCGTGAAGTGCTCGTGCGGCTACGCGGCCAACATCGAGACGGCCGAGGCGCTGCCGAGTGAGTTCGCGGACGAAGAAGGCGCGGCCACGCCCGTCGAGGTGGCGACGCCGGACGCCGGGACGGTCGAGGAGGTGTGCGCGCTGCTCGACGTGCCGCCCGAGCGGGTGATCAAGTCGCTCGTGTACGTGGTCAAGAGCTCGCTCGTGCTGCTGCTCGTGCGCGGCGACGACCAGCTCAACGAGCAGAAGCTTTCAACGTTGTTGGAGACGGGCGACTTGCGGCCCGCGCACGAGGAACGTATTCGCAAGAAGCTCGGCGCCGGCATCGGGAGCATCGGGCCGGTTGGCGTCGAGCGGATCGAGATCGTGGCCGATCGCGCGATCGAGGGGCGGCGGAACATGGTGTGCGGTGCGAACAAGGACGGCTTCCACTTCGTCGGCGTGACGCCGGGTGTGCATTTCGAGGCGCGGTTCGAGGACCTACGGCGCGCGAGGCCGGGAGATCGCTGCGTCGCGTGTGGTCGGCCGGTTGAGATCAGCCGCGCGCTCGAGGTCGGGCACACGTTCAAACTCGGCACGCGCTACAGCGAGGCGTTTGGCGTCCGGGTGCTCGACGCGAACGGGCGGCGGAGGCCGGTCGTGATGGGCAGCTACGGCATCGGGCTCGAGCGCATCCTGGCCGGCGCCATCGAGGAGCATCACGAGGAGAACGGCTTCGTGCTGCCGGCGGCGATCGCGCCGTTCGCGCTGGTCATCACGCCGGTCAGCTCGGCGGACGAGGACCAGCGGTGCGCGGGCGAACGGCTGCACGACGAGTGCGCGGCGCGCGGCGTGGACGTGCTGCTCGACGACCGCGACCGCCGGGCCGGCGTGAAGTTCAAGGACGCGGACCTGATCGGCGTCCCGCTGCGCATCACGGTCGGGCCGAAGGGGCTTGCCTCGGGCATGGTGGAATTCGTCGACCGGGTCGAGGGATCTCGTCGAGACGTGCCGATCGGCGAGGCCGCGGGAGTCATTGCATCGCGGCTCAGCGTGCTCACGCAGGCTCCGGCGATTTCGACATGAAGCTCGAGCCGGTGGCGAGCACGAGCGTGCCGTCGGCGAGGCAGACGAGGCCGAACACGACGAGGAAGATGCCGCAGCCGAGGATGATGCCCCGGTACGCCTTGTCGCTCATGAAACGGCGGCCCTTGGCAAGCATTAGGCCGATGGCGCCGTACCAGATGAAGTCGCCGAGGATGTGGCCGACGTAAAACACGGGCAGGCTCGCGGCAAACAGCAAGCCCCGGCTCATCGCGCGGTCGATCATCCACAGGCCCCACGTGACCCACCAGATTGTCCAATACGGATTGGCGAGGCTGAGCACGATGCCTTGCCACACGGGCGAGCCGAGCGGCCGCTGCGCGGTATCGCCGTGCAGGTCGAGGCACAGCGTGCGCGAGCTGCGGATCATGCCGGCGCCGAGGTAGAGCAGCAGTGCGCCGCCGGTGACGGCGATGATGCCCTTCGGCACCGGGTGGTCGAGCACGGGGCGGAGCACGAGGATCAGCCCGGCGATCAGCGCCATCTCGAGCAGCGAGTGGCCGACCATCATGAGCGGCCCGGCCCAGAACCCTCGCCGGAGCGTCTGGTTGATACAGCCGGTGAGCAGTGGGCCGGGCATGGCGGCGCCCGAGAACGCGACCCACAACGACACGAAGAAGAGCGCTATGTACGGCCACATGCTCGTCGGGCTCCTCGTTGCCGTCCTCTGCAGGAAACGGAGTCTGCCCTCGACGCGCTGAATGCACAAGGACGTTGTTGAAAGCCGGGCGCACGGCGTGGCACGGGCCGGGCGCTAGTCGGAGGCGGTCTTGTCCGGCCTCGGTGAGATGTTGAGCAGGGCGAGGCGGAGGTGGTTGAGCGCGGCACGCGCACTGAGCGTGCGCACGGTATCGCGCTCGCCGGGGAACGTGTATTCCCAACACTTGGCGCCCGCGGCATCGGCGACGGCGACATAGACGAGGCCGACGGGCTTGGCTTTCGTGGCGCCCGCTGGGCCGGCGATGCCGGTGACTGAGACGCCGTAGTCGGCAGCGCCGATGGTGCGCACGTTGGCCGCCATGGCGAGCGCCGTCTCGCGGCTCACGGCGCCGTGGTGGCGAAGCGTCGTGGCCGGCACGTCGAGGAGCCGTTGCTTCCAGTCGTTGCTGTAGGCGACGACGCTGCCGCGGAAGTAGGCCGAGCTGCCGGCCACGTTGGTGATAAGCCGGCCGACGAGGCCGCCGGTACACGACTCGGCGAACGCCGCGGTCTGCTTCCGCTCGAGCAGCAGCGTGCCGACGACGTGCTCGAGCGTCTCGGCGCCGGTCGCGTAGATTCTGTGCGCGAAATGCTTTCGGAGCATCCGCTCGGCTCGGGCGAGTGCCTGGCGGGCGGCCGGCTCGGTTCTGCGGCGTGCGAAGAGGCGAATGTCGACGAGAAGCGGCTCGGCGGCAAGCCCGTAGCTCAGGCCGGGAACATCGGGGAAGATCTTGCGGAGCTGCGTGTCGACGACCGACTCGCGCATGCCGGCGACTCGCAGCGTGACGCTGGCGAAGGCCTCCTTGCCGGTGCGTAGCGTGTTGAGGAACTCGACGACGCGGTCGAGCATCGGCCCCAGCTCGCGCGGCGGGCCGGGCAGAGCGATTGCGGCCTTGCTTCCAGCAAGCCCGGGCGTTTTCCCTCTCGCCTTGAAGATGAGGCCGGGCGCGGTGCCGACCTTGTTCAGGATGACCGTCGTGCCGATCGGGACGCGCGCGTGGTCGAGCACGGGCGTCCACGCCTTGCGCCGGTAGCGCTTCTCGAGGCGGGCGAGGACGCGCTTGTCGCTTCGCCACCGGCTCTTGCCGAAGATGCGCGCGAGGACGCGCGACGTGTTGTCGTCGAGGGTCGAGCCGAGCCCGCCGCTCGTGATAACGACGTCGGCGCGGGCAAGCACGTTACGCAGGTGGGCTTCGAGTGACGCGGGCTCGTCGCGGACCGTTGACTGGGCGGCGAGCTCGAACCCGGCGTCGACGAGGCGGCGGCCGATGGTGGCGGCGTTCGTGTTGACCGTCCGGCCGTGCAAGAGCTCGTCGCCGATCGTTACGAGCTCGACGCGCATCTGGTCACTTCCATCAGGAGTCCAGGAGCTTGAAGACACCGGAGTAGTGCTGAACCCACATCGTGACGACGGTGTAGGCGACGAAGGCGAGCATCCCGAGGTAGATGCACGTGGTCAGGACCTTCAACGCCACCTGCGCGGCCGTGGTGGCGCGGAAACGGGTTGTTGCGGCGACGTACCCCATTGTCTCGTCGAGGCGGCCGCTGAGCTCGCCGGTCTCGATCATCGCCATGACCTCGCGGCCGAACACGCGCGTTCGGCCGAGCGCCTCGGTGATCGTGTCGCCCTCGTGGAGGCGCGTCACGGAGCGTCGTACGCGGGCGGCGAGCGCGGGGTTCGCCATCGCGTCGGCCGACAGGTTGATCGCGCGGGGCATGTCGAGCCCGGCGCGCACGCAGGCTCGCATGGCGAAGGCGAATCGCGAGATGGCCGACATCCGCATGATGCCCGCGACGACGGGCAGGCACGAGGCCGCGCGCACGACGCCGGCCCGAACGGGTGGAATGAGCTTGGTGGCGAGTACGACCAACACGATGCACGCGAGGACGAAGCCGATGTTGAGCGCCGTTGTCTTGAGCCAGGTCGTGTCCCACCCATGCTGGATGAAGTGTATGAACACGATCAGGGCGCCGCAGATCGCGAAGTAGAAAAACACCGGCACCAGCCGCGAGATCGTCGTGCGCGCGAGGTTCCACTGGTTGTCGTAGTACGCGGCGGCGGCGTGGAGCGCTTCGTCGAGCTGGCCGGTCCGTTCGCCGACTTCGGTCAAGGTGAGCATCAGGTGCGGCAGGTGGGCGGTATGCGCGCCGAGCGCCTGGGCAAACGTCGCGCCCCCTTCGATGTCGCGTTTGGAGGCGCGGGCGATGCGACGCAGCCCGCCCGTCGGGGCGGTCCGGCCGAGCGTAGCGAGGGAACGCTCGATGGGCACGCCGGACTCGATCAGCGTGGCGAGTTGGTTGCAGAAGATGGCCGCCTTGCGGTTCGAGATCACGAGCGTGTCCCCGGCTCGTTGTGTGCAGGACTTATTATGGCCCACGCAGCGGGCTGTGTCCAGGGAGGACTTGGCGGGGCGGCAGGTTAGTAGCCGTGCTTTTTCGTGAACAGCGTCCGAAGCAGGATTCGCAGGTCGAAGAGCAGCGACCAGTTCTCGACGTAGTAGACGTCGTGCTTGATTCGTTCCTCGATCGAGGTGTTCTGGCGCAGGCCGTTGACCTGGGCCCAGCCCGTGATGCCGGACTTGACGTGGTGGCGCGAGAAGTAGCGCGGAATGAGCTCCCTGAACTGCTCGATGAAGTACGGCCGCTCCGGCCGCGGGCCGACGAGGCTCATGTCGCCCCTGAAGACATTGATGATTTGCGGCAGCTCGTCGAGGTTGTACTTGCGCAGCCGCTTGCCGATCGGCGTCTTGCGCGGGTCGTCTTGCTCGGCCCACACCGGGCCAGTGTGGCGCTCGGCGTCAGGAACCATCGTGCGGAACTTATACATGACGAACTGCCGGCCGTCCTCGCCGCAGCGCACCTGCTTGTACAGCGCCGGCCCGGGCGAGCTCCGCTTGACGAGGAACGCGATAACGAGCATCGGGATCGCCAGCACGATGAGGCCGATGGTCGAGCCGACGAGATCGATCGACCGCTTGAGCAGCCGGTTCCAGGCGCTGTCGAGCGGCAGGCTGCGGATCCCGACGAGCGGCACGCCGGCGATGGTGACGAGCTCGACGTTCGAGGCGAGGATCTCGTAGATGTCGGGCACGAGCCGGAAGTCGATGTACTCCTTCTCGCACTGGATGATGATGCGCGCCTTCGTTTCGTGGTCGAGGCTCGGCAGGCACAGGATCACCTCGTCGGTCGCGCCCTGCACGAGGATCTTGGAGGCGTTCTCGATCGTGCCCAGCACGGGGATGCCGTCGATCTGGCGGCGGTCCTCATCGACGCGCTCGCTCAGGAGGCCGATCACGTCGTAGCACAGCTCGGGGCGCGCGGCGATCTTCTTGGCGATCTGCAGCGCTTGGTCCGTGGTGCCGATGCAGACGAGCCGCTTGGCAAGGCCGACGCGCCGGAAGTACCAGGCCTCGAATCGGATGAAGGCGCGTCGGAACACCGCGACGAGCACGGTCACAAACGGGATGCTCAGGAGCGCGACGCCGGTCGAGTACTTGAACTCAACCCCGACCTGGCGCGAGTAGAAGAACGCGTTCTTGAACATGAACATGAAGACGATGATGGTGACCTTGCCGAGGATCGTCGCCTTGGTAATCTGAAGCAGCTCGCTCGTGTTGAGCAGCGACCAGTGCCGGCGGTACAGGCCGAACGCGCGGTAGACGAGCAGCATGACGATGACGACGACGGGGAAGAACTCGGCGTAGTGTTGCGCCGGCGGCGGCTTGGTGCCGAACAGAAGCGGGATGCCGCAGTAGAACCGCACCGCATAGGCGAGCCATAGACCGGCGAAGATGCAGAGCGCATCGCCGATCACGAGAGAGAACAGGATTACCAGATTGGATTTCTTACGGCTTGTCACGCAGTCTGACCCGCTGTTCAGCTCAAGGGTGCGAGACGCGCGCGTGGCGCCGCTTGCCCGGTGTACTCGTCGAGCTCAGCCCGCGTCTGCCGGTGACGCTACCCGGGTTTGCCTCCCCCTGTCAAGCGAAACCTGGCGGTAGCGCGAGAGGACGAAGTTGCGGAACTCGCGCGTGAACCGCTCCTTCGAAAAAGCCTCGGCGCGCCGGCGGCACGCGGCCGTATCGAAGCCGGCCTGCTCGAAGCGCCTGACGGCGTCGGCCAGGCATTCGGGGCTCTGGTGGTCGAAGAAGAGGCCTGTTTCGTTTTCGACGACGCTTTCGAGCGCGCCGCCGCGCCGGTAGGCAATGACCGGCCGGCCGCACGCCATCGCCTCGAGCGGGACGATGCCGAAGTCCTCCTCGCCCGGGAAGACGAGCGCGCGGCACCGGCGCAGCAGGGCGCGCACGTCCTCGTCGGGCAACCGGCCCATGAAGGTGACGTTCGGACCGGCCGCGCGCTCGAGACTGCGGCGCAGCGGTCCTCGGCCGACCACGACGAGGGGGAGCCGGAGCCGATTGAACGCGTTGACGGCGAGGTCGATACGCTTGTACGGGACGAGCGCGGAAACGACGAGGAAGTAATCGCCGGGCGGCTCCGCGCCCGGGGCAAAAAAGTCGGTATCGACCGGGGGATAGATTACGTGCGCATCACGGCCGTAGCGCTTCTTGATCCGGTCCGCGACGTTGCGCGAGTTGGCGAGGAAATGGTGCACGCGCGCGACGGTGCGCTGGTCCCATCGCCGCAGGCTCGGTGCACAGAGCGCCATGGCCAAGCGCGTCGCGCAGCTCGAGCCGAAGTACTCGCGCTCGAACCCGTACAGGTAGCGGGCCGGCGTGTGGACGTAGGAGATGTGGAGGCACCCGTCGGGCACCGGCGCGCCCTTGGCGACGCAGTGGCTTGTGCACACGACGAGGTCGTAGCGGCTCAGGTCGAACCGCTCGACGGCGAGCGGAAACAACGGCAGGTAGTAGCGGTAAATCCGGCGTGCGAGCGGCAGGTGCTGGATGAAGCTCGTCGTGATCGGGCGCGACGCGATGGCCGAGGAGATCCTGTCGCGCTCGAGCAGCAGGGTGTGGATATCCGCGTTGGGCAGGACTTCGAGCATCGCCTCAAGCACCTTCTCGCCGCCCCGCATGCCGTTGAGCCAGTCGTGGACGAACGCCACGCGGCGCGGCCCGGGCGCATCGGCGGTCGCGGCTCCCACGGCCATCATCGCCTCCTTGCTTCGAGAGCCGCCCGGTACACGTCGAGCGTCTCGCGCGCGGCGCGTTCCCACGTGAACGGGCGCGCACGCTCGAGGCCTTTCTGACGTAGCGTGGCGCGCAGCTCTTCGTCGTCGAGCGCACGGCCGATCGCGTCTGCGAACGCGTCGGTGTCCGCCGGATCGACGAGGACAGCTGCGTCACCGAGCACCTCCGGCAGCGAGGTACGGTCCGACGAGACGACGGGCGTGCCGCACGCCATCGCTTCGAGCGGCGGGAAGCCGAACCCTTCGTACAGCGACGGGTGCACGACGAGGTCGGCCTCCTGGTACGCGCCGATGAGGTCGTCGTGCGTGAGGTATCCCGTGAAGCGGACGTGGCGCGCGAGCTCGTGCCCCTTCACGTAGCGCGCGACCTCGGGATAGCGGTTGTCGGGCTCGCCGATGAGCAGGCAGGTCAGGTCGCTGCGGCCTGCGCCGACGAGCCGCTCGACGGCGCGGACCAGACCGAGCAGGTTCTTGTATGGATCGGCGCGGCCCGCGGCGACGATGAGCTTCCCGGTGACGCCGAAGCGAGCGCGAAGCTCGCGTGCGGTTTCGCCGTCGGGAGGTCGGAAGGCATCGCTCAGGCCGTTGTAGACGACGGCCGTTTTCTCGTCGGGAATGCGGAGATGCCCGACGATGTCGCGCTTCGTGTGCTCGGAGACGGCGATGATACAGTCGGCGAGCCGCGCGGCACGCCGGGTGCCCCAGCGGTACAGCGCGAGGAAGCGCGTCTTGCGAGCTCGCGGCACGTAGTGGGGCGCGACGAACGGGATCAGGTCGTGGATCGTTGCGACGGCCGGGCACGGCGTACGCCGGAGCGGGAGCATGAAGTTGGTCGAGTGGAACACGTCGGCGCGCAGCGTGCCGAGCAGGCGAGGCAGCGCGAACGTTGAGCGCGGTGAGAAGGGGCCGTACCGGACGGTCTCGATGCTTACATGCCGGCGCTCGTCGAGGCGCAGGAGGCCGCGCTCGCGTTCGAGGACGTCACGATTGTCGAAGATCAGGATGAACTCATCGTCACGGGCCACGTCGAGAAGCGCACGTACGAGATCGCGCGTGTAGCGCCCGACGCCCGAGATCCTCGGGAAAATCCAGCGGCAATCAATGGCGATCCGCATCGCTATGCTCCCCCGACCGCGCGGTACAGGTCGAGCGTTTGGCGTGCGGCTCTCTCCCACGTGAACTGGGCCGCCCGCTCGAGGCCGCGCCGGCGCAGGTCGGCGGCGAGCGCCGGGTCTTGGAGCACGCGCGCGAGCGAGTCGGCAAACGCGTCGGGCGAGCGTTCACTGACGAGGACAGCCGCGTCGCCCACGACCTCGGGCAGGGACGCGGCGTTGCTGCAGACGACCGGCAGGCCGGACGCCATCGCCTCGAGCGCGGGCAGGCCGAATCCCTCGTACCTGGTCGGGAACGCAAGCGCGTCGGCGCCGCGATACAGACGGCGTAGCGCCTCATCAGGGACGTAGCCGAGACGCAGGAGGCGGCCCGCACGCTGCTCGGCGACCAGCCGCACCTCAATCTCGTCGGCGAGCCAGCCGCGCGGGCCGGCGACGACAAGGCCGACGTCGTGCAGCGCGGTCGCTTCGCGCAGCATGCTCATCGCGTCGAGCAGCAGGCCGATCTCCTTGCGGGGCTCGACGCTGCCGACGGCGAGCACGTATCGTGCGAACGGTCGCTCGCCGGCGGTTTCCTCTTCTTTCGGTTGCTGTGCGGGTTGCTGAAAGATCCGACGGACGCCGTGGTGGATGACGTGGACGTTGCCGCGCGCTGTGGGGAACAGCTCTTCGATCTCGCGGCGCGTGAAGTCGGAGACGGCGACGACGGCGTCGGCGCGTTCGAGGCTTCTGGGCACCGAGCGCGCGAGGTAGGCACGGTTCTTCGGCTCGACCGTCTCGGGCCAGCGCGCGAATGAGAGATCGTGGACTGTCACGATCACCTTGCCGTGTTTGACCGGACGCGCGACGAAGTCGGGGAAGTGGTAGACGTCGGCCCCGTCGAGAAACCGGTCCACGGCCGGGAACGCGGCGTGCTTCCAGACCCAACTGAGCAGCCGGCCGGGCGGGAAGCCGACGCGCCGTTCGCGGAACCGCTCGTGGGAGAACGGGAGCCCGACGCGGCGCCGGCTGAAGTAGAAGGCGGTAATCTCGTCGGGGACGTCGAGCGCGGCGAGCGCCTCGATCAGGTCGTAGAGGGCGTGGCCGACGCCGGTCTTAGTCCGCAGGAGGTTCTGGATGTCGATCGCGACACGCACATCGGCCCTCCCGCGGGGGTGCTAGACGTCGGTCTCGTCGGCGCTGGTGCGGTCGAGCGTCGTGCGGACGACGTACGTCGGTTTCTTCTGCGATTCGTAGTACGTGCGCATCATCATCTCGAACTGGAGCCCGAAGCTGATGAAGATCAAGCCGATGATGATCAGGAAGAACGGCACGAGCGTCAGCAACGGCCGTCCGCCGATCGGCTGGAGCAGGATGAGCCGGACGACGAGCGCGTAGGCGGCGAGGCCGACACCGACGAGAAACGAGACGAGACCGAGCATGCCGAAGAGCAGCATGGGCCGGTGGAAGAACGTGAGCATGAACTTGAGCGTGAGCAAGTCGAGGATGACCTTATAGGTGCGCGTGAGGCCGTACTTGCTGCGGCCCGAGCGGCGCGGGCTGTCGTTGACCTCGACCTCAGCGATGCGCGCGCCCATCTGGCTGGCGATGGCGGGGATGAAGCGGTGCATGTCGCCGTAGAGGCTCAGGTCCTTGACCACGTCGCGCGCGTACGCCTTGAGCGTGCACCCATAGTCGTGGAGCTTGACGCGGCTGATCGTCGAGATGAGCCAGTTGGCGATGCGCGACGGGAGCCGGCGATTGAGCAGCCGCTCCTTGCGGTGGCGGCGCCAGCCGCTGACGATATCGTACCCCTCGTCGAACTTGGCGAGCAGCTTCGGGATGTCCGCGGGGTCGTTCTGGAGGTCGCCGTCGATGGTGACGATCACCTTGCCGCGCGCCAGGTCGATGCCGGCCGAAAGCGCGGCGGTCTGGCCGAAGTTGCGACGGAAGCTCACGACGCGCAGGTGCTCGTAGCTGGCGAAGCACTCGCGGAGCTTCTCGAACGTGGCGTCGGTGCTGCCGTCGTCGATGGCGATGACCTCGTAGGGTTCGCCGATTTCGTCGAGCGCGGTCACGAGCCGCTCGAGCATGGCCGGGACGTTGTCTTCCTCGTTGCAAAAGGGCACGACGACGGACAGGGCCAGACGGCGCGCCTGGTCGGGTAGTGCAGCCGGCTGCTCGTTTGTTGCCGTGCGGTGTTCTTCGGCAGGCATTGCCACGTCGAGCGGGTTCATCGTCACCGTGTGTCGTTCGCGGCGTTCCGTTGTGTCATGCTTCCCGGCGTTGATAGGCTACGGGGCGTCGCGTGCGGCGTCAAGAGCTTCCGGAGGGCTGGGTTGGCCTCGTCGGCTCCGTCTCGGCCGGTCTGGGCTTCTGTTTTGGTTCGATGCGGATGATCCCGGCCGAGGCGCAACGGCGCAGGAACTGCGCGATCTCGCTGGCGCTGTTCTCGACGGGGAGCGCGAGCTCCTCGGGCGGGGGCAGGGGGAAGGTGAAGCCGATCCACTTGAGCGACTCGTGATGGGCCCAGATGCCGAACAGGTCCTGCTCGCCGTCGATGGCGGCGAAGAGCGTCGGGACATCGACGCCGTCCGGTATAGGCAGGGCGTCGGGCGCTCGGCGCTGCAGCAGCCGTTGCGTGACGGGACCGTCCCAGCGCATGTGGGCGACCTCTCGCCTGAGGCGTGCCTCGGTACGCTGCAAGGCCATTCGCGGTTCAATGTTCGCGTCTTCTCGCGAGCGGCGGGTGGTGTACAGCACCTCGACGGGCCGAGCGAACTTGGCGTATTCCTCCTCGGTCCTGTCGTGCAGCAGTTCTGTCCCGCTCCTCGATTCGCCCGGGAGCGGCACGTCGAGTGTCTGGACCGTTCCGAGGATGTGCTGGCGAGTGCGCCGGATGATCGCCTCGCAGTAGTAATAGGTTGCTGCAAGGCGGTCCGTGGGCGCGGTGCGGACGCGCAGCGAGAACACGGTCAGCCCGCCCACGACGTCTCGCTGGACGTAGAAGAGCAGAAGCACGGCAAAGCGTTGAAGCTCTCGCGGCGTTGGACTGGCGACGAAGTACGTGGTCCCCGCAGCCATATACATGGTGCGTCTGAGTGCCGTCGTGTCGATGCGGTCGGCGGTGTCGAGGCTGGTGGCCGTCGAGGCGTCCGGGAAGTAGGAGATCGAGACCGCGGGACGGCCCACCCGGCCCACGAGGAAGGCGCTGTGCGCGGCAATCGGGCCGCGCTGGTGCATTCGGACGGTGAGCGGCGCGTCCGTGCCGGCGACGTCGATCAGGCCTGAGCGGCCCACGTAGCGGCCGAAGGTCAGTGTCACGTATGGAACATACGAGTCGATGATCCAGCCGCCATCGGCGATCCGGAGCGGTCGGTCCGTGCCGGGCCCGCTCTGCGTGTTCGTGCCCACGATGCCGAGGTGGATCACGGCCGCGATGTCGTCGAGCTCGTCCGCGTGTTGTTTCACGTAGGCCTGGGCGCCGTGGACGTCGGGGACGAAGACGAACCGGATCGTGCGCGCCGGCGGCAACAGCGCGCCGTCGTCGACGAGCTCCTTGGTGCTTCGAGCGAGGCTGAGCAGCGCGCCGGCGCCCGAGAGCTGGTTTGCGCCGGGCTTCGGCCCCGCAACCTCGGCGAGAAGCAGCACCATCTCAGCCGATGGGTTGGCCGCCTTGATCTCGGCCGAAACGATGGGGCACGTCGACGGCGCGGTGCGCGCGTTCTTGATCAGTGCCCGGGCCCGGACCTGCTTGCCGTCGTGCAGCGCGGCACGCAGGGTGCGCGCCTCGGCTGTCGAGATGTTGAACGCGAACAGGTTCGTCTCCCAGTCGTCAACGGCGGGGCTGAGTGACGAGGGGTGGACGGCCGTGAGCAGCTCCTTGTGCTCAGGCTCTCCCGCCGGGGCGAGCAGGAGGCCGACGGCGCCGGCGGCGACCGCCCTGTCGTGTGCCGCCTCGGCGTCGCCGCTGGTCAGGACCATCTTGCCGGCGAGGTCGAGCTCGGCGTCCCAGTCGGTCACCTCGACCACGTCGGCTGTGACGTCGCACGAGGTCGAGTAGGCCGCCACCGTGATCGGGGCCTCGCCCCAGTCTGCGACCGGGTGGCGGTCCGGCTCCTCGATCCAGAGCTCGGCGGCGTCGCACGTCCACGCCGGCGGGGCGGGCTCGACCCACCAGACGGTTGTGCCGTCGCTTGCGTAGCGGGTCGTCGTCACGTTGGAGAGGCCGGCGGCCTTGAGCTCTCGCGCGATATAGCGCATGGCCTCGTCGAGTCCCTCCGACGGCGCGAGCCGGTGGGTGCGCGCGAGGCGTTCGATGTGTCGGCGCGCACGCTTGGCGTCGAGGCCGGCCGCGATCGCGGCGCGCTCGTCGGGAGTCAGCAGCGGGATGTACGGGACCTCGCCCGGCTTCGGCTGCTTCGTTTCGGGTTGTTGCTGGGCGGCTGCGGGCACGAACGCCGCGAGAATGGCAAGGGCCGTGATGCTCGCGGCGAGTCGCAGGGGCCTGCGCCTGCCGGAGGGTCGGTGAGGGATGCCGAGCCGTTCTGTGCGCATACCGGTTCTCCCTGGTGCTGTGGTGCCGAGCGAGTCCGCAGGATCGCAACGCGTCGCCGCGAAGGCGGCGCCGCATTATACGCGGGCGCGCCGTTCGGCGCAACGCGCCCAGCGTCGATTCAGGCCTACGACGTGCGGTGGGTGTGTCAGGTTCCGGCAGATGTCACTCGGCCTCGCCGCGAGATGGCCCGGCGTTTCTGGGCTCGAGGCTGGGGCTTTCGGCGAGCTGGTGGTCCTCGTCGGGCGTGGCTTCGGGGTCGGGAGTCGGCTCTTGGGGCTTGAGGGCCTGTCGCATTTCCTCGAGGAACTTGTCCGGCTCGCGCTCGTTCAGCATGGTGCGGAGCAGGTCGCCGCCGGGCGAGATGAAGGCAACGGCCGGGCAGCCGACCGCGTAGCAGCGTTCCGCCAGCTCCGGCTGGGCCTTGGCGTTCAGGCGAACGCAGATGAACTTGGCGGCCTCGGCGCGGACGGCAGGGTCGGCGAACGTGACGTTGTCTATGCGCGCGCACGCCTCGTCGCCCTCGGCGAAGAAGAAGAGCATGATCGGCTTGCCGTTCGCCTCGGCTCGGGCGGTGGCTTCCTCGAACGTGAGCAGCCACTCGATCGGGCCGGCCTTCGGCTGCTGCTCGGTCGAGCGGCCCCTCTGCCGCAGCACGATCATGGCCGCCACAACGGCCACCAGGAGCACGGCGTAGATCGCGAGCCGCTTCGACTGCGCGCGCGACACCCGCGCGTAGCGGCTGTACTTGGAGCGTTCCCCTTCGAATCGCACGACGCTTGGCTCCTCGTTGTATCGGCGGCTGGCGCGACTGTACAGCGTTCGGGCCTGCGGCGCAATGGGCCGCTACTGGCCGGTTGCCTCGGTGGGCTTGAGGGTGACGGTTACATTGCCTGAATCGCCCGTCACGCGGGCCTTGGTGGTGGTCGGCTCGTAGCCGTCGGCCTGGACGCGCAGGATGCACTCGCCCTTGGGGAGATTCGGCACCACCACACGCCCCTCAGCGCCCCTGGTCGAGGAGTCCGTCGTTCCCCTCTCAAACATGGTCATCGCCGACAGGAGGGCTGACGCAACCGGATCGCCCTCCATCTCGACTGTAACCCGGGCGCCAGGCACGGGCCGGCCCGCGCTGTCACGGACGGTGACGGCCAGGTCGTGCCCCTCGTCCAGATCGAGGTCGAGGGCGGTATCCTGTCCGCGCGTCACGGAGATTTCTTGTTTGACGAGAGCGTAGCCCGTCGCTTTCGCCAGGATCGTGTACCGGCCCGGACCCACCTTGTCCATCTGCCACTCGCCCGTGTCGGGATCGATGCTGGGCTGGTCGCCCGTCAGCAAGCGGCCATTCTCGTCGAGCACGAACACGAGCATCCGGTTGGGCAGTTCGTCCGCCCCTGCGCGCACCTTTCCGCCGATGGTGCAGGCCTTCTCCAGTTGGATCCGGAGCGGGGGGAAGTTCTGGTTCGGCCGCTGCTCGATCGGGATGACGCGCGGCGCATACCCGTCGGCCGACGCGTAGAGCCGGTAGGTGCCCGGCTGGTCGCAGTCGAGGCTGAACTCACCGGTTTCCCCGGTCCTGACGTTCCCCGCGAAGATCGAGAAGAGCGACGGCAGACCAGGTTCATCGCCGTCGCGCTTCGGCTCGACGATCAGTGAGACTTCGGCGCCCGCAAGCGGTTGAGATAGGTTGTCGTAGACGGCACCCGTGATGCAGGAGGTGCCGAGCTGGATGTCGAGGCGGAGATCGGTCGTGCCCATTGTGAACTCGCGCAGGACGCGGCCGCCCCGGTCGGCCCAGATCATGAGCCTGTAGGTGCCGGGGTTGACGTGCTCGATGCGGTACTGGCCGGACTCGTCGATCGAGTCCCGTGAGGCGCCGCCGACGAGCATCTCGACGGTTGCGTCCTTCGGTATGATGATGATCATGCCCCCGGTCAGGGGTTGGCCGGCGCGGGTGACTTGGCCGAAGACGGCGGCGCCGCCGCCGAGGACGAAATCGGCCCGCGTGTCCTGGCCGTCGCGGACAACGACGCGCTGCCACTCGATCTGCCGGGCGCTGAAGAACGTTTCCCTGCCGCTGGCTGTCGCGGCCACCCGGTAGCGTCCAGGCGCCAGGTGGTCGATGGCGTAGTTGCCCTGCTCGTCGGTCTCGACCCACATGTTCTCGTTGCCAAACGCCTGGCGGAAAGACGAGATGGCCGCGACTGCTGCCCCGCGCTGGGGGACGCTGTTGGTATCGGTCACCGTGCCTACGACACGCCCGCCGGCGCAGAGCTGGACGAGCAGCGGTTCCCCTTCGCCTTTGCCGATGCGCTGCTTCTGCTCGAACAGCGCGTAGTCGGCGTGCTCGACGCGGAGCACGTATCGGCCCGGCGGGATGCAGCTCAGCGCAAAGCTGCCGTCTGTGTCGGTCTGAACCACAACCTTGGCATATTCCTGATGGCCTACGGTCCAGTCGTCGACGGCGTCCTCCCAGAGCATGACGTCAGCGCCGGCCACCGGTTGCTGGGTCAGCTTCGCCACGACGCGGCCGCGGACAGTCCCGCCCCGGTCGAGCGCGACGGTGACATCTCGCTGCACGTCGCCTTCGTTGAGCTCGACGCTGACCGTTTGGGGGGCGAACTCCGGGTGCTCGGCGGCGAACTTGTGCCGCGCGGCAGCCAGGTGCTCGATGACGCACCGGCCGTAGGCGTCGGTCCGGCCGCAAAGACCGTCGCGATGAGCGCTCTTGATTTCAACGTCAGCGACGGGCTGACCGTCTGCGGTGGCGGTCAGCACGAGCGTGATGCCTTCAACGAGCTCGACGAGCAGCTCCTCTGGCTCCTCGCCCTGTTTGGCTTCGATGTCCGTGATGACCGCGGGCGCG
>Ga0307430_1000992_pt1 | contig 22137 bp, 14 predicted proteins | sample SalMarWE160130MG_FD_202159 | JGI IMG/M metagenome (GOLD analysis project Ga0307430, IMG submission 202159) | Salt marsh sediment microbial communities from the Plum Island Ecosystem LTER, Massachusetts, United States - WE1603-130 | ecosystem: Environmental > Aquatic > Marine > Intertidal zone >...
ACTCTGTTACCGCCGGGTCGGCGAAAAGCATCATGCTGTGCTCCGCCGACTGCCGCATAGCCAAGGCCGGTGGCCCCCTGGAGGAGCAGTATGGCGATGGTGCCGTTGCTCTCCTGCTGGGAGATGAGGGAGTAATCGCCAGCCTCGATGGCAGCTACTCCCTTTCCTACGATTTCATGGACCACTACCGGGTAACGCAGGACAAGTTTAACCGCCAGTGGGAGGACAGGTGGATACGCGATGAGGGGTATGGCAAGTTCATCGGCGAGGCGATCGCCGGACTGATGAAGAAGTACAGCATGAGCCCCAAGGATATCACCAAAGTGGTCTATCCTTGCCTGTATGCCCGGGCCCACGGAGCTATCGCCAAGCAGCTGGGGTTTGAGGCCGAGCAGGTGCAAGAGCACATGTTCACCGCCATAGGCAACACCGGCACCCCTTACCCCTTGATGATGCTGGTGGCGGCACTTGAGGAAGCCAAAGCGGGGGACAAGATCCTGGTTGCCAGCTATGGCAACGGGAGCGATGCCTTAATCTTTACCGTGACCAAGGAGATAGAGAAGGTAAGAGACAGGAAGGGCATAAAGAAGAGCCTTGAGTTCAAACATGATATAGGCAGTTACGAGAGGTTTATCACCTGCAACAGCGTGCTTCCGATAGACACGGCAGGCCGTGGGGAGGAGACATCCCTGACCTCAGCGTCAAAGCTGTGGCGGGAGCGCCGCGAGATCCTCGGCTTGGTGGGGACGAAGTGCAAGCGCTGTGGCACGCCACAGTACCCGCCGCAGCGAGTGTGCGTAAACCCTGCTTGTGGAGCAATTGACGAGATGGAGGACTATCGCTTCTCCGACAGGAAGGGGCACATCTTCACCTACACCGGAGACCTGCTGGCCTTCAGCCCCAACCCGCCATCGTTATACGGGGTGATAAACTTTGATGGTGGTGGAAGGTACCTGATGGACCTCACCGACTGCGAGCAGGACAAGGTCAAGGTTGGTCTGCCGGTGGAGTTGAGCTTCCGCCGCAAGTATATAGATAGGGTTGGCGTCAGCGGCTACTTCTGGAAGGCAAGGCCAATAACGGAGTAAAAGAGGGAGGTAATATAGAAATGCCTGAAGGGATAAAGGATAAAGTTGCCATCATTGGCATGGGCTGCACCAGGTTTGGCGAGCGATGGGACAAGAGCGGCGACGACCTGATGGTTGATGCGTTCAAGGAGTGCATAGAGGATGCCGGGATAGAGAAGAAAGACATCGATGTGGCGTACTGGGGCGCTTTCTATCCGATGCAGGGGCTAAGCGGTATGCCTCTATCCACCCTATTGCACCTGCCTTTTATCGGGGTGACCCATGTGGAGAACATGTGTGCCAGCGGCACCGAGGCAATAAGAGGTGCCACCTATGCAGTGGCCTCGGGTGCCTCAGATATTGCCCTGGCTATCGGAGTGGAGAAGCTGAAGGACGTCGGCTATGGTGGGCTTCCCGCCTTCGGTGTATCGATGAGCGGGGCCAACCTCACTGCTCCGGGGGGCTTTGCCATGCTGGCGACACGGTATTTTGCCACCTATAACCTCTCACCCGAGGAAGGGAAGAGGATGATAGGCCGGGTCTCGGTGAAGAGCCATCACAATGGCACCCTGAACCCCAAGGCCCACCTGCGCCGCGAAGTCACTCTTGATGACGTGGTGAAAGCTCCCATAATTGCCTGGCCCCTGGGGCTTTACGACTGCTGCGGGGTGAGCGATGGGTCAGCAGCCGCCATCGTGGTAAGGGCCGAGGAGGCAAAGAAGTTCAGGTCTGACCCGGTATATATCAAGGCGCTGCAGATCGCCATAAGCTCAGGTGAGGAGATCCAGTACACCGACTTCGATATGGCTCATGTGGAGTCGACCACGCACGCCGCGGCAAGGGCCTACAAAGAGGCGGGGATCAAGAACGCCCGTGAGGAGATAAGCATGGCTGAGGTCCATGACTGCTTCTCCATCACCGAGACGGTGACCATGGAGGATCTTCAGTTCAGTCCCAGAGGCCATGCCAGGGAAGATATCGAGTCGGGATTCTTTGACCTCGATGGTGGTTTGCCGGTGCAGCCAGATGGCGGGCTGAAGTGCTTCGGGCACCCCATCGGTGCCTCGGGCATCAGGATGATATATGAGATGTACAAGCAGCTTCAGGGTAAGGCAGATGCCCGCCAGATAAAGGACCCCAAATATGGGCTGACCCACAACCTGGGCGGCGTGCCTCATGCCAATGTTTGCTCCATCGCCATCGTTGGCCTGTAAGGTACCCGCCAAGTATTGAACCTGGGGGATACCCCCAGACCTCCGACAACGATGTGTCACAAGGGGGAGTCCACAAGGGCTCCCCCTTGTTATTTTTCCCCCTCTCCTTGTCGAAGACTCGACTCTGGCGAGAGGAGAGGGGGCTAGGGGGTAAGGTGAATAAAAGGGGACTGGTGGTGCCCACAGGCATCCATCTCGGTGCTCGCGGCAATTATCTGTGATTGCGACCCTTCACAAAGTGAAGGGGAAGCAATCTATCCGGTTTGCACCCCCCCGCTGAGGTTGCTTCGTATGGTTCCCTCACTTCATTCGGGACAAGCCTCGCAATGACATGAAGAGAGTGCGGTCTGGGCTCAAGGGAGAGGGAACTGGAGAGTCTTGGGTAGGTTGGAGCATCTGCTCTCGGCTACCCAATATATTCTCTCCCCTCTCCTTGAGGAGAGGGGGCTAGGGGGAAAGATGACCAGGTCTCGTGTCGAACTGTAGAAAGCCGTGATATCGTTGATGGTTAGGCTTATATCGTTCGTGGTGAGCTTGTCGAACCATGAACGATCCCCTGCCCGACCGCCTCATGGGTAGGTTGGAGCATCTGCTCCAACCACACCGAGAGCGGATGCTCTCGGCTACCCTGTGGTGTAGGGGGCGAGTGGTCATAAGACAGCTGACCATCGCCAACGAGGATTGACAGCGATGGGCTGTTGTGGTAGAATTTCACTAAGAAGTTATATCGTCGTACAAGGCTTTTTTATAATCGAGGTCAGGCTCTTGACATCGAAGCGAGTGGTGCGTTGATCGGTGCATCCGCGGGGGTTCTGGCCCGTTGCAGAAGCGGGGGCAGTGAAGCGGAGCCTTTATCTGGGCGCTTGGGCTTCGCCGAGCCAGTAGCGAAACCGACCGCATAGGTCGGTTTTCTTATTTTTCCGGGAGGACGACATAGCTAGGCTCAAAGTAAGGATCGGCTATCCAGCGCCAGTCGCAGCACTTTTAGCGCTCCTCTTCGTGCTCATGGTAATCACGTTGGTCAGAGCGGCGAGTGATGTATGGCCTGACTGTAGCTGGGGATGTACGGCGAATGATGTAACAGTCACCCAGGCATGGCTGGGCAACGCGACGGGAACCCCGCTGGAAACCTGCGAGCCAGGCGAGCCCAATGGAAGCGCCTATATCTGGGTAACGATTGACAACAACTCAAGTGCCAGCCGATATGCGGTGCGGCTCCTTGCCGAGGTGTATGTAAATGAACACTCCATCGTCGTCGACCAGTGCGCCCTGGACAGCATAGCGGGGAAGACTACCCAGGACTACGCGCTATACCATTTTACCTGGCATTGCGGGGAGGCGATAAATCTGGAGAACCTGATCGTAAGCTGGAAAACGTCGAAGAACTCTAGCTGCGCCGACCCTGCGGAGTGCCCTGCACCGGCAAAATGTTCGGGTCCTGGCAACATGACCGTGGCGGCGCCACTGGTGGCGAACTTCAACTCCACATCTCCACAGTGCTACTGCACCAGCATAGGCTTTAACGATACAACCACCGGCGGCGAACTTCCCTATAACTATAGTTGGGATTTTGGGGATGGCTCCGGGAACTCCACAGAGCAGAATCCTTCGTATCACTATGGTGCCTCCGGTAGCTATAACGTGACCCTTTCAGTCACCGACACCGCGGCTAGGTACGATACTCATACAGAACAGGTCCAGGTAATTAGCGACGCCGACCTTGAGATTGCCAAGACTGGCTCTCCAGACCTGGTGTTAGTCGGCCAGACCCTGACCTATAACGTCACGGTAAGCAACGGCGGTCCTTGTGACGCCTTTGGCGTATTAGTTACCGACGCTCTTCCATCCGTCCTGAGCAACCCCATGTACTCAGTAAATGATGGGGAAACGTGGCTCTCCTACAATGGTACCATGGCCTTGGATACGATGGCGAATGGCACCGTGGCACATGTGCTGATTAAAGCTACTGCTGGGTGCCCGGCGATTTGTCCCGAAGTAATTGAAAACACGGCCACGGTTGACTCCCCTAACTACGACCCCGCTCCGGACAACAATTCGGCGAGTACCACCACGACGGTCAGTGAAAACACGCCACCCGTTATCACCGCTGCGCCAGGTAACGTAACCGTGGAATGCATCGGCGACATTCCCCCTATCGATATCGGCAATGTCACTGCCACCGACAACTGCGGCAATGTGACCGTCATCCATGTCGGCGATGTCGACGATGGCAACACCTGTCCCATGACCATAACCCGCACCTACCAGGCTAGCGATGACTGTGGTAACTCCGCCAATGTTACTCAGACTATCGCCGTGGATGATACCATTGCTCCGGTTATCACCTGTGCTGGAAACGTGACCATTGAGTGTGATGAGTCCACCGACCCATCCAACACGGGGAATGCCACCGCTACCGACAACTGTGATACCGATGTTGAGGTTACCTATAGCGACATATCAGATGGCGGGACCTGTTCGGGGAACATAACACGCACCTGGACGGCTACAGATGACTGCGGTAATACAGACGAATGCGTACAGGTTATTACCGTGGTTGACAGCACCGCACCCGATATCGCTTCTTCGCCAGGTAACGTAACCGTGGAATGCATCGGCGACGTCCCCCCTATCGATATCGGCAATGTCACCGCCACCGACAACTGCGGTAACGTGACCATCACTTATATCGGCGATGCCGATGATGTCAATACCTGTCCCAGGACCATAACCCGTACCTATCGGGCCACCGATAGCTGTGGGAACTTGGCCAATGTTACCCAGACCATCGCCGTCAATGACACCATTGCTCCAGTTATCACCTGTGCTGCAAACGTGACCATTAAGTGCGATGAGTCCACCGATCCCTCCATCACGGGCAATGCCACCGCTACCGACAACTGCGATACCGATGTGGAGGTTACATATAGCGACATATCAGATGGCGGGACCTGTTCGGGGAACATAACACGCACCTGGACGGCTACAGACGACTGCAGCAATACAGACGAATGCGTACAGGTTATTACCCTGGTTGACAGCACCGCACCCATTATCACCGCTGCGCCAGGTAACGTAACCGTGGAGTGCATCAGCGACGTCCCCCCTATCGATATCGGCAATGTCACCGCCACCGACAACTGCGGTAACGTGACCATCACTTATATCGGCGATGTCGACGATGGCAACACCTGTCCCATGACCATAACCCGTACCTATCAGGCTACCGATAACTGTGGCAACTTGGCCAATGTTACCCAGACCATCGCCGTCAATGACACAGTTGCTCCGATCATCACCTGTGCTGGAAACGTGACCATTGAGTGTGGTGAGTCCACCGACCCCTCCAACACCGGCAATGCCACCGCTACCGACAACTGCGATACCGATGTGGAGGTCAGCTACAGTGACACATCAGATGGTGGGCCCTGCCCTGAGTGCATTACACGTACCTGGACGGCTACAGACGACTGCGGTAACTCGGCGCAATGCATTCAGTTCATTGAGAGAGTCCAAGCAACGCCTACCCCCACACCTATACCGGTTACGGTCGGCGGAACAATTCTTCCCACGGACAAAATTGGCCTGGTGATGCCCTGGCTTATCGCCGCAATAGCGCTTGTTGCGATTGTCGCTGTATCGCTGGCGGTGTGGAACCGCAGGAGGGGAGCGCAGCGGGGCTCGCCGTAAGCCTGTATAGACATCTAAGGACATAAGAGTATATTCAGAGGGAGTCCACATGGGCTCCCCCTTCGTTTTTCGGGGTAACTTCACCCTCACCCTGGCCCTCTCCCGTCAAGGGAGAGGGGGCACCCTCAGGAGTAGGGTGGGTGAAATGAAATGAAACCCACCTTCCCAATAGAGATGGAAATGGTGGGTTTCGCCCTTCAGCGGAAGGGCTGCACCCACCCTATAATTTGTCAATCCGTTCGTGGTGAGCCCTTCGACAAGCTCAGGACAGGCCCGTCGAACCATGAACGGACCTTCGACGGGCTCTAACCCGCCGCGAGCAAAATCCTCCCTCCCTCGAAGAGTCTTCGACCTGGCGGGAGGGAGTTAGAGGGAGGGGGAGCTTCACCCTCACCCTCGCCCTCTCCCGTCAAGGGAGAGGGAACTGACGCCGCGGGCGCTTCTTGGCTTGTACTCCGATGCCTCGACCAGCAGCGCCAGGCTGATGAGAAAGTCGTCGTGCCCCTCCTCGGGCGGCACGTAGAAGTTCATCGTCTGGCTGGGGCGGAAGAAGCTCTTCGCCCTCTCCATCTGGAGCCAGAACTCTCTATACTCCTCCTTCTCCTTCAGCTGAAGGACAGAAGGATCGGCGGCATACATCTTGACCCTTCCCGAGTTTACCGCCGCCAGCAGGTTGAAGCCCAGCTTCGACTTGCTCTGCTGGGTAAAGAGGAAAGGACGTACCACCGTTTTGCCCAGCGCCCTGGCGAGGAACGAGGCCACCCCGGCGCCGACGCCGGTGGAATCCACCACCACCCTCTTGCACCCCCACACCTGCTTCAGAATATCCACAAGCTGCGGGTAGAGCGAGGTGTGGCTCGACGACCTCTTCTGGGGCCATCGCTGGGAAGGCTGGAACCTGATGTACTTCTTCGATCCAGAGGAACTCTTGCCCATGATCTTCGAAGAGTTCCGCCTCGGCGAGTTTGACATCCCTGTGACCGCCGTCGATTGCAGCGGCAACGAGGCTCATGGCGCCGTCACGCTGGCGGTTGTGGACTTCCAGCTTCCCATGGACGAGGGATGGAACGTCAGGTCTAGCCCCATCGCCGTGGGCACGAGCTGGGGCCAGATGAAGAGCATGGGCGAAGGCCTGATGTATGAGGCGGTGGTGATGTGGGATGCCGAGCACGGCCAGTGGGTGGAGCCTTCCAGCGGTAGCGTGATGGCCCCGCTTCAGGCCTACTACATCGCCATGAGCGAGAGGGACCAGATCGGGCTGATAATGTCACGGCAGCCGACTGCGCCGCCGCAGCGCCCCCTCTACGTGGGGTGGAACCTGATCGGCGTGGCCCCCTACGTGGACTCGTTGGGCCGTATAGGCATTGATGAGGCTCTGTATTCGGTCTACGAGGCTCCCGGTGGGTTGCCTGGCTGGCTGGTGACAATGAGCATCGACGACTATTTGTGGTATATGGAAGGGTTCTGGTACAACGGCATCCCGCTGGATAAGCCGTGGTACGAGAAGTTGTTCGAACAGGATGGGTGGATTACCTTCGTGGCTGATGACGACTGGAAGTGGATGACCTCCGGCGGGGGATACTGGCTGTTCATGGACAACGACGATATCCTCGGCGGGTACAGCTACACCCCGTTTCCCTGGGAGCTTGTTGCGCCCTAGCCGGGCCGGCGTGAGATAAATAAGTAGTTATAGGGGGAGGGTGGGATGCTATCCTCCCCCTTGTTCTAAAGGAGTTGATAATGTGTCATTGCTAGGCTTGTCCTGAACGAAGTGAAGGACAAGCGCGGGGATGATAGGGAAATTCTCCCTCCCCTGGAGGGAGGGAGTTAGAGGGAGGGGGAACATCACCCTCACCCTTGCCCTCTCCCTTCAAGGGAGAGGGGGTTGCTCCGACTTTCGCTCGCAGTGACATGGAAGGCTCATAGTGTAGGAGCATAGATGATAAAAAAGATGAGGATTGCCCTGGCTCTGGCGTTCGTCCTGCTGGTGGCGCTGCCCCTCGAGGTGGCGGCACAGTCACCGCCTCAACTGCCCCATTTATTTTACGGTTCGGTGCAGGTGCGCTCCACCCCGGCAGGCGCCAACAGCGACGCCCCGGCGGACACGGTGGTCAGCGCCAGGGTAGATGGGGTGGAGAGGGGATCGATTGTTGTCACCGTGGCCGGCGAATACGGCGACCACCCCGCCCTGCACCTGCTGGTGCAGGGTGAGATCGGCGACGGGGCGCTGATAAAATTCTATGTCAACGGCTACGAGGCGGACCAGACCTGGGAATTTAACAGCGGCGACATCACCGAACTGGACCTCACCGCCTACGTGCAGCCCGGCCCGACCCCCACGCCGCTGCCCACACCGATTCCGACGCCTACGCCGACGCCTGGCCCGACGGCAACACCGACGCCTACCCCCACGCCGACACCAACGCCGACGCCTACGCCTACCCCGACGCCTACCCCGACGCCAACGCCCACGCCGACGCCTACCCCGACGCCGACGCCGACACCAGGGGGCAATGCGACGGCGACGCCTGAGGCAACGCCAACGCCTAGCCCCACTCCTGAGGGCGGTGTTGCCTGGATTGATAACGGCGGCATCGTCACCCCCGAGGGAGGCGGCATTATTACCGAGGATGGTCGGATTACCGTTGAGTTCGAGCCGGGGGCACTCCCCGGTGATACAGAGATACTCATTGAGTACATTCCCTGTGGTGAAGCCCCTGAAGGGTTCCGCATGGGCGATACCTGCTTCCGCATAACGGCGACGGTCGACGGCGAGCCGGTGACCGAGCTGGATGCTGCGGTGGAAATCTGCGTCGAGTACGCCGCCGAGGACCTGGCGGTTGCCGAAGGTGACCCGGCGCTTCTGACATTCGGATATTACGATGAGGCTACGGATGATTGGGACATCCTGACGACAGAGATTAATGAGGCGGCGGGGACCATTTGCACCACCATAAGTCACCTTAGCGAGTTTTCCGTCCTCAGTGAGGAGGACATTGCTCCGGCTGGTGGCCTGCTATGGTGGCATTACTTGCTGATAGCGCTGGCCGCTCTGGTTGTCATTTTAATCATTGTCGTGCTTTTGACTCAACATCAGCGCCAGAGGAAAAAGCCTCCTTCGGGGCAGCGACCCGCAGAATTCGAGCCCGAAGAGATGCCCGAGCCTCTTTGAGTTGTGCGTTCTTGTGGTAGCGCTATGTGATGTCGTTGCGGTGAGTCGAATCCATTAGCCTATCGAAGGGTCGTTCATGGTTCGACAGGCTCACCACGAACGGTTTAGTAGGCCTGTCCTGAGCCTGTCGAAGGGAGAGACAACCTTTTTAATTCCCTCTCCCTTCAAGGGAGAGGGTGAGGGCCTGTCCTGAGCTTGTCGAAGGGTGAGGGTGATTAGTCCCGCTCCCTCTCCTTCCAGGTCGAAGACTCTTCGAGGAAGGATCCCTTCCGCCAGGTCGAAGACTCTTCGAGGGAGGGAGGATTTGCTGCCCCACTTCAGTCTTTGTAGTTGCCTGTCCTTCAGCGGAAGGATCAGGCATGATTGGCCCAATCCTTCAAAGATCGAAGATACTACGGAAGGATGGGCAACTGCATTTTTAAACAGCCTGGGGATGGTAGAAATATCACCGACGCTTGCTTTTATTGTATTGCGAAGCCTATTTGTCATTGCGAGGAGCGTCAAGCGACGAAGCAATCTCATGGTGTGTCTTTCCCACTTCCTCCTCACCGAGATTGCCTCATCTAGTACGGGCACGGCCCTTCTTAGAAGGGTGCCCCTACATCGTTCGGGACAGGCCTCGCAATGACATAGTGGTAACGACCGGCCGACCTGTGGGATTGATCACATTACCCCCTAACCCCCTCTCCTCAAGGAGAGGGGGGAAATGTATGGTTTGCCGTAGGGTGGGTGGAGTGAAGCGAAACCCACCGAGTTGAATAACCAGAACGTCATTCTTCCCCTTTCCTTTGACCTCTTTGTCATTGCGACCCTTCACTTTATGAAGGGGAAGCAATCCAGGTGGTATAGGGAGGTGGTGTCGCCCATCATCCCCCCACCGAGATTGCCTCATCCTGTTGCCTAACTTCGTTCAGCACAGGCCTCGCAATGACATAGTGGTAACACCCGCCCTCGGGGTTTGGTATTGTGGCAAATGTTCCATATTGGAGTTGAGATACATATAACAAAAAAACTTGACAAAACTATTGAAACATGCTAAACATTCTATATCGTATGCGGTTATAAAGTGATGGGCTGCTAGACACGACTTATACGATAGATGTCGTGAGGGCGGCGATTTGTTGAGAAGTACATTCAAGGAGGCGGGCAGGATATTCAGCGCCACTGACGCTGATTCCCCGCTTCCTTATTTTATTTTTTGAGTGAAACGGGCGAAAGCCGTACCTTAAGGATATGACGGAGGTGTGATATGAAAGTTAAGCTATTCTACCTGGTTATGGCGCTGGTAATGGTGCTGTCGCTGGTGGCAGTGGCAGTACCAGCGAAGCCGGCGATGGCTGATTCAGGACCACAGATGGAGGAGGTATTGCCGGAAGGCGTTTACAATGGTGATACCTGGAATGTCCTAACCGGCAATGTGTCCTTCGTGTATGACTTCCATGATGCGGATGGTGACCTGTATGATATTGATTTAATGATCTACGGTCCGTCACCATATAACACGAAAGAAACCTGTGTGGATGTCGAGTTTCAGGCGGTTGCCGACCCAACCGCAACGTGGGATGCAACAGACTGGGCTCTAGCCAATATGCTTGGAATAATCTCGGTGACTTACAGCGGAGCAGAAGAGAAATGGACTATTACCGTCAACCTCGACAAGACAATTACTGCTGATGAAGCAGTATGGGACCCTTTCGGCCGAAGCGAGGGCACCCCTGTCTGGCCTGCTGGCCGTTGGGATTTCTACTTTGAGGTTCGTGATCAGGTGGCAAAAGACCAAGAAGACTTAACGGGGCCAGATGAACCCATAGTTATTGCTCACCGCTGGGGCTATTTGAACCATCCAACGACACTTTTCGATGACAAATATATCTACTACTTCCATTCCATCCAGACTGCAATTAATGATGTAACAGATGGCGACACTATCAAGGTCTACCCGGGCACGTACCGCGAGAACATCGTTGTCACCAGGTCGGTCACTCTCCAATCTATTGGCGATATGGGCAGCGCCATTATCTGCGGCGATGGAAACACTCCGGCGGTGACCATAACCGGCACTTCGCCCTTTTCCGGCACGGCGGTGGTGCAGGGCTTCAACGTAACCGCCGAATCCACTGACGCCAACGGTATAGACGTTAGCGAACTTGCCGGCGGCGGCAACGTCACCATTGTCCAGAACCTCATACACGGAAACTACCACGGTATACACGTGGGGGCTGTCGATGCGACCAGCATCGTCAACATAGTTGGCAACGGCATCTATGAAAATGCGAATGATGGGATAAACTTCGGTGTCGGCATGGCGCCTATGGAGGGCACGGCCAATATTATTCAAAATGCTATCGGTGCAATCTACTGGTATGACGCTGTATTGATGCCAGACCCTCTGGATGTCGCTGGGAATATCGGCAACGGTATACGCATGTACCAGGTGGGTGCCGACGGTACCGCCACCATCCAGTCAAACACCATCGCTGACAATGGAGCCGACGGCATACAAATCGAGTCCATCGACGGAGAGGTGCAGATAGCCGAGAACAGCATCAGCGCGTGGGAGTTCTGGTACGACGCCACCCACAAAAAACCGGTGGATGGAAACCACGACGACGGCATCGATATAACCGACGTGGGCATCGCCGCGAGCCTGAACATGGAGCACAACATCATCGCCGAGAACGACCGGGATGGGATCCATTTCGACATAGCAGACGGCACCATTGAAGGCGATGTCACCATCTACAACAACCGCATCGGTGCCTATACTTTCCGCCCCGACCAGTACGGGCAGCCGGGGCCGCCGTACCGCCTTTATGGCAACGGGCGGCACGGCATCTGGCTCGGCGCCGCCGTTTACCCAGGGGGAAATGTGACGATAGAGCAGAACACCATCTCCGAGAACGGGTCGCCAGACGGTAACGGCATATATATCCCCGGGATAGTGAGTGGGGGGGAGGTGGACATCGTGGACAACCTCATCGGCGCCTGGGACGACGGCCTCGGCGAGACCTACGGTGGCAACGCCGATTCGGGAGTCGCTATCGAACTGGACGCCAGCGGGGTCGACGTGTACTTCAACACCATCAGCGGCAACGCCCACGGCCTGTGGCTCGCCGGCGACGATATCGAAGTCTTCGGCAACGATATTACCAACAACACCGCGGCCCCTTACTCCGGCATCCACCTCCTCGCCGATGCCCAAAACAACGTGATCTACTGCAACAACATCAGCGGGAACAGCGGCTCGGGGGGCTATGGGGTGTACAGTGATACGGGGATACCTGTTGACGCCGAGTGCAACTGGTGGGGCGATGCCAGTGGTCCGTATAATGCGGCAACCAACCCTGGCGGGACCGGCGATGGGGTCAGCGACAATGTGAACTTCGACCAGTGGCTCATACAGCCCGCCATAGGCCCGTACACCTTGACCGTGACGTCGAATGGGTGCTGCCCGGTCGAGGTAGCTGGTTTGCCGGGGGCTAATCAGACGGTAGCGGCGGGGACAGCCGAGGTTTTTGAGAACCTCTACTGCTGCAACATGGTGACGGTGAGCGCCGATGATAGCGGAAGCCACTGCTACTTCGTTAGCTGGTCGGATGGCGGGAACAAGACTCACGACGTCCTCGTCAACGGCGACAAGGCAGTTAGCGTTCTATGTCACTACGTGGTGCCGGGGCCGGGGCCGGGGCCGTCACCAACGCCCACGCCAACCCCGACGCCAACGCCTGGCCCGACGGCGACGCCAACGCCTGCCCCAACGGCAACGCCAACTCCCACGCCTACGCCGACGCCAACGCCTACACCCACGCCAACGCCAACACCCACGCCTGAGGCAACTCCCACTCCAACACCTACTCCTACTCCAACTCCAACCCCGACCCCTACACCCACGCCAACGCCGACTCCAACTCCCACAGGGCTGACCGGCGAGGGTACTGTCTCACCGGATGGGGGTGAGGTGTCGACGGAGGACGGCAGGGTTACCCTTGACTTCGAGGAAGGTGCGTTCGACGACGATGCCGATGTGGAGATTGAGCCGGTCGACTGTGGTGCTGCTCCCGAAGGCTTCCGCATGGGCGATACCTGCTTCCGCATAACGGCGACGGTCGATGGGGAAGAGGTGACGGAGCTGGGGGCTGACGTGACCATCTGTATCGAGTACTCGTCTGCCGACCTGGCTGCCGCCGGCGGTGACCCCGCGCTTATTACCATCGCGTATTACAACGAGGACAGCGGTGAGTGGGAGGACCTGCCCACAACGGTTGACACCGACGCAGGGATCGCCTGCGTGACCACGAATCACGTAAGTGACTGGGCGGTCCTCGGTGAGGAGGTGGGCGGTGGTTGGCAGTGGTGGTACAGCCTGCTGATAGGGCTGGGTGTTCTCGTTGTCATTTTGATCATTGTCGTGCTTTTGACTCAACGCCAACGCCAGAAGAGGAAGCATCCTCGGAGGCGGCGACCTCGGGAATTTGAGCCCGAAGAGATGCCTGAGCCTGAATAATTTAATGGAATTCCCCCTCCCTCTCCTTCCAGGGAAGGATCCCTCCCGCTAGGGGAGGGAGGATTATTGCCCATCGGCCCGCCCTGTGGGTTTGAGCACCTCACCCCCTTCCTTCCGCTGAAGGACTCTCCTCGAGGAGAGGGGGAAATAAATATAGCTGGGGGACACCCCCAGTCCCCCGCCATAGGGGATACCCCTCTGGACTCCTCTATTTATATTCCCTATCCCTTGACGGTCGAAGACTAGACTCTCGCTAAGGCGAGTCGGTCGCAAGAGTAGCCTAAGGAGACCTCCGGAGACTGGCGAGGGGAGGGGGAAATATATGACTAGTCGTAGGGTGGGTGGAGTGAAGCGAAACCCACCGTAAACGAAGGTGGTGGGTTTGCCCCTTTAGGGCAGCACCCACCCTACTAGCTGCCAGGGAGAGACCTGCGTTACCTTTTTGAGGAACGAGATTACGAAAAAGGGAGGGCTGCCGACCGTCGGTAGCCCTCCGTCGTTGTTGGTAGTTCGTCGCCACGGGAGTGGCGGCGCTACTTAAAACGTGGGTTTACCACAGCTTGCCTTTGATCTGGTCGCGCCATACGTCCCATGCCGGGACCTGCAGGTCCTCGGGCGTGTCGAAGATGCCCAGCGGCTTGCCCCTCGGTTTCTCTGGAGCGGGCCATTTCTCTATCTGCTGGGCAACCTTCTCCAAGTGATAGTTGGTGTCGCCCAGATAGTGCTTCTGCGCCAGTCCCCGCTTGGTGTAAAGGGGGAGGACGCCATCCTGCGTGGTGAAGCCGACGCCGGCGAGAACCTGGTGAGCCCGCCACAGAGCATCCTCTATGGCATCGTTGGCCCGCGCCTTGGCCATCGATACCTCTAGGTCGCAGGGAATGCCCTCACTGAGCATCCAGGCAGCCTCATAGACGACTGTCCTCGTACCCTGGTAGTCGGCGAACCCCCACACACAGTGCTCCTGCACCCACTGGTTAATGCCGATGGGCATCTCAAACTGTACTCTGGTCTTGGCGTAGTCAACCGACATCTCCGTGGCGCTTTCGCCGGCCCCTACCATCTCGGCGGAGAGAAGTACCGCTCCGACCTTCAGGACCTTGGCCAGTGGAGGCCAGCCACCGTTAAGCTGTCCCACCATGTTCTTCTTGGGGACTTTCACCTTGTCGAAGATGATCTCAGTCTGCCGCTTGTCGCCAGGTGTCGTTCTTAATACGGTATAGCTTATCCCCGGGCTCTTGGCGTCCACCAGGAACAGCGTTATCCCTTCCTCGGGTGCTCCGCCCTGTTTGGTCCTGGTGACGACCAGGAGCTGGTCGGCGGCCAGGGCATCCCACACAAATAGCTTGGTGCCGTTGATGACATAATCGTCGCCATCGGCAGTGGCCGTCACCGTTATCCCTTCGGCCTCCCACTGGTTTCCATTCCAACTGGCCTCAGGCTCGGTCATGGCCAGGGCGAGAGTTAGGTCACCGCTGACTATCTTGGGCAGCATTTCCTTCTTCTGTTCTTCACTGCCGCCATCAAGGATGGTCAGACCACAGAGGACCGCCGTGGAGAGGAAGGGGCTGGGAAGCATGGCCCTACCCATTTCCTCGCATAGGACGGCCATATCCAGGATGCTGCCGTCACTGCCGTCGTATTCCTCGGGGTAGATGAGCCCCAGCCACCCTAGGTCGGCTATCTTCTTCCAAAGCTCGGGGGAATAGCCCTTATCATCCTCCTCCATATCCCTTACCATCTGCTCAGGGCACTCGGTCTCGAGAAAATCGCGAGCCGATGTTTTTAGCATTTGCTGCTCTTCACTGAGAGAAAAATCCATAATCCCTACTCCTTTCCGTTTGCGGTCCTTGGCTATTTCTTTTCCTGCAGAGCCTGCATGATCGTGGTGTTCAGCTTGGCTGGTATTCTGGGCAGGCCGAGCACTCTGCCGGCGAGCACGAGCTTCATTACTTCGGTTGTTCCGGCATAGTGCATGCTGCGGGTTACCTGCCATGCACGCTCCAGCCCTCCACGCAACTTGGCCCACTTTGACCCTTGCCTGAGCTGGCCGTAGACTCCCAGAACCTCCAGCATCCACGCCGGGTGCTTTTCACCGTTCATTCGAGTAAAGAAACCGGTGAGGTCGAAGTCCAGTGGGCCTAGGCGCTGCCTCTCGCCGAATCTCCAGCAGGTGCGCCAGGCGGAGAGACGCAGCACCTCGATGTCGATAGCCATCTGGGCTAGCTTCTTTCGGATATCCGGGTCCTCGATGAGCGGCTTGCCGTTGCGCTTCTCCTCCCTGCAAAACTGAATGAGCTGCTGTAACCTTCGCTTTGCGCCTGCCGCTCCGCCAGTATTGGACCTCTCGAACTCGAAGGTCTGCATGACATGGTAGAAGCCCTGGTTCTCCTGGCCCACCATGGTATCCTTATGCACCCTTACGTCATCGAAGAAGACCTCGCTGGACGTATACCCGCCCATGCAAGGCAATGGCCTGATGCTCACCCCTGGCGTATCGGTGGGGAAAGCGAACAGGGTAAGCCCTCTATGCTTGGGAATGGTATCGGCGGTCCTGGCCTCAACGTAAAGCCAATCGGGTCTAAATCTACCGGTGATATAGATCTTCTGGCCATTGATTACGTAGTAGTCGCCGTCCTTTACCGCCCGGGTCTGCTGGTTGGCTTCATCGGTGCCGGCATCGGGCTCGGTAAAGCACTCGAACCATGTCTTCTCACCGCTGGATATCTCGGGAAGAAGGCGCTTCTTCTGCTCTTCGGTGCCGAACAGGTGGATGCCAGGCCCGCATATGTGCAGACCTATGAGGTTGGGCCAGGCGACGCCCCAGTATGCTTCCACTTCGTTAGCGACCCCTACTTCGAGGTGGCCAAAACCCAGGCCGCCGGTCTCTTTAGGCCAGCCTGAAGCCAAGTAACCTTTGGCCCCAGCCTTCTTCTGCATATCCATCCAGAAAGACTGCAGCTCTTCATTCAGGGCAGGAACACCGCTGCCAGCAACACCGCCCTCCATGTCTTCAGGCAGCTCATTGCGGTAGAAATCAATGATTTCTTCTCTTAGTTTCTCCTGGTCTTCAGTAAATCCGAACTCCATATCGACTCCTCCTGCAAAGAAATTCTAGACTAACTCTGTAAAAATATGTATTCAGCAGCCTGCATCACCTCCTTGACTCTGTCCCAATCCTGTCATAGCTAGGGGAGTGAGGATTTTGTCCCACCTACCCGCCCTATATGTGTTTATCACCTTTCCCCCTAGCCCCCTCTCCTCAAGGAGAGGGGGGAATAATTACTACTGGGGGACACCCCCAGGCCCCAGCCATAGGGGATACCCCTCTGGACTCCCCTTATTCTTGCTACCGCCAGGTCGAAGACTCTTCGAGGGAGGTAGGATATTTTACCACCCGCCATGTGGGTTTGAGCACCTTACCCCCTGGCCCCCTCTCCTCAAGGAGAGGGGGAAATAAATATAGCTGGGGGACACCCCCAGGCCCCCGCCATAGGGGATACCCCTCTGGACTCCCCTTCACTTTGTGAAGGGTCGCAATAACATAGTGGTAACACCCCCTTCGTTTGATATTATCCCAGCCTTCCTAGTATGCGACCGCCGAGGAGGTGAAGATGAAGGTGGGCAACCAGTTGACCGGAATGGGGTCCGGTGTTTACCACCAGACGGTAGCCGCTTTCGGCGACCCCCTGCTCTCTCGCCAGCTCGTTGGCCACATGTATCATGTGACCCAGCAGCCCCTTCTGCTCCGCGTTCACCTCGACAAGCGATGGGATATGGATTTTTGTAATGATAAGCAGGTGGGTTGGGGCTTGAGGCCTGATGTCGCGGATGGCGAACACCTCGTCATCCTGGTAAAGGATGTCGCTCTCGATTTCGCCGGCGATAATCCGGCAGAAGATACAGTCTTGGTTCACCTTACCCCCTTCCTTCTGCTGAAGGACTCTCCTCAAGGATATGGGAAAATAGATATAACTAGGGGACACCCCTAGTACCCTGTCAGTCTCCAAAGGCGACTCGCCTCTGGAGAGAGGGAGACCCCTCTGTACTCCCCTTATTCTTGCTCCTGCCAAGGTAGGGAGGATATTGTTCCGCTCACCCTACATGGTTTCTCGTGTCATTGCGACCCTTCACAAAGTGAAGGGGAAGCAATCTCGGTGTGGAGCATGCAAAGCGGTTAGATTGCTTCGCTCCGCTCGCAATGACACAATGGTAATACCAGCCCTATATGGCGTTGTTCACCTTACCCCATGTTACCTATATTTGTGCTTGCTAGAGACCTAGCTCCCTGGCGACGACCTCCCTCTGAAAATCGGTATTGCCGAAGGCAAGGTCGGCGGCCAGTGCTTGCCTGTAATAGAGGCCCATATCATGGTCTCTGGTAGTGCCAATTGCGCCGTGGATCTGCACCCCACGCTCGGTGATAAACTTGTATGCCTCGTTAGTCCATCCCTTGGCTGCAGCTACCAGTTGGGTGCAAGGCATCCCCTCTGATACCATCCAGGCAGCCTCATATATGAGGTTTCTCGCCGTTTCCAGGTATATCAACATATTTGCCATGTAATGCTGGAGCACCTGGAATGAGGAGATGGGTCGTCCGTACTGCACCCTCTCCTTAGAGTATTCGGTGGTCATATCCAGTGTTGCTTCACAACCGCCGAGCATTTCAGCACATTTAGCCATGGCAGCCTGCTCCAGTGTCTTTGCCACGATAGGCCACCCCTTGTCAAGTTCGCCTAGCATATTGTTCTTCGGAACAGTAACGTTGTTAAAAACGACCTCGCATAGCTTGTCGGCGCCGATGGTGGGCATGACCTCGGTCTTAATACCAGAGCTCTTGCCATCGACTATGAACAGGGTGATGCCGTCTTCGGGCGAGGCTACGTCCTTGGTCCTGGTAACCACTATCATATAGTCAGCAATGTGGGCATTCTCCACGAAGAGCTTGGTGCCATTGAGGACGAAGTTGTCGCCCTGGGCTTCAGCTTTTAACGCAACGCCGGATGGTTCATAGGTGGCGCTGGGCTCGGTAAGGGCCATGGTGAAGATTGCTTCACCGTCGGATATTTTGGGGAGGAACTCCTTTTTCTGCTCGTCAGTGCCCGCTGCAATAATGGGCATAGCACTGAGGACCACGGTGGAAAAGAATGGTCCAGGCAGGATATTTCGTCCCATCTCCTCGAGGAGAATAATGAGGTCGAAGAACTCCATTCCCATGCCATCATACTCATCGGGGATGACCAGTCCCATCCACCCCAGCTCCGCCATCTTCTGCCATAGCTCGGGGGAATACCCTTTCTCGTCCTCCTCGATCTCCCTGACCAGTGTCTTGGGGCACTCGGTGGTAAGGAAATCGCGAGCCGAGGTTCTAAGCATTTCCTGCTCTTCGGTGAAATCTAGGTTCATCGTTACGCTTCCTTCCTTCGTTGCCTCAGAGAGGCGACGCTACATCTTGTTTCATTTACCATGTTCTGGGCATTCCCAGACCGGCAGTGGCAATAATGTTTCTCTGGACCTCTGAGCTGCCGGCGTAGATATTGGTACCAGGTATAAACTGATAGTCACCCTGCCACCGGCCATCCATTACTGCCCATTTGGAATTGGAGACTTGACCGTAGAGACCAAATATCTGGCAGGCTGTGTTGGCTATCCTCTGGGCTAACTCGGTGCCGTAGACCTTCGAAGCTGAGGCGAGGTGGGCTGACTGGAGGAAGTCTCCCTTCTCCTGTGACCAAGCCACCCGGTAAGCCAGGGCATTCCCCGCCTCGATCTCGATCATGAGCTGGGCCAATCTATGGCGGACAAAGGGGTTTCCGGCCAGTGTTTTACCGTTCCACTTGATCTGCTTGCAGGCCTCAACCAGGTCATCTACGCTTCGCTGCGCTTCTGCCAGTCCACCGATGCCAGACCTCTCAAAGTTCATCGTTGCCCTGGTGATAGCCCAGCCTTGATTCTCCTCCCCGAGCCGGTTCCTTACCGGGACATGTACATCGTCAAAGTAGACCTCATTGAAAAAGTGCTCCCCATTCATGCCCACCAGGGGGCGGACGGTAATCCCGGGACTCTTCATGTCCGCCAGTAGGAACGTTAGCCCGCGGCTCCTCTTTTCCTCTGGGTTGGTTCTGGCGAGCATAAAGGTCCAGTCGGCGTTGTGGGCGTTAGTTGTCCAGGTCTTTTGACCGTTGACGATGTACTCATCCCCCGACCTGACAGCGCGGGTAACCAGGGATGCCAGGTCCGAGCCTGAGTTGGGCTCGCTCCACCCCTGGCACCAGTATATCTCGGCGCGGGCAATGGGGGGAAGGTGCTCCTTCCTCTGCTCGTCAGTGCCGACGGCAAGGAGGGTTGGCCCTATCATACCAACGCCAAAAACATCGGCCGCTGGTACTCTATGGTATCCCATCGCCATGTTGAACATAAGCTGCTCGACGATGGGGGCGTCCACCCCCCCGTATTCTTTAGGCCAAGGGCGAACCAGCCAGCCTTTACCGGCTATCTTCTTATGCGTCCTCTTGGTAAAGTCCCAGCCTATTTCGGAATACTGAAACTCCAGCGATGTCCCCCAACCGGGGGGTGCGTCTTTCATTAGCTCAATTGCGTAATCTTCAAACTCCTTTTTGAGCGCCAGTTGCTCTGGGGTAAACTCAAAGTCCATGCCACCCACGCTCCTTTCGTTTCTAGGAATCTTTACAGTCCGACGATGGCGACGGAGCAAACATTGCCTTGAGGAAAGCCGCCCAGGTTGTGAGTGAGCCCCAGTTTGGGGTCCTTTATCTGGCGGGCATCTGCCTTCCCCTGAAGCTGCTTGTACATCTCGTAGATCATCCTTAGCCCCGAGGCGCCGATGGGGTGGCCGAAGCACTTCAGCCCGCCATCCGGCTGCACCGGCAAGTCGCCATCGAGGTCATAGAACCCCGATTCGATATCTTCCCTGGCGTGGCCTATGGGACTGAACTGAAGATCCTCATAAGTAACGGTCTCAGTGATGGAGAAGCAGTCATGAAGCTCAGCCATGCTTATCTCCTCGCGGGCGTTCTTGATTCCCGCCTCTTTATACGCCCTCACCGCAGCACGGCGGGTCGACTCCACATGGGCAAAGTCGAAGTCGGTGTATTCTATCTCTTCACCTGAGCTTATAGCGATCTGCAGCGCCTTGACGTATACCGGGTCGGACCTGAACTTCTTCGCCTCCTCAGCCTTCACCACGATGGCCGCTGCTGAACCATCGCTTACCCCGCAGCAGTCGTAAAGCCCCAGGGGCCAGGCAACTATGGGTGATTTTATCACGTCATCAAGAGTGACCTCGCGGCGCAGGTGGGCCTTGGGGTTCAGGGTGCCATTGTGATGGCTCTTCACCGAGACCCTGCCTATCATCCTTTTCCCTTCCTCGGGTGAGAGGTTGTAGGTGGCAAAATACTTTGTCGCCAGCATGGCAAAGCTTCCCGGGGCGGTATAGTTGGCCCCGGTCATTGATACACCGAAGGCGGGAAGCCCACCATAGCCGACATCCTTCAGCTTCTCCACCCCGATGGCCAGGGCAATATCTGAGGCACCCGAGGCCACTGAGTAGGTGGCAGCTCTGAGCGCCTCGGTGCCACTGGCACACAGATTCTCTACATGGGTCACCCCGATAAATGGCAGGTGCAATAGCATGGATAGCGGCATACCGCTAAGCCCCTGCATCGGGAAGCAAGCGCCCCAGTAAGCTACATCGATATCGTTCCTCTCTATCCCGGCATCCTCCATACACTCCTTGAACGCGTCGACCATCAGGTCGTCGCCGCTCTTGTCCCACAGCTCGCCAAATTTGGTGCAACCCATCCCGATGATGGCAACTTTATCCTTAATCCCTTCAGACATTTCTATTACCTCCCTCTTTTGTCTTTGTTGGGTTGGTCGCCTTAGGTCTCCTGTCTCCAGAGGCGACTCTGTCTACCAACCAACCATGCCTGGAGCATCTGCTCCAGGCTACCCTACATTTGCGTGACAGGCTACCCTCTATATTCGTTGGTGGCCAGTCGGCCGCAAACGTTTACTCCGTTATTGGCCTTGCCTTCCAGAAGTAGCCGCTGACGCCAACCCTATCGATATACTTGCGGCGGAAGCTCAACTCCACCGGTAGGCCTACCTGCACCTTGTCCTGCTCGCAGTCAGTGAGGTCCATCAAATACCTCCCACCACCATCGAAGTTTATCACCCCGTATAGCGATGGCGGGTTGGGGCTGAAGGCCAGCAGGTCCCCGGTGTAGGTGAAGATGTGCCCCGTCTTGTCGGAGAAGCGATAGTCCTCCATCTCGTCAATCGCTCCACAAGCGGGGTTTACGCATACTCGCTGCGGTGGGTACTGTGGCGTGCCACAGCGCTTGCACTTTGTCCCCACCAGGCCGAGGATCTCGCGGCGCTCCCGCCACAGCTTTGACGCTGAGGTCAGGGACGTCTCCTCCCCACGGCCTGCCGTGTCTATCGGAAGCACGCTGTTGCAGGTGATAAACC
>Ga0307430_1000993_pt1 | contig 22132 bp, 17 predicted proteins | sample SalMarWE160130MG_FD_202159 | JGI IMG/M metagenome (GOLD analysis project Ga0307430, IMG submission 202159) | Salt marsh sediment microbial communities from the Plum Island Ecosystem LTER, Massachusetts, United States - WE1603-130 | ecosystem: Environmental > Aquatic > Marine > Intertidal zone >...
AGAGCGCATATAAGAAAGCAAATCCTGTGCTTTTGGAACCTATTATGGAAGTAGAGATTACTGTCCCAAACGAATATTTCGGAACTATTTTAGATGATGTTAATACAAGAAGAGGTGAAGTAAAACATGTTGACCATATAGGTGACCTGGGGATAGTCGAAGCACTTGTGCCGCTTGCGAATCTATTTGGTTATGCCACTGCCTTACGTTCTCTTACGAGCGGAAGAGGTGTTCATTTCATGCAGTTTCATAAATATCAGCAGATTCCCGAAAAAGTTATGCAGAAGGAACTTGATGCTATTCGGGGATACTGAAAAAAACTAATTAACCACAGGTTACACAGATTATCCCCCCCCCCAAAAAACGGATATCTCACACAGAGACACAGAGAGCACAGAGAAAAAATTATATTGTTGTTTTAACTAAATTCCAACCCCCACCAAATATTTAAACAGGATAAAAACAGGATTTTTTTGACTCAAGACTTACGGCGCATAACTTTGTTTCTCTTTTTACATTTCAAGGTCGTCCGACCGTGGCAATCTTTCAATAATGCTTTAAAGGTAGGAATTCTAGGGTGTCAGCTAATAATGAAGGAACGACTAATTCGTTTTTCCAAATGTTGAAATAGATGTCCGCGGGGCCATAGTGTCCGGTCGACACAATTGTAGGTTCTTTTTTGAATGAATTGTCATATTTGTAAATTGTACCCTGTTTTTTAAATCCGGTTTCAAAACTTCCGGGCCCCCATGCCGAAACGTAACAATTACCACCCTTGTCCAAAGTTAATCCGTCGAGGTTGGTAAATTCTGTCCTGACGAGAGTTGAAATTGTAGAATCTTCAAGACTTATCTCGTCTATCGTAGCTTTCTCCACAAAATAACATACTAAAAGCCTGTTATTTAATTTATCATACGTAATTCCATTCGGACCGCCTTTTGTTTTTATAAGCGGTGAATAAGATTTTGAGTCGATGTTGATTTTAAAAACTGTAGCGGTATTGCTTCCCGTCACGTATAAAAAGTTCGAATCATCAGAGGCGATGTCATTTAAAAACAACGCTTCGTTTATCTGAATTTCTAATTTAATACTTCCGTCTGTAATATCAAATCCTCTTATTGTTTTTGGGTTATCTACGACATATAATGTATTTTCATATATTAACATTCCAAGTACTTTTGATAATCCCTTTTTGAAGTACGTTTTTTCTCCTAGTGAGTCTATCTGGATAATGCTTCCATCGCCGAAGTTTGAAATAAAATATCGATTTGCTAAAGGGTCGAAGACGGCACTTTCGGGCATCTTAAATTCCTGAGAATAGGATAAATTGGAAAATATCAGAGTTGCTAATAAAATAAATTTATTAAACCTCATGTGGTTCAGTCTTTTTAAATGTACAACTTTTGTAACAATATAGTTTGTTCTTGCGCATTGTCCCATGATTTTCATATCAATATTATAATGGAAATCCAATTTCCGTCAACCTGAAAATTCTTGGTACTTGGGAGAGCTCATGCATAAGGTGATATAACTGAGAAGTCGGACAAAGTAAGAAATCCTGTAGATCCGTGTTAATCCTGTCTATCTTTAGGATTTTGGATTTAGGGGTTGGGATTTGGTAAAACAATAAAAAAATCCTTTTTAATCTGTGATCATCTGCGTCCTATTATCTTTGTGCTCTTTGTGGTTAAAAATTGAGCGAAAAGGTGTTGACTTTTCTTGATTGTAGCATAATATAGGAATGAAAAATAGAAGCGGAAATTTAAGAAAAACAATAAAATTAGAACTCTCGGAAACCACTTTAAATTAAAGCTTAAAGAGTGGGTAGAGGGGTATTTATGTTTTTTAAGGAGTAATAATAAAGTTATGGATTGTACGTATATAGAAAATATTGCAGAATTTGTAGATAAGAAGGTAGAAATCCGAGGATGGGTCTACAATAAGAGATCCAGCGGAAAGATACGATTTCTGATGGTTAGAGACGGTACGGGGATAATTCAGGGTGTCGCTACCGAGAATGATACTGAGCCGGAAAGTTTTTCTATTATGGAGAATTTGAATCAGGAAAGTTCAATAATTGTTAGAGGAAAGGTTAGAGAAGATAAAAGAGCTCCGATCGGCTATGAACTTTCTATAGGTTCGGTGGAACTCGTCGGAGGAAGTGAAGATTATCCTATTACTCCTAAATCTCATGGTGTTGATTTTTTACTTCAAAACAGACATATATGGATTCGTTCGAGTAAGCAGTGGGCTATTTTGCGTATAAGAGCGGAAGTGGTAAAGGCTGTTGAGGATTATTTGTGGGAAAAAGGATTTCTGCGGCTTGATGCGCCTATTTTTACTCCTTCTGCATGTGAGGGAACCACGACTCTTTTCGAAGTGGATTATTTTGGTACGCCTGTTTATTTATCTCAGAGTGGGCAGCTTTATTGTGAGGCGACTGCTGCTGCATTCGGAAAGGTATATTGTTTTGGTCCGGCATTCAGAGCTGAAAAATCAAAAACTCGTCGTCATTTAACGGAGTTCTGGCAAATAGAACCGGAGATCGCGTATGCTCATCTCGATGATTCTATTGAGCTTGCTAGTGGTATGATTGAGTATTTAATTAAGAGAGTTTTAGATAATAGGAAAAGGGAATTAGAAGTTCTTGAAAGGGATATATCTCTACTTGAATCAATTAAGACTCCTTTTCCCAGAATAAGGTATGAAGATGCCGTAAAAAAAGTTAACGAATTAGGTGAGACAATGGATGTTGGTGAAGATTTTGGAGCCCCCCAGGAAACTGTTCTTGGAAAGAATTACGATTCTCCATTAATAGTAACACATTTTCCAAGAGAAATCAAAGCTTTCTATATGCGGAAAGAACCCGGAAATGAGGAGGCAACTCTTTCCTTTGATATTCTTGCTCCCGAAGGATATGGGGAGATTGTGGGAGGTGGAGAGAGAGAATTTGAAGAGGCGAAGTTAAAGAAGGAAATAAAGGAAAGAAAACTACCGGAGGACGCTTTCAAATGGTATATTGATTTAAGGAAATATGGGTCTGTTCCGCATGCCGGTTTTGGTCTTGGAATTGAGAGGACTGTTGCCTGGCTTTGTGGAATCAGTCATATCCGGCAAACAATACCTTTTCCTAGGACTCTGGGAAGAGCATATCCTTAATATAAAGGAGGGTTTATGGTTTTTTTATCCTTTTTACTTTTTTCGGCTATTCACATTGAGGGGCAAGATTATATTAAGATATATAGAAGTTCACACGAGATAGATCTTTCCTTTCTTGAACAGGGCTTTTTTAATCCTGCCAGCGGATTCGGCATTATCGGTGCGGAATTGAATCCTGCTACTCTTGGTAGATCCCCTGATGTGCAGTTTTTTACTTCCCTTTCCCTTGCGGGGGTAAGCGCGACCGATGTCGATACCTTTTCCTTTGAGATTGAAGGTGATGATGATACGGTAAGTAATAGTGGTCTTGTTGATCCTGGAAGCCGATTGTATGGACAATATCATGCTTTGGGGGGAGTTAATTTTATTGGTTTTTCGAAAAGAATTGGAATGTTTGGTGTAGGCATTTCTTACGGATCCGGTTATAAATTAGGTGTTGAAGCCAGTTTAAGTGGAAGTATTTATGGTGATCTTCGAGCAGATAATGTTTTCGAGTTTACCCATGAAGAATTTTCCGAAATACCCGATGGCGATACGGTAAGGGCAAAACCTTTATTTAAAGGAGCTGTTACTTTAGATAATCCGGTTCCTTTGAGGGTCGAGTATTCGGATGTCCCGATTTTTCTTGGGGCAGGAGTCAATGTTGGCCCTCTGGGATTTGGTACGGGTCTTAAATTTCAAAATTGCAGGATTCTGGGAGAGGGTAGTTTTGCAGCACATATGGATAGTTTCGTGGTTGAGGTGAGGGATACCGTTGTTTTAGACGGCAACGGTGATAGTTGGATAATTGAGGATTTCTCAGCTGCGATAGATTTTGATCAAGATCTCGCAAACGGTGAGATTTATTCCTCCGGGTTATCAGCCACACATACGGTTCTTACTCTTGGATCAATTTTCGACGGTGGTTTTTTGAAAATTTCATGGGGATTTGATTTTGGAGCAAATTACGACCTTTTAGGCGGCTATAGTTGGGACTTTTCAGTTGTTTCCGAATTACCTGATAGTTTTGTCAGTGTGGATTCAACAAATCTTACTATTGTACAGGATTCTCTGATTTCGGGCAGGGCTGTTATTGTAATTGACAGTATGCTTATCGAGGAAGAATCGGAGTTTGATGATGATGTCAGTTTATCTTTTAGCGGGTCCAGTTTCAATTTTGGGTTTGTGATTGAGCCTATGAATCTGGGTATTACCGGTAAACTTGCCTTTCCTGCCGATTATTCTTTAAGTAAAGTTGGTTTATATACAAATATACCGATACCTGTTCCCGTTATTGAAGCTCGAATAGGTCTTGCTGCAAGTGTTCTCATGCTCAGCGGCAGGGAAGTAGATTGGGATTGGGCGATTATTCCTTCTGCAACCCTGGGTTTATCTCTTAGTTATAAAAGAGATAATTTGAGGTTTTATCTGCCTATTAAATACGATGCATCGCATATCGCTACAGCTATTCTTAACAGCGTTTTAGATGATGATGAAGATACAGATGCGGTTTTTGACATGCGCGGTAGCTCAAATATATTGGATAATCTGGCTTTTGGTTTTGGTTTTAGTGTTGAAATGTAAAAATGTTTAAAAGGAGGGTTTTTAAATGGCAGTTCGAGTTGGCGTAAATGGTTTTGGTAGAATTGGAAGATGTATCTTAAGAGAGGTTATAAATAGAAACGATATAGAGATTGTTGGTATAAATGATATTGCGGATCTTAATAATCTTGCTTATCTCTTTAAGTATGATTCTGTTCACAGAAGATTTGACGGCGATGTTAAAGTAGATGGTAATTCTCTTGTCATTAATGGTAAAAAAGTTCCTTTCACACAAGAGAGAGAACCTGAAGAACTTCCCTGGGGAAGTCTTGGCGCAGATATAGTTTTTGAAGCTACGGGTATTTTCAGAACGAGAGATATGGCAGATAAACACTTAAAAGCGGGAGCTAAAAAAATTATAGTTTCTGCCCCGTTTAAGGGAGATGATGCAGGTTTTACACTCGTTTATGGGGTTAACCATGATCAATATGATCCGGCAAAACATGACATTGTTTCCAATGCTTCTTGTACTACAAACTGTTTTGCTCCTGTAGTAAAAGTTATTAATGAAACATTTGGTATAGAGCAGGGTCTTATGACTACGGCTCATGCATATACGTCTTCTCAGAAAGTACTTGATTTACCTGCAAAAGATTGGAGGAGAGGCAGAGCGGCTTCACTTTCCATTATTCCTACGACGACCGGTGCCGCAATTGCTACCACGAAAGTTTTTCCTGAGTTAAAAGGGAAATTGGATGCGATCGCTCTTCGTGCACCTGTACCCGATGGCGCAGTCGTGGATTTCGTTTGTAAGGTTAGTAAAGAAGCTTCGGTTGATTCCGTAAATGCAGCTTTCAAGAAATATGCAGAAGGTGAACTTAAGGGAGTTCTTGAATATTCGAAGGATCCCGTTGTATCTATGGATATTATAGGTAATCCTCATTCTTCTATTTTCGATCCTGAGTTTACCAAAGTTATCGGAGGAACACTCGTTAAGGTTCTTTCCTGGTATGATAACGAATGGGGCTTTTCTATGAGAATGATAGACGTAGCCCTTATGATGGGAAAATCTCTATGAAGAAAGTTCCTTTTATTAAGGATCTTAACGTAAAGGACAAGAAAGTTCTTTGCCGTTTTGATTTTAATGTGCCTCTTTCGGGTGGAAAGATAGAGGATGATAATAGGCTCGTGGCGAGTTTGCCTACTATTCGTTATTTGATTGACAATGGTGCAGCTATTATTATGATGTCGCATTTGGGGAGGCCTGGTGGGGAAGTAGTTGAGAAGTTTTCGCTTCGTCCCGTAGCCCAGCGACTTTCTGAACTTTTAAGTACGGAAGTTCAGTTTATAGGAAAGACTATAGGCACAGAAGTTGAGGAAAAAGTCAAATCTCTCGAGAAAGGAGATTTATTTCTTTTAGAGAATACGAGGTTTTATCCCGAAGAGGAGAAAAATGATAAGGAATTTTCCAGGCTTCTTTCGAATCTTGGTGATGTTTATGTAAACGATGCTTTTGCTACTGCTCATAGGGCACATGCTTCTACTTATGGTGTTGCCGAGTTCTTGTGCGATAAAGCTGTGGGTTTTTTAATGATGCAAGAAATAGAACAGCTTTCAAAGCTTTTAGAAAAGCCGGAATCACCATTTACGGTTGTTCTTGGAGGTTTAAAACTAAAGACAAAGATACCGGTAATTAAAGGCCTTGCTCCTATTGTCGATGATATTTTGATTGGCGGAGCGATGTCTTTTGGTTTTATTCATGTAAAAGGTGGAAATGTAGGTGATTCTATTCTTGAGGAAAGTTTATTCGGGAAAATTGAAGAAGCGATTTCGATTACCCGGCAGCAGGGAAAGAATCTTCACATACCGGATGATATGATAGTTATAGATTATGCCGAAAGGATTGATTCTTCTGCCCGGTGGTCTGTTGCACCTGCTTTCGAGATTCCAAAAGGAAAAATGGGTGTTGATATAGGTCCCGGTACCGTTGCAAAATATAAGAAGATAATCGCGAATTCAAAGACTCTGTTCTGGAATGGTCCTGTTGGTGTTTTTGAAGTGCCTCCATTTGATAGAGGAACGTGGGAAATTGCGCGGGAGATTGGCGAATTAACTAATAAAGGAGCATTTACTGTGGTTGGGGGTGGAGATACTGATAAAGTTTTTGAGGATTCCGATATTTCCGTAAGCCATCTTTCTACCGGAGGTGGCGCGTCGCTTGAGTTCGTTTCAGGCAAAGAATTGCCTGCTTTTAAAATAATGTAGAGGAGGATTTGATGAGAAAGTTACTTATCGGTGGTAATTGGAAAATGAATAAGGGTGTAGCGGAGACAGCTAAATTCGCGGATAGCTTTAAAGAGAAGAAAACATCAACAGAAGGTGTTGATGTTTTCGTTGCTCCTCCTTTTACTTCTCTTGTAGAGGCAAAGAAGAGCTTTGAGGGGACTGGAATTTCCGTTGGAGCTCAGAATCTTTTCTGGGAGGATGAAGGCGCCTATACCGGTGAAATTTCGTCGGTTTTCCTTAAAGAGCTTGGCGTAGAGTGGGTAATAATAGGTCATTCTGAGAGAAGAACCTATTTTGGTGAAACGAATGCGGGAGTCAGAAAGAAAGTCGAGAAAGCCTTGCAAAAGCAGTTGAAAGTAGTTATATGTATAGGCGAAACTGAAGAAGAAAGGGAAGAGGGGAAGGCAAAGGAGATTGTAAATAAGCAAATAGAAGAGGGACTCTTAGGAATCGAATATGACGCTTGCGATCTTGCTGTTGCTTATGAACCTGTCTGGGCGATTGGGACTGGCAAAACCCCTCATCCGGAAGATGCAGAGGAAATGCATTCTATTATCAGAGAAAAGTTAGGTGCTAAAGGGGAGAAAATCAGGATAATGTATGGTGGTTCTGTTAAAGTACATAATATGAAGGAATTTATTACCCAGAAAGATATTGATGGTGCTCTAATTGGAGGAGCAGCGCTCGACGTTGATGGTTTTGTAGAGATAATAAATATAGCAAAGGAGATTTAATGTTAGGCTTTTTAGTGTCACTGCATGTGTTTTTTTCGGTTCTTTTGGTTCTCGTCATTCTTATGCAGCAGTCTCAGGGTGCGGGTATGAGTTCTGTATTTGGCGGAGCAGGTGGTGGTTCTTTTTTTGGTGGAAGGGGAGCTTCTTTGCTTTTACGTAAAGTAACCATTGTACTGGCAATTCTCTTTTTTCTAACTTCAACTACAATCGCGTTCAAAGTTCCAAGGGAAGTTAGAGTTGATAAAGGCGGCATTGAGGAAAAATTAAGAGAAAATTTACCGGGAAGAGTAGGTATACCCTTTGAAGAAGGGGTACGAGAGGAAGTTACTCCAGAGGGTGTGGTTCCGGAAGGAAATCTCATTCCAGAGGAAAGTGCGATTCCCAAGGGAAGTAATTGATACAACTTGAAGGAGGATTCTAATGTTTGTAGTTTTTGAGGCTAAGGGATTCCAATATCTTGGGAGTCCGGGAGAGAAGTTGAAAATTCCCCGGTTGGATACGAAAATTGGGGAGAGAGTTTCTTTTGAAAAGGTTTTGCTTGTTAAGAATGGAGATACCAAGATTGGGCAGCCTTATATTGAGGGGGCTTCTATTGCAGCAGAAGTTATCGAGCACGGTCGCTATAAGAAGATAATTGTTTTCAAATTTAAAAGAAGAAACCGATACAGAAGAACAAGGGGACATCGCCAGATGTATACCGAGATAGAAATTAAAGATATTATACTTGGTGGTAAGCTAAAGCCTAAAAAGAAAAGCGAAAAAGAGGAAATAAAAGTAGAGAAAAAGACAGTAGCGAAGGATAAAAAGATTAAGAAAACGACGGATAAGACAGAGAAGAAGACCGCAGTAGCTAAGAAAGAAACTAAAGCGGTTGGTAAAACAAAGAAGGCGATCACTAAAACTAAGAAAGCGACTAAAACTACCACCAAGGCAAAAGAGCCGACTGTGGCAGCTAAGAAAACAATTAAGGCGACGGGAAAGACAAAAAAGACGAAAAGTGTGACAAAAAAAGAGACTACTAAGTCAAAGAAAACGACCGTAGGCGCTAAGAAAACAAAGAAATAAATCGAACAATATAAATGTAAATAGCTGAAGAATGTAAGCTACTGTTTAAAAAGGAGGATTGGAATGGCGCATAAAAAAGGAGTTGGTTCATCACGGAATGGGCGAGATTCAGGACCCAAATTTCTTGGAGTTAAGAGATTTGGAGGTGAAGAGGTTCAGGCGGGAGCTATACTGATACGCCAGAGAGGAACCAAATATCATCCAGGATGGAATGTTGGTAAGGGTGGAGATGATACACTTTTTGCTTTAAAATCCGGAAAGGTAGATTTTGGAACAAGACACGGAAAAAAAGTTATAAACGTAATCTCCGGATGATAGAAAGCGATAAGTCAAAATTAAAAAAAGAATTAGCTACGGATGAACACGGAATAATTGGACGCAGATGAACGCTGATTGTCAGGATTTGATTTTAAACAAAACACAAAAAATAGTGGGAGGGGTGCGGTTTAATCTGAGTATATCTGCGACAATCTGCGTGCTATTAAAATTGGGTGGTCTGGGAGGTAATACGTGATTATCCGTGAAAATCAGTGGCTATTATTAATTTCGTGTTCTCTGTTGTATTTAGAGGTTTGACGTGTTAATTGGTTTACTCCTGTTTTTTCAAATTTTTTGTAGCTTTGATCTGATCAGCTCCCAATCTGTCGAAAAAGGTATGAGGGGTATAGCGTTAAGTACTTTTGAAGGGAATAGGATAGATACCATAGAAGTTGAAATTTTAGGAAGAATTCCCGATTTCCAATTGGATCAAGATGTGATAATTGCAAAATTAAAAGGTGAGGTTGTGGATGAGGCTGGTGTTATTGCGGGTATGAGCGGGAGTCCTGTTTATATAGAGGGGAAACTGCTGGGCGCAATTGCGTTTGGATGGACTTTTTCAAAAGAACCTATTTGCGTTATTACTCCTTTTACCGAAATGAAGAAAATGGCTGCGAAAAAGACGGTTGGCTCTTCAAACTTTACGCCAATAAAGCCGATGCTTACTGTTTCAGGTTTTACTGCTTCTTCAGTTTCCGAATTGGATTCCCTTCCTTTTGACTTCACTGTTTCGGAGATGGTGTTGGGAGGGGAGACAAAAGATATTACCAAATTGGTGCCGGGAGGAGTTTGCGGCGTAACTCTTATTTCGGGAGATGGTAATATTTCCGCTATGGGTACGATAACCGAGATAATTGGGGATACGATTTTTGCTTTTGGTCACTCCGCTTATGCGACAGGTTCTTCTGCGTTGCCGCTTTGTGGAGGAAGTGTTTTAACCTATCTTCCTTCTCTTGCTACTTCTTTTAAATTCGCTACACCGGGAGATATAATTGGAAAAGTAATTTTTGATGGAAGTGCAGGAATAAAAGCTGTCATAGGCGGCGAACCTCCTATGATTGATTGTAAGATTAAGATTGGAGATCTCCGGAAAAGATATAAGGTTACAGCTGAAGAGAGTATTTTTCCCGTTATTCCGCCTTTTCTTGTATCTTCAAACTGGATTGAAAAAATGGGTCAGTATGAAAGTGTTACCGTAAGCGGGAAACTCAATATCTGGACCAATGAAGGGAATATTTCGGTTCCTGTTGCTATGAGTGGAGTGGAGATTCAGAGAGATTTGTATCAGTGGGTAAAAGAACCTTTACTGGAAATACAGAGAAATAGATTTGAGGGTGTCCAAGTTGATTCTGTTTCTGTGAATTTATCGAGTGAGCCGGAAGTAAAAGAATTTTTTGTTAAGAATTTTATTATTGGAAAGAATAAATTTGGATTGAGTGAAGAGATTAATATTGATGTGGTATTAAGCAGATATCGTAAGAGCGATACAACCGTTACATTTAATTTTAAAGTTCCGCAGAGTCCCTGTGAGTTGACGCTCAGGGTTTCCGGTAGAGATGAATATGTGAGCTATGAGTTGGGAAGGGCTCCGCTTAATTTCCAGTTCGATTATTTTGCAGAGTGGAGAGATTTTTTAAATTCTTTGCCGGCTCCTGATATGCTTATCTTATCGGTTTATAAAAAGGGAGCTTCTTTAAATACGGATGCCGGAGAAATCAAGAGTCCTCCGCCCAGCCTTAGAATGGTTATGGAAAAGGGAAAAAGAAGGATTTATAGTGATTTATATCCTCTTTTTGAAGAGAAAATACAGTTTGATGGTCCTCTAAGTGGAGAGAGCTCAGAGGTAGTGGAAGTAAGGAGGTAGAATGGTATTATTTTTGATTTCGTTTGCGTATTTGTGGGTCTATGAAGGAGACTCCCTTTATAAAGGTTTTTCTGAAGGGTCAGCAATTACGTCGGATTCGATTTTTGTGGGTAATAAAATAGAAGAGTTTTCCTGGGAAAGTAGCGGTTTTGTTTCCGATATAATCAAGATAGATAAGGATATTTATTTTAGCATATCCGGTGCCGGTATAATTGCACGATTGAAAAACGGGGGAGGAATAGATACTGTTTTCAGGAGCGAAGGAAGTTTGATTTCTTTAGGTAAAAAGGGAACTGTTCTTGTGGCTGGTTTGTCTCCCGAGGGAAAATTATTTTTTATAAAAGATTCAAAAATTATAGACTCTTTATCTGTTCCTGCTGAGAACATTTATTGCATGTTTGAGTTTGCCGGTAACTTTTTAGTCGGCAGCGGTCCTGAAGGTAAGGTCTATAAACTAACTAATGATAAAGAATTAAAGGAATATTATAAAACGCAATCGAGTTCTGTTACCCAATGGGTAATAAAAGGAAAGGAGCTGTTTTTAGGTACAAGTAATCCGGGTCTTGTATACAAGATAGATGGAAATCATGACGGAAAAATTTATTACGATCCTGGATTTGAAGAGATAAACGGGCTCGGTTATCTTGGAGATACTTTATGCGTTTCGGGACTGCTATTAAAGGAGATAGAATCCGTTGGAGGTATTAAGTTTTATTTGAAGAATAGAGAATATGAGGTTTATGGAGGTACTCCTATATTGTGTGGAGAGGAGGCAAACGGTAAGTTTTATGCCGGAGAGTCGGAAGATGGGCAGATAGGAGAATTCCACCAAAGTGATTTTAGTATAGTTGCGGACTTGGACGAATCAAAGGTAACTGCACTGCAGGATGTTAATGGGGATATGTGGATTGGTACCGGTTACCCGGCGAAGCTTTACAAATTTACAAATAGAAAATTAAAAGAGGGAGAATATATTTCTTCTGTGTTTAAGGGAGGGGTTTCGGTTATATGGGGTAATCTTGACTACGAAGGTAAGGGAGATATCGGATTTTTTATAAGAGGGGGAAAGAAGAAAGAAGTAGATTCTTCCTGGAGTAGATGGGAAAGTGTTGATAAACATATTGAAATAGAAGAGCCGTTCATCCAATGGAAAGCAGTTTTAAGTGGAGATAAAACTTATTTAAAGGGAGTCAGGATTTCCTATGGAAAGCAGAATTCTCCTCCACTGATAAAAAAAATAGAGGTCTTACCTCCCAAGATAGGTACAGGTAAAATGGATGAGGGTGCTGCTCTTATGGGAATTATACCCCCGGAGGAAAGAGAACGGCTTAGCAGGATGGGATTTCATATTCCGGAGGATGCCTATGTGGTTGGGGAAGGGATTCGGTGTATATATTGGGAGGTCGATGATCCGGACAATGATCGATTGGTGTTTGATGTTTTTGTTTCCCGGGATTCGGAAGATTGGGTTAAAATGACAGATAATTTATTGGGTAATAGTTATTTTCTTAATACTTCCGTTTACCCTGATGGTAATTATTATGTTAGAGTAATTGCGCGGGACGATTTGGATCAACCCAGTCCTCTTAGATCGGAAAAAAAGGCTTCTTTTCTGGTTGATCATACTCCTCCAATTTTAAAGGGAATAGAAAAAAAATTCATAGGAGACAGTGTTCTGGTAACGGGTACCGTGACGGATGAACTTTCATCTGTTATCAGTGTTTTGTATAGTACTTCGGAAACACAGAAACTGCATTGGAAGAGAGCGCGAGCAGTTGATGAGCTTTTTGATGAGAAAGAGGAAAAGTTTGTGTTTAAGGTTGATAGAAAAGAAAAGTACGGTGCTATAAGAGCTGTTGACAGAAGCAGTAATAGTAAGATTTTAAGGATAGAATTTTAAAAATCAAATATCAAAATGGTTTTAAAAAACATTAACCACAGAGGACACAGAGTAATTAATTGTAATAAAAAAGAAAAAAACACCGAGAACACAGAGAAAAAAATAAAAAAGTAATAGCCACGGATGAATACAGATACGCACGGATCAAAGAAAATATTTTTTTGTTTTGATAAAAGCAGAATTTCTGAGGGGAGGGGAATCAGTGTTTATCAGTGTAAATCTGTGGCTAATTCAGGTGTGTTGGGTTGGGTTTTAGAAAAGCCAAATATAAACTCTGTGTTCTCTGTGGTAAAATATTTTGGTGTGAGGGTGTGTGGGCTCTGTGGTTTAATTTTTTTCAAAAAAGTCCAAAAAGTTAATTGGTGGTAATATGGGGAAATTTCTCTTTAAATACAGATCCTTTTTGCCCGTTCCGTATTTTTTGTTCTTGCTGAAAATCATAGAGTTTAATCGGCTCAATTTCTTTCTGGGTTTTGGTGTAGTTTTTTCAGGTCTTTTGATCCGGTATTTTTCGCAGGGTTTTGCGGCAGACTGGATGAGGGGAAGTGAGGTGGAAGCCGATTATATGCTTGATGAAGGTGTCTATAGTATTACGCGCCATCCTTTGTATTTGGGTAATTTTTGTGTCGGTTTTGGTTTTACTTTAGCTTCCAATTTTTTCTTGATTTATCTTTTACCTTTCTATTCACTTATTTTCTTTATATATTATTATTTGATTATTAAAGAGGAAGAGAGTTATCTTGAGAAGAAATTTGGTGAGAGGTTTATCCAATATCGAAAAAGTACTCCTGCTTTCTTTCCGAATTTTCGTAAATGGAAAACGGGACAATTTTTAAGCGGGAATGCGTTGCGGATGGAACGTAGTACCTATCTGACTGTCGCTTTTATTTATCTTTTATTTTTTATTAAAGTATTTGTTTTTAAATGAACAGGGTGTTTTAACTGCAAGGCGTGGCGGGAAGAATCGCGAGGCATGCATTATTCTTAAGGGACGCGGTCAATTTCTCCTGCGGTTGACGTTCAGGGGTACCATTCTAAAAAAACGCAGTCAGTTTCCCCTGCGGGTGTCGTTTAGGTATACCTTTCTAAAAAACCGAAATCAATTTCCCCAGCGAGGAAATTGTTTCTTGTCTCTCGACTTCGCTCCTTTTTACTACGTAAAAAGACCATGCCCGCTCAGTCTGCGAGGCATTTTTTATGAAAGGCATACCTGAACTTTTAGGATTTAAAGAAAATAAAAAAGATACCATGCCCGCTCGGTTTCCGAGGCATATTTCTTGAGCAGTACCCCTTCACTTGTAAGATAAAAAATTTTTTTATAGACCGTGGTCGCTCAGCTTCCGAGACGTCCTTACCAGCGGTCAGCCCTCGCTTTTAATTCGCACTAAATTTTATATTTTATAGCATTTTTAATGATAAAATCGTGAAACACCAAAAAAAATTAGGTTGACAGAAAATAGATTCTCTATTATAATTTCACTATGGGAGTTACACGACAATACACAAAGACAAATTACAGGATAAAAAACAAACCTAAACTTCTCGATCAGTTGCGTTCGGCAATCAGAACCAGACACTATAGCACTATAGCATTAGGACTGAAGAGGTATATATGATACCTAAATTATTGAAAATAAATAAGTTGGTCATCCATAGTAGTGAAAACCCATGTTGGTTTAGACGACAATTAAAGATGGGTTTGCCGAATTTATTAGGATGTATAAACTATGTTAGATAAATTTTATATTCAATAAATACATTAATATTTAATTCATTCTTAAAAGGAGTATCATGATATGAAAAAAAAATCCGCTATGTTTATATTTGCTTTTTTGTTATTCCTGAACCTTGTTTCAATGATGCCTATCAATGCGCAGGGGACAGATGAAAATGCTCAGAATCCAATTATCTGGGCTGATGTACCAGACCCCTCCGTTATCAGGATTGGCGATTCGTATTATATGAGTAGTACGACTATGCATATGAGTCCTGGTGTTCCAATTATGAAATCCATGGATCTTGTAAACTGGGAAACCGTCAATTATGCGTATGATATACTTGCTGATAATGATGCTCTGAATCTCAGGAATGGTCAGGATGCTTACGGGAAGGGATCGTGGGCCAGTAGCCTTAGATATCATGATGGCACTTTTTACGTGGTGACCTTTTCTTATACAACCGGAAAAACTCATATTTATCAAACTGATAATCTAGAAAATGGCACCTGGACGTCTTATACCATTAATACTGTTTTTCATGATCCATCATTGCTATTTGACAATGAAGGTGTATACCTGGTTTACGGCATAGACGACATTATGATCATCGAACTCACTTCGGATGTAACAGCGATTAAACCGGGAGGGCTTAATCAAGTGCTTATTCCCGATGCCAGTCAAATCGCAGGTTCTGATTTCTGGGTTCCAGCTGAAGGCTCGCATATTCATAAAATTGACGGTAAGTATTATGTATTTCTTATAACATGGCCAGCTGGCGGTATGCGTACTGAATTAGTCTATCGAGCTGACAGTCTAACCGGCTCATACGAAGGAAGAATCGCATTAGAGGATGACGGCATTGCACAGGGTGGACTTGTTGAAACTTCCGATGGAAACTGGTATGGCGTACTGTTTCAGGATCATGGATCAGTCGGGCGAATTCCTTACCTGGTTCCCGTTACATGGGAAGAGGACTGGCCGGTGTTCGGAGTGAGTGGTCAGGTACCGGAAGAATTGGATATACCTGTAGAAAATGATACCATACCTGAAATTGTTGCATCCGATGAATTTGATTGGGATTCCGACCTTCCTTTGGTGTGGCAGTGGAACCATAATCCTGACAACGATTATTGGTCCGTTACTGACCGTCCCGGGTATCTAAGGCTTACAAATGGACGAGTTGATACAGATTTTGAAAATACGCAAAATACACTTACTCAAAGAACCTTCGGTCCGGAATGTTCAGGAAGTATTGCAATGGATATAAGCAATATGAAGGATGGAGATGTTGCAGGTCTTGGAGCATTGTGCGAAGATTATGGCTTTGTTGCAGTAAAAATGTCCGGGACTTCCAAATCTGTTGTTATGGTGAATGGCAGTTCCGATGATCCCGAAGAAGTGGAAAGTATCCCGCTCACCCAGGACAATATATACCTGAAAATTGCCTGTGATTTTAGAAATAGAACAGATAAAGCGTATTTCTATTACAGCCTTAACGGGACTTCATGGAATAGAATAGGAAACACACTTCAAATGTCTTATACCCTAACTCACTTCATGGGATATCGTTTTGCACTATTCAATTATGCGACAGAATCAACCGGAGGATATGTGGATTTTGATTACTTCAGAATAAACAATTCATCTACTGTGTCAACTGTTATAGAGGATATTAATCAAAACATACCAGAAGGATTCAATATCCATGAAAATTATCCGAATCCGTTTAATCTAACCACGGAAATCCGTTATGATGTCTCCATGGCAGTTAATGTACGTATAAATGTGTACGATGTAACCGGCAGCCATGTGCAAACATTGGTGAGTGAAGAAAAATCCCCGGGAAACTACACCGTAACTTTTGATGCTTCTAACTTATCTAGCGGATTGTATCTATACCAAATGATGGCCGGAAACTTTGTGCAAACACGACAGATGGTGCTCATTAAATAATGAGAATGCTAGGCAATATGAAATTATCAAAAAAAGAAAGATTGAAGACCGAATTGCAATGAAATATTGTTGTTTGTGATACGTTTGTGTAGTAACTTATTACCGTTCTTATCTAAAATCTAAATATAACAACTGTTCTTGTGTAAATCGACACCAATTTAATTCATGATGATTCCTCCTTTTTTATATTAATTGTGTGGTTATAATTAATATACCGAGGAATCATCATTTTTTCTAATATACTATCAAATCTTCAAAATTCAATATTCAAATTTATATCTAAGTTATCTACGGGGCCAGTATCTATAGGGTCAGACATTGAAATGTGAAATGAAAAAATAGTCTCTAGTCTTCAGTCACCAGTCATTAGTCAAAGAAAACAAACAAAGAAACTTGTGTAAATCTGTGAAATCTTGTGGTTAGAATTTGGATTGTGTTGACAATGATGTGATTTTCTTTATAATACTTATGTATATGGAATTACCCAGAAGTATTGAAATCAGTTTATATTGCCTGGAAGTGGAGTCTTTGTGGTTAATATTAGTACATATAAACTATGTTATAATTACGATTATGTTTAAAAAATTAAATTAAAAGTTTAACTTCGCAAAAGGAAGTATTACAATAAAAAAAATATTTTTCTTATCCTGTTATATTTATATTATACAAATTAATTTATACGCCCAGATTGTTAATATCGGCGATGCCGAAAAACAGGAACAGTCTGTAAATGTTATAAATCAGTCTTTCCAGAAACCCGAAATCAAACTTAAAGCAATCCCCATCCAAAACGTTAAACTCTTAAATAGCATATTTCTTCAGAGGTTCGAGTTAAACAGGAAATATTTAATGAGCTTGGAAAAAGAGAAATGGCCAATAGCATTCCCAAACAAAGAAGTCGTACTTTACGATTCATGGATAAAACAGCGTGAAACGCTCAATATTAATTATCTGCATCAATTGGACCCAGAACGATTGTTGCATAATTTCAGGGTGAATGCCGGAATAAAATCTGACGCACAACCGCTCGATGGGTGGGAAGCCCCTAAAATAGGACTACGCGGACATTTCGTGGGGCATTATTTATCGGCCTGTGCATCGCTGATTGAAAAAAACGGCGATACACTTTTACAAAAACGAATTAACTACATGGTTGACGTACTCTGGGATTGTCAGCAAAAATTAGGCGGGAAATACCTTAGTGCGTTTCCCGAAAAAGATTTCACAACCTTAGAAACCCAATTTGGCGGTGTGTGGGCTCCTTACTACACGTATCATAAAATTATGCAAGGTTTGCTCGATGTTTACACCCTTACCGGAAATAAAAAAGCGTACGCCATAGTTTTGAATATGGCTGATTACGTAAAACAACGTATGAATAAGCTGTCGCCAGAAGTCATAGAAAAATTACTTTATACCGCTAATGCTAATCCGTCCAACGAGCCCGGAGGCATGAACGACGTTTTACATAATTTGTATGCATTGTCAAAAGATTCGGCACATCTGAAACTCGCATCGCTTTTTGACAGGAAATGGTTTAGCCAGCCCTTGTACGAAGGGAAGGATATTTTGTCAGGTTTACATTCAAATACGCATTTGCCTCTTGTGATTGGCTTTGCCAAGCGTTACGAAAATACCAGAGAAACGTATTATCGCGATGTAACCGCTCATTTTTGGGATATTCTCATTCATCATCATTGTTACGTTAATGGCTCGAGTAGTGGGCCACGCCCGATAGCTACTACCTATACCTCACGAACAGCAGAACATTGGGGTGTAGCAGACCACCTCAGTACAACACTTAGCGATGAAATTGCAGAGTCCTGTGTGTCGCACAATACCCAAAAAATAACCTGTACATTGTTTCGTTGGACTGCCTTACCCGAATATACCGATGTGTATATGAATACTTTTTACAATTCGGTAATGGCACTACAAAACAGCGAAAATGGAGCATGCGTTTATCACCTCCCATTAAGTTCGCCCCAAAAAAAGAAGTTTTTAAAGGAAACTGATTTCCGTTGTTGCAACGGTACAAGCATCGAAGCCTTTACACATCTCAATTCGAATATTTATTTTTATAATAACAACAACTTTTGGGTAAATCTATATATTCCTTCAGAAGTAAATTGGAAAACCAAAGGCATAACAATTAGCCAAACCGGTAGTTTTCCAACAAATCCAACAGTTCAATTTTCTGTGTCAACCCCAAAAGCGACCCAATTTGCCATGAATTTGTTTATTCCGTCTTGGGCAAATATACAAACAAAAGTGTTGATAAATGGCAAACCTGTTTCGGTTGAGATTAAGCCACTTTCTTACCTAACACTTCAAAGAACATGGAAAAACGGCGATAAAGTTGAATTGTGTTTCAACTACGATTTTTACGTCAAGTCCATGCCTGACAACCAAAATGTAATAGCCCTATTATATGGCCCTGTTCTTTTGGCTTTTGAAACCGAAGATAAATTGGTTCTTAAAGGCAACAACAATGATATATTACATTCCATTACTAAGAAAGAAAATGAAATGATATTTACTCTTAAAAACAATGGCATTGAATATAAACTTTTACCTTTTTATGAAGTGAATAGCATATCTTACGGAGTATATGCTACAATAAGGAATGAATATTAAATCCAAAGGTAAATTAATGCTAATAATAATTACTGCCACCAACAAGGGCTCATACGCCATGCGGGGTTCAGCTCAATTCGCAAGCTCGGTTCTCGCTGGCAAATTTCGTAACGGGTGATAGGTTCGCGTCCACGGCATCCCGCACGGCGCATGGCCCCGACGTTAGCGGGCATTAAAAAATCTTAGTATCACATGAAAAACTTTGATAAAAAAATTATAGGATTGATAATTGGAGCGACATTTCCGACATATTCTATATGTGAAAAAATTGGGTAGGGTTGGGTAAAACAACATAAAATTTATTTTTTTCTCTGTGTCTCCGTGTCTTTGTGTGAGAATAATTTGGTGTTGTGGAGTTGGGGGTTTTAAAACAAAAAATATTCTTTTTTCTCTGTGTGTTTTATTTTTCTCTGCCTGCCCTGCCTGTCCCGTAAGGAAGAATGACTGTATCGGGGTAGGGAGGAACGACCGTACCAGGGTGTACTCTGTGGTAAAAAATATTGGGGGGTGGTAGTGCCTTGACAAGCATTGAAAATGAGTTACATATAACGGGAAATTTGATGTAAATTCAATAATTCTAAAGGAGGAATTGGTATGGAAAACGTTTTCTGGTTTGTACCCGGTATCTCGGTAATTGCACTGCTTTTTGCCTGGTTTTTTTACAGGCAGATGATGAAAAAAGAAGAGGGAACTCCGAGGATGATTGAGATCGCAAATGCAATCAGGGAAGGGGCAATAAGTTATTTAAAAGTTCAGGATAGCGTTGTTGCAATCTTCCTTTTGATAATGGCCGGCCTTTTTGCTGTTCTTGCTTTCGGGCTTGGAGTGCAGTCCAAATGGCTTCCATTGGTTTTCTTACTCGGCGGATTTCTTTCAGGGCTCTCAGGGTTCCTTGGGATGAAAACGGCTACGAGAGCTGCGGTTAGAGTTACAAATGCGGCCAGGGATTCTCTGGGTTCCGCTTTAAGTATTGCTTTCAGGAGCGGTTCAGTTATGGGCCTTTCGGTTGTAGGTTCGTCTCTTCTCGGTATATCGATTTTGTTCGCGATATTTTATTTTGGTTTGAAGTTACCGCTTAATGAGGTTACAAGTATTCTTCTCGGGTTCGGTATTGGCGCGAGTTTTGTTGCTCTTTTTGCCAGAGTAGGCGGTGGAATTTATACTAAAGCTGCGGATGTGGGAGCTGATTTGGTAGGTAAAGTTGAGGCTGGAATTCCTGAAGATGATCCCCGAAATCCGGCAACTATCGCGGATAACGTTGGAGATAATGTTGGTGATGTGGCAGGTATGGGAGCGGATTTATATGAATCCTATTCGGACGCGATTGTGGCAACTATGGCGCTCGGAGTTGCTGCCGGTCTTGGAATGAAAGGGGTTCTTGAACCTCTTCTTATTGCCGGAGTCGGTATACTATTCTCCATCTTGGGAGTTTTTCTCGTTAGAGCCGGCAAAGAAGCTACTCAGCATCATCTTATTAAATCACTTTCACGAGGAATAAATTTTGCTATGATCGCGACGGGAATCGTTTCTATATTTGTGGTAAAATTCCTTACACCGGATAAAATGGGAATGATTGGCTCTGTTGTGGTAGGTCTTATAGCCGGTACTATTATCGGAAAAGCAACTGAGTTTTATACCTCTTCCGCTTTTTCTCCCGTCCGGAAGCTTTCTGCTTCAGCAGAGTCGGGACCCGCGACTTTAATTATCGACGGTTTTGCTCTGGGTCTTAATTCTACAATTATTCCTGTTGTTACCGTGAGTGTATCGATATTACTGGCATTCTTCTTTGCCGGTGGTTTTGATAGTTTTGTAATGGGTCTATACGGTGTGGGCCTGGCAGCTGTTGGGATGCTGTCGACTCTTGGAATAACTCTTGCTTCGGACGCGTACGGTCCTATTGCCGATAACGCGGGCGGGATAGCGGAGATGAGTGAACTGGATAAGGGAGTCAGGGTAAAGACAGACCAGCTTGATGCTCTCGGTAATACAACTGCCGCGACAGGTAAAGGTTTCGCGATAGGTTCGGCTGCTTTTACTGCACTTGCTTTGATTGCTGCCTATCTGACTGAAATCAAAATGGCTTTGGCTCGCCTTGGAGTAGAAGCGGTTAGTCTTGGAGAAAGAGTTATAAGTGTCAGCAGTATTACTTTTCTTGAGCTTGCGGATTATTACAATCTGAGTTTGCTTAACCCGATTGTTCTCGCAAGTCTTCTGATTGGTGCGGTTATTACTTTTCTTTTCTGCGGTATGACTATGAGTTCCGTAGGCATAACAGCCCGGTCGGTTATAGGAGAGGTAAGAGAACAATTTAAAGACCCGGATATACTTGCCGGGAAGAAAAAACCCGATTATGCGCGGACGGTGGCTATTGTTACCAAAGCCGCGCAGAAGCAGATGATAATTCCTTCTTTGGTAGCGATAATTTCTCCGATAATTATTGGTTGGGTTTTTGGAGTCGCGGGTGTTGTTGGTTTTCTTGTAGGAGCGCTCGCTGCTGGTTTTTCTCTGGCTGTTTTTATGGCAAACGCTGGTGGTGCTTTTGATAACGCGAAGAAATATATAGAAGAAGGAGCTCACGGAGGAAAAGGTTCCGACGCTCATAAGGCGGCGGTTACGGGAGATACTTTAGGTGATCCTATGAAGGATACATCAGGTCCTTCGCTTAATATTCTAATAAAGCTAATGAGCATTCTTTCTGTAATCACTGCCGGGTTTGTTGTGGCCTTCAGTCTTTTTAAATAATAACAGAGAATGAGAAAATGGGTAGATGAGTGGATGGGTAAATAAATACCTATCCGTTTGTCTACTCATTTTTTGTTTAATATTATGAAATGGGAAAGAGAATTAAAGGAATTTATAGATAATAAAACAGTGATAATGGGTATCGGCTCAGAAATAAAGTCCGATGACGGTGTGGGTGTTTTTATCGCTGAAAGTCTTAAAAATATCGGGATTGACAATGTGATTGTGGCAGGCG
>Ga0307430_1000999_pt1 | contig 22006 bp, 19 predicted proteins | sample SalMarWE160130MG_FD_202159 | JGI IMG/M metagenome (GOLD analysis project Ga0307430, IMG submission 202159) | Salt marsh sediment microbial communities from the Plum Island Ecosystem LTER, Massachusetts, United States - WE1603-130 | ecosystem: Environmental > Aquatic > Marine > Intertidal zone >...
AAGCAATCAGTTCAAATCTAAGAGATGGAGCATCTCTTAAGAGCTATCAGAATATGATGAAAAGAAATATGTATTTGATGTTTTATTCTTCTAAAATTTTTAATCAAATATTGGAAAAAACTCCTTTCCCAGTCCAATTTCTTCAAATGATAAAACCCTTTCTTGTTTTTTTGGCAAAGAATTTATCGTAGTTTGGACGCAGATAAACGCAGATTTAAAAGGATTTTTCTTTGTTATTTTTTTACTAACACAAAATTGTCAAGTGTCGAGATTTGACCCCAGATATCTTGACCCCAGATATCTTGGATGGGTATTATTGCCGCCCAACCGGGTTTTCCTGCTTTGGTGAAGATTTTCCACATAGAGATGAGCATTAAAAGAACGATTACCAAATAGATTGAAATTATACCTGCAGACATGCCCGCTGACGGATAATCACCATAATCCATAAAAGCACCTCCTTTTTAAAAATTGTTTAATATATATAAGAAATTTTCACTATAATGTCAAGATGAAAAATTTTCGTTACCTTGGATGAAAAAAAATTGAACCACAAAATCCACAAAGAGCACAAAGTCACCCCACACGACCCATTTTTTTGTTTGTTTTTACTAAATCCCAAACTCTAAATCTAAAATTCTAAGTATTGCCACTCATACACACGGATTTATACGGATTAACCATCCATTCTTCAAAATTGTTTTAACAGATTTTGAAAACTTTATTTCACCAAAATAAATCTCTTTGTTTGAACCAATGAACCAGCTTGCAATTGGTAAAAATAAATACCGCTTGTCAAACCACTTACCTTCCATGTCCGAGAATGCGCTCCTGCGGGCAATTCCTCATATATAAGAGTTTCGACTTCGCTTCCCAACATGTCGAATACTTTAAGTGAAACAAAAGAATGAGACGGGATGCTAAACGAGATATTTGTTGTTGAATTGAACGGGTTTGGATAATTTTGCAAGAGTGAAAATTCTATTTTGGTATTATTGTCGTATTCCGGAATAGATGAAGTGGTATCAGATAATTTGGCTATGTTATTTGCGGAAATACCTCCTGCCTGAGAGAATGAACCACTCACTATCAAGCCTGATTCAGTTGTTAAAAGACATATGACAGACCCATCGGTTCCTTCTCCAACCTCTTCCCATTGCGTTCCGTTCCATTTTAGTATACCTGTTGTGCCACTTAAATCCGGTTTCCATAAATAGTTACCACCTGCATATAATTCATCATTATACGATGCTAAAGTATAAATTTGAGTGGCTTGAATACCATTTCCAACCGGTTGCCAACTTACTCCATTCCATTTTGCAATATTTTCAGCCGAAACTCCACCAGCGTTATCAAATGCGCCACCTGCATATAATTCTCCGTTATGCACAGCAAGAGCTGTAACTTGTCCATCCATTCCGGTTCCCAACGGATACCAGTTACTGCCATCCCATCTTGCAATATAATTTGCGGAAACAGCACCCGCTTGTGTGAAATAACCTGAAACTATTAAATCCCCTTCATATATTGTCATATCCGTTACTGTCCAATCCATCCCTTCACCAACAGGTAACCACTGTGTACCATTGAATTTTGCTATATACGGTGCTTCCTGCGGATTGAGAATTGTTCCACCAGCGAAACCAAATCTACCGCCAGCATAAAGTTCACCATTAAATTCTAATAAAAAATTAACGCAATCACTCATTCCGCTTTCATCATTACCTGTCCCACTTCCGCAGGTTGTCCAATATCCGTTATAAAATCTTGCTGCATTGTTGTACCAATTACCATCAGGATTTAAAACTGTAAAGAAACCCCCCGCGAATAAGGTTCCATTAAATTCTAAAAGCGCATATACATCACCGCTGCCCATAAGAGCAAGTAAACTATCAGATCTAACATTCCATTGACCTCCATACCATGCCGCAACTCCGTAACTTGCGGCATAAAGAGTATCATTAAAAACAACAACCGAATTTACAGGATCAGTTAGTCCATCCCCATAACTGCTCCAGACCTGGGCGTGAAGTAGATTTTTTTGAGAGATAACAAACGACAAAATAAGGAATAAACACATTGGCTTTAATAAGGCTCTCATTTTTGCCTCCTTTTTTATTTTTTTATGATTTAATAAACTTTTTACTTTTACCTCAATCCTGGCTCCGGATGAATTCTTGGAACCTCCTTCTAAAGATTTTTGTCGTACATCGCCTACCTTTTTGAGATTTATATTATCAATTCGAGTACTGATTATTGAGTTCATTAAACTTATCATAATTATAGTAATTATTTTGACTTTAATTGTCAAGCTTCGGCTGCACCAGGATATTGCTCATTTTTCAACCATACAGACCCCAAAGGACACAAAGCTACACCCCGCAACCTCATATTGGGACGCAGATGAACGCAGATTAACAGGATTTATTAATTGTTTTTTAAAACCTAACCCACAACACCCCAAAATTAGTAACAACAAATTACACAAATAGCACGAATGAATTGGACGCAGATTAACAGGATTCATTTTTGTGTTTAAAACTCGTCCCCACACCAAATATTTAGACAGGATAAAAAAAGGATTAACAGGATATTTTTGTTGTTTAAAACCCAACCGACACCAAATTAATTAGCCACGGATTTACACTGATAAACACAAGATTACCCCGCACACCCATATTTTATTTTTTAATTTAGCTATAAAGTACACAAAACTCCACAAAGTTAACTTCCCTATTACGACTAATTTACACTAGAATCATGAAATTCAAAAAATGTTATGTGAAACTTATACAAACTATTTATATTTTACCTTAAATAAAAAAACATGATAAACTTGACTTTAGTAATCATTTATTTATAATTTAGAAATGCTTAATAAAGCAAATACAGAGTCAATAAGGCAAATTAAAGACTTGGTCAATAAGTTTGAGACACATAAAAAGCAATACAAAAAATCAACTTACGATGAAGCAAATACAAGAGTGGACTTTATAGATCCATTTTTTGAAACAATAGGTTGGGATGTTGCTAATAGACAGGGATTTGCTGAACAATATCGTGAAGTTATCAGAGAAGACAAAATTATTATTGTCGGTAAACATAAAGCCCCTGATTACTCATTTCGTATCGGTGGAATAAAAAAATTCTTTGTCGAAGCAAAAAAACCATCTGTTGATCTCAAACATGAGATATCACCCGCATATCAGGTAAGAAGATACGCTTATACGGCAAAATTACCTCTATCCATACTCACAGACTTTGAAGAGTTCGCAGTTTATGACACAAGGATAAAACCAACTCCAAAAGATTCAGCATCTGTGGCTCGTATATTTTATTGTAATTATCAGGAATATTTAAAGAATCTCGATTTCATTGTTGACACTTTTTCAAAAGAAGCAATTCTAAAGGGAAGTTTCGATAAATATGTTGAATCAACTAAGAAAAAAAGAGGCACTTCTGAGGTCGATAAGGAATTTCTTAAACTTATAGATACCTGGAGAGAAAAGCTTGCAAGAAATATCGCCTTAAGGAATAAAGATTTAACCCTATATGAACTTAATTTTTCTGTTCAAAAAATAATTGATAGAATAATCTTTTTAAGAATTGCAGAGGACAGACAGATTGACAACTATGGAACTCTTCAAATACTACTTAATGGGGAAAACACCTACAGGAGACTAACTCAAATTTTCCTTCAATCAGACGATAAATACAACAGCGGTCTTTTTGATTTTAAGACCGATACCATTACTTTAAACCTCACAATCGACGACAAAATATTAAAACAGATAATAAAATCAGTTTACTATCCCGATTCTCCTTATGAATTTTCAGTTCTTGATGTAGAGATACTTGGAAATATATATGAACAATTTCTTGGTAAAACTATCAGATTAACTCCATCTCATATGGTAAAAGTTGAAGAGAAACCAGAGGTCAAAAAGGCGGGTGGTGTTTACTACACTCCAAAATACATTGTTGATTATATTGTAAGGAATACAGTTAATAAGGTAATAAAGAGAAAATCGCCAAAACAGATTGAAAAAATCAAGATACTTGACCCTGCTTGTGGTTCGGGGAGTTTTTTACTCGGAGCCTATCAACACCTCATTGACTATCATCTCGATTGGTATACTAAGGAAGAAAATAGAAAGAGGGCATTAAGGCAGGAAAAGATAGTACAATTCGGAAAAGACAGTTTCAATCTTACAATTGCAGAAAAACAGAGGATACTGACAAATAATATCTTTGGAGTGGATATTGATCGTCAGGCTGTAGCGGTTTCGAAACTTTCACTATTATTAAAACTACTTGAGGGCGAGACTCACGAATCAACTGGCAGACTTTTCAGTTATACCCAGTTGAGGTTACTACCTGATCTTTCAAATAACATAAAATGTGGAAATTCTCTTATCGGCACAGATTATTTTGAAGGTAAAATAACCGCCACCATTGATGAAGACGAAATAAGAAAGATAAATCCATTCAACTGGAAAAAAGAATTCCCCGAGATTTTCAGGCAGGGTGGATTTGATGTTGTGATAGGAAATCCACCGTATGTAAATGCAAAGATACTCGTTGAACTTTTTGAAAGGGAGAGAAAATATCTAAATGATTCAAAAAATTACAGCACTTTATATCAAAAATGGGATTTATATATCTGTTTTATTGAAAAAGGATTAAAAATCTTAAAACAAAAAGGACTAATTTCAATGATTATCCCTTATCCTTTTATCAATCAAATGTATGCCAAAATGTTAAGGAGACATATTATTGATAATTATAATTTGGTTGAAATAGCTGATTTGTCCAATGAGAAAATATTTAAAAATGCAATTGTAACCAATTGTATCTTTGTAGTGTCAAAAAGAAAAAAGTTAAGAAACGTTATTATTTCTTCAATTGAAAATGGGAAAATAAAAAAAATAACAACTAAAAGCTATCCGGAATTAATATTGGATAAAGAAACTTTTGTTTGGGATTTAGAAGGCAATAAAAGAGCCCTAGTGAATAAACACAATTTTAAAACTCTTGGGGACTTCTGTTTTATTAGTATAGGAATGGTTTTGAACGCAGATGAAAAGAAGGCAAAAGGAAAATTTAAGAAAGAGGAATTAATTTCTAGTGAAAAAAGTAATATCCATATTAAAAGGTATGTTGAAGCTAAAGATATTGATAGATATGGAATTGGTAGAATTCGCTGGTTGGAATGGAATACTTCAAGAGTACCAAGACTGATAAGAAGACCGACCTTTCCTGAACTTTATGAAAAGCCCAAAATAATGATTACAAAAATCGGAGACTTACAATCAACTTTTGATAAAGACAAACTATATTGTGATCAGACTATTAGAATAGCAATTTTGTGGAAAAATCTGAAAGGAATTAAAAATAAAAGTATAAATAATAGTGTAAAAAGGTTCTATAGTGAATCAAGGGAAATACTAGAAAAAAATTCGGAATTGATGGATTATAAATACTTACTGGGTATTATAAATTCTAAAATTGGCAATTATTTACTAAATCAAATAAGAGGTAAAGGCAATATTGATATTAACCCGCAATACCTTAAGAAAATTCCCATACCAACAATTGTCTTCTCAAATCCCAAAGAAAAGAAAATACATGATGACCTTGTAGCGATGGTTGATAGGATGTTGAAATTGCAGAAGAAATACCATTCAGCCCGATTCGAGCAGGATAAAAAGTTATTTAAAACCCAGATAGACCTTCTTGACCAGAAAATTGACTCTCTTGTATATAAACTTTACAACCTTATACCGGAAGAAATAAAAATAGTAGAAAATTCGATTAAAAAATCGCCGATACTTTGAGGAAAATATGACTATGATTAAAAAAATATTTATCCAAAATTACAAAATTTTCTACCGTTTTGATCTGGAACTGAACGTTGATTTAAACATTATTGTTGGTGATAATGAAGTTGGAAAATCAACTATTCTTGAAGGCATTAATCTTGCTTTAACAAAAAGACTCAACGGAAGATATGCTGAGTATGAACTAACGCCATATTTATTTAACAGAAAGTGTGTTGATGCATATTTGAAATCTATAAAAGAGGGCAATCTGCCGCAATTGCCCGAAATTATTATTGAACTTTATTTTGATGAGAGCACAGGACTGGAATCATTACGCGGGACTATGAACACAAAAAAAGAAGATTGTATTGGTATAAAATTAGAAATTGTGTTTGATGAAGACTATAAAGAAGAGTACGAAAAACTTTTAAAAAAGCGATCCGAGATTAAATTAATACCAGCAGAACTTTATAAAGTCCAGTGGTATTCTTTTGCAAATAATCCAATTACTTTAAGAAGCCTGCCCGTGCGATTGTCGTACATCGATGCTTCAACAATACGTTTGCAAAGTGGTGCGGATTATTACTTGCAAGATATTATTAAAACCGATCTTGATGCAAAAGAACGGGTAGAGCTTAACCTTGCCTATAGGGAACTAAAGGAATTATTTTCTAGTCAAGAGTCCATTATGGGAATCAACAACAAATTGATAAATAAGAAAGGCGCTATCACGGATAAAAGCCTTTCTATTTCAATTGATATTTCTCAGAAATCGAACTGGGAGAATAACCTGGTGCCCTATTTGGATGATTTACCGTTTCAACTTATTGGTAGGGGAGAACAAAGTGCTCTTAAAATAATGCTTGCGTTAGAACATAAAGCAGATGAGTCAAATATTATTCTTATTGAGGAGCCGGAAAACCATTTGTCTTTTTCTTCAATGAACATATTACTTGAAAAGATTGAAAATAAATGCAAGGGTAAGCAAATAATCATTGCAACTCACAGTGCTTACGTTCTTAATAAGCTCGGGCTTGAGTATCTTATTTTACTTCGCAGCAATAACACAGCCACTTTAAAGAATTTACCGCCGGACACTCAAAATTATTTCAAGAAATTATCTGGCTATGATACACTCAGGCTTGTTCTTGCGAAAAAGGCAATTTTAGTAGAAGGGCCATCAGATGAACTTATTGTGAAAAAAGCTTATTTGCTAAAACACAGTAAACTTCCAATCAAGAATGGTGTGGATGTGATAAATGTTAGGGGTTTGTCATTTAGTAGATTCCTTGATATTGCTAAAGAGTTGAAAACAAATGTGGTTGTCGTAACTGATAATGATGGCGACTATGCGAAAAAAGTGGATGAAAAATATAAAACATACAAAACATTTAAGAATATCAAGATTTGCAGGTCTGAGGAAAATTCTTTGCCAACACTTGAACCACAATTTGTAGCATGTAATAATTTTAGTGTTTTAAACGAAATCTTTGGGACATCATACGAAAATCAAGAATCTTTGAAGAAATATATGGAAGGTAACAAAACGGAATGTGCTTTAAAAATCTTTGAAACGGATAAAACGATTATGTTTCCAAAATATATTGAGGATGCTATTGAATAAAAACAAAGTAATTGTTGCCTGCGCCGGATCTGGTAAAACGACCGGTATCGTTGAAGGAGCACTAAAATTAGGAAAACAAAGGGTGCTTATTACAACGTATACAAATGAAAACTTAGATCAAATTAAAGCATTTTTTATTGAAAAAACTGGTTGCATTCCGGCTAATGTAACTGTTCAGTCTTGGTTTAGTTTTTTGCTACAAGAAGGTGTGCGGCCATACCAGAATCAAATGACGGAACGGGGCAGAGTCGAATCAATTTTTTTTATTGAGAATACAAGGGATTCTGGCAAACTCAAAGAAAAGCTCAGATATATACCTGAATCACAAGATAGCCACTATTTAACAGAGAAAAATTATATATACAATGATAAGGTATCTAAATTTATTTACAACTGTGATAAGTACTCAAAAGGTTTAATTTCAAAAAGACTTGAGAAAATTTATGGTTCTATCTTTATTGATGAGCTGCAAGATTTCGCTGGTTATGACTTAAACTTGTTGGGAATGTTTTTTAACTCACATATTAATATTGTTGCGGTGGTAGATCCAAGACAAGCAACTTTTAGCACTAATACTGCACAGAAAAACAGGCAATATAGAAAAAGCAAAATTTATTCATGGTTAAACGGAGAAGAAAGTAAGAATAAAATAATAATTGAAGAAATAAATGATTGTTATAGGTGTAACCAACAGATATGTGACTTTGCGGATAAGTTATTTCCTGATTTGCCACAAACTGTTTCCAAAAATAAAAGATTAACGGGACATGATGGAATTTTTTATATTTCAAGTAAGAAAGTAGATGCCTACGTTAGTAGCCATAATCCAACAATACTCAGATACAGTAAAAAAACAGACACTTTGGGTTTTTGTGCAATTAATATTGGACTGTCCAAGGGAAGGACTTACGACAGAGTTTTAATCTTCCCCACAAAACCGATGCTTGAATATTTAAAAACAAAAGAACTATCAAAAGCTGGAGATAAGACTAAATTATATGTTGCAGTTACAAGAGCAAGGTATAGTGTTGCATTTGTAGTAGACTAAATGGGTACGGTTCTATTTTTTGCTGGCAGGCAAGAAGGTAAAATAAATGACTCTCGGATGTCAATGATATTTTGCCAAATATAGTTATGAATCAATACAAAATTAATTTTGACCAATATAAAGAATTCGAAACCGAAAATATTAAGCCATTAATGGGTATATGCGGATTGTATTTTATTTTTCTAAAAAAGACTGAAATTCCTTATCCTTTCAGAAAATCAAGATTAATTTATATTGGTATGAGTGAAAAAAGGACAAACAGTATAGGCAAGCGACTTTTGGGACATTATGATGGTTCATCAGGAAATGAAGGACTTTTAAATTACCGTAAAGTTGAAGGACTGTATTTTACATATCTTAATTTTGAGATGTTAAAACAGATATGGAATTTTAGAATAGAGGACTTGGAAAGTTACTTTATTTTAGATTTTGTCAATAAATATGGTGTTTATCCTATTTGTAACAACAAAAGTGGATTTGAAGTATTAAAAAAGGATTTGAATTGCTACTTTAAAATTGATTGGAAATATTTCGAAAAGGAGGAATATTAAAATGGATAAACCAGTGAAAAGCGGCAAAGAAATATTGGATGAATTTTTTAATAATATTCCGGATATTCCAAATGTAGATAAGGAATTGGCTGCTGAAATGAAGAAGTTATATGAAGAAGATAAACTAACCAATACCAATCTATCAAATAAACTTGCTTCTTTAATTGAGGAAAAATCAAATGATAAAAATTAAATCTTTACATATGAAAGGGTTTAGAGGGGTTAAAGAAGAATTATCATTGGAATTAAATTCTAAATCAGTCCTGCTTTTTGGAGATAACGGAACAGGAAAAAGTAGTATTACAGATGCAATAGAATGGTTTTATAAAGATTTGGTTGATCACCTTTCTAATGAAGAAATTGATAGAAAAGGTGGATTAACTGCTCTTAGGAATATTTTTATCGCAGATGCAGAAAAATGCTCGGTGGAGATTGATTTTATTGACAATAATTTGAATTCCCAAAAAAGTGTAATCTTAAAAAAATCCAATCTTGAAGTTGAAAATTCTAATAATTCTGAGGCATTTAATGAATATATTGAGAGTTCTAAAAATGAGAATCTTACTTTAAAGTATGGTGATTTAACAGATTTTGTTTTATCTACAAAAAAAGAAAAATTAGATTCATTATCAAAAGTTATTGGTTTTACTAAAATTTCAGATATTAGAAGTGTTATGAAAAGAGCGGTAGGTGAGATAAAAAAAAGTCTAAAATCAAGAAATTATGAGAATGAAATAAGTCAAAGAGAAGGCCAAATAATGGAATCGTTGAATGAACGAGTTGTGTCGGATGAACAGTATATTAATAAAATAAATGAAATAATCAAACCATTAAAACTGGACATTGTTTTAACTAAAATTGAAGACATAAATAACCTGCTTTCTCTATTTAGAAAATCCGACGATTCCGTGGTAATTGAACAGCGAGCATATTATAATGATGTTATTAGTAAAACAAATGACCTGCAGAATAGAATAAATAATTTATTGAATTTATACGAACACTACTATCAGTCATTTCGAAAAATCGGTCAGGATGTTGAATTTTTAAAGAAAATCGCTTTGGGGAAACTATGGACTGAGGGACAGAATGTTCTAAAAGGTTCTATTATGGAAAAAGATGAATGCCCATTATGTTTTCAGCCAAAATCCAGAGAAGAATTAAAGAAAGAAATTGAATTACGTTTAGCAACACTGGATTCAATTGAGAAACAAAAGAGTCGGTTTGACGATGCGAAAAAAACTGTTCAACATATATTAGACGAAATTAAAAATATAATTACTGGTATTCAATCTGATAAATATTTCAAGTTAGAGGAAAATAAGACTATTAGAGATTTCGTAAAAAGTATTACAGAATATATAACAATGGTTAGTCAAGAACTTGGTGTTGATATATTAAAAGAACAAAGAATTAAAACGAAAGACGAGATAAAGTTTGATATGGCAAAATTAAACAAGATATCAATATTTTGTCAAAAAAGAAATGTGTTTCTTGCATCTCAGATAAAAGGTGCCAAAATGTTGGAAGTTCAGGACAAAATTACACTTTCGCGCCAGGCATACTTAGAAATAAAAAGGTTAAAAAGAGAAAAAGAGATTTTAGAAAAACAAAAACAATCAATGGAAATAATTTATAACGCTTTTGTACAAAAACAAAAAGAAGAATTGGAAGCGTTTATAAACAGTTATTCTAAAGAAATAAATGACTATTATCAATATATGCATCCAGGTGAAAAAGTAGAAAATATTGAGATAAAAACAACAGAAAAAAATGATGAATTAACAGGTATGACATTAGAATTTATATTCTTTGATAAAAGTGCTTCTCCGCCTCAAAAATATTTGAGTGAATCGCATTTAAATAGTTTGGGAATAGCATTTTTTCTCACGTCTGTAAAAGCATTCAATGAAGAAAATCAATTTTTTATTCTTGACGATATTATATCAAGTTTTGATTCGAACCACAGAAAAAGACTTAGCAGCTTATTGCTGGCAAAATTTTCAGATTATCAAGTTTTTATCTTAACGCATGAACGAAATTGGTTTGATTATATGAAAAATATAGTGCGAGGAAAAGCGGATTGGATGGTTAATGTTGTTAATTGGAATGAATCTAAAGGCACACATTTAAATGAAACACTTGTTGACCTGAAACGAATAATAGAACAAAGGTTAGTTGATAATGACAAAACAGGACTTGGAAATCTTATGAGAAAATATTTGGAAAAATTGCTAAAGGGAATTTCTGAAGAAATAGAAGTATATGTTAAATATCATTCAAATGAGTCGAATGAAAACAGAATGAGCAACGAATTGTTATCTGAATTGAAAAGTAAGACTAATAAACAACCTTCCAAAGACATATTCGAGCCAATAATCAAAAAAATAATCTCATCTGTTTTTATTGTAAATAAAGATTCACATAATAGTAGTTTTGACCCGAGTATTGGAGATTGTAGATCATTCTGGGAGGATGTGGTAAATTTAGAAAAATTGTTCTATTGCGAGGAGTGTAACACAGCAGTTTCTAGAAGATATTATGATAAAGTTGAAAAACAAATTAGATCTGAATGCGGACATCTTAAATATGACTGGAATAATTGAAAGTTTTAGTTTATATAATGTCAAACATGCAAAGGTGTATTTGGGGTTAAATCTCAATCTTTGACAAATTAAATTGGTTAGGTGGTTAGAATGTTAGGTCGTTGGGTTGTTAAAACAAACTAAATCCTGTAAATCCTTTTTTTATCCTGTCTAAACTATTGTTAGGGGGGTTAGGAGGTGAGGAAGTTAAAAAACAAAAAAAATCCTTTTAAATCTGCGTTCATCTGCGTCCTATTCTCTTTGTGTCTTAGTGTCTTTGTAGCTAATTTACAATTTCGGTGGGTTGCCGAGTTCCTTATCGAGTTCCTTTAGTAGATCCTTTGCCTTTTTCGATATTTTATCAGGTGTCCAGATGTATACTTCGGCTAGAAGGTCGCCTTTTCCTATTCCGTAAAGGATACCCATGCCTTGACCTTTTAATACAAATATTCTTCCGGATTTGGTTGCCGGGGGTATAGTGAGTTTTGCTCTCCCGTTTAGCGTCGGAATTGTTACTTTTCCGCCTTCTATAGCCGTTTTGTAGCTTATTGGTACTTTAATTCTTAGATTACTGCCTTCTCTTTGGAGTTTGGAATCTGTCTTCACTCTTATTTCAACGATTATGCCGCCTTTTGGACCTCCTCGTAAGCCTGTATTCCCTTCTCCTCTTAATGGGATATAGTTTCCTGTTTCTACTCCCGGGGGTATTTTAACTGAAATTTGTTTTTCTTTTTTTATTCGTCCTTCACCGTGACAATCGGAACAGGCATCTTTTACAACTTCACCAACACCTTTACATACCGGGCAAGTAGAAACGGAGACCATCTGACCGAAGAAACTTGAACGGGTTACCTGTACTTCTCCGTTGCCGTTGCATCTTGCGCAAGTTGTGGTTGTTCCGCCTTTTCCGTCACATTTTCCGCACTTTTCAAATAAACGGATTTTTATCTTTTTTGTAGTTCCTTCGGATGCTTCTTTTAGACTTATCTCAAGAGGAATACGAACGTCTTCGCCGGGTGATTTACGTACTCTTCTACTTCTTCTACTTCCGGCTTGACCTTGACCAAATAAATTTCCAAAAAGTCCGCCCCCACCTAATCCAAAGCCTTCAAAAATATCTCCGAAAACATCCCGAAGGTCATCCTGGTGGGTGAAGTCCTGCCATGTGAAGTTTTGACCCTGAAAGTGAACGCCTTCTTTTCCGAAACGGTCGTATCGGGATCTTTTCTCGGGGTCCGCAAGCACTTCGTAGGCTTCAGATATTTTTTTAAATTTCTTTTCGGCTTCTTTTGGGTTATCTTTGTTTACGTCAGGATGGTGTTTTCTTGCAAGCTTTTTAAAAGCTTTTTTTACTTCTTGAGTACTTGCGTCTTTGCTGACCCCCAGGGTTTCATAGTAGTCATTATTTTTCGGCATATCTAATACTATTTATCCTGTTACTTTTTCTCCTCTTCTTTATCATCCTCTTCCTCTTTCTCGTCAATTACTTCGAAATCTGCCTCGACCTCTCCTTCTCCTTTACTTTCTTCTTTCGGTTCTTCTTGTGTTTCCTGCTGGGATGTGTCCGGTTTAGCTTTTTGAGCTGCTTCTTCCTGTGCTTTCTTATACAATTTTTCGGAGATTGAATAGGAAGCTTTTTGGAGATTTTCAATTTTCCGTCTGATATCAATGCTGTCTTCCGTTTTAATGGCTTCTCTTAAGTCAGATATGGCGTTTTGGATATTGCCGCGCTCTTCGTTTGAAATTATATTACCATGTTCTTTAAGTGTTTTTTCCGTGGAGTAAACCAAGGTGTCGGCTTGATTTCTTGCGTTAATTAATTCTTGTTTCTTTTTATCTTCATCCGCATATGTCTCGGCTTCGCCTTTCATTTTTTCTATTTCATCCTCAGTGAGACCTGAAGATGATTCGATCCTAATCGATTGTTCCTTGTTTGTTCCGAGATCCTTTGCGGAAACGTGTAATATACCGTTAGCATCAATGTCGAAACTGACTTCTATTTGGGGAACGCCTCTTGGTGCAACAGGGATACCGGTTAGTTCAAATCTTCCCAGCGTTCTATTATCGGCTGACGAAGGTCTTTCTCCCTGAAGAACATGTATAGAAACGGCAGGTTGATTATCCTCAGCGGTTGTAAAAACTTTGCTTTTTTCAGCCGGTATTGTGGTGTTTCTTGGGATTATTGAGGTCATCATTCCGCCTAAGGTTTCTATTCCGAGAGATAATGGGGTTACATCGAGAAGTAGAACGTCTTTTACGTCTCCTGCGAGTACTCCTCCCTGAATAGCCGCTCCAACAGCGACAACTTCATCAGGGTTAATCCCTTTATGAGGTTCCTTTCCGAAGAGCTCTTTGACTTTCTCTTGAACCGAAGGCATTCTTGTCATACCTCCTACGAGGAGAACTTCGTCTATATCATTTATGGTCAGACCTGCATCTTTAATAGCATTTCTTACCGGTTCCTCCACTCTATTAAGAAGCTCCTCGCATAAAGATTCCAATTTAGCCCTCGTCAATTTCTTTTCAAGGTGTTTTGCGCCTGTTTTATCTCCCGCTAAGTATGGCAGGTTTATTGTGGTTTCTTTCATTGTTGAAAGTTCACATTTTGCTTTTTCTGCCGCGTCTCTTACTCTTTGTACGGCGCTTCTGTCATCAGAAATATCGATGCCCGTCTCATTTTTGAATTCTTCTATCAACCATTCCATTATAGCGTAATCAAAGTCATCCCCTCCAAGGTGTGTATCTCCGTTCGTTGAAAGAACTTCGAAGACGCCTTCACTTATTTCGAGGATAGATACATCGAAAGTTCCTCCTCCAAGGTCAAAAACGGCGATTTTCTCTTCTTTTTTCTCCGATAAACCGTAGGCAAGTGCGGCTGCCGTAGGCTCATTTATGATTCGTAAGACTTCAAGTCCGGCTATTTCTCCTGCATCCTTTGTAGCTTTTCTCTGGGCGTCGTTGAAGTAAGCCGGTACGGTTATAACTGCTTTTTTTACTTCATGACCCATATGTTCTTCAGCCGCTTTCTTGAGATATTGTAGGACTTTTGCGGAAATTTCCGGTGGAGAGTAAACTTTATCTTCCACTTTTAGTCTCGCATCATCATGCGGACCTTTTATAATTTCAAAAGGTACCTTTTTCTTTTCGTCTTTTATTTCCGCGTATCTTCTACCCATAAACCTTTTTACCGAATAGACTGTATTCTGAGGATTGGTAAGCTGCTGCCTTTTTGCCTGTAGTCCAACTAACTCTTCTCCTTCCTTAAATCCTATTACTGAAGGAGTGGTCCTTTGACCCTCAGGATTTGTAATTACCTCCGGCTCGGATTGTTCGACAATAGCGACAACCGAGTTAGTCGTTCCGAGATCAATTCCAATTACAGGTTCTTTCATTCTACTTTTCCTCCTTGATTATTACTTTCTTCTTGATTTTTATCTTGAGTTTCTGCGCTCTTTTTTGCTACTATTACTTTTGCAGGGCGTAGAATTTTATCTTTGATTTTGTAGCCAATCTCTGTTTCCTCTAATATTTTATCATTTTCTTCATCATTCTGTTCGATAACGTGGATTGCTTCATGTTTTGAAGGGTCGAATTTTTCTCCAACAGATTCGAATGGTTCAATATTATAGCTTTTTAATAATGTATCCAGGTTGGAATTCACAAGACGTATTCCTTCGGAGAAGGACTTATAATCATCTTTATGATGGGCACTATTTTTAATTGATTTAAATGCCCTCCCGAAATCATCAAGTATGGGAAGAATTCTTCTAAACACTTCTTCTAAGGTGAAGTTATAAATTTTTTCTTTTTCCTGAATGGCTCTTTTTCTTAGATTTTCGTAATTGGCTAAAGCTCGAAGATATTTATCCTTGAGCTCTTCTTTTTCTTCTTGTAAATCATTAATTATAGCTTCCATACTTTCGAATTCTTCTTCTGCCTTATCTTTTGTTTCTTCTTCTTTTTCTTCTTCTTTCTCTTCTGTTTTATTTAAATTCTTTGCCTGATCCTCTTCCGGCATCTTCCCTCCTTATCTTAATATACAGTAATTTATCAGAATGCCTTTTAATGTCAACCCCAGAAACTGTAAATCTTGTAAATAATCTTAATGAAAAACCTGGTTTGTTTTAGCTTGGAAGCCATTCATTTTAAGGCTTTCCGTAAAATCTGCTAAAAACAATTTATCTGATAGCGTGCGAATCAAAAAGTCTTGTAGAGGTCCTCCGTTAAATTGTTATGAGTGAGTTTTTGTTGGGTGTAAAGGATAGTTCAATATAATCTATTTATATTTTATAAATGATACATTTAATTGATTTTCCTCAGTGTAGACATAACCGGTTGAGCTGGATGATTTCCCGACGCCCGTTATTAAAATAGCATCTGCTCCTTTACTTTTAGCTTCTTCGATTAATTTATTTTGAACCTTATCATTGGAAGTCATGGTACTACTGCTGGCAACTGCGTGTCCCATAATTGTATATTCTTTCTCTATTTCTTCTTTAGAGAAATAAATATCGATGCTGTTAGTTGGTTCGTATTCTTTGTTGGTATTAACTTCCTCTTCCATTTAACTTCCTTGTCGGTAAAATTTGAATTTATTCAAATTTTATTTTGATTCTTCCGGTAATTATACCTGGTTTGCTTTGATAAAATAATTGAGAATCATTATTCTATCAAGAGTTATTACTTAAGTAAAAGTCTTTTAAGTTTAGCTTTTCGTTTTGCGGTAAATTCCCACCATGGTTTTGGTGGGTTACCGTTACAGAATGACACAGCAGAAATAAAAACATCCAGAAGACAGGGGTCCTGGTGTTTTCCTGTTAGTTCACAGAGTTTTTTATACATAGCGTAAGGATCGGCTCCTGTGAGATCGGAAGGCTCTTTATAACCAAGAAGACGCAATTTTGCAGCAGTAATCGGTCCGACATTTGGAATGGATTCTAACTTGTTGCCACCTACTTTTTTTGTTCCCATTTAATGAAGATTAATAGGATATTTTTTTATGTCAAGGATAGAAGTAGAAGAATTAAGAAGTCAGGAGTCAGAATTAAGAATCCCTTCCCAACCTAAAAATTTGAATGTTTGACACGACTTGTTAATCGTTAAGTTCTGTTTCATCTAATCCCGGGCGTATAAATCCTCTTGCTTTTGGAAATATCTTTTCGACTTTTCTGCGTAATCGGTCAAGATGTACAAGAAGGTCAAGTGTTTCATCCTCACATTCCGGAAAGTGACGATGTATTTCTCCCCATGCGGCTATGGAGCGGTTTGTTGCAATTAATGCAATTTTTGCTGAACCATCACTGTCTTCCTGCAGTTCGTTTGAATCTCTTTTCACTGCCCTCATCAACTTGCTGTGTATTTGATATTGATACCAGCGAATGATGTCTACTGAATCTTTAAGGTTGGCAGCTTCTTCAATGGGATTGAAATTCGGTATATCGAGTTCTGCTTTTAGATACAGCTCATCCTGCTTTTGGTTAAATAGTTGACCGGATGAATTGAACCAGTTTTCGACCATTTCCCCATACGCTTTCGCGGAGGAGCAGCATTTATCTTCCCCTATGTTTTCCTTTCTTATCATTTTTTCTTCGGTTTCGGTCTCAAGATCGAGAAAATTTAAGTCAATGCCCTTTTTAATTGAAATTTCCTTTATCGTATCAAGTGTTAATTGAAGAATTTCAGATAATTTCTGCCAGAAAAGTTTATTATTTATATCGCGAGATTCATTATCAGGGAACTGTTTTTCGCTTAATGCGAAGTTCATGCAGCGGGAAGTAAGGGGGCAACGCTCACACCAGTAATCACAATAATTATAGATACCCGGAATAAAGGCTGGATTTTTAATAATTTTATTTATATCTTTTTTATTCATTATTTATTTCAACTGATTTTTAAAATTAATATAATATTTTTTTGTGTCAAGCCATTTTGATTGATAGATTCTGCGAATTTAAGTTAAATGGTTGAATAGTCAAATAGTTAAATAGGGAAAACTAAAAAAAATCAGTGTTTATCCGTGTTAATCCGTGGCAATATATTAGGTTTTAGGTTTTGGGTTTTAGGTTTTAGTAAAAACAAAAATAAAATCTCTGTGTTCTCTTTGTGTTTTCTTTTTTTCTCAGTGTCCTCTGTGGTTAAGTAAATTGGGGTTGGGTGGGGCGTTGACATTTAGGTCTAAAACTCATATTATGTATAATAAATGAAAATCCGGAAAAGATTATTAGACCGATTTTTGTTTGAGATTTCTCCAGTTTTGGGGTATCTTGGTGTTATTTTAATATTTTTTTCTTTTCTTTTTTTGATACCGTTAATCGTAGATTATTTATACCTAAGGGAATTTGTTAATCTAAAGTCTTTTTTGGTTCCTGCTATAATATCTTTTATTTTGGGTATTTCGCTTAAAGGGAAAAAGCCTCTTCCGAGGATTAATCACAAGCAGGGTATGTTGATTGCATCACTGTCCTGGATTATTGTTTCTTTGATTGGTTCGTTTCCTTATCTGCTTGGATTCCACGCAAGTTTTATTGATTCGTTTTTTGAAACGGTTTCGGGTTTTACGACTACAGGTATAACGATGTTCTCTGAGCTTGATGCCAAAAGCCGTTCTATACTTTTCTACAGGGCTTTAACTCAATGGGTAGGAGGTCTTGGTATCTTGAGCTTTGCTTTATTGATTATTTATGAAGGTGGTATTGCTCCAAAGCTTTTTGCGGGGGAGAGTCATAAGATTAGGACCAAAAGAATAGCGCCGGGCTTATTTAATACTATACGAATTTTGTGGATTATATATGGAGGTTTAACTTTAACCCTTATTTTTCTCCTGAGAGTAGAAGGATTAAATCTTTTCGATGCAGTTACTCATTCCTTTACAACTCTTTCATCAGGAGGTTTTTCTACCCATGATTTAAGCATAGGATATTATTCTGCGATGAATTATCCTCTATCGAATATTATTGAGTGGACTATAATTTTGTTTATGTTATTCGCAGGAATGAATTTTCTTTTTCATTACAGGATTTTCCAGGGAGATATTAAAGCTTTGTGGGATTCCTTTGAAATTAAGTTGTTCTGGTTATTTATATGTTTAGCTTCTGGAATTATTATTTTAAAACAGGTTACTTATAACGGTTTTTTTACTCCTGATTTAATAAGGACTTCAATTTTTCAGGTTGTCGCAATTATGACTACAACAGGTTACGCGACCCGGGATATTGCATCGACAATTTATGGGGGTGTAGCCAAGCAAATTTTTCTTTTTTTGATGATAATCGGTGGATGTGTAGGTTCTACTTCGGGTGGATTGAAAGTTTTGCGAATAGGGATTCTATTTAAACTTATCAAATTCAAGATTTTATCGATTGTTTATCCTCTTCATACAGTGAGTTTTATTATGGTAGATGGGAATAGAGTAGCTTTTGAAGAGGTTAGGAGAGTTACTGCATTGTTCGCGGCCTGGATGTTTTTACTGGCTGTAGGTGGTTTGATAACTGCCTTTTTTAGTAATAATGGGGCATTGGAATCTTTTTCCGGAATGGCTTCTGCTCTTGGTAATATTGGGCCTTGCTATCTTTCGGGTGTTGAGATGATAAATCTTTCTCCTGTTGTAAAACTTACCTATATAATAGGTATGCTTGCGGGAAGGTTAGAAATTTTACCGATTCTTATGTTATTTTACAAAAACACATGGAAATAAGGAGGTGATAAGTGTACGTAATTATTGCTGGTGGGGGTCTTCTTGGTAGAAATGTTGCCAGAAAATTAAGTGCTTCAAAACATGATGTGATCGTTATAGATGAAAAGGCAGAGGTTTGCGAGTATATATATGAGAGATTAGGAGTCGTAGCAATCAAGGGAAGCGCTACTGAAATAAGAACACTAAAAGAAGCAGGAATTGAAAAGGCTGATGTAGCGCTGGCTTCTATGCGTTCGGATGCCGATAATCTTTCTCTTACTGTTATTGCGAATAGTTTCGGAGTGCCGAGGATATACGCGAGAATGAGAGATCCTTCTTATAAACCTGTTTATGAACGCGCGGGGGCTACTGATACTATAGATGTCGTAGAACTCAGTGCAACTCCCCTTGTTTTTGAGATAGAAGAACCGGAGGTCAGTATTGTTTATATTTTCAGGGGTGGTAGAGGTGCTATTGCTATTATAAGGATACCCGAAAAATCAACAATTGTAGAGAAAACTATTGCTCAAATAGCTTCTGACGAGCGGTTCCCGTCAGATTGTGTTGTAAACGGTATTTTTAGAAAAGAAAAAGACGAATTCTGTGTTCCGAGAGGTAATCGAAAAATATATGGGGGAGACGAAGTATTTATAACCGCACCACTTGAATCAGTAAGAAAGGCTGCAAAATTTATGGGAATAAAAAGGAAAATAAGAATTTAGGGATGATATTTAGCGATCAGTTTTTCAAGCTCTATTTTCAATTCTTTCTTAAAAGGTTCTATGTTTCTTTTGATCGAAAATCCTGATGCCGTTCTGTGTCCGCCGCCTCCGTATTTTGCGGCGAGTTCTTGAACGGGTATGCTATTCTTTGAGCGCAGGGAAACTTTTAATATTCCGTTTTCTCTTTCTTTTATGATGGCAGCGGTTTCAATCCCCTTTATTGCAAGTCCGTAATCTATGAATTCCTCAGTGTCTTCTTCTTTTGCGCCGTGTTTTTCTAACATTTCTTTTGTTACAGCCATTATACTTATTTTATCGTATAGGTTCATCGTTCGCAGAACATCGCCTAAAAGTTTGATTCTTGCTTCTGGATCCGTAAACCAGATGAATTCTGAAACCTGAGAAGCCATTACACCATAGGCAACGAGTTCTGAAGCCACTCTTAAGGAGTGGGATGTTGTATTCGGATAGCGAAAAGCTCCTGTGTCAGTTAGTATTCCAATGTATAAATATGTGGCAATTTCTTTATCCATCGGAATTTCCTTTTTTATTAGTTGGTAGATAATTTCTGCTGTTGATGAATGGTCGGGTTTTATAAGGTTTACCGTACCGAATTTTGTATTTCCGATATGATGGTCAATATTTATTGAAGGTTTAGAGAAATCAATATTGTCTTTTATTTTTCCTATACGACCTATTTCCGCGCAATCGACGAAAATAGTCACATCTTCTGTAAAATTTTTCTTTTCTGTCTGAATCAGAGATGCTTTTGAAAATTTCGAATATCTCTTGGGTGGGGGGTCTGAATTATAAATATAAACCTTTTTATTCAGTTTTATCAATGCCAGCGCAAGAGCGATTTCAGAGCCTATTGAATCGCCATCAGGATTTTTGTGAGATACGATTAAAAACTTTTTGTTGTCATTTATTAACTCAAAAGCTTTTTGCCAACTCTTCAACTTTTTCAATTTTGTTCTTCGCTTTCTTTTTTCAAAAGTTCTTCTATTCTTTCCATTTTTCCCATCATCGGACTATATTTGAAGTTAAGTTTAGGTGTATTTTTCATTTTGATGCGTCTGGCAAGTTCATGCTGTATGAATCCACTTGCATGATTTAGCACTTCACTATTTGATTTGCCTGATTTTTCTCCGCCATGTACAGTAAAGTAAACTTTTGCATGTTTAAAATCCGGACTGATATCAACTGAGGTTATAGTAACAAGACCTATCCTGGGGTCATTTACCTCTTTTTCTATAATTTCAGGGACTATTTTCATTATATATGAATTTACCCGTTTCTGTCTCAAAGTCATTGTTTATTTTTATACTCCAATCTAAAATGTTAATATCTCTAAACTCTTTTATCTGATTAACTATCTTGGTGAATGAGGATTGTAAGAATTTGGAATCGTTGGATACAGCTACTATACCTATTAGTGCACGCTGCCATTTATCCAAAAAATCAATTTCGCTTACTCCCACATTGAATTTTGATCTTATTTTGCCTTTAATACTATTAATGATTCTTCTTTTTGATTTTAAAGAATTTAATCCTGGAAGAAAAATTTCTACTTTGCCTATACCAACGAACATTTTTTTCTAAAGTTTTTTCTCTTTTTCGATCAGCGTATAACTTTCTATGATATCTCCTTCTTCAAAAGTGTCGAAATTCACGAGCCTTATTCCGCATTCATATCCTTCAAGTACTGCTTTAGCATCATCATTAAATCTTTTAAGAGTTCCAATTTTGGTTTTAATCAGTTCTTGTCCTTCTCTGATGACATATGCGATATCATTGTTATGGACTTCACCGGAAAGTACAAAGCATCCGGCAACTTTACCGATATTTGAGCCTTCAAATACTTTTTTGATCTCTATCTCTCCGCATTTTACTTCTTCCTTTTCCGGTTCAAGTAAACCAAGCATAGCCTTTTTAATATCTTCAGTTATTTCGAAAATTACATCATAGGTCTTAATTTCTAC
>Ga0307430_1001003_pt1 | contig 21976 bp, 19 predicted proteins | sample SalMarWE160130MG_FD_202159 | JGI IMG/M metagenome (GOLD analysis project Ga0307430, IMG submission 202159) | Salt marsh sediment microbial communities from the Plum Island Ecosystem LTER, Massachusetts, United States - WE1603-130 | ecosystem: Environmental > Aquatic > Marine > Intertidal zone >...
CGACATGTAAGTCAAGACCAATGACGGCAGGCTCAATGAGTTTAATAGACAAACCATCAAGCAAATCGCGAAACTCGCGCTGTTTTCCGGGATTGTTACTTGCGATTAAGAGAGAAGACATGCGCCAGGCTCCACGATTTTTGGCTACTCGAACAGTACCGCACCGCCATATATAAGGTTATTCCAATTATTATACCCCACATATTGGGTATGTTACACGAAAAACACTACGTTATGTTTAGTATTAGTGAGACTGCTTGACCTCGCTTGCTACTTATGTTATAATGCAAAAGCTTTTTTAGTATTTCAATTGCAAGGTGGTGCACAACTGGAACTCCGTCATCCATTGCGGCTTAATGTCGGGTTCTTACTGAATGAGAGCATCGGCTACAGCCGCAATGTTGAGTATAACGTTGACAGCATCCAACTCAGCGAAGACTTGAAGGTAGATACGCTTCAAGGTTCACTTACTCTCACGCGAATAAGTATGGGCGTGTTGGTTGAGGGGGAGCTGCAAGGTAAATTGAGTCTCGAATGCGTGCGTTGTTTGAAAGCATACGATCAATATCTCACCGGATCCTTCGAGGACCTCTTTTTTTACCCGGCCAGTCGTGCGGAAGATCCACTTTTGGCGATTCCCGAGACCGCCATCCTCGACTTGACACCCGTTTTACGCGAATATCTCTTGTTGGACATACCCATTCAACCGCTTTGTCGTCCGGAATGCAAGGGTTTGTGTCCAATTTGTGGAGAATTGATCAGCGATAATAAGTGCGATCATCACGAAGCCGAGATTGACCCTCGGTTTGAGGTTTTGAAGACTTTATTAACAAAATCGTAAGCACCGCAAGGTTGTGCTGACACACATCTAGCCGATAAGTTCTTCTCCTGAACTGCCGCCAGGAGGGCACACATGAGCGTATCAAAAGATCGGTGGGAAAAACGGGAAGCCTTCGCTGCTCTACTTGAAAAAGGAGATTTTCAGGGATATATCACAATGCGTGATATCTTCCGAGTTTTTCCAGAAGCGGAGGACATTGAGGAGCGCATCGAGCGCCTCCAAACCTTCTTCCACAGCGCAGGAATCGAAGTCTTCGAAGAGCCATCCCAGATTCCTAACCATTTACAGCAAGAAATCCCATTGGATGGCAACCACGGTTTTGATCTCAGCGCGATTTCGAGCGACGATACGGTGGGTTTGTATTTAAAGGAAATGGCGCGCGTGCCTCTTCTTAACACAGAGGAAGAGGTTGACCTGGCGAAACGCATCGAGCTGGGCAACAAAGCCGAGGAGCGTTTGATGAAAGCCAACGGGAAGGTCAGTGCGAAGAAGCGTGCCGAACTGCAAGAATCCGTCCAGGATTCCCTCTCGGCTCGCGATCATCTCATCAAAGCCAACACTCGCCTCGTAGTCAGTATTGCCAAACGCTATATGGGACGCGGCGTACCTTTCCTCGACCTGATCCAGGAAGGCAATCTTGGCCTGATGAAAGCCGTGGAAAAATTTGATTACCATCGCGGCTATCGCTTCAGCACATATGCGACCTGGTGGATCCGACAAACGATCACACGCGCCATTGCAGATCAGGGACGCACCATTCGCGTCCCCGTTCACATGTCCGATCGTATCCGCCGATTGTACAAAGTGGCTCGTCAACTTGAACAAGAATTGGGGCGAAAACCCACACCCGAGGAAATCGCTCGCATGCTCAATGTCGATCCACGCAAGGTACAGTGGATGATGCGAGTCTCATGGCGACCTCTCTCGCTGGAAAGCCCGGTCGGGGAGGAAGAGGATACAGAACTCGGTTCCTTTGTCGAGGATGAAACAACCCCAACACCAACGCAAAGCGCCTATCAAAACCTGCTGCGCGAGAAGGTTGAGGAAGTCCTCAGCACACTCAGTCCACGCGAGGCACGCATCCTGCGACTTCGCTTCGGCCTTCACAACGGCAGGCCGTATACATTGGAAGAAGTCGGGCAGAAATTCGGTCTGACCCGAGAGCGGATTCGCCAAATCGAGGGCAAAGCACTCCGCAGGCTGCGCCATCCTCGTCGATCACGCCAGCTGCGGGATTACCTCAGTTAAATAGCTTCCAAACCACTAAAATAAACGACCCTGCCATTCCGGAGTGGAACCCGCGGCAGGGTCGTTTGTCTTCGGTGACCGCTCCAGAATCAACGAGAGCGTCGCCCGGCGGGTTCTGATCCACACCTTTCAGGCCAAAACCGTCACCCAGCTTTTCATTCAACATCAGATGCTCACACAAGAAAGCGTTTTCCACCGAGATCTTGCGGCCGAGGGTATAGCCTCCAACGGCCTTCCGACGGTCGGTACGCCAGTTCGTATACCCTCTCGTCCAAAGACATCACCAGGAAGTGAATTTCGCCATCCTGCTCCCACTGGCGTCCGAGAGAGGTAATGGAAATAAGCTCATCTTCCCAAACAAACACCAGGGGGCGAATCGACCCATCGGTTTCGAATTTTGCTTCAACAGCAACGGGAAAGCTCATCGCAGCTCCTCCAAAAAAGCAGACAACATACGTAAAGCCGCCGTCGCGGACCTTGCTTTATTCGCCTCACGATCGCCATTCCAAACATGGCGCTGAACGCGCGTGCCCCCCGCCCCGCTGACGCCGATGAAGGTCAATCCAACAGGCTTCTCGTCCGTTCCGCCTCCGGGCCCTGCGATACCCGTCACGGACAATCCAATATCGGCATCCAATGCCCGGCAAGCACCCTCAGCCATCTGGCGTGCGGTTTCTTCGCTCACTGCGCCATGGCGGTCGAGGGTTTCTTGGTGCACGCCCAGCAAACGCATCTTGGTCTTGTTGGCGTAGGCCACAATCCCACCCAGGAAATAATCCGACGAACCGGGAACGTTCGTGATGAGATGCGCAATCAAGCCCGCTGTACAGGATTCGGCAGTCGCCAATGTCAAATTGCGTCGACGTAAAGCCTCACCGATCAACCTTTCCAATTGGTCTTCCATCATTCTCGTCCCGAGTTTGCATGTTTCTCGACCATTATACCCGCATGGGTTGACAGCCAGACGACCGTTCGGTATGCTTCGCGCGTGAGACAATTTTCCCTCTTTGGCCTGGAATCACAGATCTGGAGCGTCGCCGGTCTCACGCGCCATATCCGACAATCTCTGGAGGGCGACTACCGTCTGCAGGATTTGTGGGTCTCCGGCGAAGTCTCCAATCTATCCCGGCCCGCCTCCGGCCACCTGTATTTCACCCTCAAAGATGAACAAGCCGCGCTTCGCTGTGTCATGTGGCGCTCCGAGGTTTCCTTGCAAACCGATCTTCCGCAGGACGGAGACAAGATCGAAGTCCATGGCTACATCAGTGTATACGAAGCCGGGGGACAATATCAGCTCTATGCAGACGGATTGCAAAAAGCGGGTGAAGGTGCCCTGTATCAAAAATTTATACTCCTTAAAGCTCGGCTTGAATCCGAAGGCCTGTTCGACGCCGCTCGCAAAGGTACGCTCCCATCCTGGCCGGATCGTCTGGGAATCGCGACCTCACCGACAGGTGCCGCACTGCAGGATGTACTCAACGTCTTACGCCGACGTTTCCCCCTCACTACGGTGATTCTGGCGCCGACCCCCGTCCAGGGCGACGAGGCGCCGGAGGGGATCGTCAACGCCCTGGAGATGTTGAACCAGCATGGACGGGTGGATGTCATTCTCCTTGTGCGCGGCGGTGGTTCGATCGAAGATCTCTGGGCGTTCAACGATGAACGCGTGGCACATGCGATCGCCGCCTCAAAAGTCCCCGTCGTCACAGGGATCGGACACGCCACGGACATCGTCATTGCCGATCTTGTGGCAGACATGCATGCGCCCACACCATCGGCGGCAGCAGAGATGGTGACACCGCATCAACACGCCTTGGCGCAGGAACTGAAGGATCTCCGCCTCGAACTCGGGCGCCTGTTTGCTGAACGGCTGATGGACCTACACAGCAAGCTTGCCAATTTGACCAGATCGTTGCAGATCGCATCGCCAAGGGCCAGAATCGACAGCGCACGCCAGCGAGTAGACGAATTGGCCGATCGCAGCCTGGCTGCAATGCGCTATGGGCTGGCACTGCGCAAAGCCGCTGTGAAAGGCGCAGCGGACACCTTACATGCCGTTGGACCTGCATCCGTTTTGGCACGAGGCTATGCCGTCGTCATGCGCGCCGACGATGATTCGCTGGTCCGTTCCACCCACCAGGTTGGCATTGGTGATGCATTGAAACTGCGTCTCCGTGACGGCACGATCTCCGCCACGACCGATCACGTTGAAACGACACCCGAAGAAGAAGACTGACGGGCAGTTTTCAATGCGTTGAACAGCGTCTGCAGATATTGATGTCTCAGATCATTCACAGCGAGTTACACGAGGATTGGCTATCGGCATGGGAAAATATACCCTTCGGACGATCATTCTAGTATAAAATGCAAGGGGGTTCACCTACATTGACGATCCTGCACGGGAGGCAACATGGCCAAAGCAAAACCAGTCGATCAACTGAATTACGAGCAGGCCTTTGAAGAATTGGAATCCATCGTCGAGCAATTGCAGACCGCGGGCCTGCCATTGGATGAAGCCCTCTCACTTTTTGAACGCGGCCAAGCCCTCTCAACACGCTGCAACGAATTACTTGAGCAGGCAGAATTGAAATTACGTCAATTGACACCCGACGAAACCCAAGGATGCCTGGAAACCGATTTCAGCGAAGATGCAGATGATTGAGTTTTGTCGTCATTACGCATCCAGTTAAATGGATTGAGTCCGATGCGAAGAACCCACATGCGCAGCAGCGTAGACATCGACGGTGTAACAGTGGGATACAGTTGTTTGGAGATCGACGCGCGCGATGATGCCCGCCGTTTGAAAAACAAATCGGAAAACAAGTTGGACGGCAATCTCGCCGTCTATCTGCCAGGTCACGTGCAGCCAGTGGACGCTGCCCGGCATTTACATGCTGCCCTTGTACAAGCCAGCCGGGCGGGCGTATTGTGGAGTATCGACATCGATCCGCCCAAAGGCGGGGATCCAACAAAGGCGTCAGCGTTAATCCAGATCCTGCACCAGCAGGTGTTGGGAACCCTATTCGAAAACCCAGACGTCGCCAGGAAAGAGTTCAAAGTAACCATAATCGGTTGGTCGCACGGCGGCGCGGAAGCACTGCGTGCCGCCGAACTGGCCCCCGAGATGATCGATTGTGTGATTGGTCTCTGTACGGCGGGATTGGAATCGCATACCACACTTCGCTTGGTCCGTCGTCTGCCGCGGGAGATCACCCGGGTCACGAGGAACGCCTATCGGAAACGGCCCGAGACGCTGCGATCCAGCCTTCACTTCGGTATGCAGTTGACACAGGGATTCGCCAGGGACCTGGCGCATACCCGCTCCCCCATTCGTCTGGTCAACGATCTTCGTTGGGTTGGCAAGAAAGTCGTCGGTCCGCAGTATGGCTACCCGGGAAGGGTCGTGATCGTTATGGGAGATAACGACGCCTTCTTCCACTGGCGCAGCTTATTTCCAGACTGCGGCCGCGTCGAAGATCTTCCCGAATACCTCGACCGTTACACCAAGCAGGAATTCCCGAATGTACGGGGTTTCGACTTACAAGTCCTTCCAGGGAATCATCTTGCTCCCGAGCTCCATGCACCGAAATATCTTCAAACCATATTAGAATCGCTAGAGCGAATGGGGACGGTTCTATAGTCTCAGGCAAATACCCTCAGCGGCTGCGATCGATCAAGATGCCTGGAAGTTGCCGCGTTTCCGGAGAACCCAGGGCGATCGACAGCAACCAATAGACTCCAAAACCCACCAAACCGCCTCCGATGCCGATCAACCAGGTCGATCTTTCTCCTGTTAACGCCACCCAAATCCACAGTGCGAGAGCCATGCCCAAGGATGCGCCGACCGTAGCCAGCATGCCACGCCCCGTGCGTGCCAGATCCAACCCCCCCAGCCGTTTATACAAGAGCCAAAGCAGGGCAATACATTCCAGTGCAGTGGCAAAGGAGTTTGCCAGCGCCAGACCGCCATGGGGCATCCACCCGATCCGTTCAAACAGCGCAGAAAACGCCAAGCTGAGAACGACGTTCATTCCCATCATCAAGGCGCCGATGGCGACCGGGGTGCGTGTGTCGTGCATGGCGTAGAATGCCCTCACGATAATTTCAAGCACCGAGTGCCCCACCAATCCAATGCCCCACCAGAGCAGCGCCCAGGATACCTGTTCGGTAGATTGTGTTCCGAACGCGCCGCGCTCGAAGAGCAAGGTGACGATCGGCCTGCGCAGCAGGATCAACCCAAAGCTCGCGGGCAACGCCAAAAACAGCACCCCGCGCAAGGCATTGGCAAACGAACTGCGCAGTTCATCCAGCTTGCCTTGCGCGAATTGCTCCGAAAAAGTGGGCAGGGCAGCGATGGCCGTCGACTGTGCGATCACCGCCTGCGGCATGATCATCAATTGAAAGGCGAACGTGAGTGCGCTGAGGCTTCCTTCGGGTTGGCCGGATGCGAGGATCGTGTTGACCCAAAAGTTAAGCTGCACGACAGCCACGCCAAGCAATCGGGGCATCATCAAACGCCCCACCTCGCGTACGGCAGGCATCTCCAATCCCAGCGTACGTTGATAGCTGGGGTTTAATTTTCGCAGCGCAGGCAGCTGCACGATCAGGTGCAGTAAAGCCCCCAATACCGTGCCCCAGGCCATGCCGTGAATACCCAGAGTCGGCACGAGGAACAAAACCCCGGCGATGAGACCCAGCCGGTAACAGGCAGGCGCAAGCGCTGGCAGTGCGAAATGTTGATGGGCGTTGAGGGTTGCCATCAATATGCCGCTCAATCCGAAAATCGCAGGCGAAAGCAGCATGATGCGTAACAACGAAACCGTGAGACGAATCTTTTCGGCGTCTTCGTATCCCGGAGCCAGGACCGTACGCACCAACCAGGGCGCAGCCATCACAGCCAGAACGCTGAGTGCGCCCATGATCATGAGGATCAAATTAATCACCGAAGAGGTCAGGCGCCAGCCTCCCTTGCGGTCATCTCGAGCGAGAAAACCCGTGAGTGTAGGCAGGAAAGCCGAGGCGAGTGCACCGCCGGCAATCAGATTGAAGAGCGTTTCCGGCAGGCGGTTGCCGGTGTAAAACGCATCGAGATCGGCGCTGGTTCCAAAGGCATTGGTTATGAGGACTTGACTCACCAAACCCGACAGACTGGAGAGCACAAAGCCGATCATGACGATGCCTGCCGCACGAGTGATGCGGCGATTTGCGGAAGTGTGATTTTCGCTCATGGGGTTTGATTATACTGGATGTGAACCAATATGGTATCCGCTCTATACGGTGCTATAAAAAGGATGCGGAAAAGGGTACACTATGCATTAATTGTCCCCCTTGAGGTCACTGGATATGCAAATGGATCAACCTATAGAAGATAAATACGAGAAAATGGTCGACTACTACGATGCGCTCTACGCTTTCAAAGATTACCGCGATGAAGCAGTCAAACTGCATCAATTCATCCGTAAGAATAAGCAATCGAGTGGTGAGGCCTTGCTCAATGTTGCCTGCGGAACGGGACAACACCTCTTTCATTTGAAGAATCATTACCGGGTGGAGGGGTTGGATCTCAATCCCCAGATGTTGGCGATCGCCCGTCAGCGATGTACAGACGTGACCTTCCATCAGGGGGATATGCTGGATTTTGATCTCGGCCGCAGCTTTGATGTCGTCACCTGCCTCTTTAGTTCGATCGGGTATGCAAAAAACGTAAGCGAATTGAATCAGGCGATCAAGAATATAGCTCACCATCTGTCTCCCGGCGGTGTATTGATTATCGAACCCTGGCTTAGCCCGGAGGAGTACAAAGTTGGTGGCCCACACGCACTTTTTGTCGATGAACCCGAACTGAAGATCGCCCGCATGAACATCAGCGAGGCACAGGATGGTATCGCCATCATTAATATGCATCATCTTGTTGCCAGACCCGAAGGGATAGAGTATTTTGTTGAGCGTCACGAGTTAACCTTGTACTCCGATGCGCAATACCGTCAGGCGATTGAAGCGAGTGGATTAGGTTACACCATCGATTCACATGGTCTGACAGGAAGAAGTCTGCTGATCGGACGAAAACCTGTCGAAGAAACAGCCTGAGCAGGCCACCGGGAACACAGGAGAAGGATGGGCAATTTGTATGGCAACTGAACGGGATGACTTTCTGGGTGAAATTCGTTTAGGGCGACAGTTATCGACGGTATGGCAGGTCGCAGCTGGAGGCTTGGTAATTGGCTTCGCTCTGGCCTTCCTGATTCCAGGCAGGGTAACCGCCCTCGTAGGAACAATCGCTCCCATTGCCACACTGCTCATGCTGCTCAGCGTGGTATTCACGATACTGAACATTCTCGAACTCCGCGCCGGAAGCAGCGATCACGGCGGCACGTATACTTTGATTCATGAGACGCTCGGAGGGATCGGGGGCTTCCTGGCTGGATGGGTCATTTTCGCCGGAAGCATGGTATTAAGCGCAAGCTTCATTCGATCCGCCGCAGCCCAACTGGAACTGTTACTACGGATGCCCGCGGATATCGTCACGGTGCTGGCATTGAGTCTTTTACTCCTCATAGTGGTTTTCCAGATATTCCGCATCATCCCTCGCCGTACTTTGCTCGGACCGAGTTTAACGATCCTGACCCTGATCATCGTGGTGGTGCTCATCGACATTTTCTTGAAATTCGATTTGCAGATCGATCGTGGCGCGATGGATTTCGTCTCCGGAAATTTCATGCGGGCTGCTGCCTGGCTCTTTGTATCTTACGGAGCGATCGAGGCCGTAATGGCTTCCCGCCGACAAATCCGCGATGCGCGACAACGCTTGCCAGGAGGTCTATTTGCCACAATCTTGATTGGCGGTTTTGCGCTCGTCGCATTTGAATTCCTCCCAACAATGCTTCCAGAAAACCTGATCGAAGCTGCCTTTGGCGATATCCCGTCTGCGCTTCGACAGACCAGCTTTATTCCCGGGAGGCTGATTCATGCCATCGCCTTTCTCCTCTTCGGGGCTGCAGCAAACGCATCACTGGTTATGGGGGCTCGACAGCTGAATGCGCTCAGCCGACAAGGAGCCCTACCGCCCATTCTGCGCTGGCTGAATCGCCCGTTCCGGGTACAGCCCATTATCTTCGGCTTGATTCTGGTCATCATTGTGCCCTTGCTGATTTGGGTGCCCATCGAATGGTTGCTGGACATGGCCGCAGGCTTCTTCTTGATCTCTGCATTTCTATTGAATCTGGCCGCCTTGATAAGCCGACGCGCGGAGCCGAATCGCCGGCGCACATTGCAGGTGGCTTTCTACCCCCTGGTCCCAATAAGCGCGCTGGCCTTCTGCACAGCCATGTGGATCGCCTTGCCCGGTTATGGACTACTTGGAAACGCTGTCTGGATAATAATGGGGCTGGTCCTCTATGTCACCTACAGCCGCATGCATCTCATTGAAGCCCAGGAAGGCGTGTTGGTTTTTCGGCGGGCCCCGGGAAGAGAAAAAAAGGAAGGGGATTATCGCATATTGGTGCCGCTCAGCGCCGGTCTGGAACGCCATTGGATCTTGGATCTGGCGATGGCACTCGCCCATCAAACGGATGGCGAAGTGATTCCCTTACAAGTCATACCGATTGCCGATCCGCTGGCGATCGCCGAAGGTGGTCGCATCGCCAGTGAACGCAACACGCTGTTCCAGTGGTCCACTCGAATCGCAGCGAAAAGCGACGTGCCAACCTATCCCATTACCCGACTCGCCCGTTCCGTACCCGATGGAATCCTGGAAACCGCCGATGAAGAGGATTGCGATCTCGTCTTGCTTTCCTGGGTCGTGCGTTCGGAACAACAAGGCGTGCACATGGGCCGGGTGCTCGATCCCGTCATTCGACGTGCACCGTGTGATGTTGCAGTGGTCGCCCTTCATTCCGAATATATGAACGCCATAGTCACCGAATCGAGGGAACGCCAAACCGAAGCGCCTGCAGATGAACCTGGCAAACTGCAAATTGACAACATCCTGGTGCCCACAGCAGGCGGCCCTCACGCCCCCCTGGCGACACGCCTGGCCATGCTGCTGGCGCGCGAGTTCGATGCTTCCATGAGCGTCGTCTACGTTGCCGACCCCGATGCCACGGAAGAGCAGCTTACACAAGGGCACACCTGGATCGACAAAACGATTAAGACCATGCGGGAACAAGTAAGCAGCTTGCCCACCAGGGAAGATAAAGCATTTAACTTCGACCAACTACCGTTCACCCGCCAAGTCGTTCGGGCAGAGAGCGTGGTGGACGGTATTGCACAGGCAGGTTCCGAAAACGACCTGGTATTTATCGGTGCCTCCGAGGAAAGCCTGATTGACCAGGTCTTGTTCGGTACGATCCCGGAGTTGGTGGCGCGCGTTTGTTCCACACCGGTGTTGATGGTCAAACGTTTTCGCGGTCTGCGGCGATTCTGGCTGCAGCGTGCCTGGGACACACTCTTTGGAGCGGTGCCGACACTCAACCGCCAGGAACAGATCGATATCTACCGCGAAGTACGAGAAGGAGCCCGCCCGGACGTGGATTTCTTTATCATGATGGGGTTATCGGCCATCATCGCCACGTTCGGTTTGTTACAGGACAGTTCGGCAGTGATTATCGGCGCGATGCTGGTTGCACCGTTGTTCACGCCCATCCTGGCATTCAGTTTGGCCATCGTTAAGGGGGATGTGCGCCTGCTCAGCTTAGCCGTCGAGTCGGCGATCAAAGGCATCGCTTTAGCGATCGGCTTGGGTATCCTGCTCACCGCGATTTCGCCGCTGCGCGTGGTGACGAACGAGATCCTGTCACGCACCAACCCAAACCTGTTCGATCTGGCGGTCGCACTCGCTTCCGGTGCCGCTGGCGCTTATGCGGTTGCACGCAAAGATGTGGCAACTTCCCTGCCGGGTGTCGCCATTGCCGCAGCACTCGTCCCTCCGCTGGGTGTCGTTGGTATCGGACTCGCCATGGGTGAGGCACGCACAGCCTGGGGTGGTGTCTTGCTTTTCATAACGAACTTGATCGCTATCACCCTCGCCGGATCTGTGACTTTACTCTTACTTGGTTTCCGTCCCTCCCCTCGGGCGAAGCGCCAAGGCCACCTCCAAAGGGGCATGCTCGCTTCACTCGTTTTGCTCATCGCCATCAGCATCCCCCTGGCGTCGGTTTTTATTGACTCTGTAGAAATGTCACATATACGACAAGTCGTCGGTGCAACCGTCAGGCAGGAAATCGAAGTGGAAGCGGGGTATACGTTGGAAACACTGGAGATCGAACTTGCCGACTCTCGAGCCGTCGACGTGTCCATCACAATCCATGCCAATAAAGAGATGGCCGTACCGCTGCTTGAGGAACTGCAAAGCCAACTGGAAAATTCACTCGACCGCCCCATCCACCTTCATGTTGTGAGCGTCCCCATTGAATCGTATGAATTGCACAGTGATTAAATGTGTGCCCGCGTTCGATTCGAACCTTTAAAATACATGAGAGCCGGGTACGCCGAACCCGGCTCTCTCTTAAGGAGGAGAAGAAGAGATCTACCCTTCCACACTTACTATAATCTTTTCCGTTCATCCCGTGCGGGACGCAAGACTGACGTTTAACCTACGCAATCCCTACGCTGATTAGGAATTGGATACTATCTGGAATCTCCATACTGTGTCGCTACTTGGGATATTGGTTCTATGGCCAGCGATCGGATGCAAAATCTACAAAATCTGTTGGACAGCATATCAACTAACCGCGCGCTAGATTTGGGCACAGGCGAGGGTGAGACTGCACTGTGGCTCGCGGAGCAGGGTTTCACTGTCGACGCCGTCGAACGCGATCCCGAAGTTTATCGACGGTTGGTTGAAGCGTGCGCTGGTACCGCAGTTAACCCCCACCGTGCTGACGTGGCGGATTTCCCGTTGCCATTGGCTACTTACGATCTGATCGTCACTCAGGCCGTGCTGCACTTCCTACGCCCGACGCAGCTTTGGCCATTGGCGGATCGGCTTGTCAAGACACTCGTGCCCGGCGGGTTGCTCGTTGCCGAGGTCTTCACAACTGATGATCCGGGCTACGTGGCCTTACGGCAATCCAATGCAGCGGAAATCGAACCGAACACTTTTGAAGCTCCCCCTCCGATTGGGCTGATCCACTACTTCGCACCGGGAGAACTGCTCCGGACCTTCGCACCACTTGACGTTCTCGAATATGATGAAGCGCGTCGAGCCGACCCACGATCGGAAGACGGCTTTCGTGCCGGCGCGTATCTCCTGGCCAGACGCCCTCAAACGACCGCGATCGGCGTTTAGTGTCTTCGGAACTTAATTCCGCGGCATGCTATAATGCGCCACGTTTGCGAGATTCCTTGTCAAAATGCTACTCGATTGGATCCTGGCCCTCTCTCCCATCCTGCTGATCATCGTCTTGATGGTCCGTTTTGGGTGGGGCGCAGCCAAAGCCGGTCCTGCGGGTTGGGTACTGACCCTTGGGCTGGCTGCCGTCCGTTTTGGTGCCGGCCTTGAACTGCTTGCCGTGAGCCATCTGAAAGCCCTGCTGCTCGCCCTGGATGTGCTGCTCATCGTCTGGGGCGCCTTTATCCTCTACCGCGTATTTGACGAAGCCGGCGCGATCGCCGCCATCGGGAAATCGCTTACCCAACTGACCGCCAACCGCGGCATGCAAGCGTTGCTAATCAGCTGGCTCTTTGCCTCCTTCCTGCAAGGTATCGGCGGATTTGGTGTACCGGTCGCCGTCACCGCCCCGCTGCTTGTAGGCCTGGGCTTCTCTCCCCTGACGGCCATCATCTTGCCCTCCATTGGGCATGCCTGGGCGGTCACCTTCGGATCGCTGGGCTCTTCCTTTCAGGCGTTAATCGCCGCCACCAGCTTACCCACCGACACTCTGGCCGGCCCGGCCGCCGTATTGTTGGGATTGGCCGGCATAGGCTCTGGCTTTATGGTTGCACAGATCGCCGCTGGTTGGCAGTCCATGCGCAAACTGGCTTTGCCGATCCTGGTACTGGGTGTGCTCATGGGCTTCTCGCAATACCTTCTGGCGACTCATGGATTGTGGAACATCGCCAGCTTCGTTGCAGGCATGATCGGCCTGATCGCGGGTGTTGTTCTGGCGAGGCGGTTTCAAGCGGACCGTTCTGATCTAAACACAAACGGGTTCGACACCCGTAGATTTTTCGTGGCGGCTTCGGGGTATCTCGTCTTAATCGCCGTTACTTTCACCGTTCAACTCGTCCCTGCGGTACATGCATTTCTGAGCGAGATCGAGATCCGCATCGCCTTTCCCGAAACGCAGACGGCGAGCGGCTTTATCACGCCAGCTGGCCTCGGCCGCGTCATTCCCATCCTGCGCCATGCGGGTGCGATTTTGGTCTATACGGCCTTGATCGCCTACCTCATCTACCGCAGGTCCGGCATGGTTCCACCCAACGCGGGTCGCCATATCGTCCGGGATACGTTGAAGCGAATGCTGCCCTCCAGCGTAGGGATTATCTCCATGGTCGCCATGGCCGTGATGATGACCCACGCCGGTATGACAGACGCCCTCGCATCCGGATTGGCGCAATGGGTGGCCTCCGTTTTTCCTTTCGCTTCCACCTGGATCGGCGCGCTGGGCGCCTTCATCACCGGATCGAACACCAATTCCAACTTGATCTTTGCCGCACTCCAACAGCGAACGGCCGAACTGCTCCACTACAATCCCGCCTGGATCCTGGCAGCGCAGACGACGGGCGGCGCCCTCGGTTCGGTGATTTCTCCGACCAAGATACTGGTCGGGGCGAGCACCACGCCCCTGGCGGATCAAGAGGGCATCATACTGCGGGCATTGCTGCGCCGCATCGCAGCGTTGATATTTTGCGTGGCGTTGATCGTGTGGATCTGCGCAAGATAATCTGGCGGCTTTTATCGACACACAAATGCTTTCCCGAACGAAATCAAATGATATATTCACACGCCGCCATTTTCCGAATACGTGCCGAATGATGTACAATGGCACCCATGGATGACGTTTTCTTGCTGATCACATTGCCTTTGGATGACACGCTGGTAGAACGCATCAAAGCGGTCTCACCACGACTTCAAGTTAATCTCCATCCGTCTTCATCGGGCGAAGGTATCCCTGAGGATTTACTGGCAGATGCTGAAATCCTCTACACGCTAGAGGCTCTCCCTGAACCGGAAGCTGTCCCTGAATTGCGTTGGATTCAATTCCATTCGGCCGGAATCGATCACGTTGTGGATCATCCATTGCTGCAAACGGACGTTCAAGTGACCACCCTCAGCGGCGCAGCAGTGCCTCAGATGGCCGAGTTTGCCATGATGTCGATGCTATCCCTCGGCCACAAATTACTCGACATTAGCGCCGACCCACCCGAGGAACTCTGGGGGGAAAAGCGCCATCAGCGCTATCAACCTCTTGAGTTGCGAGGAAGCACGGTCGGTATTGTTGGTTACGGAAGCATCGGTCGTGAGATTGCGCGTTTGTGTTATGCCTTTGGCGCAACGGTACTGGCAACCAAACGGGATTTGAAAAATCTACAAGATACGGAGTATCGCCTGGAGGGCCTGGGAGATCCTGCGGCCGATGTACCAGAACGGCTGTATCCCCCGGAGGCGCTGCGCTCGATGGCATCCTTGTGCGACTTTTTAGTCGTCACCGTCCCCCTGACGGCTGCGACGCGTGGCATGGTCGGGGCGGAAATCTTCGGCGCGATGAAACCCTCCGCGTATATCATCGATATATCCCGCGGCGGCGTTGTCGATCATGGCGCCCTGGTAGAGACTTTGAAGACGGAAAAACTCGCCGGAGCAGCACTGGACGTTTATCCGGTAGAACCCCTTCCCGAATCCAGCCCACTGTGGGAGATGCCGAATGTGATCCTTTCTCCCCACATCGCCGGCTCCTCACCCGACTATGATGAGCGGGCGATGGATTTGTTTGCTGAAAATCTCTTTCGTTACCTTTCCGACCGGCCGTTATTAAATCTATGGGATCCAGAATTTAGTTACTGAGGTTCGTTCATGATTCGTGGGGTTATTTTTGATTTCGGTTCGACTCTCATCAGCTTCCGTGGTGAGGTGAATGAAGTGCGCACACTCGCAACACAAGCGATGGCGAAATGTCTATTCGATGAGAATGTTAGATTTGACCAAGATGCGTTCATCAAGCGCTTTAATATATTGCTCCAGATGAGTTTCGAAGCCCGTGAAATCACAAACATCGAAATTTCATCCATATCCGTTTTACGTCTCGCTCTGACCGAGTTTGGCTACGCAACCGTCACAGATGAAATACTCAATCGTGCCCTGGAGCGTTTCTACAATCATTTCGAAGATTGCTGGCAGCCGATGCCAGACCTATATCCCGTACTTGGTGAAATTCATAACAGCGATTACCGCCTGGGCATGATCTCAAACGCCGGCAATGCCGCCAACGTACAACGCCTGATCGACAAAGTCGATATTCGAAAATACTTCGATCCCGTTCTGATCTCCTCGGGAGTCGGCCTGCGTAAACCTCACCGTCTTTTATTTGAGGCCGTACTCAACACATGGCAATTGCCGGCCGAGCAGGTTGTCATGATTGGAGACATGCTCAATGCAGATATCCTTGGGGCCCAGCGCGTCGGCATGCATCAGATCTGGATTACGGCCGATGCGGATAATGAGAGCAATCGCCAGAACGCAGCAGCCATCGAGCCGGAAGCGATCACGGATAACTTGAGCGATGTGCCCACGCTGATACGAAGCATGGCTTCCTCCTGATTGTGCGGTAGAATTTTTCCTTGCAACTCACCACGTAAAGAGTCGTATAGATGATGGAATGAAATCTTCATTTCAGAATAGTGGTATTGGAGGAGCTCATGCGCAAGATCACCTTACTATTTGTTGGCATGGCGACACTCTTGGCTACGATAGCCTGCAGTTTTAATTTCTTGCCCTTGCAGACGAGTATACGGGTCGAAAAACTCGAAACCGGCCCGACCATATCCAAGGATGTAGAAATCCCTGTACCCGATTCCGACGAGACAAGTCTGGAACTCGTTATGGGCGCGGGCAGGTTATATATCACCCCGGGCGCCCGAGATGCACTTCTCCAGGGCGTGGTTCACTATAACGTTGAAGAATTCGAACCACACATTATCTCCGAAGACGGATATGTTCAACTTCGACAGGGAGAAAACGAATCGGGCGAATACACATTCCCAGATATCAGCGGCGATGTGGAAAACACCTGGGATCTTCAGCTTGGGAACACCGCGATGGAATTAATTCTCACGGTGGGGGCTTCCCGCAGCGAGATCGAACTGGGCGGATTGGCGATCAACGATCTGCGTGTGACTCAGGGCGCATCTGATTTTGAATTATCCTTTTCAGAGCCTAACCAGATAGAGATGTCCACGCTGCGTTTCACAGGTGGCGCTTCAGAAGCTGAGTTAAACGAGCTGGCCAACGCAAATGCCGAAAACATAGTCTTCACGGGTGGCGCTGGTCGATACGCACTGGACTTCAGCGGCGAATTAAAGGACGATGTGTACGTTAAGATTGAAGCAGGGTTGGGAGAGGTGATCATCATCGTTCCGCAGGGGACTGCAGCTGAAGCCGAATTCAAAGGCGCGCTGGCGGATGTCGATGCCTACGATGACTGGCGACGATCGGGAGACACGTACACACTCGAAGGAACCGGCGCCAAAATAACCTTCGAGATCTCGATGGGACTGGGCAGCCTGGAATTACGCAACTGGTAGATAACGGAAAGTGTGTCGGGTACAACGATCTCAAAGGACGGGCTGAGCCCGTCCTTTTTTATATTGACAGCTTCAGGGGCTCACAACCTCTCTGGTTTCACGGTATACAACGGCTAAGATCTCATCCGCTTCTTGCGCGGTTGCCGGCCTGGGGCGGCCGTCTTCGGTAATCATTATGGGTACAAGTTCGAGTTCGCGCACGCCATCCGAATCCAGCCAAACGTTGAGCAATGCGGTTTGGGGGATATCTCCGTCGTCGAAGACAAAATTCCCCAATCCATACACGATCACTCCCTGGTTGTAAAACTCAATTCCCTGCAGGACGTGTGCGTGATGCCCCAGGACGAGGTCGGCACCGGCATCGATCGCCGTGTGGGCGGCATGTACCTGCGGCGTACTGGGCTGGACGACGTATTCGTAGCCACTATGAAGCATAACGATAACGATGTCGACAAGCGGACGCACGGATGTGATGTCCGCCTCCATCTGCTCGGGATCAGCCCAGGCTAAACCGGGTTGATTTTGTGTGGCCGTCCATGAATGTGTATCAAAACCGCGCACTTCGACGGGCACGTCTACGTAGGCCAGGAATGCGATGCTTGTCTTGTTGATCGTAAGGATGACAGGCGTAGATGCCGCTTCGGCATTTTCACCCGCGCCTACAGTATGGACATGGTTTGTCTCCAACAGCGAAATCGCCTCGAGTAACCCAGCGGGACCGTAATCCATGGCGTGATTGTTGGCCAGTGATAGCAGGTCGAAGCCCGCGATGGCGAATGAGCGAGCTGCCCCTGGAGGGGCACGAAATGTGTAGCCCTTGTCAACGGGTGTGCCTTGTTCCCCCAGGGCACACTCGAGATTCCCTACGGTAATATCCGCAGTGGACAGATCATCAAAAACGAGTTCAAATGGATAGATTGGATCCCCGTTTTCGATTCTCTCCCCGATGCGTCTGGCCATCATGATGTCGCCTACCGCTACCAGATGCGTGACCGGGTCGACCCCAAGCTGATTCCCGATCAGCGGAGCGATCTCCTCCGCTGCCGATTCATAGCCAGTCGCTGCGATCACCGACCATGTCTGCTTCAAAGGATATTCCGGTTCACCTGGATGTATGCCGTCAATGGCAAGTGATTTAAGCTTGGGGGTCATGTCTGCCCAATCTACCACTGCAACAAAGGGAGAATCTTCCACGATCATCTCCCGCGCCTGATCGAGCGTGACTTGCTCCCACTCCGAGGTGAAAGGCACGCCCAGTGCCAGAATACGTTCTCCCGCAGGACTCCCAACATCACCCGGCACAAGTGCCAGATTAACATCCCCCTGGGAAAGACCCAAACCGGGATCTTCGTCCACCTCTAACTGCCATTGCCAACGGCTGGTTTGTGAATCCATTGCAGCAATTGCCTGTCCGGTGATTCCTGCCCAGCGGTTCGGGACGGCAATCACAACCGGTTCAGGAGTCGGTGTGTGTGCGGGAGTTGGCGTTTGAGTGGAAGTGGCGCTTGCTGTCGCGACCGGGTATGTCGCCATTTCGTTACCCTCCGTTGAAACTGGCGACAACAGGGCGACTTCATTGGTTATTGCCGAGCACGCGGGGATGATCGTGCTGAAGATCAAAAGCATCAGGGGACAACACAGCCATCTTGATTTCATCATCCTTGGTACCACCTTCCTGCATTTTATCCTCCTTTCGCTGATTTTGTGGAGCGGTTGGCCTGCACTCCCGGGATGATCTAATAAAAATCTCCCCGGGCATGGACATGTCCGGGGAGTCGGAATACTGACATCATCCATTAAAGTTCATTGGTTGTTCGTCAAGGGAGCGAGTTCCTCCTCGACCATGCGAACCACCAATTCGTCGAGCGAGAGCACGCTGTAATCATCCACATGGTGAGTGGTCTCGTCCCCAGGTGCACCTCCAGCGCCATAGGTGAGGAAGAGGAATTTCCCACCGCTGATCTGCGCCAATTGCCGGAAGATATACTCTCCCTGATCGTCCAATCCACTGGACGCGAGCGGGTAGATCTTGATCCCAACCTCGGCAGCTGCAAAGACATCCGCCGCATAATCAAAATCTTGCTGGTAATTGAGCTGCGGCGGCGCATCCGCCAGAAGGAAAATCAAGCTAACCGTATCTTCTCCTCGCCACTCAGGCAGGTGGATGGCGTTGTGGAGGCCCTCGTTGAGGCTCTCCGGGTAGTCCCCGCCGCCATCGGCATGCACCTGGGCGAGTTCGTCGGTAAACGCCGACACATCGGGCGTGAAGTCCAATGTCCGGCTAACGAACAGGTCCCCTCGATCACGGTAAATCGTCATTCCAAAGCGTACGTTGGGGCTCGACGGTAGAGTCTCGATCTGTTCAGAGACGGCGATCATGTTTTCCTTCAACTGGGCGATCTCATCACTCATACTTCCGGTAGCATCTATCAGGAAGTGCACATCGAGTCGGACAGGTTTCGTGGCCGACTCGGCATCAAGTATGATGCTCTGCTCCCGGATGCCTTGGTCGAGATTCTGGGAGACTTCCAGTCCATCCTTGGCAACAACGATCTCGATCTGATCGAGATCGAAATGCGGATATGCGTTGGGGAAGAACAATACACTTCCGTCGCTGTGCGTCGTCAACTGCGCAACTCGGTCGCCATTCACGTCGAGGATGGTCACTTCTGCGCCCAACACAGGTTCACCCTGGCTGTTGGAAACAAAGATCATCTGTCGCCCGGTGACATCCACATCATGGACGTCAATGCCCCATTCGGCGCAATGCAAGCGGTAGAGCAGATAATCGTCCCATGCGGCATTATCATCCACACTGCCGGCCCGCAGGTTTGGTGCCTGGTTGCTGCGCGACAGTTCGCTTTCTACTCCATCTTCCGCAACATCCGCGCCAAATGACTCTTCTTCCACCTCAACCAGCGGTTCAGCTCCAGGCAATGAGTCGACGGATTTTTCGGCCAACACCTCGCCCTCTGCAATCGCACCTGCCGAACCGCTCCAGCCATCTTCACCATCCCAATCGATCCATCCGTTACTCCCCCCATTTTCCGACACATGAATGGGATCCAGCAAACCACAAGCGCCCAGGCTCAGGGCGGTGAAGATAAGTGTACAAATCCAGCGAGTACTAACTCTGTTCGTCATCGGGTTCTCCTCTCGTTAAGTCGCACAATGCTCTTCAGTGCTTATCAGACGCAGAAGGACCGGCTTTTGTTCCAGGAGAACAAAGATACGAGATCGAATGTGCAATCGTGGGATAAAGTTGTGGAGGCGAACCGAATCCGCAGAATTCGTTTGTGATTCAGCGCTGCAGTTCGACTTTGATCAAGACGGCGCGGACGACCGTGCGCCAGCTGTAATCACCGGTTTCCTCGTTGAATCCGCTGCAGGTGATCAGGGTAACCCAATCGAATTCTTCATGACCAAGTGGCGACATATCGTCTGGACGCACCCAGAGAACCTCACGGACGGAATATTCGTAGCGCATGCCAAAGAAATTGATCACGATTTCGTCACCCCAGCCGAGTGTGCCGAGCCCGGCAAACGGCCCCGGCAGCCCGGATGGCAAGGTCACATGCCCGGTAATGGCCGTGTTCCCCTCCCAGGTTGGGAAAGCCGTACCCTCGAGGTATCCGGCGTCGTCCCACAACCAGGTTACGTCCCATCCATCTTCGGTCTTCGGGACCCCCACGATGGGGATATCCACGCTTAACTTCGGGATCTCCAGTCCCAGTGCAAAGAGACTGGTGTAGCGAGCACTTTCCGGCTGCGCAGGGAGCATCGTTAATACGCCAGGTGCGAATCCGGTTTCGGGCAATCCACCATCGCCGATGGCCAGGAAGAAGTCATCGTCGTTGTTGGTCGGATCATCGCCCAACGAGGTAGTTGTCAAACCAACGCTGTTCGTACCACCCGGGGGTTCCCCTAAAATATTCACTTCAGTCGTGATGGTGATGGTGTAAAAATCGGTGGGCGATACGGTCCCCATGTCGATGGTCACTGTGTTGCCGACAATGGTGATGGGCTGGCCCTCATCCGGTACTATGCTCACGCTAAGAACATCCAAGAACACCGGTAGGGTATCGATGACTTCCACATCCAGTGCGTCCGAGTTGCCTAAGTTTTCCACCGTGATGGTGAAGACCACGGTGTCACCCACAGATGCTGTGGCCGGATCGCCGGTCTTGGTCAGTGCCGGGTCGACAATCTCTAAAACGTTCACGTCAGCATTATCTTGATCGTCTTCAGCGGGAGTGTCGTTATCCGGCGTGGAATCGGGATCGTACTGGTCGGAAGCGTTGACCTGGGCAATGTTGTCGGAAGTCCCTACGATGTCGACGGTGGTCTGGAATCTAAGAAAGACACTCGTGCCGCTCGTCAGGGAGTTGACATCCCAGGTCAAAACCGGGGGGTAGCCAGTGTCATCACGGCTATCGCCACCGTCGATGCTGCCAGGAACGTAGGTTAAACCAGCCGGGATGACATCTTCGATAACGATATTTGTAGCTGTGTTCGGTCCTTCGTTGGTTAGCATTAGCGTGAACATGACCGTATCACCAAGATCTGGTGATGATTCGCTTACGACCTTTGTCAAACTGAGATCCGCAACATCCCCTGGCGTGACCGTTACCGTGTCGTCATCGTCGTCGCCGTCGGAGTCGTCGCCTGGCGTCGAGTCGCTGTCCGTCTGGTCGTGGTCCATCACCTGGGCGTAGTTGTCGTACGTGCCCGATACGAGCACATCCGCATCGTAGGTCAAGTTGGTCGATGCCCCGCTGGCCAAACTGTTGATCGTCCAGGTGAGACCTGTCGTGGCCGGGAAGCTGTCGTCGTTGCTGTCGCCACCGGCGATACTGGCCGCCACGTAGGTGTACCCGTCAGGCACGACATCAGTGATGTCGATGGCCGTGGCGGTGGAGGGTCCGGCGTTGGCAATCACCAGCGTGAAGGTGATCGTATCGCCCACATCGGGCGTGGCGTCTGAGATCTGCTTGTCCAGTGAGACGTCAATAATGTCGTTGGGCGTGACCGTGACCGTGTCGTCATCGTCGTCGCCGTCGGAGTCGTCGCCCGGTGTCGAGTCGCTGTCCGTCTGGTCGTGGTCCATCACCTGGGCGTAGTTGTCGTACGTGCCCGATGCCAAAACAT
>Ga0307430_1001004_pt1 | contig 21973 bp, 20 predicted proteins | sample SalMarWE160130MG_FD_202159 | JGI IMG/M metagenome (GOLD analysis project Ga0307430, IMG submission 202159) | Salt marsh sediment microbial communities from the Plum Island Ecosystem LTER, Massachusetts, United States - WE1603-130 | ecosystem: Environmental > Aquatic > Marine > Intertidal zone >...
GGCCTGATCATCTCGACCGCGATCGCGATGCGCACCGTCGAGAGAATCAAGATCACGAACCGGACGATCACGGTCAAGGGGTACGCCGAGAAGGAGATCGTCTCCGACTGGGCCCAGTGGCAAGGCAGCTTCAAGGTCAAGACCATCAACCTCGTCGCCGGCTACGGCAAGCTCGAGGACGACCTCGAAAAGGTCATGGTCTACCTCCGGAGCGAGGGCGTCAGCAAGGGTAACATCGTCGTGTCGTCGGTCTCGACAACGACGCAGCACAAGCTCGACGAGGAAGGCCGCCGCACGAACGAGATCGACGCGTACTTCCTGTACCAGTCGGTCACGGTCGCCTCGTCGGACACTGCGCTCATCGACCGGATCGCCCGCGGCTCGACGGTGCTCATCAAGCAGGGCGTCGAGTTCTCCTCGAACCACCCCGAATACCTCTACACCAAGCTCGACGAGCTGAAGATCGAGTTGCTCGGCCAGGCGACCAAGGACGCACGCGAACGGGCCGAACAGCTCGCCGTGAACAGCCGGGGCAAGGTCGGCAGGCTCCGCTCGGCCAGCCAGGGCGTGTTCCAGATCACGCCGAGGCACTCGACCGAGGTCTCCAGCCGCGGGATGTACAGCACGAGCACGGTCGAGAAGAAGATCACGGCCGTCGTCACGATCGTCTACACGATCCGCTGACGCCGCGACTCCCCTACCGGCCCTCGGGCAGACGCCTACTCCGCGCCGAGGCTGAACATCCGCTCAAGGTCGTACTCGCTGTACTGGCGGAAGGCGATCAGGGTGGTGGTGTCGGCGATGCCCTCGACGGCGATCATGTCCTCAGTCACCAGCTTGGCAAGCTCGTCGTTCTCGCGTACGCGCGCGACGGCGACGAGGTCGTACTCACCGGCGACGCTGTAGACCTCGGCCACGCCGTCGAGGTTGAGGACCGCCTGGGAGGCCGAGGCGATTCTCTCGCGCTGCGCCTTGATTAATATGAATGCGGTCACCATCTCTCCTGCCTCCAGTGCATCCCGTATCGGGTCGTCATCTCGTCGCGGCCCGGCCGCAGCTACTGGACCCCTGTTCCCGGTGGCGGCGGCGGCGGCGCGGGCGGTGGCGGAGGGAACGTGGTGCCCGGTGGCCCCGCAGAGGCGGTGTACGCAGCTCGCCGCGCGCGGTTCCGGCCGGCGGCGGTGAGAATAATGATCAGAAGCCCAACGAGAATGCCCCCGCCGACGATTGCAAGCGACTTCATGATCCAGTTCAAGGTGCGCTTCACAATGCCCTGGCCGACCGAGAGCACGAGCGTGGGCTCCGTCCGCCCGTCCGGATACGTGGCCGACAGCTCGTAGTCGCCGGGCTCCGCGATCGTGAACACCATAATCGCCACGCCCTTCTGCTGCATGAGCGTGTACGTCTCATTCGTCGACGGAACAGAAAGCGACACCGGCTCGCCGGTCGCCTTGTTCGTCAGGACATAATCGAGCGCGCGAGGGTCGGCACCGGTGGTCGAGTACGGCTTACCGTCTCTGATCGTCTCGTGCTCGTGGTAGATGGTGTACTTGGCAGCTTCGGACAGTGTGATCGTCTCGGTGCCCGGCACGGTGACATAGGTCAGCCACTCGTTGAGGGTCGAGAACTCCTTCCGGCACTGCATCCCGCCCAGCACGAGCCCGGCGACGATCACGAGCGCACCCAGTACGTAGAGTGCGGTACTCGGACCCGATCGGGGTGGCACGTTCTGATACAGCATCGCAGGGCCTCCTCGGCGTGTCGGAGTGGTCGCCTCGCGGGACGCGCCCCTGGCCGTCGTCGAAGCCGGCAACCGGTCTACCCGGCAGCCCGATCGGCATTCTTTCGCGGCGACGCTCGCATGTCAATGCTGTTCCAGGCGCGGGGCGGAAAAGCAGTTGCGCGTGATCGGCTTGACCGTATAGAGTATATCGGTGTAGACGGGGCTGCGTCTTCAGCGTTCTCGCGCTCAAGACGTTGGCGATGCCGCACGCGGCATCGGGCCGCTGGCCCGATTGGGCAGGCTGCAGCACCACGACGCGCTGCAGTTCGGCCCCGCCAGACTGCCAACGCGTCGCTTAGCCCGCAGTTTGGCTTGGCCAAACTGCCAAGGCGTCGCGAAGCGACGGCCGCGCAGCAACAGCCACGCGCCCGTAGCTCAATTGGATAGAGTCACGGACTACGAATCCGGAGGTTGGAGGTTCGAGTCCTCCCGGGCGCGCTTTTTTGTGCCCTGCCGTCGAGGCGCTTCCGCGTTCGCCCCTTTTCGCCACGGGCGTGCTAGAAGCACGCGCTATTGCTGGCCGGAGGGGCAGGCGTTCGACACCGTCAACGTGAGCACCACGTCGCGGCCGGCAGCGACCGCATCGAACGCCTCGCGAAGCGCTTGGAACAGCTCGCCACTTTCGCCTTCGATCCGCGTGCTCATCGGTGTGACCTCGACGACCAAACCGGGACGGCGCACGCGGCCGAGGAATCCGTTGATCGCTTCGCTCAGGCTCGGCGTGCGCAGCGGGTAGAGGCTGACTTCTGCTTGGACCTTCACACGCGCACCTCCGTGGCAATGAACGCGCCTTTCCCAGCCGTGTCCCACGAGTCAGGTCGCAGCTCGGGAGGATGCGGCGGCCTCGGGCCCTCAGCGTGTTCCGGCGTTAGGCCCATCCGAACCGTCCCGAAGCGAGCGAGCAGCCGACCGAGCTGGGATGCAGTGAACATGTGGGCAGACCGATACGGCTCCTTGCGCTCGGCGACGCGGTCCCGATTCAGCGGGCTCTCCTCGTTGAGCGCACCAATAACGAGATGGCCGGGGGACCGGGCGCAACGGGACATCTCCGCGACGGCTAACTCGGGATCCGCAACGAACTCGAGCACGACCATGGCCGTCACGACGTCGAACGCACCGTCGGCAAACGGCAGCTCGTGGGCATCGGCGGCCAGAAACCGGCAGCCGGTTGCAGCAGACGATCGGGCCACCGCGATCATTTCCGGGGACAGGTCGATTCCAGTGACAAGGAACCCCAAGCCGGCGAAGAAGCCGCTCCAGTGGCCGGTGCCGCAGCCCACGTCAAGGAGCCGATTGCCCTGCTCGACGGGCGGGAGGAATCGACGGACGAGGCCCTTCTGCTCACGGTCGTGCGCGCGCCCGGTCGCTGTGCTGTACCAGCGGTCATACGTGTCGGCCAGCGGCGCGAAATCGCAGAGCGAGCCACGCCTGCTCCGGGCCGGATTGCCCATGCTTACCTCGCTGGACGGCCGCCAAGGCCGCCGCACCATCTCGCGCTCTCGATTCATCACGTGGGATCGCGCGCCGTACGCGAGGCCGGGCGAACGCCGGTGGCCCACAACACCTGACGCCGAGCGATCAAACGGACCCGAACACGCGCGAAGCCTGCGCCCGCCAACAGTTCCTTGATCTCTTCAGGATCGCGATACGCTTCATCCCAGAGTGTCTGCGCGAGCGAGTCCTTCGGGAAATCGACCACCAGCACCTCGCCGGCCGGCCGCAGCACGCGCAAGCTCTCGGCCAGCACGCAGTCCGGACGAGCCATCTCGTGCAGCGCCCACATCATCACCACAGCGTCCACCGACCCATCGGCAACCCCCTCAAGTTGCGCGGCGTCCTTCTCGAGGCATCCGAAGTGAACCCCTTGGTCGGTGCGCCGGGTCTCCGGGAAATGACCTGACGAGATGTCGATGCCCGTTACTTCCTGGTCGTTGCGGTCGGCAAGGTGCCGGACCAGCTCGCAGGAGCCACAACCCAGGTCGAGGATGCGCTGGGCGGAGCGCAGCTCGCGGCCGATCTTGGAATGCAGGCCCGGCTTGACCCGCTCGTAGAAGTCTTTCGGCAATTCCACCACGGTCACCTGCCCCGTGCGATCCGCGCTGTCGGCGTCGACGCGTACGTCGTCCGCCGCGCTCGAAGTCTTAGCGCCCCACCGGCACATCGCCGGGGTCTTACTCGAAGAACTTCTCTCGCCACCAGCACCAGTACGCCCAGTCGTTGTCGAGCCGCCGTTGTGCCTCAGACTCGGTGTCGGCCGATGGCTGTGCTTTATCGAGTTGGGGGCACATGTCGCCTTCGGTCAAGAACTTATATGCACAGCAAACGAGCCGGAACCGCCACGCGGCGTCCTTGTCGCTCGGGTTCCTATCCGGGTGACACGCCAGGCTCTGTTGACGAAAGGCCCGGCGGATTTCCGGCATGCCGGCAGCCGGAGCCACACCGAGAATGGAGCGCGCCTTCCGATCGCGCTCCTGCAGCAATCCGCCGTCACCTTGGCCGTCGGCGTCCTGCATTGTGCTTCGCCTTCTCACTACAGATGTCGTTCATTCAGGAACGCCTCCAGCCAGGACACATTCCGAGCCATCAGGTCTGGAGCGCCGGAATGGCCAGCGCGGCAGCATCGCGCCTGGACCCAGGGAAGGCTTCTCTGGCGGCGCAGCCATAGAGCCTTGCAGTTGCCGGGCTTCGGCGCAGCAGGGATGTTGCGACTTGACACAGGAGAGGGATCCGAGTATCAATGACGCAGTCTGCCACTTGCGAAATCCTGCAATAAACGGAGACTCTGTGTCAAGCACCGACCCGAAGCTCTTCCGGCGCCACGCCCAGTTCTGCAGCGTCTTCTCGCACGAGACTCGCCTCAGGATCATCTCGCTCCTCGGCAACGGCGAGCGGTATGTGAGTGATATTGCGCGCGAACTCGGTCTCACCATCCAGAACGTCTCGCAGCACCTTGCCGTGATGCGCGATCGGGGCGCCGTGACGTACCGCAAGTGCGGGCAGAAGGCCTGCTATAGCATCGCCAACCCGAAGTTCTTCGAGGCGTTCATGCTGATCCGCGCCGGCCTGCTCGACCTGTACCAGGAACTGGGGAGAGCGTCCTCCGGCCAGGAGGAGACCGGTCTCGGCGCTCCCGCAGAGCCCAAGGAAACGCCCAGCCGCAGGTGAGGCGTGACGCTCTGAATGCACAGCCAAGAGGAGACAGGACCATGCCGATCTTCGAGTATCAATGCAAGAAATGTGGCCACGTGGCCGAGGTGCTGGAGAAGGCCGGCACCAATGCCAAGCACACATGCGCCAAGTGTGGCAGCAGCGAGATGGCGAAGCTCCTTTCGGCTTTTGGTGTAGGCAAAAGCGGTGCTTCCTCGTCGAGCGGTTCGTGCCCCACCGGGACATGCTCGCTCACCCCGCCGTAGGCGGGCAAGCTCGTAGACGAACCGCGATAGGAAACACCGAGGATGGACAACGAAAGCACGGTCCTGATCTACGGGACAAACCTCGCTGGCTACCGCGCCGCCTATGCTCTGTGCAAAGAAGGGCACAAGGTCGTCCTGCTGAACCGCGGCCGCTACGTCGACGACATCAAGTACCAGGCGCTCGCGCAGCTCCCGCTCGACTTCTGCTGGATCTGCGGCCACATGCCCCAGCGCTTGTTCAAGGCGCTCGGCAGCCTGCAGGACAACTACAACGCGAAGCTTCTGTCAGTCTCGGGCGAGGCGGGCCACTTCAAGGTCCAGTTCACCAAGAGGAACCAGCCGGTCAACAACTTCGCCTGTATCGAATGCGATCGGTGCGTCGAGGCGTGCCCGGTCGAAGTCGGCGACCGCAAGGCGATCTGGGTCAACCCCGAGGCGGGCTGGGAGAACATCTACGTCGTTGACGAGGAGCACTGCACCAAGTGCGGCGAGTGTGAGGCCGTCTGCCCGACCAAATGCATCACGATCGACCGGCCGCAAGAGACCGTCGAGACGGATGTAGGCGCCATCCTCCTCGCCACCGAGTTTGATGAACCCACAGACGAGGACCTCGCTCCGTTCAGCCTGGGCACCTCCTCCTCGGTTATCCGGAACTCCGAGGTCGCGCGCCGGTCTTTGCTCACCAACTTCGTGCGCGACTCGGTCAAGCTCCCGTCAGGCAAGGTGCCGTCGAGCTACGGCATCGTCGTCACACCGCATTTCAACGCGCCCGGCGTCGAGTACGAGAACGCCAACCTCTGCGTGAGCGCCGCCTACCGCGCCGTGAAACTCAAGGAGATCTTGCCCGAGGCGGAGGTCACGATTTTCCTGGGCGACTACCGCGAGTTCGGCAAGAAGCACTACCGCTGGTACCTCAAGGCGCTCGACGCGGGCGTCGACGTGGTGCGAGCCGACGCGCTCAAGATCGCCGCCAAAGGCGATGAGGCCGTGATCGAGTACGACCGCGCAGGCGCCTCGGAGAGCAAGGCGGTCGAGCTGGCCATCCTCGTCACCGGCCAGAAGCCGCCGCTGCTCATGAAGGAGCTCACGAAGGTGTGCGGTGTCAAGCCGGACGCGAACGGCTTCTGCAACATCCGGCCCTTCTCGTCGACCGAGACTGACCTCGACGGCATCTTCGCCATCGGCGAGCTCACCGGGCCGAAAGGCAACCCGGAGACAGTCTGGGATGGCTGCGCCGTGCTGCCCGAGGCACTCGGCTACCTGGGCGAGAAGAACTTCGTGCCGCCGTCGCCTCCCGAGCTGCGCAGCGTCAAGGGCGAAGCGCCGCGCGTCGGCGTCTTCATCTGCTCGTGCCACGGGACGTTCTCGGATCGCATGGACCTCGAGGCGTTGCGGGAGCAGTCGCTCACGATGCCCGGCGTCGAGCACGCGGAGATCATCGAGGGCTGCTGCACGCCGCCGACGATCAAGGCAACGGCCGAGGCAATCAAGGCCTCCGGGGTCAACCGGGTCGTGCTCGCGGTCTGCACGCCGCTCCAGAAGCTCTTGAAGTATCAAAAGACGGTCATGATGGCCGGCCTCAACCCGCTGCTCTCCCAGTACGTGCGGCTCCGCGAGGACATCATCCGGGTGCATACCGACCGCGACAAGATGCTGACCAAGGCCGTCGCGCTCGTCCGCAGCGCCGTCGAGGTCGCGCGCCGCTCCTCGGCCGCAGCGCCGCCCAAGGACACCTTCACGCCGCGAGCGCTCGTGATCGGCGGCGGCGCAGCCGGCCTCACCGCTGCGAAGGCGATTGCCGGCGGCGGATTCGAGGTCACGCTCGTCGAGAAGGAGGCAACGCTCGGCGGCCAGGCTCCGTTCCTGCGCGAGGCGGAACGCCAGTACGTCGAGCAGCTCGCCGCCCAGGTCGAGTCGGAGCCGCGCGTGACCGTGCACAAGCAGTCAACGCTCACGGCGCTCGAAGGGTATGCGGGCAACTTCCACGCCGTCGTCAACACCCAGGACGGCGAGGCGACCGCCGACGTCGGCATTATCGTCGTCGCCACGGGTGCCAACGAGCACACACCGACCGGGTTCCTCTACGGCGAGGATAAGCGCGTGGTCACGCAGCGGGAACTGCAGGAACGGCTCGGACAAGGCAAAGCGCCGAAACGTGCCGTGATGATCCAATGCATCGGCTCCCGCAACGCCGAGCACCCGTGGTGCTCGCGCGTCTGCTGCAATCAGGCGCTCACGAACGCGCTCGCGCTGCGAGAGAAGAAGTGCGAGGTGACGATCTTCTATCGGGACATCACGAGCTACGGCAAGCGCGACCTGTACGCCGAGGCCAAGAAGGCCGGCGTGCGGTTCGAGCGGTTCGACGTTGCCGCGTACCCGACCGTCACAAGCAACGGCAGCGCGCTGAAGGTCGTGCTCGACGGTGGCCCCGAGGTCGCCGCGGACCTGGTCGTATTGAGCGCGGGCATCGTGCCCGACGAGGAAGGCAACCGGGCGCTCTCGGCCCTGCTGGGTTTCCCGCTCGATGCCGACGGCTTCTTCGACAGCGACGCGAACGCCTACCCGTACGAAGAGGCGATCAAGCGGCTCACAAAACCGTTCGAGCTGGCGACCAACGGCATCTTCGCAGCCGGCCTGGCCCACTCGCCCAGGGCGTTCGACGCGACGTTGCTCACGGCCCGGGACGCGGCAGGCCGCGCCGTCGTGATGCTCGGCAAGAAACAGATGCCGCCGCCGAACGCGATGTATCTGGCCGGCGTCAAGGAAGACCTCTGCATGGGCTGCGGCGTGTGTGTCGACGCCTGCCCCTACAAGGCCCGCTTCATCGACCCGCGCAGAAAGGTCGCCGTGATTCGCCCGTTCCTGTGCGATTCGTGCGGCTCGTGCGTGGCCGTGTGCCCGAACGACGCGTCGTACCTGCGCGATTTCGCCGGTGATCAGAGCATCGCGGCGCTCGACGCTGTGCTGACATAAGGGGGGGACCTGATGTCGAACGGATTTGAACCGAAGATCCTGTATATCCTGTGCAGTTGGTGCGGGACGGGCGGCGCCGAGACGGCGTCGGCCCACGGCCTGCGCTATCCGGAAAACGTGCGCATCTACCGGGTCAATTGCACCGGCTCGCTGCCGGCCGTCCACGTGCTCCGAGCATTGGTCGAAGGCGCCGACGGCGTGGCCGTGAGCGGCTGCCACCCCGGCGACTGCCACTTCGAGACCGGCAATTACCACGCCCGGCGCCGCGTGGCAAACCTCAAGACGATCCTCAACACGCTCGACCTCGGCGACGATCGGCTTTGGTTCCGTTTCGTCGCCCATGGCGAAGGAAGACGGTTCGTCGATACGGCGACCGAGTTCAGCGACCACATCGCCGAGCTGGGACCGAATCCGCTGACAGCAAGGAGGGACACATGAACGGGGCCACGGTCGCCGCTCCCGAGGGCGTCCAGCAAGCCATAACCGAGCTGCTCAAGCGCGGCCTCGACGAGAAGGTCTTTGGTGCAGTCCTCGTGCCGGCGCGCGTGCCGGCGGGCGATTCGTTCGCCTGGCTCCTCGTGCGGGACAGCGCGGTCCTCGACGAGGCGCAACCGCTTCCTCCCGTCATGTCGGTGCAGGGGGCCCGGGCCATCTACCGTTTCGCCCGCCGGGGCGTGACGGGCAAAGTCGCCGCGGTCCTTCGGCCATGCGAAGTGCGGGCCACCGTCGAGCTCGCCAAACTGAAGCAAGTGGAAATAGACGGCCTTGTGCTGATCAGCATGGACTGCCCCGGCGCGGTGCCGCTGAAGGCCTACGTCGACGATCCGCAGCAAGGCGACGCCGACTTCGAGAAGCTCTTGAACGGCGATCAGACCCCCGCTCGTGACATATGCAAGGTGTGCCATCTCTTCAGCCGCCCCGCATCGGATCTGCACTTCGCCACGCTCGGCTCCGACAACGGCCAGGCCTCGATCGTTGCCGGCAGCGACCAGGGCCGTGCGGTGCTCAAGAAGCTGGGAATCGCAGAGGAGAGCTCGCTCGATGCCTGGGAACGCGCCGTCGCCGAACGGCAAGAGCAGAGGCAGCAGGCCCGTGCCGAGGCCCAGGCGACCCTGAGGCAGAAGATCGCCGGACCGGACAAGCTCCTCGAAACGCTGAGCCAGTGCATCAACTGCCACGTCTGCCGCAGCGTCTGCCCGATCTGCTACTGCCGCCAGTGCTACTTCGAATCGCAAGCCGTCCTGATGCCGCCCGAGAACATCCTCGCCCGGGCGCGGCGCAAGGGCGGCATGCGGCTGCCGACCGACACGCTCCTGTTCCACGTGGGCCGGATGTCGCACATGAGCCTCTCGTGCGTCTCGTGCGGGGCGTGCGAGGACGCGTGTCCGTCCTCGATCCCGGTGGCGCAGCTATTCAGCCTGGTCGGCGACGCCACGCAGAAGCAGTTCGACTACGTGGCAGGCCGGAGCGTGACGGAACCGCTTCCGACCATCACGTACAAGGAAGACGAGCTGCCCGATCTTGTCGCACCGTACGTCGAGACATACTCCGGGCGGGAGGCAGCCTCATGAGCGACGCGTTGACGATCAGCAAGCCGCCCGACGAGGCGCTCCGGGCGTTCCTGGCGTTTCTCCTGCAGGAGAAAAAAGCGGCCGCCGTGCTCACGCTCGACCGGATCGGCAAAGACGCCGCGCCGGCTTACTCCCTGATCACTGACGCGAAGGAGCTCGAATCAGCAGCGCCTCTTCTGCCGATCATGCCGGCGAATGCGGGCAAGCTGCTCGCCGAGATCACCGAGCTCGGCCCGTCGCCCGAGCCGATCGCCGCCGTGCTCAAGCCGTGCGAGCTCCGGGCCCTCGTCGAGCTGAAGAAACTGAACCAGGCCAACTTGGACAACCTCCTGCTGATCAGCTTCACCTGCGGCGGCGTCTTCCCGCTGGCCATCCGCAACAACGGCGGCATCAACGAGACGCTGCCCGCGTACCGAGACGCGCTCGCCAAGGGCGAGGTCGCCGACGGCATCCGGCCCACCTGCCGGGCATGCGAGCACTTCGTGCCCTACAACGCCGACCTCACCGTTGCCCTCGTCGGCGGCCCGGGAAGCAGCGGAACGTCTACGTTTCTCATCAATAGCAGCCGGGGCGCCGAGGCGCTCGAGGGCTTCGAGGGTGAGCGCACGGAAGCGAAGCTCGAGTCCGACGCGATCGACGCACTGCGCGCGAAGCGGGCCGATGAGGCGACCAAGCTCTACACCGAGTCGGAGACGGCGGCGCCCGGCCTCGACGGGCTGATCAGCATTTTCGGCCGGTGCCTCTCGTGCCGTGCATGCAGCACGGTGTGCCCGATCTGCTACTGCGAGCTGTGCTACTTCGATTCAGTCACCGAGGACCCCGCGCCGAACAAGTACGAGGCGCAACTGAGGCACCGGAAAGCCACGCGCGTGCCGCCCGGCACGATCGCCTTCCACCTTGGCCGGATGACGCACATGGTCATCTCCTGCGTCGGCTGCGGCATGTGTTCCGACGTCTGCCCCGTCAGCATTCCCGTGGCGACCCTGTTCAGCATGGTCGGCAAGTCGGCCGATAAGGTCTTCTCCTACGTGCCCGGCAAGGACCTGGACGAGGAGCTGCCGCTCAAGAAGTACGAGGTGGATGAACTGAGCCATCTTGGCGAAGAAAGGATCGAGTCGTGAGTGCGGCGTTTGTTCCCAACATCGTGGGCTTCTTCTGCAACTGGTGCTCGTACACGGCCGCCGACCTCGCCGGCGTGAGCCGCAGCCACTACGAGCCGACCGTCAGGATCATCCGCGTCATGTGCTCCAGCCGCGTCGACCCGCACATGGTCGTGACCGCCTTCCTCGGGGGGGCCGATGGCGTGCTTCTCGCCGGCTGCCACCCAGGCGACTGCCATTACGTGACCGGCAACTACCGGACGCGCAGGCGGTTCGCCCTGCTCCAGAGCATGTTCGAAACGCTGGGCCTCGACACGCAGCGCCTCAAGCTCTCCTGGATCGGCGCCTCCGAAGGCAACCGCGTGGGCCAAGTCGTTACCGATCTAACCGAAGCAGTCAAGCAGCTCGGCCCAAACCCCGCCCGCGAGGCCATGTTCCTGTAACACGGGCGCTCGCCGTTTCGGCACCGGGCCCGGTGTGCGGACAAAGCAAGGCCGGCCACGACGGAGCGTCATGGCCGGCCATTTGTTGCGACTGTCGCTTGTCCTGTCCTAGCGCTTGCGGCGCAGCCGGACCACCAACGCCGCGAGGCCCAGGCCGACGAGCACGAACGTGCCGGGCTCGGGGCACTGCGGGTTGAGGTTCCAGAATCGGCCGATCGTCGCACCCGTGCCATCGATGATGTCGGCCACCAGTAGGCTCTCGCGCTGAGGGCCCAGGTCCACGTCCGGCACATCAACGTCAAAGTAGACATCGAAGAACGAGTCGGGAGGGAATTCTTCCCACCAGACGGGGCCAGAGATGATCTGTCCGCCGGGTCCGCCCTCACGAGCGTCGACCTCGTACTGCACGAGATCCGTCTCGAGCCGCGGGTCGAGGCTCTCGTTGAGATCTGGCAGCCCGAGCAATTCGGCCGGCATGTTGGCAAAGGTGCGGATGTTGTTCCAGCCGATCATCGTGCCCGCGTTCAGCGGGTCCGCGTAGTAGCCGGGCGCGAACTGGAGCAGCATGTGGATCTCGCTGTTGTCCGGGATCGACGGATCAGGATCGACGATCGCCGTCAACTCGTACGTGATCGGCAGCGGCGCCCCCACCTTGACGCCGTCCTGCGTCCAGTACGCATCCAGGATCCGCCCGGACCCAAGCATGTAGGCGCCGATGTGGGCAACCCCTCCGGCCGGGACATCGTAGCCGCACCAGGTCAGCGTCGTGCCAGCCGGGTCAGGGCACGGAACGAAGACCGGGTACGGGCCTTGGAAGACCTCCGGCGGAACGAAGTCGGGCGACTCCACGACAATGTGCAGGTCGTTGGTCTCGGTCCCGGTCAGGTTGACGAAGTCCCAGTTGAGCCAGGGATCGTGGAAAATCGTGATCGGCTGAGCCGCGGCTGCGACAGAGAAGAGCATCATAAGGACGAGCGCAGCCCAGAACTGTTGTTTCATCATACACCCCCCTTTCCGGTTGCGGCACCCACAGGCATCCTGCGGGACCGTGTTTGATGGGGAAAGCCCGATTACGCAGTACTGCCCGCGCAAAAGGAGCCAGAAAGAAGGCAGACCCCCCACTCATCTTGGGGCGATTATACCAGACGTCCACCCTCATGTCAAGCGCGCAGGCGACATGTTGTGGCCACCGGGCTCTTCTGGGCCACGACTCGCATCCAGCTTGGCTGGTGCGAACCGCTCGCTCGGTTCATCTTGAATTCCCTTGACGCTCGCACGTCCCAGTGTCATGGTTAGTGCGAGGAGGATGCGTTGCCCTGCTGGGCGGCGCCCGCCGGATCAGGGGTCAGAACTGCACTGCCGGAGAACGGGAAGGAACGCTCACCGCGTTCGAACGGAGGATCCCGGGAGATCGAGCAGGGAGCGGCCACGCATCAGCCGGGCCCTGCGCTCGGCTCACGCCCTGGGTCCCTGCCCGGGCCGCGAGCATCCCATTCTCCCGCGCACAGGAGGGAACAATGAGATCGCTCACCTGCCAGTGTCGGACTGTGCTTGGCCGGCCCCGTGTCGGGGCGCTTGCCGCGCTGCTTGCGGCCGTGGTCGCGTGCGCGCTCTCGAGCCCTGCGGACGCGATCGGTTGGGGAGGAGGAGGATCGAGCGGTACGAGCGAGTCGGACCGCACGATCACCATCGACCCCGTGCCGCGCTTCGACGAGGCCGAGGTCCGCGCGCTCGTCGACAAGCCGTCGATTGTGGCGTTCACGGTGGACAACCCGCGAATCGCCAAAGGCGGCTCGGCGAAGCTCACGTGGCGCGTCAAAAACGCCGACAGCGTCACCATCTCGCACGTCGGCTCCGTGATCCGCTCCGGGTCGAGGACGGTCACGCCGGCAGCGAAGACGACGTACGTGCTGACGGCCAGGAACAACAACGGGACGGTCACCAAGGCGGTGACGATGGACATCACGAACCTGGCGGTCATCGGCACCGTGCACAGGATAAAGACGACGCCCGCCGTGCTGCTCGGGAACGTCGCCTACGACTTCGTCGCCAAGTCGAACACGGCGAAGTGGGCAAGCAGCAAGCCGCTGACGTTCGGTCGATTCGGGGGCGCGAAAGGCTGGGCCAGGAAGATCAACAGCCTCCGCGTCGAGGACAACAAGGATTACCAGAACGTGCTCCAGGTCGAGCCCGAGCACAAGCCGAACGGGTTCGTCTACGGCGAGTACAGCGTGCCGATCCCGCCGAACGCGAAGTTCCTTGCGACCGTCGGCCTGACCAAGGGGCATGGCTCCTCGGACGGCGCGACCGTGACCATCCAGGTGCGCGGTCCGACCATCGGCCGGCGCAAGCAGCCGTGGAAGTCGGTCGTCGTGAAGACCATCAAGCACGACGGCCGCCTCGACACGATCACGGCGGACCTCAAGCCGTGGGCGAACAAGACGGTGACGATCAGGCTCGTCGTGACCGCGGGCCAGCAACACAAGGATGACATGGTGGTCTGGATCGCGCCGCGCATCGTCAAGTAGACGGTGACGGGTTCTCAGTAAGCGAGGAGAAGATCGATGAGAATACAGACCTTGATCGCAGGCGTCGTGGCGAGTGCCGCGATCTCGATGGTGCTCGCGTCTGTGCCTGTCCTGGCGACCGAGACGGACGAGGCCCAACCGAAGCTCATGCTGATGCACAACCTGCAGATGGTCAAGATTGATGACGCGGCCGGCGTCTCGGAGGACATCACGAAGAAGGGCGGCAAGGGACCGAACCCGAACCGGTACGTGGACCTGTTCACCCAGTTCGAGGACATCCCGAACCCCGAGCGGGTCCTGAGCTTGAATGACCGGATCTACTTCGACCTCGAGGAGCAGTCGGGCATCTATTATTACTGGCCGCAGGGCTACTCGCTCGCGCACGATCCGGACCTGGGCCACCTGTTCCGCATCCGCTACGGGATCGTGACCCCCGACGAGGAGAGCGCCAACAACGTGGCGGTCGCCTTCACGCTCTGGGGCGGCTACTCGAAGGGCGACTACGACCTGCTCAAGTTCCTGCTCAACAAGTACCTCGAACGCGAGAGCCTGCCGCCCTGCACGGATCTGAAGGCGCTGCCGTTTCACTCGTGCGATTTCACCTTCGGCGCCGCGACCAGCTACGGCGTGCCCGACGAGCAGATCTCGGTGCCCGTGCTGAGCGACATCGCCGGCTTCATGGACGTCACGCTCACCACCGACGAGCAGACGGTCGAGGGCCTCAAGGTGGCGCTCCAGGACATCCAGGGCCTCACCGGCAAGGTGAAGCTGGTGACCGCCTCGACCGAGGGCGAGGGGTTCGCCATCCCCGAGCTGACGGCGCACGTGAGCCTGTGCGACACGAAGACCTACCAGCGCGAGCCGTACCTCAGGAACCGCACGTTCACCAACCCCCACGACTTCCCCGTGCGACTCAAGACGCTCTACTTCCTGGTCGACACAGGCGACACGGTGAAGCTGTTCGAGTACGACCTCGGCAACGCGCTCGTGCTGCCGGGCCAGGAGGCGAACCTCGAGCACGACCACGTGCACAGCGGGCTATCCGACCGGGCGATCCGCGGCTGGTACGAGTACCGGCTCGTCGACGAGGGCGACAGCATCCAGGATTACTGGGACACGGTGATGAAGCGGCTCACCGTCGGGCTCGGCAAGCGGACAGTGAAGATGCTCACCGTCGAGGTGCTCGACGAAGATCTTCTGGACGAATACAGCGTCGAGCTCGTCAAGGTGAAGGTCCGCTCCAAGCACTTCGACCCGAACAGCAAGACGGCCCTGACGAAGAACTACAAGCTCGACGCCGACGAGCCCGAGGCCACCGGCGACGCGCTGTTCTTCCTCGAAGGCGAGGACCAAGAGGGCGTCTCGTACTTCGACTACAAGATCTACATGATCGACTCGAACGGCGACGTGCACCACGACTCGGACTGGCGTACGGGCATCGAGGACGACGAGGGGATCTACATCGGCCGGAAGCACTTCGACGAGCTGATCGGCCCGCCCGAAGACGACAACGACGACGACGACGACGATGAGGACGAGGACGACGAGTAAGCCTGCCTGTCTGGGGGGGCGGCAGGCACGCGTCACCGTCTGAATAAGGACTCGTGCGAAGGCGTCTGTCTCGCGGGGGAGACGGAGGAATGGAGCGGGAGTTGGCCAAAGCCTGCCGGGCCTGGGTCGCAGCGGTGGGGGTGCTTCTCGTCGCGCTCCTGTGCGGCCACGCCGCGGCGCTGCCGCTGCTGACCGTGGGCGAGACCATCGAGGGGCTCGTCATCTATCCCGACGACAAGGAGGCGCGCGTCTTCTACTACGTGCCGGGCCGCATCGAGCTGGCCGAAACCGCCGGCACGCCGCAGTTCAGCTTCCGCCGGATGCGCTACGTCGGCACGAAGCTCATGGGCGACCAGGGCACCTTCCGCGGCCGCGGCGACATCTCGTTCACCGTGCGGTTCGAGAACCTGAGCGATAAGGTCGCCAAGGCGCACCGGGTGCTCAAGCGCACCCGCCACCGCCGCGCCGTGCTCCTGCCGATCCCCGTCGACACAATCGAGGCCGATCTCGTCTACTCGGTCATCGAGGGGGGCGACGTGCAGCAAGGCGAGACGCTCGCCACCGGCCTGTGGGCCGAACCGCCCACCGAGCCGACGACCGAAGGACCAAGCGCCGGCCAGTGGGAGTCGAAGAGCTTCACGATCGCGCTCAACCCGCGCACGACGCAGCTCATGTGGCAAGCGTACGAGGAGGACGCCGTGCTCTTGTCGCTCAACTACGCCGTGGTCGCCAAGGGCGTGAGCGACCTCGACGTCCTCCCGCTCGAAGCGCAGCGCCGGCTCGACGAGCTCCGCCGCCAGATCGAGGGCGACAAGGACGACGGCGAGCAGTTCGAGCCGACCGAGATCGAGCTCGAGGCGATCTCCCGCACGGTGCAGTCGGGCGCGCTGCAGATCGCCGTCTTGCCCGACGAGCACCCCGAATGCTTCCGAAGCGTCGATCTCGACGCCGAGATGCCCGCCGGCTACGTCTTCCTCGAGGTGTACTGCTACGATTACCAGAACGATCCCGATACGACGATCGCCAAGAAGACCGTCGAGATCCGCGGCTACGGCATCGCCCGCGGCCGCCCGAAGGTCAAGGTGAGCTTCCGGCGCAGCACGCCGGACGAGACCGTGCAATCGGTGCGGTTCGAGCTCGCCGTCGATCTCGACAAAGGGTACGAGTACCGGATCGTCGATTATGATGACGAGGGAACGGTCACCAAAAGCGACTGGATCGCCGTTGCCGACTGGACCGGCATCCTCGATATCAGCACCGAGTACGACCTGCCGCCTGTGAATGACGGTGATGACGAGAACGACGAGAACGCCAACGAGTGAGAGGTGCAATATGAAACCGCTGATCGTTGCGCTTGCCGTGCTGTGCGCCGCCGTGGTTGTCGCGCGAGACGCCGACGCGCTCGTGCACTACGACGAGGGGCGCCGCACGGTCATGGGCATCACGCTGCTGCGCGACGTCGATGAGCCCGACCAGTACTACTACATCCCGCCGTTCCCGTCGGTCTCGACGAAACCGGACGGCACGCTCGAGTTCCTCTGCCTCGGGTTCGTCGACGCGAAGAGCAACATGAGCGGCGGCATCCTGCACTTCTTGTGCGAGTTCAAGCTGCCCGACGAGGCGGTCAAGGAGCTGCAGAAGGCGCTCGAGAAGGAAGTGCCGGGCGCGAAGATCGCCGGCGCCGTGCCGCTCATGGAGCCCAAGGGCGAGGACGCCTCGTCGTTCGAGGTGATCTCGGCCGTGCTGTCCGACACGGCTGAGGACGGCTTCACCCGGAAGGTGATCAGCTCGGGCCACGCGCCGCTCACGCCCGGCAGCAAGGCGGCCGTGGCCGCCGTGCTGAGCCCCCAGGGCGCGACGCTGCTGTGGGAGACGCTCAAGGAACCGACGGCCGACATCTCGATCGCCATCCACGCCTACTACGAGGCGGCCGTCACCGGCTACCACGCCAAGGTGAGCGCCGACGTGTCGACCGTCTACGAGCACTTCAGCTCCGTGCTCAACGTGCAGAAGGGCCACAAGAAGCGGCAGCTCCGCAACATCGTCGACGAGCTGGTCCGCAAGTCGGTCATCAAAGTCGAGGTGACCGAGCGCGCCGGGCTCGACATCGACACGAAGTCGATGGAGGGCATCACGGCCTTAGTCACCACGAAGCTCGTCGAGCTCATGTTCGACGCCGAGACGGGGCTCTCGAAGGTGCCTGAAAAGGAAGTGGCCGTCGAGCACGGCCAGATCCCGGGCCGGCAGAAGGCGAGCTGGTTCACACGCACGTTCCTCGGCGGCAGCGGCGACCAGCAGTACATCACCGACAACCAGTACGTGATGAAGAGCCGCCAGGACATCCAGACCACGCAGTTCTACATCGACCTGAGCCGGCGCACGACGATCCGCGTCCCCGTGCACACCGCCGGCAACATGGGCGGCATCTACCAGTCGTTCAAGGACGACGACAAGGTCTTCCACGTCGTGAATCTCGACGACCCGTCGTTCGAGATGCGCGAGGTCTATTTCATGGTCGACAACGAGTACACGACCGCGTTCCAGGACACGATCAACTTCGTCGCGGTCTCGTTCCGCAAGCAGTACCCGGAGTCGCACGACGTGACCGAGCAGCTCATGTTCACGGCGCAGGGAATTGACCAGGGGAAAACGTCGCAGTCCGTGCGCTACCCGCGCCTCGGCATCACGGACAGCTCGTGGCTCGACTACGAGTACCGCGTCAACTGGAGCGTGCGTGACCGCCCGACCGTGACGATCCCCGCCGGCAAGGACCAGTGGCTCAAGGCAAAGGACAGCACGATCGCCCTTGTGCCGCCGTTCACGAAGCTGACCGTCGGCGTCGAGGTCGACGGCACGCAGGACGATTTTGTGGCGAACAACGTCTACTACGCGCGCGTCGAGATGCGCTGGTCGCTCGTCGATAAACCGCGGTCGGCTCACCCGGCCATCCTGCGCTGGAATGAGGGCGAGCCGCGCAAGGAGTTCATCATCTACTACGACCGCGACACGTCGCCCGAGTACCGCATCATCTGGCAGGAGAAGGGCGGCAGTCGGAAGATCAGCGAGTCGTGGCACAAGATCAGCGCCGGCTCGAACGAGTACGAGATATTCCTGCCGCTGCCGACGTTCGAGCAAGAGGCGACGGAGACGACGGAGGCTTCGGCCACCGAGGAGGAATGAGCCATGCGTACGCCGCGCGCTACGCGAACGTTCGGTCAGGCAAAGGGCGGCGGGCCCAGGGGGACCCGCCCTACACCGCTGCCGCGTCGGCCATGGTCGCATGATGTAGGACGGGTCGCCCTCGGCCCGCCGGACTCCGCGCACGACGACCAACTCGGCACCCGCACCCGAAACAGCGGGTGGGCGGCTTCCGCTCTCGTGTTGCTGGCCCTGGTCACGATCGTCATGTCCCTATCGCCAGCGGCCGTCGCCCAGGAAGTGCTCCTCGACGGGTATCGGCGCGTCGAGGGCCTCATGCTTTTCCCGGCCCTCAATGAGCCGAACGTCTGGTACTACCTGCCGAACCGCCCAAACGTCGCCACGGGCACCGACGGCAAACCCGAGTTCAGCTTCATGCGCTACGCCTACACGACCGACGAGGCGCGCGGATCGAGCGCGGGCGGCATCCAGGAAGCCGGCGGCGGCGGCATCCTCCACTTCCTCGTCACGTACGAGGTGCCCGAGGAGGACATCCACAAGGCGGCCGGCAAGCTGCAGGAGGAGAACGAGGAGGCGCGCATTGCCGGCCCGATCATCTACAAGGCCGGCTCGTTCGCGCTCGTGACCTCGATCACCGACGAGGAGGGCAAGTTCAGCAAGCGAATCTGCGGCGTCGGCAAGGCGCCGCTCATCGAGGGCAACAAGGCCGCCGTCAGCATCGAGCTCACCAAGATGGGCGCGTCGCTCTTGTGGGAAAGCTTCAAGATGGACAACCCCGACATCTCGCTCGTGTTCACGATGGAGGTGTACGCCTACCGCCAGCCGTACGAGGCCGAGATGCGCGTGCACTGGGACAAGGTGCACAAGGAGGAGGGGTTTGACGTCGGCGCCAAGATACTCGTCATCGGCGCCGACGTCGAGATGATGGTCGACAATCTGCACGAAACCGGCGCGATCGAGATCGTCACGCGCGGCGAACACGGCACGCTCGACGCCATCATCGAGAAGGCGAACGCGAAACTGCTCGACATCATGTTCGAGAAGCAGCCGCCGACCCCGCCCACGCCGGCCGAGGAGACGGGGCTCGTCGACGCGCTCGTCGGCGCCGTCACGGGCAGCCGGAGCCGCGGGGGTCTCGGCAGTGTGTTCTCGGCGCACGCCTCGTACAAGATGAGGGACTTCAAGCGCACGGGCACGCTCGTCATGAACTTGAACCACTACTCGTCCGAGGAAATGACGACCGTCATGGCCGCCAACATCGGCGACCTGTGGCGCCGCTACGGCGACGACCCGTCGATGTTCAAGACCGTCGCCATCGACGACCCGCTCTATAAGCAGCGCGAGATTTACGTGACCATCGACGGCGCGACGGCCGCCGATTTCAAGGACTACATCAACTACGTCTCGGTCAAGCTCCGCAAGCAGCACGCCGGTGGCGCGATGTCCGTCGACGAGATCGTCCTCGACGCGGTCAAGTTCAACGAGAAGAAGAACAGCTACCGCAGCGTGTACGCGTGGAAAGACGACGTGAACATGGAGGACTGGCTCGAATACGAGTACAAGACTGTCTGGCACTACCGTGGCAACCTGCGGTCCGAAAGCGGGTGGATCCCGGAGTCCACCTCCGTGCTCGCCGTCGCGCCGACGGCCGTCTACCGGCGCATCTCGATCGAGGCCGATCCGGGCATCCTCGAAGAGGAGGGCGTCCGCTACGCCAAGCTCGACTTCCGCTACACGATCTTCGGCGAGCCGAAGCGCAAGCAACTCACGATCCGCACGCGCGCCGGCTCGTTCCCGCAGACGTTCGACTACATCGCCGAGGTCGGCAACTTCGACTACACCTACGACCTCACGTGGGTCCTGCGCGGCGGCGCGAAGCTCGAAGCCAAGGGCGTCACCGAAAGCGCGGAGGTCATCTACGTCGACGAGCTGCCGGAACCGGAAGAGGAAGAGCAATGAGTGAAACGACTCAGTGGCCGTTGCCTGTCCGCACAGCCCTGCTGCGACTTCTCAAGGGAATTGGCAAGCAGCTCACATGGGCTGTGCCCGTCTGGGTGGTCGTTTTCGGCTCCTATGCCGCCTTCTGGTGGTATCGTCATGGCTCAACAACTCACAGCGAACGTTTGTTCGCCATCACGATACCGCTGGCCGTCACGTTTGGCGTTTCAGTTTTGGTCACCGCTGTTCGTGTTTCTCGCTTGCGCAAAGGCGTCCCACCCACGCATGCCCAGATGGCCAGGGCCGGTGCACCTCTTCAGGTGGCGTTCTGTGTGACGATCCTGATCCATGGCATCCTCGTTGGCAGCTATATCAGCCTGACTGGCGCGTCCGCGAACGTGTTGGTCGGCAAGGTCGGGATGCAGCTTATTCCAGCCGTTTTCTCAATTGTCCTTATCCTCTGCATCACAGGGATTCGAGGCATGCTGTCGCCTGATGCCCGCGCCAGCGGGGATGAGGAGCATGGAAAGCAATAAACACAAGGAGAGAGGAATCATGGCTTGGATGAAGCACGTGTGGTTCGTCATGGCGGCGTGTGTAGGCCTGGTGCTGGTGGCGGCGCCGGCGCCGGCGCGGCCGCTGTACCACGAGATGACGACGATCACGCTCGACGACGGGACGATCGTCAACCTGATCCTCGACGACAAGGGGATGCCGTCGCCGCCGCCGCGCGACACGATGCCGAAGCGCATCAACTGGCCGCAGCAGAAGATCATGGAGTTCCAGGCGAAGCGGCAGCCGTTCGACTCGCCTCGACACAGGGCAGCCCCGGCGCCAGGCACCAGGGCGGCCCCACCGCCGCCGCCCGTGCGGAGGCTCGAGCGTGACCCGAAGGGGATCGAGAACTTCCGTGATCACAAAAACAACAAGTTCCTGTGGGCGCTCTCGGTCAAGATCCCGGAGAAGCATTACTACTACCTGCCGCCGTCGCCGCACGTGTCGAAGGACGCGAAGGGCCGGCCGCAGTTCCTCTTCGTCAAGTTCACGACGGAAAAAAGCGAGGAGGAAGGCGGTGTCAGCGGCGGCATCCTGCACTTCCTGTGTGAGTACGGCCTGACGGCCGAGCAGGAGAAGGAGCTTGGCGAGAAGCTCAAGAAGCGGATCCCGGGCGCGAAGCTCATGGGCGCGCTGCCGATGGAGCTGGGGAGCGAGGAGAACTCGTTCCGCATCATCTCGGCGACGCTCACCGACGACGGCTTCACGCGGTCGCTCATCTCGTCGGGCAAGGCCCCCATCCTGCCTGGCATGAAGGTGGCTGCCGCCGCCCGGCTCGATGCGCGCGGCGCCGTGCTGCTCGATGAGACGCTCAAGAAGCCGACGAGCGACATCTCGGTCGAGTTCGACCTCGCGTACACGGCGTTTCTGCCTGCGTTCGACGGCACGATCACGGTCGAGTGGAGCAAGGCCCAGAGCAACTTCGAGCAGTACTCGCTCGAGTACCAGCACTGGACGAC
>Ga0307430_1001005_pt1 | contig 21966 bp, 16 predicted proteins | sample SalMarWE160130MG_FD_202159 | JGI IMG/M metagenome (GOLD analysis project Ga0307430, IMG submission 202159) | Salt marsh sediment microbial communities from the Plum Island Ecosystem LTER, Massachusetts, United States - WE1603-130 | ecosystem: Environmental > Aquatic > Marine > Intertidal zone >...
AATTTTAGATAGGGCCCAAAATGGCCGCCGACGTTGCTGTCGATCACGGAATGGGTAAGCGGGGAAATCGTGACCACCGTCGATTTGCCCGATCCCGGATACGCGATGATGCCGCCAATCGGCCCGCCGGCGATTACCAGCGCGTTCTCGGGATCATCCCAGCGCGCACCGCGTTCCACCGCGTTCCACAGCAACCACAACGCAAAGCCACGGCCGCCGGTAAACACGTCCTTCATCTGCTGTGTTACGGGCTTCTCAGAGATGGTCTTGTTGGAAAGATTGACCATCAGCGTGCGATTGGCGTAGCCGTGTTCCACGGGCCGGGTTTCGTAATCGTATGCAGCCAGTCTATGGTGCGCAGCCTTGATCTTTTCCAACTCCTGTACCGTCTCCATTGACACCTCCTGTGTATTCGGGAAGACACTTCCCATTGTACAACGTCCTGACTAATCGATTCTTCATGTTTTCTACGTGGTCTTCGTCCCTTTTCAAGGAACAGTGCCGTAGCCGGTATCTGATCCCTCGCTCCCCATACTATGTGATAAGTTCTTGTTACGCTTTTGTTACAGCCCTATCACCTTTCTTGTTATCGAGCCAAGGGAAAATGATGTAGAAAACAGCCGACGTAAGAGTCGGCTTTGTTATCATGACTGCCGAGCCCGTCACATACTGCATATGTGATTCAACGGACAAGCATTTGAAACATCAACGACACAGTTCGGTCATCGACATCGATGCAGCCAGAGCGTCAGTGCAGTAGACGGCATGCCACGAGTACCAATATCACTTATGAATGGGAAAAGGAATTCTATGAACACATCGTCGCAAAAATACAGACTACCTCTCTGTATCATTTGTGTCCTGCTGCTAACCAGCTGTGCCGCACCGACGTCTCAAGATTTTGACGAAAATGACGTCAAGGGCACCATTACCATTTCCGGCGCCTGGGCACTGTATCCTTTGATGATCCGTTGGAGTGAGGAGTTCCAAATTCTCTATCCGGATGTACGCATCGACGTCTCCGCGGGCGGCGCGGGGAAAGGCATGTCGGATGTTCTAGCCGGCGTCGTTGACATTGGCATGGTTTCGCGTGAGGTCTACCCTGAAGAGATCGAGAAAGGGGCATTCTGGGTCCCGGTCACGAAAGACGCCGTTTTCCTCACCGTCAGCGAGCAGAATCCCGTCTGGCAGGATTTACATCAGATGGGCATCACCCGGAACAACCTGGCCGGGATCTACATCTCAGGAACGGTCACCAATTGGGGACAAGTCGTGGACAAACCCGAAATCACGGATTCGATCCATGTCTTCACACGCTCCGATGCCGCCGGTGCACCGGCAACTTTCGCAAAGTATCTCGATGGCAGACAGGAGGATTTGTTGGGAATCGGTGTCTATGGAGATCCGGGGGTACTCGAAGCCGTCATCCAGGATCCGCTCGGCGTAGGCTACAACAATTTAAATTACGCCTTCGATCCCAACACCGGACTGCCTGTTGACGGTGCCCATGTGGTTCCACTGGATCTTGATCAGAACGGGATCGTCGATGATCAAGAAATCATCGATACCAAGGAACAAGCCGTGGCTGCCGTTGCTTCCGGAGTGTATCCGTCCCCACCAGCACGCGAGTTGAATCTCGTGACGCTCAACAAACCCTCCGGCCTGACGCGCTTCTTCATTATGTGGATTTTAGAAGAGGGACAACGCTACATAGATGAGGCAGGATATGTTCCGCTGATGCCGAGCATACTTGAGGAAGCGATCGACGCAATCGAGTGACTACAACTCGATCAAGCGATGAATAAACCAATCGACCATTGAGAGACCTTCACTTCTGCCTACATTCGACTGCAGACCGGAATCCCAACAAGACGATGCGGAAAGCAGTTCATTACGAAGGCCGACCGATGCAGGAAACACTTGAACATACACCATCCGAAGAAGAAATTCGAGCACCCCGGCGCTTGATCAAGTTCAACCGGCATGATGCTGATGGCTTGGCGAAGAGGTTGACCGGGCTGATCACACTGCTTGCGAGCCTCCTGGTGCCGATCATCGCAATCGTTCTTCTGCTTCGAGCTTGGCCGCTCCTATCTTCCAAGCCACTTCACGATCTTCTGCTTGGTACGGAATGGTCGCCGTATCAAGGCCTCTTCGGCTTCTTACCGTTCATTGTCGGCACACTCTGGGTAACACTCCTGGCCATGTGCGTCACCGTTCCCCCATCCTTGCTGACCGCGATATATCTTGCAGAATACACACCATCGCGGATACGTTTATTAATCAAACCGCTTATCGATTTACTGGCTGGAATTCCCTCCGTGGTCTATGGCGTCTGGGGTGTGCTTACGCTGGTGCCGATCGTCGAGCATAAGATCGTTCCGTTCTGCACGACGTATCTCGGTTGGCTTCCATTCTTAAGCAGCGAAAATCCCACGGGATTTGGAGTACTATCGGGGGGATTGGTACTGGCTGTCATGGTTTTTCCCATCATCATTTCGGTCGCCGAAGAAGTGATACACGCCGTACCACAGGGGTTACGTGAAGCATCTCTGGCGCTGGGCGCGACGCACTGGGAGACGACCAAGTACATCGTTATGCGCCAGGCACTTCCCGGTGTCGCAGCCGCAGTGATTCTGGGTTTCTCGAGAGCCTTCGGTGAAACCATGGCCGTGATGATGGTGGTGGGGAACATTCCCCAGATTCCAGATTCACTCTTCGATGCTGCCTATCCCCTCACGGCGCTGATTGCCAACAATTATGGAGAGATGCTTTCCGTCCCCATGTACGACTCGGCACTTCTAACCGCAGCCTTGATCCTGTTGATCGTCGTATTGATCTTTAACATCCTCTCCCGGTTGGTCTTGCTGCGTTTGCGCCGTTACTGACTGAGGCAACGAGTATGAATAGACGAATGATAGAAGAAAAGTTTTTCAAATGTATGATGCTCGTATCGTTGCTGATCGTGCTCGGCAGCCTCGGCTTGATCTTACTTACGGTTATTAAACACGGATTACCGGCGTTGAACCTGGCGATGCTGACCCAAACACCCAAAGGCGGATATTATCTCGGCAAGGAAGGAGGCATCCTCAACGCAATCGTCGGCTCCCTTTGTCTCGCAGGTGGAGCTACTTTAATTGCCTTCCTCGTGGGGTTCCCGATCGCCATCTACTTGCATTTCTACGCCAAACGCAAGCGAATCGCCGAAATCGTGCGGCTTGTCATGGACGTGCTTTGGGGGATTCCCAGTATCGTCTACGGCGCCTTTGCCTTCATCCTCATGCTTTGGCTGGGCGTCCGAGCGTCGCTACTGGGAGGCATCCTGGCACTTGCCTTCCTGGAATTGCCCATACTGACCCGAGGGATGGACGAAGCCTTTACGATGGTACCTACGGCCCTGAAAGAGGCTTCGTACGGCCTCGGTGCGACCAAGATCGAGACGGCGGTAAAAGTTGTCATTCGCCAGACTGCACCGGTGATTCTAACCGCCATCCTTCTCGCTTTCGGCAGGGGCATAGGTGATGCTGCATCTGTACTTTTCACGGCGGGCTTTACTGATCGACTCCCCGATTCACTCTTCCGGCCGGTAGCGTCGCTGCCATTGGCGGTCTTCTTTCAACTGGCGACACCTTTCCCCGCCGTGCAAGAGCGTGCTTACGCCGCTGCACTCGTGCTCACCGGACTCATACTATTCATCAGCATCCTTTCCCGCGCACTCGCGAACAAAATGAAGAAACATATCATTCGGTAGGAGATAGCCAGTTGAAAAGTTTTCGTCTACAAGTACAAAACCTAAATGTCTGGTACGGCACCCAGCACACACTTAAAGACATGTGCTGCGAAATACCGAATCGTGGCATCACTGCCATCCTGGGCCCCTCCGGTTGCGGCAAAACCACACTGTTGAAGAGCCTCAATCGTCTCCTGGAAGAGACGGAAAATACGCGCATCACGGGAGATGTTTATCTGGATGGGAAAAATATTTACGATCCAGATGCGTGCGTAACGGAGCTGCGCACCAAAATCGGTTTCCTTGCCCCCAAGCCCTTCCCGCTCCCCATGTCGATCTACGATAATGTCGCATATGGTCCCCGCGTACACAGACGTTATCCGGGAGAGAACGGCTCCAGGAGAGAACGGCTCGATGAAATCGTCGAACGCAATCTACGCGCTGCCGGCCTCTGGCAAGAAGTACACGACCGGCTTCGATCACCAGCTTCCCATCTTTCCACAGGTCAGCAACAACGCCTTTGCCTGGCGCGAGCCCTCGCCGTGCAACCGGAAGTGTTGTTGTGCGACGAACCGACTTCGGCACTCGACCCACTTGCGGCCCAGAGAATCGAATCACAACTATTTTCGTTAAAAGAGGATGTAACCATCATCGTCGTAACCCATCTTCTACGCCAGGCGCGCCGTATCTCAGATCACGTTCTCGTCCTATGGATGGGCGAATTGATTGAATACGGTCCCAGTTCGCAGGTATTAAACCAGCCGGTTGATCCGAGAACCAAAGCGTATTTATCAGGAGACATCGGATAACATGCGATACCGCTATAGCATGGCAGATCACGACTTGATGGAAAATTTCTAGGTGCGAGGTCCAAACAGCTTGGTGCCGATGCGTACGATGTTGGCACCTTCTTCCAGCGCCACCTCATAGCTGTTGCTCATGCCCATCGATAAATAACGCATGGTGACGTTGTGCAGCCGTATGGTTGAAAGACGATAGAATATCTCTCGGGTTTGCTGGAAGTACGGCCGTGCATTCTCGGGATCGCCAAAACGCGGCCCCATGGTCATCAGGCCAAGCACACGCAGATGTTCCAACTGTGACATCCCCTCAACAAGCTTATCGATATTTTCCGGCATAACACCGGATTTTGTGTTTTCGCGTCCGATATTGACCTCGACCAAAACCTGCATGATCTTGTCATTATTGGCGCAGTACCGGTCGACTGCCTTTGCCAATTTCAGTGAATCGACTGTCTCGATGAGATCGAAAGCAGCAGCCGCTTTCTTGGCTTTATTGCGCTGCAGGTGTCCGATCATATGCCAGGTTGCGCCAGACCCCAATGCTTCGACCATGGGTTCGGCTTCTTGCAGGTAATTGTGCCCAATATGAGTCACACCAGCTTGGAGAACCGCTTCAACTTCCGCATTGCTTCTGCTCTTCGCTGCGGCGACCAGAATCACGTGTGGGGGAATCGTCTCAAGCAGACGGCGTGCATTTGCGGTGATCTTGGCGAATTCAGTTTGCATACGACACTGCTAACCAGTTATTTGATCGATCTCTGAATATCGATAAAATCCAATCAAGACGTAACATCGTTCGAATATCACTTATTATAGTCCTGAGTTCAAAATCCATGCGACTCAATACTAATCCAATCCCAGGTTCATGACAAACTGTGATTTAATAAGCTGCAGATGGGAAAGGATGCTCTTTTGATCCTTACAGTGACGTCACACACAAGGACAGCATAGATGAACGAAGATCCTCAGGATTCGAGAACGAATGGGAAACAACGCTGGCGTGCAATCCTCCACGCTGTCAACCGCAGGATCGCCAATCGAAATATCTCGCCGGCCGCCCTCCTGTTCATTATCAATTTGGTGCTGATATACCCGCTCATGTTGATCAGTTTGAAAGACCTCGGTCCTTTCGATGAAATGGTCTACATCGACAGGGGCAGACAACTCGCGGAAGGAACGCTGCCTGAATTTGCCGGGAATCCGCTCCTTACGTTGCTGTATGCCGTCACCTATCTCCCCTTCCGAACCTCCCCATTTTGGATCGTTCACAGCGCCTGCGCAGCCCGTTTGATCCTCTTTGCACTGACCTGGTTGGCATGTTATCTCGTCGCTAAGGAATACCAACGCTTCGCTTCCCCCTTCATCGCCGCAGGCTTACTCGTGGTCTCCCCACTGCTCACGGATTTGTTCTTGAACCCAAGCGACGCCTTATTCGCTGGCTTGTCGGGTCTAACCTTCTGGCAAGTGCTGAAATATTACAACGCCAGAGACCACCGGTATGTGTGGCAAGCGTCTACGTTACTCGGTCTGGCCGCACTCTCGCGCAACGACGGTCTCATACTGATTCCAATTTTTCTATTCCTATCGCTTCTGATCGCACGCAATAGCGAACGCTCGATAAAACAATACCTGCAAGTGTTCGCGGCAAGCGTTACGCCCTGCGTGCTTCTCATCGGAGGCTACGTACTTCTCTATGGCAGCCTCACGGGTGATTTCAAACTGGGAACGGCAAGACGAACCTATATGGCGTTTGAACAGGGACAACCACTGCAGACCCAACCCGAAGCCGGGCCTCTAACCATCGAAGCCCAACTCCAGGCACGCGAAGTTTTCGGAACGCCGGAAGAAAATGAATATTCCATCATCCAGGCCATCCGAGGTAATCCCCAGGCGTACTTCGAGCGCCTGAAGAGAATAATTACCAGGCTGCCCTCCACGCTGCTGCATGCCTACCACCTCCGCCTCGGCGCGCTCATTTTCTTGTTCGCACTGATTGGTATTACCGAGTTACTCAGGAAGCGGGCATTATTACTTACCACCATCACGCTCCTCTGGCCTGCACACTTGGCCGTTTACTTTCTGACGTTCTTCCGCGGCGGATATATGTTGTTGCCCTTCTTCATTCCGATCAGCCTGGCTGCCATTGGTTTACATGTCACGGTTAAAAGATTTGACAGCAACCGACACAAGTGGTTGATATCGCTTGCTCTCGTAATGCTGTGCATATACGGCCTGGAAGATGAGAAACTCGCCATATTCCTCGGTGCCCTGGTCTTTCTGTTTGGACTATGGGCGATATGGATCGTGCTGTCCGGCAGAAATGAGATCGTCAACAAACCTCTTGTCGGATTACTCGCAATCATGTGTTTGGGATTGGTTTTAAGAGAACCATATCCTTCGCCGGGAATCCGTTCCCTGGGGTCGTCTTCGGACGAGCAAGCGCTGGTATTCATGATCGACAATCTCGAACCCGGTTCGCGAGTTGTCTCATATGCGCCAGGACACGTGCTGGCCGCGAGCATGACCTACGTGCGTTTTCCCGAGGAACTGCGCCAATACGACACAGGCGTAGAACTCTATGCGTGGCTCATCGAGAACGACATCGACGCCATTCACTCCATCAATCTATTGAGAAATCAAGAGGCGCACATTTGGGGATTGGTCGAGGAACAGATCGGTATCAACCTCGAACGCGCCTTCAGACAAGATCCTGGAGACATTCAAGTCATCCTGGTGCATTAAACGCAAGACAACGAGCTGGTTCTTGCTTCAGCAAATGCGCGGCAGCATTTCTCCGGCCAGCACATCAACCACGCGCGTGCCGCCGATCGCCGTTTTCATCAACACCCGCCCAGCCGGGTTGTCCTCGACGATCCCGATCTGGCAGGCATCCGCCCCGTACTCCGTCTCGCGCATCACCGCCAGGACTGTATCCGCTTCTTCATGGGGGACGCAGGCGAGTAATTTGCCCTCATTGGCCACATAGAGCGGATCGAATCCCAACATTTCACACGCCGCATCTACCGCCGGCCGCACGGGGATGGCGGTTTCATCCAGCACGATCGCCACCTTGCTCTGGCGAGCAATCTCATTGAGCGTCGTCGCCACTCCACCGCGCGTCGGATCGCGTAACACATGAATGGATGGACAAGCGGCGAACATCGCCTCGACCATGCCGTTGAGCGGAGCGAGGTCGGATTCGACCTCAGCCTGAAAAGCCAGTTCGCCGCGTGCGGCGAGTACAGCGATTCCGTGATCGCCGATCGTGCCGGATATCAGGAGCGCATCCCCGGAACGAGCGTTTGCCCCGCTCACATCCCGGTCGGTTGGAATCCAACCCACCCCGGTGGTGGTAATGAATAGCCCATCCGCCTTGCCCCGTTCGGCAACCTTGGTATCGCCGCCAACGATGATCAGTCCGGCTTCCTCGGCCGCCTCCTTCATTGACTGCGTGACGCGTTCGAGCAGGAAACGTGGCAGACCTTCTTCGATAATAAAACTCGCCGTCATCCAACGTGGTTGCGCCCCAACCATCGCCAGATCGTTCGCCGTGCCACAAACCGCCAAACGACCGATATCCCCGCCCGGGAAAAAGAGCGGTGAGACGATGTGTCCGTCCGTAGTTACGGCAAACCGCCCTCCTGCGGGTGATTCCACCACTGCAGCATCGTCGCCTCGGAGCAAGGTTGGATTTTCGAAAGGCGGATAGAACGTCTTTTCGATCAAACGTTGAGTCATCCGCCCGCCGCTCCCATGTCCGAGAAGGATCGTATCCTCATGCGACATCGGCCGCGGGCACACCAGACCGTGAATGATGACTGATTCTTGTTGATCATCTTTCATTTTTTTTACCCATGTTTCTAGAATAGGTCTCCGAGCAATACAATCACATTCAAACGAGGATACGTTTAGGATGACTCGGGGACATCAAGGCGAGCGTAGCGATAATAGGCTGCACACGCCCCTTCGGAGGAAACCATCGTCGCCCCCAGCGGAGTTTCGGGCGTACACTGCCTGGCAAACGCAGTGCAATCGAACGGCTTTTTAAGCCCCTGTAGAATCTCACCCGCAATACAAAGCGGGGATTCCTTCGGTTGGATCGCCTCCACATCGAAGCGCAGTTCGGCGTCGTAATCCCTGAATTCAGTACGCAGGCACCAACCACTTCCCGGGATCATACCGATTCCACGCCAATTCCGATCACAGGGCTCGAACACTCGCTGGATCAATTCCTGCGCCGGTTTGTTGCCTTCCAACGTCACGGCTCGCTCGTAAGCATTTTCAGCCACAGCTTGATTCGCCTCCAGCAACTGCACGACCCGCAGTATTCCCCGGGCAATATCCAGGGGCTCGAAGCCGGTCACCACGATCGGGACGCTGTACTGTTCGGCGATGGGGCCATATTCCCAATAGCCCATTACCGCACACACGTGCCCCGCCGCCAAAAAACCCTGGACACGATTGTGCGGCGAACCCAGAATGGCGTGCATGGCCGGGGGCACCCGAACGTGTGAAACCAGCATACTGAAATTCTCGAGCCCAAGAGACTTGGCCTGAACGACCGCCATCGCATTCGGCGGTGCAGTGGTTTCAAAACCGATGGCGAAAAAGACCACTTCCCGATCCGGGTTCTCCTGTGCGATCTTTACCGCATCCAGGGGCGAATAAACCACGCGCACATCGCCTCCGGCAGCTCGTACGGAGAACAAATCTCGGGCCGATCCCGGAACGCGGAGCATATCGCCATACGAAGCCAGGATAACGTTCGGCATGGCGGCAATCGCCAAGGCTTTATCAATAAGTTCTAAAGACGTCACGCAAACCGGGCAGCCCGGACCATGAACCAATTCGATCTCCTCGGGCAGCAGCTGATCGAGACCATGGCGCACGATGGAATGTGTTTGACCGCCGCAAATCTCCATGAGCACCCATGGCTGAGTGACGGTTTCCTTGATCTGCGCCAAAACGCCATGGACCAATGCAGCGCCGCGATACTCGCTGACATACTTCATGAAGCTTCCGTCTCCGGACCGACCTCATCTTCAATATCTACGATCTCACGCAGCATCGCCAGTGTTTCCTGCGCTTCCGCTTCACTCAACAAACTGATGGCGAATCCAACGTGAACGACGACGTAATCTCCCTGCTTTGCTTCCGGCACGTATTCCAAACATGCCTCACGGACGACGCCGCCGAAATCCACCTTGCCCATTTTCAGGCCTTCCATCTCGAAGATTTCCGTGATTTTCCCTGGCACACCAAGACACATACCCAAATCCTCCTTCGCAAACTCGCTGCGATCACCCGCTCCCCATAACAGAGTGTACAAACTCAGCATCTGCCTGATTCTGATCAATCCGGTGGGCAGCAATGGCCGCCTGACCTAAAGCGATGCCGCCATCGTTGGTCGGGACTCGACGATGGAGATAGACGGACACACCACTTTTTCGCAGCAGACGGAGCGCATGTTTCAGTATCACCTGATTTTGCCACACACCGCCGCTCAGTACGACATCCGATAATCCTTCCTGCTTACACAGCAGCCGGCACACATCGTTGACCATATGTGCAACAGCAAGATGGAAACAAGCTGCGATGCGCTCCTTGGGCACACCTGCACGAAGATCTGTAACAATGGCCTGGATCACAGTAGACGGCTCGACTTCCCCATCCTGGAGTGCAAATGCATATGTGCTTTCTTCATCCGCAGCCACGTTTGCTTCGAGCTCAATCGCCGCCTGTGCTTCATAGTTTATCCGCTGACGCACACCGATGAGCGATGAAACCGCATCAAACAAACGACCCATACTCGACGTCAATGGACTGTTCAATTCGATATTCAACATGTGCGTGATTGTTTGCCGCGCTTCATGCGTAGATGCACGCACGGGAGCGAGATCATCCTCCCATTCCAATCCCGTATGCTGCAGCCAGGCCAAAGCCAGGCGCCAGGGTTCACGCACCGCAGCGTCCCCACCTGGCATGGGAACGTACGTCAGGTGATACGCTCTTCGGTAGTCTGAATAATCCGCGAGAAGGAATTCGCCGCCCCAAATGGCGCCATCCTCTCCGTATCCCGTACCATCGAAGGCCACGCCGATCACCGGCCGATCACCGGGTAAGCCATGTTCGGCCATACAGGCTGCGATGTGTGCGTGGTGATGTTGCACACCCACGACGGGCAAACCTTCATGTTCCGCGCGTTCGAGGGCATAACGCGTGGCCATGTAATCGGGGTGCAGGTCATACGCCAGTACGGAAGGCTGCACCCGGAATAGCTCTTCGAAGTGGCGCACGCCTTCCTCGAAGGCATGCAGCGTCTCGAAATTTTCCATGTCCCCAATGTGGTGACTGAGGAAGGCATAGCGTTCGCGGGTGAGGCAGAAGGTATTTTTCAATTCCCCGCCTGTGGCCAGGATCGATGGGGATTCCCAACCCAGTTGAACGTGATAGGGAGCGTATCCGCGTGCACGCCGTAAAGGGTAGATGTCATCATCCGAGATACGCACCACGGAGTCATCACAGCGGGTCTGAATCCCGCGGTTGTGCAGCAAGAATACATCCGCCAGCGACGACAACCGCTGGCGAGCCTCATCATTCTGCGTGGCGATCGGCTCTTCACTCATGTTACCGCTGGTCATCACCAATGCCGGGGGGAAATCATCCCCAGTTTCGAGCAGCAGCACATGCAAGGGCGTGTACGGCAACATTACACCGAGTGTCGTTTGATGGGGAGCGACCGACGGCGCGATATGGGACTGCGGCCGGCGTTCAAGAATCACGATCGGACGCTCGCGGGCTGACAGCAAGGCGCGCTCATCCTCGTTAACCAGGCAGTGCGCTTCCACGGTGGCCAGATCGGGCATCATCAATGCGAACGGCTTTTCGATGCGCAGTTTTCTGCTGCGCAGCGTTTCGACGGCTTCGGGATTCGTGGCGTCACAAGCCAGATGAAATCCTCCCAGCCCCTTGACGGCAACGATCTTGCCATCCACCAGACTCCGGCGGGCGAAAGCCAGCGCCGCCTCTCGCCTCGCCACAATTTCATCCTGGACTTCGCACCAAATCTCTGGTCCACAAACCGGGCAGGCGATGGGCTGCGCGTGGAAACGACGATCGTCGGGATCGTGGTATTCCGCAGCACAATCCGCGCACATCTCGAACGACGCCATGGTCGTGTTGGGGCGATCGTAAGGAATGCCGGTGATGATCGTGAAGCGAGGTCCGCAGTTCGTGCAGTTGATGAACGGATAGCGATAGCGGCGATCCTGTGGATCATTCAACTCACGCAGACAATCCACACACAGACTGACGTCCGGAGAAATGGGCTGAAAAGCGCCCGCTATTTCTTCGGATTGAACGATCTCGAAGGTTTTAAAACCATTTAACGCTGTGGTTTCGGCGGTGACTTCATCGATACGAGCCAACGATGGCGCTTCATGCTTCAACGCATCCAGAAAGCTTGCGAGTGCTTGTTCCGTGCCATCGACCACGATGTCCACGCCAGCCGATGTATTCCGAACCCAACCGGTCAATCGCAAGCGTTTGGCCAGGTTATGTACGAATGGGCGGAAACCAACCCCTTGTACAACGCCGTCAACGTGGATGCGTGTGCCTCGAATCTCATTCACAGAATGCATCCGTTTGACGAAAAAATAATCCAGTAAATATCTCAGGAAGACTTAGCTTCACCCGCGGAATCCTCCTTCTGGGGAATCGCATCCGATGAAGACGCCTGCTGACGATGGTATTTCGTCATCTCCGTTACCCATTTCAGCCACTCATCCAAACCTTCTTCCGTGCGGCAAGAAAGTGGAAAGGTCACCAATCCCGGATTGAGAATTTCCACGCCTCGCTTGAAATAATCCATGTCAAACGGGACATAGGGCAGCAGGTCGATCTTGTTGATCACTAAAGCATCCACGCCGCGATACATGCCCGGGTATTTATAGGGCTTGTCATCGCCTTCCGGCACGGAAGCGATCAAGACACTCTTATGCACACCAAGTTTAAAACTTGCCGGGCAGATCAAGTTGCCAACATTCTCGACAATCAATAAATCGATCTGCTGTAAATCCATTTCATCTAAAGCGCCCTGCAGCATTACCGCATCGAGATGGCATTCACCCCCCGTGTTGATCTGCACAGCGCGCGCACCCGCAGCGGTAGCTCGATCCGCATCGATGGAAGTGGCCACATCCCCATCAATCACACCCAAACGAAGCTGCGTTGAAAGACCACGTATGGTGTGTTCGATGAGCGAAGTTTTTCCGGCTCCGGGTGAAGCCATCAAGTTCAATGCAAAGACTTCGTTCGCATCGAGACGGGCGCGGTTTTCCTGCGCCAACCGGTCGTTGGCGCTCATGATTTTCTCGACAACAGGAATTCGCTCACTCATGCTTCTGCTCCCGCATGGCCGATCTCTTCGGTGACATCATCACTGTCGACGTCGATCGCTTCCACGAAGAACTCCTCTCCCGCTACCACCCGCACCGTTGCACTACCACACGACGGGCATCCCAGATCATCTGCCAAAGGGGGATAACGGTGCTTGCACTGCTGGCATTCGATTTCAGCGGGTATGCGACGGAACTGCAGCTGCGCATCTTCGGCGATCGTTCCTTCCGCCACCAAACCCCAATAGAATTGTACCGATTCATCGACAACCGTGGATAGTTGTCCGATCACCAGGTAGATGTTTCGAATCCGCGTTGCACCTGCAGCATGTGCGTGTCGCAGGGCTATTTCGAGGATACTCTCCGTGATCGGAAGTTCATGCATGCCATTCACCTGTATTCTTGAGGATACCGCCCAGGTCCTCGCTGTCAATAGTGGTTTATGTAACCCAACGGCAAAGAATCCAGTCCAATTTGCTGGGATTCCTCAGATGAAAAGCGAAGGGGCACAATGATGTGCCCCTTAACGAAACAAAAGGTATATGGTCATACTGCCGGACTCATTCGATTTCAGAGGATACGCTGGCGACAACGATGGGAGTGTTGGGCACCTTGTTGTAATACCCGATAAATTGATCGACGAGGGGATCGGAATATCCGCCGAGATTATTCGCCCAACGGTACCCGATGGATTGATAGACTAATTCCACCGTCACTGTAAAAGGCCCCTGCTGTTCGCCGAGATTGATTACGTATTGGATTTCGTCGCCACCCCCTTCGAAATCGTCATCCTCCTTGGCTTCGCCGCGCACCGCAATGTCCTGATACGGCGCCTGTTTTTCAAATCCTGAGGGCAGCAAACGATTGTCCTTGCGGTAGCTGGCGGCTTCGAGCAGCACTGTCGTGAGACGATTCTCAGTGTCCTGCAGAATGGCCTCATAAATCTGAACCTGTTCGGGTTGAACGATGGCATCGTAGTGTTGCTCGAATTTCGTCGCATCGACGTCGTTTGCGTTCCCCACGATCGAGCCGTCCGGATTCCAGGCTCCCGATTCAAACACAATTTCGTCATTGACGTCACGTACGACAAAGTGAATCCAGGCACGCCGAGATGGGAAAGCAGTGGGGAATTTATGACCCGCCAAGTTCTCGATCTGCAGATTAGCTGTCAGGTAAACGCCTGATAAACGCAATTCCTCAAAATCGATCGTAGCCGTCTCGTTTTGGAGTTGATCACGCGTGCGAGCGATGGTCGCATCAAACTGCTCGCTGGAAGCCGTTACTGCCAGTTCATCAGAAAATTCAGAGTACATTTCGAGCATGTATACATTCCCACCCACGAATATGTGTGTGGAGAAGGGGCTGCGCAGCACCTCGCTGCTGTTGGCGATTTTTACACCGCCTTCCGCCTCGGGCATATGACAATCCTGGCAAGAACGAGTGTTGCGATAATCACTGTAGAACCATTCGTAGTACGGCACTTGTGCAGGGAACTCTCCCGCCACTTGACCGGTTGCATCCACGTACTCCGTATACAACGTGTGACACGTGTCGCAGAACTCGGATTTCGACAGATGCAAACCTTGCTGCGGGCGAAAACCAGAGGAATTGACCATCGTGTCCGCTTGAGATTCCTCGATGGTAAATGGTCCGAAGATCAACCGATCGGGTTTTCGCAGTTGGGAGTCGATGTAATAATTTCCACTATTGGTGGATGCTGAACCAAGCCCGTCATCCCGAATCTGATGACAAAGGGAACAGGAGACCCCATCCAGGGCCATGTTGTGGAGTGGGTGATTAGCGGAAATATAACCGCCATCTCCGACAGCGCGAACATCTTCGCTATCCGCGTTTGCGGTGAAACGTGCCATGGGCATGTGGCATTTCGCACATAGATCTTGGATCGAAGATTCGATCTCAGGATTTTCGATTATCTCCGCTGCCGTTGAAGCCTGCCAGTACGGATCCCGAGCCGCATTCGCCAGAATCGTCGATCGCCAATAAGCCGTCAGCGATACATCCAAACCGGATTCATCCACCATACTGTCATGGCAAACAACGCAGACGCCAGAAGTCGAGAAGTAATCCCCACTGTCTTCCGGCAAGGGAAGTCCGGCAAATGCACCTTCAGGGAGCTGCTCGATCGTAGGCGTGGCATACACCGTGGCTGTTGGCGGGGGCGTCCGGGTCGGTTTCTGAGATTGTGCCGGTGTGCTTGCTTGCTGGTCTGTTGCCATGCCCGCGCTGCATGCCGTTAATACGATCAACAACAACACAGGACAGAACTTCAATCGACTCACATAAACCTCCGTGAACTCGAAATGAATCGCCGCATGCGTAAACGCTCGGTATGCGCCATATCGGAATTCGTTCGGTTCAGCGACGCTGAATTATATCATCGTGAAGTTGCTACTGAAAAATAGCCTACGCCAATCAGAATAGCACTATCAACAGCTTGCGGTGGCTTCGGAAAGGGCTGCAGTCAGGAGACGGATTTGATTATCTTCCATTAATATTCCCGCGGTAAATTTCCTGCAATGGAAGTCTGAATCTGTGAGTTCAAAGTCTTGGTGGTGATAAATGGGAAAATACGTATCTTCGAGTTTGGTACAAAGTGAGGTGTTCAATGAAGGATAAAATCCACAAAAGCGACGCGGCATGGCGTAAGCAGCTCACGCGGGAACAATACCGCATCATGCGGCAAAAAGGCACCGAAGCGCCATTTAGTGGGAGATACAACAAGTTCAAGGGAGAAGGCATATTCCGCTGCGCAGGTTGCGGTACCCCGCTCTTCGATTCAGACACAAAATTCAAATCGGGGACAGGCTGGCCGAGCTTCTATCAAGCTGTCGAAGAAGACAACGTCCGTATCGAGCGAGACACCGGTCATGGCATGCTGCGTGAAGAAGTCTTGTGCAACCGCTGCGACGCGCACCTGGGTCACGTCTTCAACGACGGACCGCAACCAACCGGTCTGCGCTACTGTATTAATTCTGCAGCCCTGCAATTCGAGGATCGAGATACGAAGGATGCGGAATAGCTGCTAGCGTCGAGATTGTGTACGCGGATATATCATGCCTGGAAAGACAGCATTTCTGCTGCCGTTCGACGTGCGATCTCTACAGCGAAGTTCGTTCCCCGATCCCACGGATAGACCTGGCTCATACTGGCAAACCACAAGCCGGGAATCGGCGTTCTGACATCTGGTATCGCCTCGGAGTGATTCAATTCGGGAACGGGCTGGGCGTAGGCCGTGCGAAACATCCACGAATCTCGAACCCATTCAGTCTCAAAACTGGGGTTGAAACGCTTGAGTGACGGCAGGAATTTTTCCAAAATTTGCTCTTTACTTAATGAGAAATATTCGTGATCCGGAGCGAGATAATCACCACAATATACAATGTGATCCCCACTGAAAAATGCCGGGGAGATGAAATTCGTATGTTCGACGAGTGACAGAAAAGGGAAACCGCTGTCTTTAGGCAGATTGTGCCAGTAAATCCCTTTTTCCGAGATGCGATGCTTGAGCGCCAGGATCAACACCACCGCGCCCATCGACTTCATCTCCAGTAATCGAGTGAGGTAGTCCGCCGGCAAAGTTGGTGCCAATTTTGTCATAACGGCGGGTGAACTTGTTACCAGGCACTGGTCCGTCTGTATGCTACCGTTTCCCAACGATAACGAAATCCCACCACCGGTATTGGCTTCGATGCGCTGCACCGGCGTGCGCAGTTGAATCTCCACACCTGCTTCCCGGACACGATCTGCGAAGGCGTCGATGAAGGCCTGGAATCCACCCTCAAACGTGCCCAAACGCGGGGTACGCGCTTTGAAACGCGCCCACATCCAGGCCATGTTGACATTGGTATAATGATCGCCAAACTTGCTGACCAAGAGCGGCTTCCACAAGCGTTCATACGCTTTCTCGCCCATCCAACGCCGCAGCCAGGAGTCCGCTGTCACCGATTCGAGTGGTTTCCAACGTGCGACGTACTTTAAATAGGCAACGATCATGCCCATCCACAAGCGATGTATTGGAGGCATACCCGGAAAACGCAGCACGGCCAGCGGGGAATCCAAGGCGTAAAACTCACCCTGGTAATAAACGGCGGTAACGGGTCTGGGGAACATCAGCCGGTGACTCAAGCCCAACTCGTCAATCAAACCGAGAATGTGGCGATCGCTGGCAAACCAGTGGTGATAGTACTTTTCAACCGACCAATCCCAACGTGGGATCTTGAAACCAGCCGAGAGGCCTCCGAGAGCGTCGGTAGCTTCGAGTAGGGTTACCTGCGCTCCTGCGGTTGCCAGGTCATACGCCGCCGCCAAGCCTCCGATCCCACCCCCCACAATCGCCACCTTCATGCTTCTTGCTCCTCTTCCATTTCGCTGCGTATCCGTTCCCAACTAAGTCCCTCCCGCGTCATATAGTATGCACCCAACAGGGTAATCGGCAGCCAAAGCGCTGCGTGTAAAACGAGTGTGTAGCTGGTCGCCAGGGATTTCTTCACGCCATAGGCTTCGAGAACTGCGATGCCCGGTCGGTCGAACGTTCCCACATATCCAGGAGCGGAAGGAATGGTCGTGGCCAGATTGACGATGCCGTTCATGAGCATCAACGCAAAGAAACTCACCTTAAAAGAGAATGCATGCATTACAAACCAGTACTTACCGGTCTCGAGCAACCAGATTACGATCGAGGTAATCAAAACCATAAGGACATCCAATGGTGACCGCAATGCAGCAAAACCTTCTAAAAATCGCTCGCTCAGATCGATCACACGCGTCCGAAAACGCTCAGGCAGGAATCTCATGGTGAGCCACTCAACAACCTGCATCGCACGTTTGGGGAAAACCGCCATGAACATGAAAACTAGCACCGCGCTGAAGAAGACCACGGCGCCGATAATAGCTAACGTCTGGATGCTCCCTGCAAAACCAGAATCCGCTGTGAGCTTGGCAAGTTCGGGGAGATTGATGAAGACGAAGGCCAGCATCACGACGCCATCCAGGGCACGCTCCACGATGATCGTCGCCAGTGAGGCGGATATGGCTACATTCTCACGACGCCGTAAAACGTATGCCCGCAGCAACTCTCCTGCACGGACGGGATAGATGTTATTGCCCATGTAGCCAATGGCGACGATCGGGAACATGGATTTTGTTGAGATGGCTTTAATAGGTCGTAAGAGATAGTGCCAGCGCCAAGCACGTGCGATTACTGCAAGGAAATAGACCGCAATACCCGGTATCAACCACCAGTAATTCGCACTGCGGACGATTTCCCAGGCATCGGCAAGTTGAAAGCCTCGCAGCGCGTCCCAGAGCAAAACTGCGCTAATGGCAACGCCCAACCAAAATTGCCAGCGTTTCACGATATCTCCTATGCAATCGGCGGGGTATTCCTAACCCCGCCGCGGCTGGATTCTACCATCTATTCTGGAAATTCCAATCGGGCACAGTCATTCGACTGCACCCGATTCGACAATCCCTCAAGACTCATCACTCAACCTGCTTGGGCAAGGCTCTATATCCTTGTAAGATTTTCATCCTTCCCAGGCACTACGGCCAAGTTGATCCACTCGGTAAAATGCTGTTAGCTGGAACCCGCGATCTATTTCGAATCCTGACACGGTCACCAACTCGTACATCACTGCCAACGATCACCCGCCATCCGATTCGGCAGTCACTTCCAATGGATGTGCGAGTATCAATAACTGTTCGACTTCCTACTCGTGTGCGTTTGCCGATCGACACACCATCTGCGACGACAACCCGTTTACTCAGGGACACCTTGGATCCAAGCGTCACCCCATTCCCGATGTGGGTATTCGATCCGATCTTCGTACCAGCCTGTACGTTAAAATCATCCCCTGCTGCTACATAGCGGTCGATTTTCACTTTCATACTGATAACAGCCCGTTCCCCCAGGACAACACCTGTGCCCAGACGTGCATAGTAACCGATCGAAGCGTCCACTCCTATCGCAGCATCTTTGCCTATCGAAACGGCTACGCCCACCCTGCCTCCTGCTCCGACTTCAGAATCTCGCCCAATCCGCGTTTTGTACCCAAGGCTCACTCCATCCTGAATATCGGCCTGGCGGTCGATGTACGCCCTGGCACCGATAGATACATCATTGCCAAGTTCTGCGTTTCGCCTGATTCGTGTGTACTCAGCGACGATCAAGCCATTCCCGGCAGTAACATTCTTGTCGATGAACACCCGGTAGCCAATTTGAGCGTTTTCCCCCAACACAGCATCATCGCCGATCCTTACCCGATTCTCTATGGTTGAATCAGCACCGATGTGGACATTTTTGCCGATTCGCACACTGCGGCCGATGACTACTTGATCTGCGATGATTGTGTTGTTACCGATCTTGGTCCATTTTCCGATCTGAACCCACATCCCCAACTGCACATTATCCCCAAGGCGCACTTCCGGTGTAATGCTCACTTTCACCGATGCTGTCGCCGTCTCACCGATGCCATCGCTTACAGTATAGGTGAAACCGTCGGTACCGTTGAAACCGGGATCCCGAACGTATGTGAGACTCAACCCATCCGGATCAATCGACACAGAGCCGAAACGCCCTTGCGTGACGGATACTATCGACAAGGAATCGCCATCCGGATCGCTATCGTTCGATAGCACGTCGATCGTCAGAGGATCATCTTCATCTGCGGCGGCTTCGTCATCGTTGGCAACCGGTGGCTGATTTACGTATTCGAGCACCGCGAAGGGGGATAATTGATCCGCATACCCGCAGATGACGTCATTGGCCATATCATGGACAGTGGTCACATCAACCCAATCCCCATCTTCATAGTGGTAAAGCGCCAGTGCCGATTCGTCCGTGTAGCTGATACCACTGTAGTCGATGCAGATCTCCACACCCCAGTATCCGGCCGTTGAGTTAAGCTCGAAATAGGTCGATGGGTCTCCGAGCATGAATCCTCCCGGCGGCGTCGGACCCTCCTCCGTGATCTCCAGGGAGGAGTAGCCTTCAACGACCACACTCGTAAATGTCAGCGTAACCGGAGTAGTATTACTAGCGTAATCAATGGGATTAACCGTGACGTTCGTTCCTGTCCCGGTGTTGGGGCAGAACACGTCCGTACTTAGCACTAACGTTAGATTGTTCAGCCAATCCTGAAAAACAGGGTCCGGTGGTTCACAGATGTTGGTGTTATCGAACTCGAACCCTGTCAGGGAGCTGATGTTTACATATGATAACGGCACTGGACCGGAAAGCGAATTGTAGCCCACATCGAGAAAACTGAGGCTCGAAAAATTTGACCAATAGCCAGGCAACTCGCCAGTCAACTGGTTGTATGATAATCGAAGCGACCCGAGATTGGGGAGATCTCCCAGTTCGGGAGGCAGCAGGCCCGTGAGTTGATTATCTGCCAACGTTAAGAATTCTAAAGCAGTTAAATTGCCGAACTCAGCAGGGATCACCCCGCCGATCTGCGTGCTGACAATATTAAGATTCTCGAGGCTGCTCAGGTTACCCCACTCTGGTGGAATCGTTCCGCTGATCGGATTTTGGTAGATCGAGAGGTACTTAAGCTGACTTAGATTTCCCCATTCGGCAGGCAGTGTGCCAGAGATTGGATTCTCCCCCAAGCCTAAGTATTCCAAATTGGCAAGTTGTCCAATGGATGGTGGTAGAGAACCGGTCAGCTGATTGGTCCGCAAATTAAGTAACTTCAGGTTCGCCAGATTCCCAATTGAAGCCGGAATACTTCCGCTGAGTTGATTTGTGGAGAGGGCAAGAATCTCCAGCCGTTCTAAGTTACCCAATTCGGAAGGTATGGGCCCGCTGAGCTGATTGTCATGGAGATCGAGATACTCCAGATACCCAAGTTGACCCAGCTCGGGTGGCAAGGCGCCATTCAATCCATTCGCTTGCAGATCCAGGCGAGTCACGTGATCTGTCGGGCAATAGACACCGCCCCAGGTACAGGGTTCGATTCGTTCCATCCACCCATCCCTGTAATGCCAATTATCGCCGTCCGTACTAAGGTAAAGCGCCTCCAGTGCCTCACACTCCAGTTGCGGAATTTCCGTGACCATGCTACAGAATGGAATGTCGCAGGTCACCTCGGTGCTGCGAACATCGAACGTGCCGTTCAACCAGGTCTGGAAATATGGATGCGGCGGTTCACACAGATCGGTGTTCTCGAAGTAGAACTCCTGAAGCAAGAGCAAATTCGTTAGCGTCAGCGGCAGCATACCAGTGAGGTCGGGATTATCGTGCAACCACAAGCTGCGTAGTAAAACCAGGTTACCCAGTTCGTCCGGCAGGGTTCCGCTGAGCTGGTTGCCGCTCAGCAAGAGCTCCTCCAGATTTGTCAGATTGCCTAATTCTGGAGGAACGAATCCACTCAGATCGTTGATATACATGTGTAGCAAAGTCAGGTTGGTAAGGTTGCCGATCTCCGGCGGAATGGTACCGCTGAGGGCGTTGTCCTCCAGATATAATCTCTCCAAAGCGAGCAGGTTGCCAAAGCTGGAGGGGATACTTCCAGTTAACTGGTTATTACTCAGGTTGAGTCTGGTAAGTCTGTCCAATGAACCCAACTGCGCAGGAATCGTACCTGTCAGTTGGTTATCATTTAAAAAGAGCCATTCCAAAACCATAAGGTTGCCAATTTCAATCGGAATCGAACCGGAAAACTGGTTCCAGTTGAGATCGATTACTTGTAAATTCGTAAGATTTCCCAGTTCTGTCGGGATCGAACCACTTAGCGAATTACCGCTGAGAGTCAGACCAAACAGATATGGAAAATCCCCTAATTCGGATGGCAGTGGACCATTCAATTGGTTGTTGCCTAATTCTAAAATGGTAACGTGACCCCCCGCACAGGTTACGCCGAACCAGCTGCAGGGGCTATTGGTCATCAACCAATCGGTGTTGTCCGTCCAGTTATCCCCATCCGTGCTGTCGTACAAATCTTCCAACGCCCGACATTCGTCGACCGGGATCTCGGTCTGAAGTGCACAATAATCTAGACCACAGGTCACCCCC
>Ga0307430_1001012_pt1 | contig 21907 bp, 13 predicted proteins | sample SalMarWE160130MG_FD_202159 | JGI IMG/M metagenome (GOLD analysis project Ga0307430, IMG submission 202159) | Salt marsh sediment microbial communities from the Plum Island Ecosystem LTER, Massachusetts, United States - WE1603-130 | ecosystem: Environmental > Aquatic > Marine > Intertidal zone >...
GACAAAATGAAAAGAATAGCTCTCTGGGCTCTTGTTGGAGCTCTCGCATTGGTCGTTTCAGTAGCTGGCGTGTTGGCAAACAATGGACGCATCTTCATTGGAGAAGATGAAGAATCTACCCACACGGCAGACGCAGCCATAGCACCTGAAGAGGCAAAATCTATTGCCGAGAATCATACGAATGGAACTGCCATTTCAGTGGAACTGGAGAATGAGGATGGATATCTTGTGTACGGCGTTATCATAGAAAATCAGACAGCAAAATACGATGTTAAAATCGATGCTGGCAGTGGATCGGTATTAAAAGTAGAAAACGATGACGATACAAGCGAAACTGATGAACCAGAGAACGATGAGAAGGAAAATACAGAAAAATAGATGACTAAAAAGAATCTGAACTCTAAATAATCTTTTTTTTTGGAAATAGAGTTCACATTTTGTGTTATAATTTTTATACTTGAGACCAGTGTTAAATCTGGGGCAAGTTTTCTTTCTCCTTGATACATCGTTCTTCACTATTTTTTCCTTTAAGGAATTATATATGTAGTAATGATCCGCTTACTCAAACAGAAAAAAGTTGCACGCCGCAATCTTATTTAATACATTCCCCTCTCTATTTTCATGTACGATGAGTTCATCGAAAAGCTCTACACATACACGAAGTTTGCCAAGCTCGGGCTTGAAAATATTCGGAATCTTTTGAAAATTCTGGGTAATCCTCAAAATGGTTTTAAATCAATACATATAGCAGGCACGAACGGAAAGGGTTCTGTAGCTGCGATGATATCGCAGATATTAATGGAAGAAGGATATAAAACTGGACTATATATCTCCCCACATTTAGTAGATTTTAGAGAGAGAATCCAGATAGATAGAGAGTTAATATCTAAGGACGATCTCTTGAGAATAGGAGAAAATATTGTGGGTATCGTGGAGTCTGGAAATCCAGCTTCTTTTTTTGAGATCACCACCGCTATAATGTTCAAATATTTTGCGGAAAAAAAGATAGATTACGCAGTTATAGAAGTAGGTATGGGTGGAAGACTCGATGCCACAAATGTTATTCTTCCGGAAGTTTCGGTAATCACGCACATCTCATTAGATCACACAAAAATTCTTGGGGATACTGTAAAAAAGATAGCTTTTGAAAAGGCAGGGATCATAAAAAATAAACCCACTGTGATTTCCGATTACAATCTTTACGATTTTTTTTCAGATGTATGCAAGAAAAGAGGATCAAAATTATATTCAGTCGGTAAAGATCTAAAATATACAAAAAAAGGAGATTTTTTTGACATAAATGGAGTTTTAAATCTGAAGGATTTAGAAATTTCCCTCGAAGGAGATCATCAGTTATTAAACGCTTCTACAGCCATTCTTGCATCTTATATCCTCGGCATATCTGAGAACAGCATTAGAAAAGGCTTGAAAAAAACAAAATGGGAGGGGAGATTCGAGATCGTCAATAATAATCCGTTAATAGTTTTTGATGGCGGACACAATCCCGATGGAATCAAAAATACCGTAAAAACGATGAAAGACTTTGATTACAATAATATTTACATAGTTTTCGGCGTTCTAAAGGATAAAGACTACAAAAAAATGATCAAATATCTTGAAAATTTGAATGGCGAGTTTATCTTCACAAAACCGAACAGTGACAGAGCTTTAGACCCCGAAGAACTTTTGAAATATGGAGAAGGAACAGTAATAGAAGACCCGAAAGAAGCTTTTGAGATCGCAAAAAAGAAAGCAAAAAATGGAGATGCGATCCTCGTTGTCGGCTCGCTATATCTCATAGGCGATATAAAAAGTGCTATTCTATGTAAATAGCGGGCTTTGTCGGGATTGCAAAGACTTTTTTGTTCTCGGGATCGTAATCATCATTGATTTTAAGTTTCATCCCTATTTCTTTCTCTATAAACTCCCCCGATTCTTTTAAAATATCTGCTTCATCTATTCTTTTTGAAAATATTCTGTTCTTTATAAGCTCATTTATTAGTTTGCTGACAATTTTTCCCTTTTTTCTCATCTCTTCGTTTTTCATGACTTCTTTAATACTTTCATTGAAATTCTTCTTTTTCTCTATAATTTCAGCAATCCCCCATGACCACTCTGGAGCTGTGTACACGTAGACGTTTTTTCCTTCGAGCTTTGCAACTTTCACGATCTCCCTAATGTCATCAATTACGCCTTTTATATACTCTTCAGTTTTGAGTATCGTCTCATCTATCTTCGTTTCGTCATACTCGGGCCATTCTGCTGTAGATATAAAACCTTTCTTTCCGAGTTTTTCCCATATTTCTTCAGAAATATGCGGAGCAAAGGGAGCAAGAATCTTCGTCTGTACCTCTATTACCCCCGCTAAGGTTTCTTTATTGGGGATCTCACATCTTCTAAGATACCATTTCAAATTTCTTTGAAGATCGAAAAAACCTTTCTGTAATGCTGTTCGAAACATCATATTCTCCATAGCATCATCAGTTTCTTTTACGATCTGATTCACAATAGCTTCGATCCAGTAGTCTATCCGCATCTTTGTTTCTCTACCTTTGTTGTAGTTTTTTATTGCAAACTCGTGCCATGATACTAGTCTCTCTTTTATAGTCTCAACGAACTGTGTTTCTATATTGGCATCGTCCACACCTTCTCCCGCAAAGGCAAGCATCATTCGTATCGGATCAGCTCCATGTTTTGCAACATTGTCTCTTAGAAGTGTTATATTTCCTTTGGATGTGGACATCTTTTCAGCATCTATCATCACCCATCCGTTGACAGCAAAACCTCGCGGCCAGTACTTTTCAGGGAAGAGTGCGGTGTGATTGAAAAGACAAAATGTGAGATGATTCTGCACGAGGTCTTTTCCAGAGCTTCTCAGATCAAAGGGATACCAGTACTCAAACTCTTTTCTCATTTTTTCCAGCGTCTCTCTTGAGATGCCGTAATCTTTTGTAGTTTCCTTTCCGAGGAATATGTAATCAAAGAATTCGTCATCTATAACATCAGCTTTTATCGTACCTTCATTGAAATATTTGGAGATTGTATAAAAAGCCATATAGATCGTAGAGTCTGAAAGACTTTCAATCACCCATTTTTTATCCCATGGCAGTTTTGTGCCGAGACCAAACTCTCGTGTGCACGCCCAGTCATTCAGCCAGTCTACAACGTAGTGGAACTGTTTTCTTACAGTATCTGGGATTATATTCATATTTTCTACTGCTTTATGCGCCTTTTTCTTCCATCCCTGATCGTTATATCTGATAAACCATTGATCTTTCACTATTTTCACGATACATTTTGTGAGGCATCTGCAGACTACATTTCCTGACGGCTCGTACATTACATCTGCTTTTTTTGAATCTATAAGCATTTTTTTAATCTTTTCTTTAGCTTCCATGACAGATGATCCTTCGTATTCTCCACAGTTTTTGTTCATTACACCTGTATAGAATCCCGTGGAGTAAACTTCTTTCTTAGCTTTTTCTAGAAGTTCTCTATCTTCCTGAGATTTTATTCCAAGTTTTTTGCATATTTCAACAGCAGGAAGCTCTCCAAAACCTTTTGTTTTTATTATGGCTATAGGTTCTATCTTTTTTACCTCGTTCCAATCGAGATTAAAACTTTCACAGAGTTCTTTATCTTTCTGAAGATCGTAAATGCCCATCCAGTCATCGGGAGCATCTGAAGGAACGCTGGTAACTATTCCTGTCCCCTTGTCAGGATCGCAGAAACTTGATGGTAGGATAATGATCTCTCTTTCAATTCCCGGAGCTTTCGCATACTTTCCAAGGAGTTCTTTTCCTTTTACAGTTCCTGTAACTTCGATATTTTTTTCCTGATTTTTCAATTTTTCGGAACATTCCTTACTCATAATCCAGATCTCGTTATCTACCTTGGCTTTAACATACTCTATCTCAGGATCTACCCACAAGTTTGTCTGTCCGAAAATGGTCTCTGGTCTCAGCGTCGCAGCGACTATGTATGAATCTCCAAATTCAAATTTTAGCAATGTAAACTCCTGGGGTGTTTCTCCTTCTCCCTCAAGTCGTGCATGATCCCCGACAGGATTCTGGCATTTCGTACACCAGATCACGGGATGTTTTCCTATGGCGATCAAACCTTTCTCTTTCAGTTTCCTGAACTGCCATTCGATAAATTTATTATAGTACGGGTTTAATGATGTCGTGATAAATGATCTTCTCCAGTCTATCCCAAAACCTGTGGCCTTTAAATGCTCTGTCATCTTTTCTGAAAAATACTTTGTCCAGTAGACGGGATCTTTAAAGTTTTCTATTTCTTCATCGGGGATCCCCATTTTTTTTAAGTTGTTAATCTGTATTTCTTCACCTTCTGAAATTCTTTCGGCAGCAGCGACTATTGGAGTTCCCGTGCAGTGAAAAGCAAAAGGATAGATTGCATTAAAACCTTTCATTCTTTTGTATCTTGTTATTATATCGCCTCTCAGGAATGTAAACGCTCTGCCGAGATGTATGTATCCATTCATGTAAGGATACGGAAGATTGACAAAAAACTTTTTTCTATCGTCGGGGTCTGATTCAAATATCTTCGCCTTTTCCCATTTTTCCTGCCATTTTTTATCTATAGATCTAAACATCACTATCTACCTCGCAACTTTTCAAAACTACCCGAGAAGAGTTTTCGTGTTTATACACATAAAAAGCAATCACTTACCTTGTACATATACAAGGAGAATGTAGCAGTTATTTATAAATTTATCGGTGGTTTGGAGGGACTGTAGAGTACGGAAATTATTTCATGACACAAAGTATGACTAAACTCAACAACTTAAGTGTTTGATCAAGTTACAAAAAAATAATCGTACTCCACAATTTTCATAAAGATCGAAAGATTTTTAAAATCTTCTATTATTTATAATAATGAAGGAATGAATATGAGAGTTATTTTTAAAGTAGGTATTGTAGTTTTGGTAATAGGCGCTCTTTTATCAGGGGTCATAGTTTTTGCCCAGCCTAAAATATTAGGTATTGTAAGTAATGCTGGTCAGGTGGACCAAAAAATTGATAAAGTATACCTCGTAGATGTATATCCTGGAGATATATATGGTGGAGATCCACACAACGTACTCGGTCCTTCGGGCTGGAATCAAGTAGATTTTGATGATTCTTCATGGCATGATGCCATACCCACATGGAGACATAACGCATGGTGCAGTAATTCTATCTTTGATTCCCTTGTAAGTGTCGATGCAGACTGGATCTGGTACAACAACTATCCTCATACATTACATCACGATTGGGGCAACGGAAAAACTGCTTATCCCACAAGATGGGATGTTGATTATGATAATGGCTACTATGTTTATGGAGATTCGAACCCCTTTCCTCAAGGTTTTATATGGGCGCAGACATTATTCTCAAGAAAAAGCTTTTGCATACCTCTAAATGCCTATGACATCTCTGGAAATATAGATATAACTGTAGACAACGAATTTGAACTTTTTATAAATGGCAATTCTATAGGTACTGGAAATAACTGGGCAACATTGTATTCTTTTGCAACTGTATTTCAAACAGGAAAAAATGTCATAGCAACAAAAAGTATAAATATCCCAGGTCCGCCTACAAATGAAACAAACCCTGCAGCCCTCATATACAAAGCTGAGGTATCGTATGAAGTTTTGGACGTAAATCTTATACCCACAGATATTTATTATTCAGATGGAAGCTTGCATGCAGTTATAGAAAATACGGGCAGTGATGACTGCCCTTCCGGTGCGGTAATTAGGTTTTATGAGAATGGAACAGAGATAGGAGATCAGATACTGGGAACTGTCAATGGAGGAGGAGAGAGTACTGTTTCTATCCCATGGAGTTACATAAATGATACTGATATATGTGTTGCAGTAGATATTATAGATTGTCTTGGAGAAGAAGCAATAGTTCTGGGCGGAGAAAACGTGGGCAGAATCGATGAAACAGACGAAAATGATAATACCTTCTGCAAAACTTTGAATGCATCCATTACAATAACAAAATCAGACTCAAAGGATCCTGTTTATCCTGGAGATACTTTTATATATACTATATACTATTTAAATGACGGCGATGAGACGATCACAAATGCTGTTATCGAAGATACTCTCCCAGATGGAATAAACTACATGTCATCAGATCCTTTGCCTACAAATATCATTGGAAATAGCTTAACATGGGAACTCGGAACTCTTGAACCTTTGAGCTCAGGCGAGATAAATATTTTTGTGAGAGTAGATCCCTATTTGGAAGAGGGAGAACTCACAAATATTGTTTCATTATCTTCTGACGAAATAGATGTTTCAAGTGAAGAAAAAACTATGGTAAGATCATATGGTAATATAATGAATACTATATCTCATTTATGGGGTGTCGATATCATAAATATAGGATCTGAAGGAACATTTGCGGTAGAGAATGGAATGAAAGTAGGAGGATTAACGTTGGAAAAAGGAGAGAATGAGATACTTGTGGATGTTTACAACAAAGGTATACTGAAAGCTTACAATGTAAGATTAGAAGTTCTTAACTTGCCCTGGGCAAGAATCGAGATCTCGCCAGAAATAGCTGATATACCCAAAAGATCTATCCAAACCTATACAGTGTATTTGGATATTCCAGAGTCAGCTCCTTCTGGTTTCTATGTCATAAAAATAGAAGCGAAAGGGAACTTTATTTTAGAGGTTATGGAGATAGAGGTCGAGATTCGCTAAAACTCAAATTTATTATTTTATAGCTCAACTGTTAAAAATCAAAATAGATATATTAAGAGAAAAGCTTAAATATAAGATATTCTATATTAATATTAGAAGTGAAGAGTTATGATAAGGAATAAAAGATGTGTCACTCCTTTAGTCGGGATAACTCTTGTAATTATTACAACTATAGTTATAGCTTTTGTAATCCAGGCTTATTTAGGATTTGGTATCTCCAGCAAGCTGAATAAAACAGGTAAGAGAGATATTCCAAACTTTATCGTAGAGTCCTCCGGGGAAGGAACTGCAGGTTTTGATGGGACTTATTACGACAATATAGATTTTACAGGCACGTCAATAAATAAAATAGACCCGTCAATAAATTTTAACTGGGGTAGTGGAGCTCCAGATCCTCAAATAGGTCCAGATACATTCAGTATCGTATGGAATGCAAGTTTAAATGTTTTAACTGAGGGGGATTATACATTCAGAGTTCTAACAGACGATGGTACAAGATTATATGTTGACGGAAGTCGGATAATAGATGTATGGTATAATCAGGGAGCTACGTATCATACTTCTCCATCTGTACATATTTCAAGCGGCTTTCATCCGTTGAAACTTGAATTCTACGAGAACTATGGTCTCGCTGTGATCAGATTGGAGTGGGATGAAGGTGGATATCATGTTATTACATCTTCAGAGTTAGTATCTTCAGAATACATATACGTAAGAAATACTGGCGAAACGATACACGACACATCGTTCGACTGGTATATTAATGATGAGCTTCAGAGTACTTCCTTAACTCTCGAAGATGAAAACGGGGACGGAATCTGGGAGAATAGTGAATTATGGAAGATATCCTATTCTGCAAATTCTGGAGATACGATAAAGATAGTTCATACTTCTTCAGGGATATCCTTTGGATTTGAAGCGCCATGAAAGTAGAAAACTATATAAACTTGTTAGGCAATAATATACATAATCTATCCTCAATAATGTAGACATCACATGTAAAATCACATGGTATGAGATATAGGAGGATAATAAAATGGATAATAAAAAGAAAAAAGAAAGTGAGAAAAGCACAAAGGAATTGGGAGAGTCCGAAAAGAAATATAGACAACTTTTTGAGTATTCAATGGATGCTGCTTATATAACAACTCCTGAAGGTAAAATAATTGATATAAATCAGGCAGGGCTGGGATTATTTGGATTCAGCAGAGACGAGTTTCTGAAGCTGAACGTTCCGGATATCTATGTAGATTCTCACCTCAGGGAAAAAGCCAAAAAAATATTAGAAAAAGAGGAGTTCCTCAGAGATTTTGAATACAGAGTATATAAAAAAGATAGAAACCAAATTACTGTTAGAGAAAGCTGTATTGCTGTCAGAGATGAAAAAGGCAAGGCGATTATGTATTATGGTGTACTTAAAGACATCACTAAACAAAAAGAGATGGAGAAAAAGCTCTCTGCAATATACGATCTATCGAAAGAAATGACTCTGAGTTTGGATCTGGATCAAATCTCAAAAATGGTCTTGGATGCAACAAAAAAAGTTCTGAATTTTGATTACATTGATCTATTTTTGGTGGATGAAGAAAAAAATGAGTTGTATTTGATAGCATCTAGAGGCTGGAAAGAACGTAGAATATATGAGAGAATTCCGCTATCAGGTGAGAAAGGAATTACTGCTTACGTTGCAAAAACTGGAGAATCATTGAATATTCTGGATGTGAGAAAAGATAAAAGATATCTTTTAAGCAGTAAAGAAGCTAAATCAGAGTTATCTGTACCTATAAAGGTAAAAAACAAGATTGTTGGTGTTATAGACGCTGAAAGCGAAGAACTTAATGCTTTTTCAGAAGAAGATCAGAGATTACTCGAAACACTGGCATCTCAAGCAGGGATCACGATAGAAAATGCAAGACTTTATGAGAGCGTTGAAAAAAGTCTAAAAGAATTTTCTCTAATCCAGGATGTCGGCAACTCAATTTTATCTATACTTGACATTGATAAATTATTATCGGAAATTATAGGCAAAATAAAAGAAGCATTTCGTTACAATTTACTATCTTTGCTTTTGATCGATGAAAATAAGAATGAATTATACTTTGCTACTGCCTCTGGACCTTCTAAGGAAGTCATGGAAAATTTGAGGTTTAAAATTGGAGAAGAAGGAATTGTTGGCAGAGTGGCAAAAGAAGGCAAACCACAATTGATAAAGGATATATCCAAATGCCCTTATTATATAGGAGGAATTGAAAAAACAAAATCAGAAATTGCTGTACCTTTAAAAATAAAGGATAAAGTAATTGGAGTTCTTGATGCTCAGAAAGAAATAGTGAATGGATTTAGTGAAAGGGATGTAAGAATACTCTCCAACCTAGCAATACAAATTTCTATTGCAATTGAGAATGCAAAGCTATTCACAGAACTTTCATCTTTAAAAGAATTCAACGAAACGATTGTAAGTTCTTTAAACGAAGGAATCTGGGTTGAGGATGAAAAAGGTTTCTGTACCTATGCAAATCATAGAATGGAAGAGATGTTAGGATATAAAAGTCTCGTGGGAAAACACTGGAAAGAGATCATAGTTCCAGAAGAGATTGACCACATGGAAAAAGAGACAGGCACAAGACAATATGGAAGCAAATCTTCCTATGAAAGTATTCTTTTAACGAGTAACGGAGAGAATGTTCCTGTAATTATCTCTCCAACTCCATTATTTGAGAAAGGAAAGTTCATTGGTACAATAGGGGTTCTCGTAGATATCACCAAACAAAAGAAAATGGAGGAATCACGGAAAGAATCAGAGAAGCTATACAAATCACTTTCCGAGTTCAATAAAAAGCTTTTGGAGAGCTCTCCAGCAGGAATAATGAATATAAATAAAGAGATGAAAGTCGAGTATGAAAACCCAGAGATGAGAAGAATTCTGGGGTTACCTTTTGGAAGAGAGTTGAGTGCAACATGGAAGGATATACAAGAAGTTCCTTTTGTAGAGGAAACTGGAATATCTTCAATTTTTGACGAACTTAGAAAAGGAAAGGAGATATTCAAAGAAATATCTTTTACATTCCCAGAGGGGGAAAGAGGACATCTCACTTTAAGGGGTGTTCCGATCCTCGAGAATTCTAAATTTGCCGGGGCCGTTCTGCTCATAAATGACATCACAGGTTTAAAAGGAGCGGAGGAACTTCAAGCTTCGATCTATAAAATCTCAGAAGCGACACATATCACACAGAATCTCGAAGAGCTTTTTCATTCAATCCATGCCGTCATCAGTAATTTGATGCCGGCAAAAAATTTTTACATTGCACTCTACGATGAAACTGCTAAAACTATCAGTTTTCCTTATTGGATAGATGAACTTGATGAGAGACCTGCACCCAGAAAGTGGAGGAAAGGATTGACAGAGTATGTATTACAGAAGGGGGAACCGTTATTGACTACTCCCAAAATCTTTGAAGAACTGATAAAAAAAGGAGAAATAGAAATAATAGGCACATCACCGATTGATTGGCTTGGTATACCATTAAAAGTAAAGGATAAGATCATTGGTGTACTTGCTGTTCAGAGTTATACCGAAGGTATCACACATGACAAAGAAGATAAAAATATCCTCACATTTATCTCAGAACAAGTGGCCATGACCATAGAACGTAAACAGGCGGATATAGAAATTTCTCGACGAGCTGAGGAACTTGCTGTGCTTAATGAACTATCCCAGACACTTACTGCCCACTTGAGTGTTGAGGAGGTTATAAAGGAAGCATATCGTGGGGCCTCTCGGTTGATGGATGTCAGTACCTTCACTATTGGACTCTACAATCCCGAAAAAGAAGAGATTTTCTTTCCCTTCACCGTCACCGAGTCGGAAATTGATAAGAAGATTACTACCATATTTGCGGATCAGGGGATGAATGGATACGTCATCCGTAATCGAACAAGTTTGCTCATCCGTGAGAATATACCTGAGTGGCATGAAAAACATGGGTTAGAACTGGTGGGTGAACCCCCACTTTGCTGGTTGGGTGTCCCGCTCGCCGTCGGCAATCAGGTAGTTGGTATAATGAGCATTCAGAGTTTTACCACTCCACGTGCTTATGGTGAACATGAACAGAAATTGCTCACCTCCATTGCCAGCCAGGCCGCTATCGCCATCCAGAACACCCGGCTGTACGAGCAGGCACAGGAAGAAATTACCGAGCGCAAGCGGACTGAGGAGAAACTGAAGGAATCGGAGGAACGCAACCGAGCTGTGGTGGAGGCTGGGGGGCAGATGAGAGAAGCCATTATCCTACTGCAAGATACTGACAAGGCGGAAGCAGCCCACCTCTTCGCCAACGAGGAATGGGTTCGCATAACCGGCTACACTATCGAAGAGCTTAGAGAAATGTCCTACCTCGACCTTGTCCATCTCCGGGACCGTGACGCCGTAGCCAATAGACTGCGACGACGATCGCAAGGGAAAGTTCTTCCTGGCCCCTGGTACATCTCCATTATTGCCAAAGACGGCAGTGAGATACCCGTGGAAGCTGCCGGTGCCCCTGTCACCTACCAAGACAGACCAGCAGTAGTCGGTTACATCCGCGACATCACAGAGCGTAAGAAGGCAGAAAATCGCCAGGTCGTTGCTTACAGAATTGCAGATGCGGCAAATAGAGCTACCAATCTTTATGAACTTTTTGGATACATACGCGATGAGCTCGGTCACGTTATAGATACTACTAACTTTTATATTGCACTCTACAATGCCTCTAATAACGAAGTCAGATTTCCCTACTACATCGATGAGAAGGATTCACCCGAGGTCATTCAGACATTGCACAGAAAGTATGGAGAAGGTCTGACGGAATTCATCATAGATACTGGAAAAGCAGCACTTTTTTATGAGGATGATTTAAAAAAAAGAAAATCCATCGGGTATCTCGCGAAGACATGGCTTGGAGTCCCCCTCATGACCAAAGGAAATACAATCGGCGTCATGGCTGTTCAGAGCTACAGTGATCCCCATGCTTACACGCAGGAAGATCTGGAATTCATGGTGTTTGTCTCGAGCCAGATTGCCACTGTCATAGAACGCAAGCTTGCGGAGGAAAAACTCTCTGCTATCTATGATCTCTCCCGTGAGATGTCTTCTTCCTTGGACTTGGAGAAGATTCTTGAAAAGGTCATGAATGCCTGTGAAAAAGTTTTGAATTTCAAAATGATTTCACTATCTCTCATAGGAGAGGAAAACCAAGATTTGTACATAAAAGCCCATAGAGGACTTCCAGAAGAAGCGAAGAATTTTAGATTGTCGCTGAGAGAGGATAAGGGAATAACTGTATGGGTTGTAAACAACGGAGAATCACTGATCGTCCCAGATGTCTCGAAAGATTCAAGATATGTAGAGGGGGATCCTGAAGTGAAATCAGAGCTTGCAGCTCCTCTCAAGATTGAAGAGAAGGTCATTGGAGTCTTGAACATAGAATCAGAAAATCTGGATGCGTTCTCTGAGGATGATAGGAGATTGCTTGAAACTTTAGCTTCACAGGCAGCGATCGCTATAGAAAATGCGAGATTGTTCGAACAAACACAAAAAGAGATCACTGAGCGCAAAAAGACAGAAGAAGCTTTAAAAGAAAGCAGAAACAAGATAGAACGTCTCTATAAGATAGCTATTCGGATAGAAGCCTCACAAACAGAAGAAGAAGTTTATCATACTACGATAGAGGCTGCAAAAAAGATACTCAAGCTTGATATGTGCGATCTCTCCATAGCAGAGGGTGATCGGTTAGTGGTGAAGGCCACTACTACCCCTTCTGAGGGAACTAAAGATATGTCGATCAATGAAGGGATCATCGGTAAAACGTACAGAACTAGAAAGTCCTATTTGATAGAAGACATGAAAAAAGATAAAGATGCAAAACCTGTTTTAGAGGAATATAGAGCGATGATAAGTATACCAGTTGGACATGTGGGCGTATTTCAAGCTGTTTCTACACAAGTAGCTGCCTTTAATGAAGAAGACATTAAATTAGGAGAGCTTCTCATGTCTCACGTTGCTGAAGCATTAAAAAGAATTCAATCTGAGAAAGTTTTATGGGAAGAGAGAGACAAAGTACAAAAATATCTTGATGTTGCGGGGGTTCTAATGGTAGTTCTTGATGCCGATCAAAAAGTTACTCTCATAAATAAAAAAGGTTGTGAGATCTTAGGATATACTGAAAAGGAAATTATTGACAAAAATTGGACCGATAATTTTGTCCCAGAAGAAATCAAAGATGAAGTGAAAATAGTTTATGAGAAGCTATTTGCTGGAGAAGTGGAACCCGTTAAATATAATGAAAATCCTATTTTGACTAAAAGTGGCAAGGAGAAAGTTATTGCGTGGCACAATTCTGTATTGAAAGATAAAGCTGGTAATATCATCGGTATCCTCAGTTCTGGGAGTGATATTACTGAGAGAAGGAAAGCTGAGGAGGAACTCAGGAAGAGCAAAGAAGATTATCAAACAATTTTTGAAAATTTACCTTTTGTGGCATTTACTCTTGACAAGAAGGGAAGAATGTTGGAAGCTAACAAGTGGGCTGAGGAAGTAACGGGTTTGCGATTAAAAGATGCTAAGGATAAAAGTTTCTCCAAACTTGGGTTACTTGGTAAAAAGGATCTATTAAAAGCATTCATAGAGTTTAGGAAGAATTTGCAAGGAAAAATAACAGAAAAAACAATTTATAATATTAAATTAAAAGATGGCAGAGAGATACTTTTTGAACTAATAGGTATACCTCTAAAAGAGAAGGGTAAAGTAACTAAGGTGCTCGATGTTGGAAGTGATGTCACCGAAATAAAGAGGGCAGAAGAGAAACTAAAAGAGTCAGAAGAGCGGTATCGTGTTTCTATTAAATCAGCTCCCTATGGAATTGCGGTAATCGACCGAAACCAAAATGGAAAATTCTTGATTTTTAATCCCCAATTGGAGAAAATTACAGGTTACTCCAAGAAAGAGATACCAGATATCCAGACATGGCTCGAGAAACTCTATCCTGATGAAAATTATCGAAAGTTAGTGATCAAAGAAAGGAAAGCAATCACTATAGAAGAGCGTCCCTGTATAAGAGAAGCAGTAGTAACTCGTAAGGATGGAGAAAAACGGATATGTCAGTTTATCTCCCGTATAATTTCTTCAGGTCTCAGGATCGTTTTCATTAGTGATATCACCGAGCGCAAACGAGCTGAACAAATCCAGTCAGTATTATACAAAATCACTAATGCAGTAAATATAACTAAAGATCTTAACGAACTATTCAGATCAATTCATAATCATCTCAGCACAATAATAGATACAAAAAATTTCTATATTGCATTACATGATAAAGAAAAAGAACTATTGTCATTCCTATATTATGTGGACGAGAACTATCCTGAAAGAGATGCTACCGCAGTTGCCTCCAGAAAGCCTGGCAAAGGTCTAACAGAGTATGTGATGAAACTTGGTAAAGGACTATTGGTCACTAATAAGGCTATAAAAGAACTTGCAGAAAAGGGCGAAATAGAAACCATCGGCAAATTGCCTCTGGTCTGGCTTGGAGTACCGTTAAAGATCGATGAAAAAGTTGTTGGAGTAATAGCTGTTCAAAGCTATACATCCCCAACTGTATATACTGAAGAGGATCTAAAGTTACTGGAATTCATCTCTGACCAGATCGCTATTGCTATAAAACACAAACAGGCAGACGAAGAAAAAGAAAAAGCAAGAAAGGAAGCAGAGTTCTACTCGGATATTTTGGGACATGATGTGGGAAACATCAATCAGATTATCTCGGGATATCTCTACCTTCTTAAGAATGCAAAGGACGAAGAGACGAGAAAGAAAAATGTTAGGGGTATAAAAAAATCTATAGAAAAAGCTAAAAGACTTGCGGAGAGTATAAAGACATTAAAGATAATAAAAGATACAAAAATAGAAAAATTCGATCTAAATACGTCTATAGAGAGGTCTATAAAAGAGATAAAAGAATATTTTGATAGGAAAATAGAAGTTAATCTCAACATTGACAAGAAATACTATGTCAAAGCTAACGATTTCCTGGATAAAGTATTCTTCAACATTCTTGAAAATGCTGTAGAATATACGTTCCATGATCCGGTGATCATAGATGTAAAAACAGAAGAAAAAGATGGTTTCTGCAGTGTGCACATACACGATTATGGTCTCGGAATATCAAAGGAGAAAAGAGAAGATATTCTCAAGAATCTTGAAACGTTGTCAAAACGAACAGGAATAGGATTTTATCTCACAAAGAAAATCCTCGATAGATTCAATGGAAGATTCGAGATAAAGGATGTGAAGAAAGGGACAGAGATAGTTGTCACTCTTCCGGTGATAAATGGAGGGTTTGTCAGGAACGTACATGCTCAGCGGCCCGATGAGCGAAATGAGCGGAGGGGCGATGAGTCATGAGAATACTGATAATAGATGACGAAATAGAGATCCTCACACTCTTCAAAGATGTGTTGGAAACCATAGGACATAAAGTAGAGATAGCTATAGACGGAGAGAGCGGATTGGAAAAGTTCAGAAATTCAAACTTTGATCTCGTCGTCATGGATTACAGAATGTACGGAAGAGATGGTCTCCTTGCGTCGGAAGAGATAATGAAGATAGACAAAAATGTAAAAATATTATTTACGAGCGCAGACTCTTCTATAAAGAAGAAAGCTATCCGAATGGGGGCCGTAGGATTTTTACTCAAGCCTTTTGATATAGATGTATTGGTAAAAGAGATAGAGAGGGTAGATGAACTATAAAAAGATCATCTATAAATGCTGTGCGAAAATCCCTCTTTCATATCTTCCCAGCGTTTTCTCTGTTCTTCATCGACAGAAGGTTTAACCTTTTTTAATGCAGATTTGAAATCTTCCATTGTGACACCCTCTATCTTTTTCTTACCTTCCTTGACTGCTTTTCTCAACGCATTCATCCCTGCTTCCCTGCATAGGGATGCTATATCTGCTCCGGAATATCCCGACGTTTTCTCCACCAATAGATCGATGTCGACATCTTTTAGTTTCATTTTTTTCGTATGCACCTTGAAAATTTCTTTTCTGACTTCTTTGGTGGGCATTGGTATAAATACCCTCCTTTCAAACCTTCCTGGCCTTAATAAAGCTTTGTCTATCAAATCAGGTCTATTTGTAGCCCCTACAACTATAACGTCTTTTAACGAAGATATGCCGTCTAACTCTGATAGAATCTGAGCTACAACTCTTTCCGTGACTTGCGATGTGTCTGATCCTCTTATCCCTGCGATACTGTCTATCTCGTCAAAAAATATGATAGATGGAGCTGCCTGCCTTGCTCTTGAGAATATCTTTCTCACTCCCTTTTCACTTTCACCCACCCATTTTGAGAGCAGTTCAGGTCCTTTGACAGATATGAAATTTGCATTGCTTTCATTTGCTATTGCCTTCGCGAGAAGCGTTTTACCACATCCTGGAGGTCCATAAAGCAGTACCCCTCTCAGAGGATCTATCCCTACATCTTCAAACAGCTCTGGATATTTCAAAGGCCACTCTACAGTTTCCCTGAGTTCCTGTTTCACATCATTTAATCCGCCAATATCATCCCATTTTATCTTCGGAACTTCTATGAGAACTTCCCTCATTGCAGAAGGCTCTACCCTTTTATAACCATTGTAAAAGTCTTCATCTGTTATTTTGAGATTTTCTATAACATCTTTTGAAAGGATTTCATCGCTTTTCTTAAGATCTGGAACTATTCTTCTCAGCGCATTCATTCCTGCCTCTCTGCATAAAGCATCAAGATCCGCACCAGAGTATCCGTGAGTTATGTCTGCATAATGATCGAGATCCACATTTTCTAACGGCATGCTCCTCGTATGAATCTGAAGGATCTCTTTTCTACCATCTTTATCCGGCATCCTTATCTCTATTTCCCTGTCGAATCTCCCCGGTCTTCTCAGTGCTTCGTCAACGTCTTCGGGTCTATTTGTGGCGGCTATAACAACGATATCTCCTCTCGGGTCTAATCCGTCCATAAGAGTCAGCAGCTGTGAAACTATTCTCTTTTCCACTTCCCCCGTTACTTCTCCTCTCTTAGGAGCTAAACTATCTATCTCATCTATAAAAACTATACTCGGAGCGTTCTGTTTTGCATCATCAAAAACTTTTCTCAGATTTTCTTCGCTCTGGCCATAGAACTTTGACATAAGCTCAGGGCCATTTATAACGACGAAATTGGAGTCTGTTTCATTTGCCACTGCTTTTGCGAGAAGCGTTTTTCCAGTTCCAGGAGGTCCATAGAGTAAAACACCTTTTGGAGGTGTTATTCCGAGTTTCTTGAAAACTTCCGGATGTTTCATGGGTATTTCAATTATTTCCCTGACTCTCTCTATCTCATCTTTTAAACCACCGATATCTTCATAACTTACAGCCGTATAGCCTTCGCTCACGGGCTGCGGGGTTTCTGAGATGGTTATCTTTGTCTCTGGAACAACTCTCACGACTCCCTTTGGTTTTACGTTTGTAACAGTGAGCGGAAGCGCGTTTCCCATTATCTCTATCACAACAACGTTTCCATTGAGGAAAGGCATGTTCAGGATTCTATCGTGCACATACGTTACAAAACCCTGATCAAACCTTATCCCTTGATTTGGAGCAAGTTTTAACTCTTTTGCAGGAACACACTCTGCTTTGCTGATCTCTACAGTATCGTCTATGCTCACACCCGCATTATGCCTCAGTATCCCATCCATTCTCGCTATTCCTTCCTCCTCATCTGACATCCAAGCGAGTCCTACCGCTTTTTTTTCTCCTTCTATGAGTACCGTGTCCCCGGAACTCAATTCGAGTTCTTCAAAGACTCTGGGATTTATTCTTACTATCCCCCTACCATAATCTGACTTATAGGCATCTCTAACCTTTACCTTCATAAAATCACCTCTTTTCTTTTGGTAAACCTATTTCTTCATCCAATTCTTCTGCTATCTCCTCTATCTTTTCGAACATTCTCAAAATATCCTCTCTTATCTCCCACATCGTTCTGATCAAGTTTCTTCTTCTTAAAACATAGTAATTTCCTTCTTTTCTAAGCATTCCAGCCTCAATCATCTTATTTATCTGATTTACTACAGAACCTCTACTCATATTTATCTCTTCACAGATATCTTTTGTAGTTGTAACACCCCCCTTACTGGAATGTACCACTATTTTTTTAAACACTTTACATGTAGTATCGTCTGTGTCCCTTCCTGTGGATAATCCTAGGACGTCGCACAAGAATTTTATGTATTTGTCCACGTCTCTTTCAAATGGAGGTTCTTCGTCCTTTATTGTAACCTTAAACCTGACCATAGTGATCACATCAATATATAATATGTTCCCCTTTAAAAATTTTTCGGTAGATTTTTTAGTTATTTACCATGATTTTTAGTTATATCCATAATATATTAGACCAAAAGATTTTTAAATAGTTGTTACCTATATAGTTTTGAAAAAACAAAGAGGTGATCAATATGGATATATTTGATGAGATAAGAAGAATACAAGAGGAGATGGACAGAATGTTCAGCAGTATCTATACAAAACCTTCCCTTCCATCCAAAGGGATAAAGCCGTTTAATTACAGGGAGCCTTTATTGGACGTTGTGGATAGGGGCAAAGAACTCTTGGTGCAAGCAGAACTTCCTGGTATCAACAAAGAGGATATTGAGATAGATATCAATGAGGATACGTTAACTATAAAAGCTTCAAAAAAGAAATTAATAACAGAAGAAAAGGAAGGGTACTTCTATCAGGAAAGAGACTATGCGGGATACTATAGAACAGTACCTTTGCCCACAAAAGTGGACCCTGATAAGGTAAAAGCGAAATGTAACAACGGAGTTTTGGAAATAATACTGCCAAAAATATCTGAGGAAGTATCAAGGAAAAAAATAAAAATTGAATAAACAGAAGTTACAAAAGTAATTTCTGTTTTCCCTTTCTTTTTTCCTTGGGGTGAAAAAATGGAAAATATAAAAGCAAGAGAGATAGTTTCCAAAGATTTTGAAAAGATTGACTATGACGCAAGTATAGGTGATGCTATAAAGAAATTTAAAAAGAGAAAAGTTCTTTATGTATTCAAAGATAAAGAATTTAAAGGCGTTCTTCTAGATAGAAAGGTTATCAAACCAAGAATAGATCCAAAAGCAAAAATAAAAAAATTTGTTTATTCAGTACCAAAAATATCCCTGGACACAAATTTGGTAAAGATGGCAAAACTCATGATAGAGAACAATATTAAGAACATTCCTGTTTTTGATAAAGGAAAGATGGTAGGAATTGTGGATCAGGACATGATCTTAAAAAGAGTGATAAAAAAAGAACTCGGTGACAAGAAAATAAGTGAAGTGATGACAAGAGATCTTATATTGGTAAACGAAGACGATGTTTTGGCCAGGGTAATAAATATATTTCATGAGTATAATATATCCCACCTTCCAGTGGTAGATGACAAGGGGGAACTTGTAGGGATCGTGAGAATGTTTGATATTCTGAGAGAGGTAACAGCTCCTTTGGAGTCTATAGAAGCAGGTACCTACATAAGCGAAAAAAGATCCCGTTTAAGTACTCCTGCCAGAAAAATAATGAGTACCACTGTGGAAACAATAAATAATAAAGCTAAAATAAAAGAAGGGATAGAAAAAATGATATCTAGAGGGGTAGTATATCTAGTAGTAACTGATGGCAAGGATATTGTGGGTATTGTTACAGGAAAAGATCTTCTAGAGCAAATAGCTATACCTAAGAAAGGAAAGGGTTTTTATATAACATTTTCTGGGTTAGGAACGATCTTTGAAAGAGAAGAGATGCTTAAAGAATTAGAGGTAGTACTCCAAAAATATGCCAAGATACTGAAAAGTGGAGACGTTTTTGTATATTTCAAAAAACTTAAGGAAACTCCTCAGGGAAAAAAAGTTTATAACTGCAGGATCAGAATGGGTACAGAAGGAGGATTCTTTGTAGCTACAGATAACGGATTGGGCCCTCAAGATGCCTTTTATCTGACGTTAGACCATCTAGAAAGAGAACTGTACCAGCATAAGGACATGATGATGAGCAGATCATATGACAAAGAGTTTTTGAAGAATATCGGTCTCTGGGGAGATTAATTTTCTATTTTATATTTTTCCATAACAGAAAACATTAAATACTGCAGTTCGTTAATATAATCAATGGAGAAAAAAGAGAGTATGTTAGAGTATGAAAAACATGAAGTTCCAAAGAGAGATACGTATGAACCTGTAAAATCCGAACCAGCATTTTCTTCGCTGTTCTGGGTGATTATAGTTATTCTTGTCGTCCTGGTATTTATAAACATATTCTGGGAGTATATAGAAAGTATAGGGCCTTCAGCATTTCTTCCTGTTGCAATCTTTATACTATTCATAATTATAAACATTTTCAGTGCTTTAAAAAGGAAGAAGAGATAGTGTATTGAGAGCAGTTTATTGAAAATAAATCCAATGAAAGGAGTAAGTTGTTATGGATGAGAAATTAAAAAAAGGAGGATTAAAATACTGTCCAAAATGTGGAGACCCAATTAAAGAAGGTTCTCTATTTTGTGAAAAATGTGGTTTTGATCTGTCAAAAAGAGAAGTAAAAGAGAAAAAACCTTCAAAGGAAGGATTAAGAATTAATCCTAAAATGATAGCTGGGATAGTGATAATTGCAGTGGTGGCAGTCGGTGGGATATATATTACCTTTTCAGGTAAAGGGGGACTCACTGCCACTGAGACTCCAATCCAAAAACCAGTGGGAACAGTTACACAAACAACAACTCCTGTACCTACTACATCAACACCGACTACACCTCCTCCAACTACAAACCCACCCACGACCACTTCTGCACCGACTACACCTCCTCCAACTACTACCCCCGCACCAACAACGCCTCCAGCACCTACGCATACCACGTTAACGGGAGGAATGGACGAGCCGTTGGATGATGGAAAACTATACGTAGTAGTATGGACTGTAACTAAGTCATATCGTGGACGGCAGCCTGGAGGATACTTTGTTGAAGTATTCATTCAAAACTTAATGAAAGAGGAGATATTGTGGAAACCGAAGGTGATGAAAGTAATCGATTCCAGTGGAAAGTCTCACGATTGCCGAGTTGATTTATCGTTCATTCTCACAGGCACGGAGGAAGAACTCAGCGTCATTGAGCAGGTCTTTGATTCTGATGAGGGATTCCGGTTATGGCTCAATTTTGAGACAGGCATGTACCTTCCCAAAACTTTCATATTGACAAACGAATACAGTGATGGATCTACAACAACATGGGAAATACGGCTAAAACTCTGATATTTTAATTTTTTTCTAAAGAAGATAATTATTTTTGTTTCCTTTTGGAGAACCGTTTTTTCTTTTAGAATAATTCCTTTTTTTTCTTTCCAGAACGGTTTCTTATGAGGAGAAACTACGTTTCTCCCTCAACCCTCTTCCTTTTCAAACAATTCTTTCTTTTCATGCATGTTTTCTTTCTTTTAAGAAAGAAAGGGGACTTCAGCGAAGCTGAATGTCGCCTACCGTGTGCACTGAGGTTTCAGTGCGGGGGACGAGCACTAGAAGTTTAGGTTCAGTTCTTATAAAAAGATTTATAAAGAGAAGGCACATAAATAATGTATGCTTTACAACTATGAGAGTTCACTTGAAAAAGCAAGAGAGAGAATAAAGGAGTTAGAGATTAGTGGAAACACTGAGCTAATAAATGAATTTTTGAATCAACTATTCGCAGAAGGATTATCAAAATCGCGAATTCTGAAGTATGCAAATCATCTTATAGTGATCGCTAGGAAAATAAATAAGCCTTTCAAGAATGTGGAAAGAAAAGATGCGATCAATTTTCTTTCTCATCTCGAACAATCAGAGTATGCGCCACACACCATCAGTGATTATAAAGGGGTATTGAGGAGATTTTTCCGATTTCTCGGTAAGGAAGAGATGATAAGCGATATAAAAACAACATTGAAGAATACAAAAAAGAAACTTCCAGAAGAATTGCTCACAGAGAAAGAAGTAAAAAGAATGATCGAAGTTGCGACCCATCCTAGAAATAAAGTCACTATTGCATTACTGTACGAAGGAGGATTGAGAATAGGAGAGTTGGCAAGTTTACAGCTAAAGAATATAGAATTT
>Ga0307430_1001013_pt1 | contig 21879 bp, 20 predicted proteins | sample SalMarWE160130MG_FD_202159 | JGI IMG/M metagenome (GOLD analysis project Ga0307430, IMG submission 202159) | Salt marsh sediment microbial communities from the Plum Island Ecosystem LTER, Massachusetts, United States - WE1603-130 | ecosystem: Environmental > Aquatic > Marine > Intertidal zone >...
GAAGAAGAGATTAAAGAAAGATTAAAGAAATTGAAGGTACCTGAATCTAAAGCGAAGACAGGCTATTTAAAATATTACACTGATTTAGTGGGGTCTGCTGATAAAGGTGCCGTACGAAATATGTAAACTTTTGGATATTAGTGGTTTTTATCTGTAAACTTGCCAGATAAAATAAAAAAAATTTTTGAACTCCGCTTGACATTTAAGATTAATTGTTGTAACCTATCTTTTAACAATTATAAATTGTAAACTATGAAGGAAAAAGTAGGCTGACCGAGATTGTTAAAGAGAGCCAATGGTTGGTGCGAATTGGTAACATAAGTTTGCCGAAAATCTCACCTTCAAATATTTTGTACACAGGTGAAATTACATAGTAACCTGTGACGTCTCAAAGACGTTATATATTGTCTACTAATTAAGGATAAAGGTAAGGAAGGGTTACCCTCTTCTTTTCTTTATTAAATTAGGGTGGTACCACGAATAACTTTCGTCCCTATTTTAGTCTTTATGGACTAAGATAAAGATGGAAGTTTTTTTGTTTTTTTGGGAGTATGTCTAGGGTTCCGTCTAATTAATTATTAGAGTCTGGACCGAGTGGCATAAAATACTAATATTAAAGTATTAGTATTACACCGTGGGTATAAAAGACCCCAGCGGATAGGTCCCTTTTGTTTTAACTAACAAAATGGAATTATTTGCTGGGGTCTTTTTATATGCAAAAATAAAATGAAACTTGGAAAATGGTCAGATAATTTATTCAAGTTATAGAAAGGAGATGGGTTATATGAAGTTAACTGGAGCGCAAATAGTAGTAGAATGTTTAAAAAAGGAAGATGTAAAAGTAATATTCGGCATCCCAGGCGGGGCAATAATGCCTCTATATGATGTACTTTATAGTGAAACCTCTATAAAACACATACTTACCAGGCATGAACAGGGGGCAGTTCATGCTGCTGACGGGTATGCCCGTGCTACCGGAAAAGTAGGTGTTTGCATAGCTACATCCGGGCCGGGAGCTACTAATTTGGTAACCGGTTTGGCTAATGCGCACCTTGATTCTATCCCTTTGGTGGCATTTACCGGACAGGTGCCTACTAATTTAATTGGGACTGATGCTTTTCAAGAAGTAGATATCAATGGTATTACCTTGCCCATTACAAAAAATAATTATGTGGTAAGAGATGTAAGAGATTTGGCCAGGATTGTGCAGGAAGCTTTTTATATTGCCCGAACAGGAAGACCAGGACCAGTATTAATAGATTTTCCTAAGGATATTCAATTAGCGCAAACTGAGTTTAAATACCCCGAAAGTGTTAGTCTAAATGGTTATAAACCAACTTTTAGTGGAAATGTTAAACAAATTAAGGCAGCGGTACAAGAAATTAAAAATGCAAAAAGGCCGATTATTTATGCAGGAGGAGGAGTAATTTCATCTAATGCTTCTTCGGAATTAAGAGATTTGGTTTTTAAAACTAATATCCCAGTTACTACTACTTTAATGGGGTTAGGCTCTTTCCCCGAAACTCACTCTCTATCTTTGGGAATGTTGGGCATGCATGGCACTGCTTATGCAAATTATGCTGTTAGTGCTGCGGATTTAATTATTGCTTTGGGAGTAAGATTTGACGATCGAATTACCGGAAAATTAGATGAATTTGCTTTGAAAGCCAAGATAATTCATATTGATATTGATCCAGCTGAAGTAGGGAAAAATATTTTGGTAGATATTCCCATTATAGGTGATATCAAGAATATATTAGAAAAATTAAATAAATATATTCTTAAAAAGAAAGAAACAGAGTGGCTAAATACGATAGAAGACTATAGAAGAAAATATCCCTTAAAATATATTAACAACGAAGAGTTAAAGCCACAATATATTATGGAAACCATTAGTAAAATCGCTCGAGATAATACCATCATTGTTACCGATGTAGGACAACATCAGATGTGGGCCGCCCTCTTTTATCAATTTACTGAACCTCGCAGTTTTATTTCCTCGGGGGGATTAGGGACAATGGGATATGGTTTTCCTGCTGCTCTTGGTGCAAAGATGGGTTGTCCCGAAAAAACAGTAATTTGTATTTCGGGGGATGGCAGTTTTCAAATGAACCAACAAGAAATTGCAACTGCTGTATATAATAATATAGCTGTTACAGTGATTATTATGAATAATGGTTATTTAGGAATGGTAAGACAATGGCAGGAATTATTTTTTGATAAAAGATATGCGGAAACTACTTTAAATGGTAATCCTGATTTTGTAAAGTTAGTTGAAGCCTATGGGGGGATAGGGATAAGGGTGAATAAAAAAGAGGAATTATATCCTGCTTTAGAAAAAGCCCTTTCCTCAGATAAATTTGTTTTAATTGATTGCCTTATTCCCAAAGAAGAAAATGTCTTTCCTATGGTGGCTCCAGGTTCACCAATATCTAAAATGATAGGAGTTGAATAATAATGAGACATACTATAGCAGTTTTAGTAAAAGATCATCCCGGTGTCTTAGCGAGAGTGGCAAGCTTATTTACCCGTCGCGGTTTTAATATTGAGAGTCTGGCGGTTGGTCATACCGAAGAAACTGGTATTTCCAGGATGACTATTGTGGTCAAAGGAGATCAACGAGTTTTGGAACAGATAACTAAACAGTTAAATAAATTAATTGATGTGATTAGAGTTAAAGATATTTCTCCTCAAAATTCAGTTGAAAGAGAATTAGCTTTAATCAAAGTAAATACTAATTCCTTACCCGCTCGCTCGGAGATAATTCAAACGGTAGATATTTTTAGAGCTAATATAATTGATGTAAATAGTCAGATAATGACTATTGAAACTACTGGTACAGAGGATAAGATTAATGCTTTAATCGAACTATTGCGTCCTTTTGGCTTAAAAGAGGTCACTCGGACCGGAAAAATTGCCCTATCCAGGGGAAGTATTACTACTTCCGGGTTAAAAAAATAGCCGAATAAATATTTTAAAAATATCAATAGATCGATAAAAAATGATAAGAACAATAGATAAAACCAGCCGGTTTTTAAGATTAGAAAAAGGTTAAAATATAAAGGAGAATTAAAAAAATGGCAAAAATTTATTATGACAAGGATGTGAAGAAAGAATATTTAGATGGAAAGACTGTGGCGGTTATTGGCTATGGAAGTCAAGGCAGAGCACAGGCTCTTAATTTACACGATAGTGGTATAGATGTAATTGTGGGATTATACGAAGGTAGCAAGTCTATAGAATTGGCTAAAAAGGATGGATTAAAAGTAACGAGTGTCGCAGAGGCGGCCAAGAAAGCAGATGTCATTCAAATTTTAGTTCCTGATGAAATACAAAGCAAAGTATATTATCAAAATGGTATAAAAGAGAATTTACAGGAAGGCAATGTCTTAATGTTTTCTCACGGATTTAATATCCATTTCGGTCAAATTATTCCACCCAAAAATGTAGATGTGATTATGGTTGCACCTAAAAGCCCCGGTCAAATGCTTAGAAAAATGTATGTTGACGGAAAGGGCGTACCTAATTTAATTGCTGTATTTCAGGATTACTCCGGAAATGCTAAAGATATTGCCTTAGCTTATTCTTGGGCAATAGGCGGAACCCGGGCTGGCGTAATAGAGACTACCTTTAAAGAGGAGACCGAAACTGATCTTTTTGGAGAACAGGCAGTGCTTTGTGGAGGAGTAACCGCTTTAATTCAAGCTGGGTTTAGTACTTTAGCAGAAGCTGGATATCAACCGGAGATTGCCTATTTTGAATGTTTGCATGAGTTAAAACTAATAGTTGACCTAATATATAGTGGCGGAATTACATATATGCGGGATTGTGTTAGCAATACTGCTGAATACGGAGATTTAAAGGTAGGAAAGAGAATTATAACTGAAGAAACAAGAAAAGAAATGAAAAAAGTTTTATCTGAGATTCAAAACGGAGAGTTTGCTAAAGATTGGATTCTTGAAAACCAGGCAGGAAGACCTTATTTTAAAGCAATGCGCAACAAAGAGGCAAATTATTTAATTGAAAAAGTTGGAAAAGAACTCCGAAGTATGATGCCCTGGATAGAAGACTAAATTCGTATCTCGTATCTAGCATCTCGTATCTCGTGAAGAAAAGAAAAATATGTAGGTAATAATTATAGCTTATAGGAGATAATGTATATAGCTGTTTAATGAATTAATTAACTAATCGATAAATTGGTAAATTGGCTAATTGGGCAATCAGTAAATCGGTAACGAAGAAGTGAGGTGAAAAATATGCAAAATAGAGTAGCATTACAGGGAGAAAGGGGAGCCTTTAGTGAGATTGCAGCTATTAAATTTTTTGGTTCCTCCATACAACCTATACTTTGTAAAACTTTTAAGGAAGTGTTCCAAAGGATAAATGACAAAGAAGCCGAATACGGAATTTTGCCTATAGAAAATTCTCAGACCGGCGGGATAAATGAGGCCCATGACCTTTTATTAGATCAAGAATTATTTGCGGTGGGAGAAGTAAAGTTAAAGGTTGAGCATTGTTTGATAACCAAGGAAGAGATTGATTTTAAATTGATTGAAAAAGTGTATTCCCATCCTCAGGCACTGGCTCAATGCGAAGGTTTTCTATCAAAAAAATTACCCCATTGTCAGATAATTCCAGTGTATGATACGGCAGGTAGCGTTAAGATAATTAAAAACTTAAAAGAAAATAATGTTGCAGCTATTGCAAGTAATTGGGCAGCAGAACTATATGGTTTAAAAATTCTGGGTTCAGGGATTCAGGATAATAGATATAATTATACCCGTTTTTTAATTTTATCAAAGGAAATATCTTCGGATCTTAAAAATAATAAAACTTCTATTATTTTTGCAGTAGTGAGCAAGCCCGGAGCGCTTTATCGCTGTCTTAAAGAATTTGCTTTAAGAGATATCAATTTAAACAGATTAGAATCACGACCTAGCAAAAGAGAACCGTGGGAATATATCTTTTATACTGATTTTGAAAAAGGGTTACATGAGAAAGAAACTCAAGAAGCATTAAAATCTTTAGAGGAATGTACTACTTTTATTAAAATAATCGGTAGTTATTATTCCGAGTAAATGTTTCAAGATAAAAACATTAGAGCGAAATGGGGGGAAAATAAGATGATAGATAATATAGTTATTTTCGATACTACGCTCCGAGATGGAGAACAATGTCCGGGTGCATCACTTAATACTAATGAAAAATTGGAGGTAGCCAGGCAATTAGAGAATCTTAATGTAGATGTAATTGAAGCAGGCTTTCCTATTGCTTCACCAGGGGATTTTGAAGGTGTGAAGCTGGTAGCTCAAACCATTAAAGGTTGTACCATTGCTGGTTTAGCTCGAACGGTAAAGAAAGATATTGAACGTGCCTGGGAGGCAATTAAGTACTCCGAAAGTCCACGAATCCATACTTTTATTGCCACTTCTCCTATTCATATGAAGTACAAACTACAGCTTTCATCTGAACAGGTCTTAGAAAGGGCAGTTGAGGCGGTAAGATATGCCTGTAAGCTTTGTCCGGAAGTGGAATTTTCTGCAGAAGACGCCAGTAGGAGTGAGAAAGAATTTTTATACAAAATTTTTGAAGAAGTAATTAAAGCTGGTGCCGCTATAATAAATGTGCCTGATACAGTAGGATATGCCCAACCAGAGGAATTTGGCAGGTTAATAAAAGATTTAAAAGAAAATGTTCCTAATATTGGAAAGGTAATTATTAGTGTTCATTGTCATAATGACTTGGGATTGGCTGTGGCTAATTCTTTAGAAGCAATAAAAAATGGGGCTACTCAAATAGAGTGTACTATAAACGGAATTGGTGAAAGGGCAGGGAATGCTTCTTTAGAAGAGATTGTTATGGCTCTTCAAACCAGGAAGGATATTTATCACAAGGTTACCCGGATTAATTCCACACAAATATACCCTATTAGTAGATTGGTGAGCAAATTAACAGGTTTTACGATTCAGCCTAATAAAGCAATAGTAGGAAAAAACGCTTTTGCCCACGAGGCAGGTATCCATCAAGCCGGGATATTAAAGGAGCGGACTACCTATGAAATTATGACCCCCCAATCAGTAGGTTTAGAAAGCAATAGTTTGGTTTTGGGGAAACATTCAGGGCGGCACGCCCTTAAGAATAAGTTAGAAGAGATGGGTTATTCTTTAGATAAAGAAAAATTGAATGAAGTGTTTGAAGAATTTAAGAGATTAGCAGATAAAAAGAAAGAGATTTTCATTGAAGATTTAGAGGCAATTGTATCCGAAGAAACAATAGGTAAAATCCCAGAGACCTATAAATTGGAATATTTTCATATAAATACCGGTAATAGCACTTTACCAACCGCCACAGTAAGATTATTATACCAGGATAAAAAATTTGAAGATGCAGCTTGTGGAGATGGTCCGGTAGACGCTTCTTTTAAGGCAATAGATCGAATTACCAAGTTTAAGGTAAAATTAGTAGATTACAATGTGCGGGCTTTAACTAAAGGGAAAGATGCTCAAGGGGAAGCGACCATCAAGATAAAGGATGAGGAAGGAAATGTCTTTACGGGTAGGAGTGCGAGTACTGATACTTTAGAAGCCAGTATAAGAGCTTACCTTAAAGCAGTAAATAGAATGGCTTTTAAGTTGTAGAAGACAATGTAATAGAGTGTGTATATCGTATGTCGTATATCGTATTTCGTAAGGAAAATGAAAGAGAGAAAAAAGAGGCACGATGCATCGTGCCCACAGGTGACTTCTTCGCTTTTCGCTTTAAGTTTTTAATTTAATTAGGACAAGCATTTTATTAATCCATAACTATACGCTAAACGCTATACGCTCCACGCTAGGTTATTCACTAACGACTAATTCAAAAGGAAGTGATTGAAGATGAACAAGAAAATAGAAATAATGGATACTACCTTAAGAGACGGAGAACAAATGAAGAGTGTAAGTTATTCTCCTCAGGAGAAATTAACTATTGCCAAGATTTTACTGGAAGATGTAAAAGTAGATAGAATTGAAATTGCCAGCGCTAGGGTGAGTAAAGGAGAAGAGCAATCTGTAGCTGAAGTAGTCGAGTGGGCTAAAAAGGTGAACTGTATAAAGAAGATAGAAATTTTAGGATTTGTAGATAAGACAGAATCGGTCGATTGGATCTATAATCTTGGCGGAAAAGTAATGAATATCCTTAGCAAAGGGTCAATGAATCACCTAAAAAATCAACTAAGAAAGACTAAAGAACAGCACGTTCAAGACATAAAAGAAACTGTCGCATATGCGAATAAAAAGGATATTACTTGTAATATATATTTGGAAGATTGGTCTCAGGGAATGATTAATTCTCGAGATTATGTTTATTATCTTATAAATAGTCTTCAAGGAGAACCAATAAAACGGATTATGTTACCTGATACACTTGGGATTCTTTATTCTTCCCAAGTTTATGAATTTATTAAAGAAATTTTAGCAAGATATCCCAATCTTCATTTTGATTTTCATGCCCACAATGATTATGGTCTAGCCACAGCAAATACTTTGATAGCCGTAGAAGCAGGGATAAAGGGAATACATTGTACAGTTAATGGTATGGGTGAACGTACAGGAAATGCTCCCTTAGAAGAAGTGCTGGTTGGGCTTCACGATTTTCTTAAAATTAAAACAAGAATTAAAGAAAAACACTTATTTCATCTTAGTAAAACAGTTGAAGCCTTTTCTGGGCAACGAATAGCTTTTAACAAACCCATATGTGGTTCTAATGTCTTTACACAGACCGCTGGGATTCATGCAGATGGAGATAAAAAGGGTAATCTTTATGTTACCTCTCTTTTTCCCGAACGGTTTAACCGTAAGAGACAATATTCTTTGGGTAAATTAAGTGGAAAATCTAATTTAGAATATAATTTAGAGGAAATTGACATTGAACTTACTAAAACACAAAAAAAACGTGTGTTAGAGAGAATTATTGAGCTTGGCGATAGAAAAGAAACTATTACAGCGGGGGATTTACCTTATATTATTTCAGATGTTTTAGAAACACCGCAAGAAAAGACCTTTAAACTGGAATTATGCAATATAGTAACCAGTATGGAATTGAAACCTGTTGCGGTCGTTAAATTGCTGTATCAAGATAAAGAAAAGAACAAAGAGATAGAATTAGAAGAGAGTGCCCAAGGAGATGGAGGATATGATGCATTTATGAATGCCATTAGAAAAATAGCAAAAAAAATAGATTATCCGTTGCCAACCCTTTTGGATTATACGGTTAATATACCTCCAGGAGGAAAAACAGATGCCTTAGTGCAGTGCACCATTACTTGGGGATGGCAGCAAAATCATAAAACTTTTATTACCAAAGGGATTAACCCCGATCAAGTTTTAGCAGCTATAGAAGCAACTGAAAAGATGTTAAATATAATCGCTTTCCAAAAAAAAGAGAATAGAGGACAATAGCAGTAGACTGTGTATATCGTATATAAATAGTTAATTGCTCGGTTAACAAGCAAACGGGATAACCAGGTAACTATAAACGCAATATGCAATACGCGATACGTAATATGATTCTATTCTTGTTCCTAATTTCTATTTTCTTCACTAAATACGATATACGATATACTAAAATACTATTTACTAACGACTAATTTTCAGGAGGGTTATTTTTTTGACCATACAAAGAACTTATGAAGAAATTAATACCAAAATTAGAAGCGGTAAGGCTGTAATAGTAACTGCCGAAGAAATTATTCCTATAGTTGAGAAAAAGGGAATAGAAAAGGCTACGGAAGAAATTGATGTGGTTACTACCGGTACTTTTGGGCCAATGTGTTCCTCGGGTGCAATAATTAATTTTGGGCACAGTGACCCTCCTATCCGAATGCAAAAAGTTTGGTTGAATGATGTTGAGGCTTATGCCGGGTTGGCGGCAGTGGATGTCTATTTAGGGGCTACTCAGCCTTCCGAAAGTCAAGGGATGGAATATGGAGGAGCTCATGTCATCGAAGATTTAATTTCTGGAAAAAAGATTAAATTAAGGGCTATATCCCAGGGGACAGATTGCTATCCACGGCGGGAAATAGAAAGTTATATAACCAAAGAAAGTATAAATCAAGCAGTTTTATTTAATCCTCGAAATGGTTATCAAAACTATAATGTGGCAGTTAGTACTTCTGATAGAAAAATATATACTTATATGGGGATCTTGCTTCCCAATATAGGAAATGCAAATTATTGTACCAGTGGCCAATTGAGCCCTTTGCTTAATGACCCTCAATTTAGAACTATCGGTATCGGAACTCGCATCTTTTTAGGGGGAACACAAGGTTATATAGCTTGGGAAGGAACACAATTTTATCCTCAAACGCTAAAAGACGAAGAAGGTAGAGTCATCTATAAAGGAGGAACTTTAGCAGTAATTGGAGATTTAAAAGAGATGAGCACAGATTATATTCGTGCGGCAATTTTTAAAGGGTATGGAGTGACATTGGTGGTAGGTATTGGAATACCAATTCCTATTTTAAATAGTGAAATAATGAAAAGTGTGTCTGTAAAAGATGAAGATATATGGACTGAGATAATTGATTATAGTTTTCCTCATTTAAAAAAGCCTTCTTTGGGAAGAGTAAATTATAAACAATTACGAGAAGGGAAAATTACTGTTCAAGGAAAAGATGTTTTTACTTCCCCTCTTTCCAGTTATGCTAAAGCTCGAGAAATAGCTCAAAAATTAAAGGAAGAGATACTGAAGGGAGAATTTTTATTGCAGGAGCCTATTCAAAAATTTCCTAAAGAGAATAAATTCAAGTCTTTATTAGAAATTCATTAAAAGCAATACTGTATATGAAAATATTTTTAAGTTTTGAACTAGGTTTTCACTTTTAGTTTTAAATTTTTAATTTAATTAGGACAAATTTTATTAATCCAAAACTATACGCTAAACGCTGTACGCTCTACGCTAGGTTTATTCACTATCGACTAATTTATAATTAAAGGAATGATTTAAATGTTAAGTAAGAAAGTAATTTTTACATTTTCTCCTCAAAATGTTGAGAGACCCGTAACCTATCAGCTGATAAAAGATTATAACTTGTGGGTAAATATTTTACAGGCAAAATTTGAACCAAGTTTAGGGGGGAAATTAGTTTTAGAACTCAAGGGAGAGGATAAGCAGATAAAAGAAGGCTTAAACTTTGTCAGGCAGATAGGTGTAGGGATTAAGCTATTAGAGCAAGAAGTAATATGGGATGAGAAGAAATGTATTGATTGTGGGGCTTGTATCTCTATTTGTCCGACCGGTGTATTATCTTTAGACAAAGAAACTTTTAAGTTAAAGTTTGATTACGAAAAGTGTATTGTTTGTGGTAATTGTGTAGAGGCTTGTCCTTTACAAGCAATTAAAGTCATTTTTTAAAAAGAATTAAAGTAAGCGAGAAGAAAAGTAATGATTTTTCCTCAAACTAATAAAATAGAATATAAAGAAAGGAAATATCGAAATTTAATTGAAGAAAAGGATTTAATTTCTTTTCAAATAAAGGAAGAAGAAAGCGATCTATTTATAAGGACAAATCAAGAATTAAGTTTCTATACCCGACAGATGATTTTACACTTTAGAAGACAAATAGAGAGCTATATCGAAAGCCACCCCATATTCAAAAGCACTCTTTTGCCCTATTCCCAGGATAAAAAGGCTCCCGAGATAATCAAGTCTATGATTCACACAACAGCATTGTGTGGAGTTGGACCTATGGCTTCAGTGGCAGGAGCAATAGCTGAATTCGTAGGGAAAGAACTTTTAAATTATTCTTCTGAAGTAATAGTGGAAAATGGTGGGGATATTTTTGTTAAGAGTAACAAGGTGAGAAAAGTGAGTATATTTGCAGGGAGTTCTCCTTTTAGCCAGAGAATTATTTTAAAGATAGAGGCAAAAGAGAATTATATAGGGATTTGCACATCTTCTGGTATGGTGGGTCCTTCTTTAAGTTTTGGGAAGGCTGATGCGGTTACTGTAATTTCTGATTCTGTTTTGCTTGCTGATGCGGCTGCTACGGCAGTAGGTAATATAGTTAAAACGCAAAAAGATGTAGAGCAAGGATTGATTTATGCCCAAAAGATAAAAGGGGTAAAGGGTGTAGTAATAATAAAAGATGATAAGATGGGTCTATGGGGAGATATTAATTTTACTGTAATAAAATAGAAAAAGATGATAAACAAACTCTTTATGCATTTTTTTACCTTGGGATAGGATTTTGTGGACTGGTAGATCAATGAGGGTTATGGTGTAGATGATCTGTACTAGTAGAATGTTTCCTTAATAATGTTACAATGACAGAAAGAAATGTTAAGGTATTTAGAAAACGGACTACTGGGTAACTATTGGATCGAGAATTGGTAAATTGGTGGATTGGCAAATTGGTTAATCTAAAAATTAAATATTTTTTATTGAAAGGGGAAATATAAATATTATGCTTACAAATAAAAAAGTTGCTATAATTGGAGTGGGAAAAATGGGGGAAACCCTTCTTAATGGTATGATCAAAAATAATTTAGTGAAGAAAGAAAATATAGTCGGCAGTACTGCCCAGGAAGCACATGCCCAAGAGATAAATAAAAAATATGGCATTCAAACCTATATTAATAATAAAGAAATGATTTTAGGGAAAGATATAATTATACTTGCGATTAAGCCCCAGATGATGAAGAAAATACTTTCTGATATCAAAAATGTGATCTCAGAAAAGCAATTAGTTATATCTATTGCTGCGGCTACCAGTACTCAATTCATAGAGGAATGTTTGGAAAAGAATATCCCGGTAGTCAGGGCGATGCCCAATACACCCGCCTTAATTAATGAAGGCATGACGGTTCTTTGTCCGGGAAAGTATATTGATGAAAATCACATTCAGATGGCTATAGATATCTTTGGAGCAATAGGGTTAGTGGAGGTTATTCACCGGGAAGAATTAATGGATGTAGTTACAGCCTTGTCAGGCAGTGGGCCGGCATATGCCTATATAATTATCGAGTCTTTAACTGAAGGAGGAGTAAGAATGGGTCTGCCTCGTGAATTGGCTAAAAAATTAACCGCTCAAACCTTACTGGGAGCATCAAAGATGGTATTAAAAACAGGAATGCATCCCGCTTTGTTGAAGGATGCGGTAACTACTCCTGCGGGAGTTACAGTAGATGGATTGATGGAATTAGAAGATGGAGGAATAAGAGTAACTCTTATTAAAGCAGTTAGCCGGGCAACAGAAAAATCTAAGGAAATTTCTCGGTAAAAAGGTATTTAGGAAACTGTCAGTATGAATATTGTAATTTAAATTATAAATTTTATTAAGCGAGGAGGAAATAATGGGAAAAACAATTGTTGAGAAGATACTTTCAGCTCATACAGATACGGATAATTTTAGGATAGGAGATATAATTAAAGCTCGGGTTGATTTTACTTTTGCCAATGATATCACTGCTCCCATAGCTCTAAGATATTTTAAAGAAAGTGGTGCCAAGCAAGTATTTGACAAAAAGAGGGTCGGTTTAATCCCCGATCATTTTGCTCCCAATAAAGATATAAAGTCTGCCGAACAGTGTAAGTTATTAAAAGAATTTGCTCAGGAATATGAAATAGAGCATTATTTTGAAATAGGAAAGATGGGGATAGAACATGCCCTTCTGCCGGAAAAGGGATTAGTTCTTCCTGGAGAAGTGATAGTGGGAGCAGATTCTCATACGGATACTTCCGGAGCATTGGGTGCTTTTGCTATCGGGGTGGGTAGTACCGATTTTGCTGCTGTTATAGCTCTTGGTGAGATCTGGCTTAAAGTGCCACCCACTATTAAATTTATCTATTCCGGAAAATTAAATAAATGGGTCAGCGGAAAAGACCTGATTCTGTACACTATTTACAAGATTGGGGTAGACGGAGCAAATTATAAGGTGATGGAATTTAGCGGGGAAGTAATTAAAGGTCTTTCTATGGATAATCGCTTTACTATATGTAACATGGCTATTGAAGCAGGAGCAAAAACCGGCATTATTGAACCGGATGAGATTACTTTGAAATATTTAAAAGGGCGGGCCAAAAGACCTTATCAAATTTACAAAAGTGATATAGATGCCCATTATGAAAAGATTATAGAGATTGATGTTAGTAAAATTGAGCCCCAGGTGGCTTTCCCTCATCTACCGGAGAATGCTAAACCGATTAGTAAAGCAAAAGGGATTAAAATTGATCAGTCAATTATCGGTTCCTGTACCAACGGCAGAATAGAGGATTTGCGTATAGCTGCTGAAATCCTAAAAGGAAAGCAGGTTCATCCTGAAGTCAGATTAATTATTATCCCGGCTACTCAAGATGTTTATCTGCAAGCCCTTCGAGAAGGATTAATTGACATATTTATTTCTTCCGGAGCCGCAGTCAGTACTCCTACTTGTGGTCCTTGTCTAGGTGGTTATATGGGTATCTTGGCCAAAGGAGAAAGAGCCATCTCTACCACCAACCGGAATTTTGTAGGGAGGATGGGACACCCCGAAAGCGAAGTATACTTGGCCAGTCCTGCCCTTGCTGCCGCTTCTGCCATTTTAGGCAGAATAGCCGGCCCTGAGGAGGTGAAATAGAATGATCATTAAAGGAAAAGTTTGGAAATTTAAAGACAACATCGATACTGATGTAATTATCCCTGCTCGTTACCTTAATACCTCTGATCCCAAAGAATTAGCCTTACACTGCATGGAGGATTATGATTCTGAATTTGTTAAAAAGATGAATCAGGGAGATATTATAGTAGCGGGTAGAAACTTTGGCTGTGGGAGCTCTCGTGAACATGCCCCTATTGCCCTAAAAGCAGCAGGAATATCTTGTGTTATCGCCCCATCTTTTGGCCGAATCTTTTTTAGAAACGCCATAAATATTGGTCTTTCTATCTTTGAATCCGAAGAAGCGGCAGAACAATGTTCCCAGGGAGATATATTAGAAATAGATAGCACGCAAGGGATAATAAAAAATCTGACCAAAGATAAGATTTACAAGACCAACCTTCTGCCTGAATTTATTCAAAAAGTAATTTCTCTGGGTGGTTTAAGAAAATATGTTAAAGAAGAATTAAAAAGGAGAGAAAAGAATGTATAATATAGCTTTAATTCCCGGTGATGGAATAGGACCAGAGATAATTAGAGAAGGCAAAAAGGTAATAGATACTGCTTCTTATAGGTATGGAATAAAAATTAATTGGACCGAATATCCCTTTGGAGCCGAACATTATCTTAAAACCGGGGAGTTGCTTCCCGATTCAGCCTTAAAAGAAATGGAAGCTATGGATGCTGTCTATCTTGGAGCTGTCGGTGATCCCCGAGTAAAACCTGGTATTTTAGAAAATGAAATATTGCTTAAGGCCAGATTTTATTTTGATCAGTATATCAATTTACGTCCCATTAAGTTGTATAAAGGGGTCCCCTGCCCTTTAAAAGATAAGAAACCGGAAGATATTAATTTTTATGTGGTGAGAGAAAATACCGAAGATTTCTATGTAGGAATTGGGGGACGATTTAAAGGAGTAGAGCAAGAAGATAATTTAGAAATTTTAAGAAAACTGTATAAGACTAAAATTAAAGTGAATTTTAACTTAGAACAGGAAGAAGAGTTAGCTTATCAGATTGGTTTAATTAGTAGACCGGGAACTCAGAGAGTGATTAAATATGCCTTTGAATTGGCCAAGAAAAAAGGGATGAATCGAGTAACTTCAGTAGACAAGGCTAATGTATTGACCAATATCTATGGATTATGGAGAGATGTTTTTAAAGAAATATCTACTCAATATCCTGATATAGAAACAGAATTTTCCTTTGTAGATGCGATTACTATGTGGTTTGTAAGAAAACCCGAGTGGTTTAAGGTAGTAGTTACCCCTAATATGTTTGGAGATATCATTACTGATTTAGGAGCAATGATTCAAGGTGGCTTAGGAATAGCCGCCGGAGGGAATATAAACCCTGAAGGCGTTTCCATGTTTGAGCCTATCCATGGTTCTGCTCCCAAATACAAAGATAAGTCTATCGCTAATCCTATTGCTACTATATTTGCCGGGGCTATGATGTTAGATCATTTGGGAGAGACCAAGGCTGCTCAAGCCATGGAGAACGCAGTAGAAAAAGTCTTAAGTAAAGGGAAAGTAAGATCCCATGATTTAGGAGGAAATTCTTCTACCGAAGAAATGGGAGATGAAATAGTTAAAGAAGTTAAAAAGTTAAATATTAAATGATTTTAAATTATATTTATTAGCTATACTGTACTAATTACCAGCTTTTATTTTTATCTTTTTTAATCATAAATATAGAGGAGAATCAAACGAATTGATCCTCCTCTATATTTATTTAATTATCTTTTTTCTTACCACTTCTCTTTCTCTCTACGCAACGCAATGCGTTATACGAGATACAAAGTTAGTGTAAACTTTAGTGGGGTAGTTAGAAGAAAAAAGATACAAAATAATGTTGACAATATACAATCGACAAGGTAAAATACCATTAAGAATAGTTAAACCTTTAAAGAGAAGGGGAGAATTATGAAAGAATATTTTGAAAATTTAGGAAACTATTTATCCCTCAAAGATAGAGTCTACCAGAATATAAAATTTCAGATTATAATCGGCACTTTAAAACCGGGTACCCGTTTACCGGAAGAAGAATTATCAAAAGCAATGAATATAAGTAGAGCTCCCATTAGAGAAGCTTTTAATAGGTTGGAAAAAGAGGGATTTGTCACCATCATTCCTCGAAAAGGAGCAGCAGTCTCTAAGATTACTGCACAAGCAATAGAAGACATCTTTGAAATTAGAGAAACCCTGGAATCATTAGCGGTGAAAAAATCTATCGGGAATATATCTATAGAGAAAGTAGAAAAAGTTGGAGAGGGATTTAAAAAATTTATAAACAAATCCACAAACACAACAGAAAATTGTATTCAGTATTTAGCTCTGGATAAAAAATTTCATGATCTTCTTAGTCAAAATTGTGGTAATAAAAAGCTTATTGATTTATTAGCTAACCTTCAAGAACAGATCCATTGGTTAAGGAATATCTCTCTCAAAAGGATTACTTTCGCTGGTTCAGTAGGGGAACATTTGGCTATTATTGAAGCTTTACAAAAGAAAGATGAAAAACTAATTCTTAAAGCCCTGCTTCAACACTTAGAAAGAGCTAAAAGATCTTCCCTCGAGGCGATAACTATCTATGATATTGGTGCTAAATAATTAAAGACACAGTAAGTATTTATGTATTTTGTTTTTAAAGGGAAAAAATAAAGTGAAAACAACAAACAATCATTATGATGTAGTAATAATCGGTGGTGGCGTAGTGGGTTGTGCTATTGCCCGGGAACTATCCAAATATAAAACTAGTATTGCAGTATTGGAAAAAGAAGATGATGTCGGCTGGGGAATAAGCTGCCGAAACAGCGGAGTAGTTCATGCTGGTTTTAATTATAAATCGGGGACTTTAAGAGCTCAACTTTGTGTAGAAGGGAATAAATCTTTTGCCAAACTGTGTCATGAGCTTGATGTTCCTTATAAGAAAATAGGAAAAGTAATAGTCGCCCAAAAAAAAGAAGAGATAAGGGAATTAAAAAAATTAAAAACCCAGGGAGAAAAGAATAAAGTAGGGGGTTTACAAATTATTGATTCTGCTGAATTAAAAAGATTAGAGCCTAATGTTAAGGGTATAGCTGCTCTCTATTCTCCGGAAACTGCTATCATCTCTCCTTATCTATTAACTATCGCTTTAGCAGAAAATGCTCTCACTAATGGTGTTTCCTTCTTTTTAAATACCGAAGCAAAAAGTATAGCTAAGTTAAGAAATTCTGATTTTAGAATCAATACCAATAAGGGTGAATTTACTTCTTCTTATGTAATTAATAGTGCCGGTCTCTACTCCGATAAAGTAGCTCATATGGTGGAAAAAGATAAATATCGAATTTATCCTTGTCGGGGTGAATATTATGTTTTAGATAAAAATGCCTCCTGGATTATTAATCATTTAATCTATCCGGTACCAAAGGCAGGGACAGGTGGATTAGGAGTTCATTTTACTCCTACCATTGATAAAAATATTTTAATAGGTCCCAGTAATGAATATATAAAACAAAAAGATAATCTTTCTACTACTTCTCAAATAATGAAGATGCTTTCTGCAGAAGCTCAAAAATTCTTACCTTTAATCTCATCTCGAGATATTATTCGTAGTTATTCTGGTATCAGAGCCAAACAAGCTCCCCCTTCTGAAGGTGGATATTGGGATTTTGTAATAGAAGAAAGTAATTCAGTTAATAATTTTATCAATTTAATCGGTATCGAATCTCCGGGATTAGCTTCTGCCCAACCAATTGCCAAAAGGGTAGTAGAAATTATTAATAAAAAAGAGAAACTATCTCTTAATTCTAACTTTAATCCTTTTAGAAAAGGAATTCTTCGTTTTGAAGAACAGGATGAAGAAACCAAGAAAGCCTTAATTAAGCAAGATCCTGATTATGGAGAAATAATCTGCAGATGTGAACAAGTTACTAAAAAGGAAATATTAGAGGCGATTAATAACCCCTTAGGTGCGAAAAGTTTAATCTCTATAAAATATCGGAGTAGGGCAATGATGGGTCGTTGTCAGGGAGGATATTGTTTAACCAGAATTATTGAGATTTTGAGAAATGAATTTGGTCTCACCCTTCAAGAGATTAATCTAAAGGGGGATAATTCTTATTTATTTAGTGGGTATAGGAGTGATGAGGTAAATAAATTATGAAAGAAAGAGAAGTTATTATCATTGGAGGAGGAGCTGCTGGTTTAGCCGCAGCAGTCGCCTGTAAGCAAAAAGGAATAGAGGATATTCTGATTATCGAACGGGGAGACTATTTAGGGGGTATATTACAACAGTGTATTCATGATGGATTTGGACTGGAAAAATTTCATACTTCCCTGTCTGGTCCGGAATATGCCCAAAGATATATTGACCAGGTAAAAGAGAAAGAGATTCCCTTCTTATTAAATAGTATGGTAGTTAATTTAACTCCTCAAAAAGAAGTAGTTGTAGCTAATAGTAATGGTTTGCAGCATTATCGAGCTAAGGTAATTATTTTAGCTATGGGTTGTCGTGAACGGACTCGGGGAGCTATCGGCATACCCGGAGCTCGGCCATCCGGCATCTATACTGCTGGAGTGGCACAGGAATTAATTAATTTAAAGAATTATATGATCGGCAATAAGATAGTCATTTTAGGCTCAGGAGATATTGGTCTGATTATGGCCCGCCGTCTAACCTTGGAAGGGGCAGAGGTCATAACAGTGGCAGAGAAACTCCCCTACAGCAGCGGCCTTTCCCGGAATATTAATCAATGTCTGTATGATTTTGATATACCTCTTTTATTAAGTCATACCGTAGTGGATATAGAGGGGAATGGGCGCTTATCGGGAGTTACCATTGCCCAATTAGGCAAAAGAGGAGGAATTATCCCCGGAAGTAAGAGAAAGATAACTTGTGATACTTTACTCCTCTCGGTAGGATTAATTCCGGAGAACGAGCTTTCTCGAGAAGCAGGTATAGTTTTAGACAATATAACCGGGGGACCGCAAGTAGATGAAAGAGGTCAGACCAGTGTTCCGGGTACCTTTGCCTGTGGGAATGTTCTGCAGGTACACGATATCGTAGATAATGTATCTTTGGAAGCAGAATATATAGTGGAGGGAGTAGCAAGATACCTGGAAGGAAAGTTGATTAAAGAGCAGGAGATTAAGGTTGAATTAGGAGAGGGTTTAAGATACGTAGTTCCTCAAAAATTGATTAGTCGAAAAGATACCATCTTTTCTTTTCGGGTGAATCAACCCGGAGAAAAGAAGATTTTGGTATTTGAAGATGGCAAAAAAGTAATTAAGAAAAAATCTTTGCGACGAGTAAACCCGGCAGAGATGGTGAGAGTAAAATTATCTTCTTCTGAGTTAGAAGGCATAAAGAGATTAAAGGTAAGGTTGGTTTAACAATGCATAGAGAATTTATCTGTATACTCTGTCCCAATAGTTGTCGAATATCAGTAGAATACGAAGGAACAAATATTAAAAATATTAAAGGGGATGGGTGTCCCAAAGGAAAGGACTATGTAAAAAACGAAATTACTAATCCCCTAAGAGTATTCACCGGCTCTGTTTTGGTAGAGAGCGGTAATTTCTCTTTGGCAAGCGTAAAGACTCCCGTGCCTATCCCTAAAAAATATTTAAAGGAAATAGGGGAGATTACACATTGCCTAAAAATGAAAGCCCCTATCAAAATTGGTCAGGTGGTAGCTCAAAATTTATTGGGTGAGGATATAGATCTAATTGCTACCCGGAAAGTTAATATAATAAATAAGTAAATTAAAATAAAAAATTCATTTCGATTTGATACCGAGGAAAATACTTATGAGATTACACGAATATGAAGCAGAAAAAATATTTTCTAAATATGGCATTAACATTCCACTAGGAGGATTAGCCAAAACACCTCAGGAAGCAAAACAAATAGCTGAGAGTATTGATGTGCCAGTAGTACTTAAATCTCAAGTTTTAGTAGGAGGAAGAGGAAAGGCTGGAGGAGTAAAGATTGTAGATAATTTGGATGAAGTAGATATAGTAGCTGATAAAATGCTAAAAACTGAGTTAAAAGGATATAAACCCGAAGGATTATTAGTCTTAAAAAAAGTAGATATTAAGAAAGAAATATATTTGGGGATAACTATTGATAGAACTTCAGGAACTCCTATCATTATGATATCTACTGAAGGCGGTATTAATATAGAAGAGGTTAGTAGAAAAAATCCAGAAAAAATATTTAAGTTTTCAGTTAATCCTTTGCAAAATTTATACCCTTATCAAGTGATTAGTATCGTGAAAAAAATTGGATTAACGGGGGAACCATTAGTAGAGACCGTAAATATCATAGTAAAATTGTATAAAGTATTTAGGGAATACGATGGCCTGATAGCAGAAATAAATCCTTTAGTGCTTACCGAAGAGGGAAAAGTACTTTGTGTAGATGCAGTTTTAGAGATAGATGACTCAGCTCTCTTCCGGCATCCCGAATTAAATAAAAGAAAATTAGATGCCATGAGCGAAAGAGACAAGAGATTAATGAAAAAAGGAGCTACTTTTGTTAAGTTAAATGGAAACATTGGATTAGTTTGCAGTGGAGCTGGGTTAGCTATGGCTACTATGGATATGATTAGTGATTATCCCGCGTTATCCCCAGCTAATTTTTTAGAAACTGGTGGTGGTATAACTTCTGACTTAATGGTTGATTGTATGGAGCTTGTTTTGGAGCAACCTAAATTGGATGCAATATTTATAAATCTATATGGAGGAATAAATCCTATTCATGAAGGAGCAAAAGGAATAGCCAAAGTAATTCGTGAAAGGAAATTAAATATTCCAATTGTAGCTAAAGCCTTAGGCAATCGACAAGAAGAAACTTGGGAAACATTAGAAGAAGTGGGAGTTCATATTATTAAAGAATCCGAATCTCAGAAAGCAGTAGAATTTCTCGCTAAATTATTGGGGGTTAAAGCAAAATGAGCATTTTAATCGATAAGAATACAAAGGTATTGGTTCAAGGTATTACCGGAAATATAGGTACAACTCAAACAAGATATATGTTAGAAGAAGGAACAAACATAGTGGCAGGGGTAACTCCAGGAAAAGGTGGATTAAAAGTTGAAAATGTTCCTGTATTTGATACAGTCGAGGAAGCGGTTAATAATTTTCCAATTGATGTATCACTTTTATTTGTTCCTGCAAGAGTAGCCAAAGATTCAGTTCTTGAGGCGATTGATGCAGGGATTAAAACAGTGGTTCTAATAACCGAACATACACCTGTACATGATGTCATGGAGATGAAAGCATATGCTTTGCAGAAAAATGCTATTTTAATTGGCCCTACTACCCCAGGTATTATTACTCCCGGTGAATGTAAGATAGGTATTTTACCGGCAAATATGTTTTGTCAAGGTCAGGTTGGTATTATTTCACGAAGTGGCACATTGGCTTACGAAGTGGCAGCAAATTTATGTGCAATAGGGATAGGACAGAGTACGGTGGTTGGTATGGGTGCTGATAGGGTTACCGGGACTAATTTAGTAGATATTTTAAAATTATTTAATCAAGATAAGGATACGAAAGTGGTAGTTATAGTAGGGGAAGTAGGGGGAACTCAAGAAGAAGATACTGCTGAATTTATTAGGAAAGAAATGTCTAAACCGGTTGTAGCGTATATTGCCGGAACTTCTGTACCTCCAGGGAAGAGAATGGGTCACGCAGGGGCAATTATCGAAGGAGGCAAAGGAAGTGCTAAAAGTAAGATTGAATCCTTGCTTGCTTCCGATGTAAAGATAGCTAATAGGCTTTACGAAATTCCTTCATTGGTTAAGGAATTAATTTCTTAAATTGAAAGAATTTAATAATAAAATACACTACGATGCGGAGGTATAAAATAAACGAATGGTTCAAATAAATAAAGATGCATGCAAAGGATGTGGAATATGTATTGCCATGTGTCCGGTTAAAATATTAGAATTTTCTGATGATCTAAACAAACAGGGAGTACATTTTCCCGAAGTAACTGATGAATCAAAATGTACAAGATGTGAAAATTGCATGATCTATTGTCCAGATTTTGCCATGGTGGTGAGTTAAGATGCAAAATAAAAAATACAGTATTAGAAAAACTGATTTTATCCAGGGAAATATAGCTTGCGCCGAAGGAGCTATTGCCGCGGGATGTAAATTTTTTGCGGGTTACCCCATCACTCCTGCTTCAGAAATTGCTCATCATATGTCCAGAAGAATGTTTGAAGAAGAGGGGACTTTCATCCAGACTGAAGATGAAATTGCGGCCATTG
>Ga0307430_1001014_pt1 | contig 21862 bp, 20 predicted proteins | sample SalMarWE160130MG_FD_202159 | JGI IMG/M metagenome (GOLD analysis project Ga0307430, IMG submission 202159) | Salt marsh sediment microbial communities from the Plum Island Ecosystem LTER, Massachusetts, United States - WE1603-130 | ecosystem: Environmental > Aquatic > Marine > Intertidal zone >...
GCCGTAGATTGGCTCCCAGCTCACTGTCAAACTGTTAACGTGCTTGTCCCTGTTGGTATCTCATCACACCTGGGTAGGCATTTCACCATCACCAACAGACCTGCCCCAACTTATTGAGATGATACCAAATTCACCTGTGTAGTCGGCCAAATCCACATCATCAGACATCCAGCTTGAGCCATCGTAGTGAGCGTACTTGAGATGCAAGTTGCTCACGTCGCAATAACCGACGTGAGGATAGTCATTGGAGTCTAGTACCAGCGAAGTATGCATTCCCACGTCCCCGCCGCTGTCCACTGTGGTCTTCTGCCAAGTGGAGGCGCCGCGGTAGGCATAGATCAGGTCCCCACTGCCAGGATCGTAGTAGCTGATGCGAGGGTGGTCGTTCTTGTCCAGGGCCAGGGAGGCGCCGAACTGAATCGTGTCGTAAGCATATGCCGTGCTAATCGTTTCGATCTGCCAGTCGAGGGCTGCAGAAGCGGTGACTCCCTCGGCATTGGAACCCACGTTTGAAGGCGCTCTCGCATACGTTACCAAGTCCACCCTTCCCGCTATCGTGATAAAGCTCAGGGCACCGACTAGGGAAAGGGCAGCGATAAGGAAGACCGATGGGCGATTGTTTTTCACGAATCTAAGAGCGAACATGTCACCTCCTGAAATGGGAAAAGAAATCAAGCGTACACAATGGCCATGCCCGTGACAAATGACCCACTAGAAGTCCGCTGCACCAACGGCTTGCGCTTCACTCGCCTGCGCGGCTCTAGCGTGAGAAACCTGACCAGATGACACCGCTGCCATCGCGGTAGGACTGGGGTAGCGGCCACATTGGGGACAAATCCGGCAAGTAGGCTGCTCAATCTCCGTCCTTCGCCCCCTTGCGCCACGCCGAATGTCTGCTATGATAGCACAGGTTACATGTTCACACAAGGTGCTGTTGTTCGAAATGCTCGCCGCGCAACCAAATCAGTCTAGGCGCTTGGATTCGTCACCTCTCCAGAGTCAGGTATCATCCCCGTCAGCTTCGCCCTCCTGGCGCGACCCCGACCACCCCACCGCCCACGATCGCTTCCGGCAGATCTTCCGCGACCACTGGGACACTTGGTGCTATCTGCGCCTCGAAGATGAAGTCACGCTTGATCAACGGGCCTACGTCCGCAAGACGGTCGAACGGTTGATGCTCTGCCGCGATCCCAGCGCTGGGTACGCTCGCTACATCTGCCCCGGCTGTGGGCACGAGCGGCGCGTCCCCTTCTCCTGCAAGACCCGCTTCTGCGCTTCCTGCGGCAAGGTTCGCGTCGACAACTGGGTTGCCGACATCGCCCGCGACCTGTTCGACGTGCCGCACCTCCACGTCACCCTCACTATCGACAACCTGCTCTGGCCCATCTTTCACGCCCACCGCTCGCTCCTGAAGGTTCTCCTGAAGACAGCAGCCCAGGCCGTTCGCGAACTGGTGGAGGAACTCCACCCCGGCGTGCGCATTGGGCTAGTCTACACCGTCCACACCAGTGGCCGCGACCTGGGCTTCAAACCCCACGTCCACCTGGTGATGACCAATGGCGGCCTCAAAGACGGCCAGTGGGTAGAGATTGCCAAACTGCCGGGTGGCCGTTTGGCTGCCAAATGGCGCTACCTCCTCTGCAAGCACCTCCGAAAGGCGCGTCCCTTCGACCAGAAGTTGCGAAAGGCCATCGATCAAGGATACCGCGACCATCGTGGCTATCAGGTCCACACCGACAGCTTCTACCCCAAGGGCCTCGAAGCCGCCAGGTACATTGGCCGCTACTTGGGCCACCCTCCATTGGCCACCTCACACATCACCGCCTACGACGGCCATACGGTCACCTACTGGTACACCGACACCCAAACCAAACAGCGCGTCACCGTCACCTGCTCCGCCCTCGACTTCATCTCCCGCTTGGCCCCCCACATCCCGCCGAAGGGGATGCAGATGGTCCGCTACGCCGGCCTCTACGCCCGCAACGTCAAACGCAAGGTCGCCCCAATCGTCCACGCTGCCCTGGAGGCACTTCGCCTCCAATTTCCCCTCTTCGACCTGGAGCCCTTGGTCCTGACCTTCCAGCACCTCAACTGGCGCGAGCGGATCAAAGCCTCCTTCGGCTACGACCCACTCGAATGTCCCCGCTGTGGCTGTATTATGCAACTGGCCGAGATCTGGGACCCCAAACACGGCCATATCTGGATGCGCCGCTGGCTCGACACCCATCGCTACCGCCGCGCCGCTCGCCAGACTCTGGAACACATACGAGCACAGCACCATCGCTATCGTCAGCTCGCCTTCGACTTCAACTTCGAGACCTGACACTCAGTGCGCTTCTCCCCATACCTCTCTCATCCCTCGGGTTCCTCACGCGAGGCGTTGCCCTGTTCCTGACACCCGAATTTCGGCCTCTCCACGGTCGTGCGGTGCCTGTCAAAGCCCTCCGGCAGAGTGCCAGAGGATCTCATTTTGCGAGAAACTGCCGCAGTGGAAGAAACACTCTGCATGTGGCGCCTCACGTATAACTTCCTAGACATTTTCGAGCCGACGCTGTGGATACGGCAGGAGCACGGCTTCCCTGGTTATCGGCCCGGTGAGCACAGCGTAGCGGGGCGTGTCTGGAAGCGCTTGATGGACGACCAGCGTCTGCTGGATCGGCTGGACCCCCGCCTCATCAGCCAGGGCAAAGGTGACCAATGGCGGCTGTGGCCGGCCGAGGATGAACGCATCAACGTGGCGACGCTGTGGGACTACTTCTGTCGCTTTCCCTACCTGCCAATGTTGACCGGCCCGGAGGCACTGCAACAAACCATTGCCTGGGGGGTGCAGCGTGGACTGTTCGCTTACGCGCTGGGGGATGGAGAGACCTTCGACACCATCCGCTTCCGCGAGCCGCTCCCGTCCAGCGACTTTGCCATTATCGAAGGAGCATGGTTATTGCGTCCTGCGCTGGCCGAGCGGCTGCTAGGGAAGGAGAAGCCTCCACCACCGCCACCACCGCCCCCTCCACCGCTGGCCATCTACCAGCGTGTCACCATCGAAACACCAGTAGACTGGCAGCAATGGTACGACTTCTACCAGGCAGTCATCAAGCCGCTAGTCGAGGCAGGGGCAGAGATACGCCTTGATCTCCACATTGAAGCAACAGGCGAGATAGACGCCAACCTGGTAGACCTCAGCGTGAAGGAAAGCGTGCTCCAGTTCAACCCGCAGGGGAAAGTTGATGTGGAGGAGTGACAAAAGCAAACAGGAAACCCATGAATGACTGACAGATCACCCCGGGTGTAATCGCAAGATAAGAACGGTCGAGAACGTCAGCCATCGCTTGTCTCCTTGTGTGGCTTCTGTGTGTACCGGCAGTCCGGATAGCGAGAACAACCCCAGAACACTCCCCGCTTGCCCTTCCGCTCCACCAGGTCGCTTCCACACTCCGGGCACTGACCCACCACCAAGGGAGCGCTCCACTTGCACCTGGGAAAGTTGGCGCAGGCTCGGAAGCGACCGTACTTTCCCTCCCGCACCACGACCTCTCCGCCGCACTCCGGACACTTTTCGCCGGTGGGAAGGGGTTTCCCCTTGCTATCCCCCTGCACAGCGGTCGCGGGTTGGGCCAGGGCGACTCCCTGGGCTCGCTCTACCGCCGTCGCGAAGGGGCCGTAGAACGCTTGCAACACCTTCACCCAGGGCCGCTCTCCCCGGGCGATGCGGTCTAAGTCCTCCTCCATCCGCACTGTGAAGCCTACGGCAAACAGGTCTGGGAACTGCTCCACCAGGAAGTCACAGACCACGAAGCCCAACCCCGTGGCCAGGAGTGACCTTCTTTTACGTTCCACGTACTCCCGCTTCACGATGGTGCGTATGATCCCCGCGTAGGTGCTGGGACGCCCAATGCCTTGTTTCTCCAACTCCTTGATCAGGCTGGCCTCGGTGAAGTGGGGCGGCGGCTTGGTGAAATGCTGCTCGGGGAAGAGGCCATGTAACACCAGCGGCTCCCCGTCGGCCAGCGGGGGAAGCACCTGCCCGGCGGCTCCCTCCTCCTCGGTCGGTTTTTTCTCCTCGACCCGGTACGCCTTCAGGAAGCCCTCGAAGACAAGTTCCCGGCCGCTCGCCCGGAAGACGTAGGGCAGATCCTGACCATCCCGGGCGCAGGCGACGTCTACCGTGGTCACGTTGTAGACGGCTGGCTTCATCTGCGAGGCGATGAACCGCCGCCATACGAGTTCGTACAGTTTCGCCTGGTCGGGGGTCAGGTGCTCCCCCAGGGCGCGGGGTGTCCGCCGTGACGACGTAGGCCGGATCGCCTCGTGGGCCTCCTGGGCCACCTTCGCCCGGGTCTTGTACCGGGGCGGTCGCTCGGGCAGGTATTCCTCGCCCCAGGTGCGGGTGATGACCTCCCTGGCCTCCTGTTGGGCCGATTCGGCCACGTGGGTGGAATCGGTGCGCATGTAGGTGATCAGCCCCACTGTCCCCTCGCCTGGGAGTTCCACCCCCTCGTAGAGTTGTTGGGCGATTCTCATCGTCTTGTCCGCACCCCAATGCAACCGGTTGACCGCGTCCTGTTGGAGGGTGCTGGTGGTGTAGGGGGGATACGGCCGGCGGGACCTGCGCTGCCGCTTGACCCGCAGTACCCGGTAGTCGGCCCCCTCCAGGGCCTCGACGATGGCCAAGGCGTCAGCCTCGGTCTTGAGGTCGGGCTTGTCCTTATCGGTAGGGCCGACCCGCACCAGGCGGGCGCGGAAGTGGCGATTGTCTACGTCAGGGGCCACCTTGGAGAACTCCGCCTCCAGCGTCCAGTACTCTACGGGGACGAAGGCTTCGATCTCCCGGTCCCGCTCGACCACCAGGCGCAGGGCCACCGTCTGCACCCGCCCGGCCGAGAGTCCCTGGCGACCCTTGATCGCCTTCCAAAGCACGGGGCTGACCTGGTAGCCCACCAACCGATCCAGGACGCGCCGGGCCTGTTGGGCGTCCACCAGGTGCATGTCGAGGCGGCCAGGGGCGGAGAGGGCCGCTTTCACGGCCTGGGGGGTGATCTCGTGAAAGGTGGCCCGCAGCACCTGCTTGCCCTGGAGTTCCTGGCGCAACGCCTGGGTCACGTGCCAGGCGATAGCCTCGCCCTCACGGTCGGGGTCGGTGGCCAGGGTGATGGTGGAGGCCTCTCCGGCGGCTTCCCTGAGGCGCTTGATCACCTTCCTGGCTCCCTTGCGGAGGTGGTAGGTGGGCCGGAAGCCGTGATCCACGTCCACCCCCAACTTCTTCGGCGGCAGGTCCCGGACGTGTCCCAGCGAGGCCAGCACCCGGTAGCCGCGTCCCAGGAACCCTCGGAGGGCTTTGGCTTTCGTGGGTGACTCGACGATGACCAGGTTCATAATGCGTTGCTCCTGTGCTTGGCGGAATCTTCCCCATGCGCGCCCGCTACAATTCCTCCAGGTCGAGGTAATACCTGAGCGTCCCGTCGTGGATCGCCCACACGCGCGTGGCAAACCCGCGAATGAAGTAGCGGTCGTGGACCGCCGCCAGCACTGTCCCCTCGAAGGCCCGCATCGCCTGCTCGAATTTGGCCCGGCTGGGGATGTCGAGGTGGTTGGTGGGCTCGTCCAGCAGGAGGATCTGCGGTCTGTGGAGCAGCAGCCGCACCAGCCCCAGGCGGGTCTTCTGCCCGCCGCTGAGGCTGGCGACGGGGGTATCCAGCGATACGTCGCCCAGCCCCAGCCCCGCCAGCACCGGTTCCACCTCGTGGAGCGGTATCTGCGCCTCCGTCAGCGCCTCCAATTCCGCCAACGCTTCGCTGTACGATTCCATCAGGCGGGCCTGCTCCGCGCCGCCGGCCGTCGCCAGCGCCATGGCGAGTTGCGCCACCCGCGCCGCCGCCGTCTCCAGCGCCGCCTCCCCCACCTGCAAAAAATCGGCCAGTGCGTCCCCCTGCAGACGTTTGAGAGTTGTAGCATACGATGAATCCTTGCGAGCGAATCAGGATTCTGGAGGCAGTCACCATGAACTACGTTCACCCTCAAGGACGAAAATGGCGTCTATCGTCATTCCGAGCGTAGCGAGGAATCTCTCCCTGGTCGAGGCGTGAGATTCCTCGTCGCCTTCGGCTCCTCGGAATGACGAGTGGGTGCAGTTTATTTTCGGAGCAGAAAAGCCGTGGGGCCTATGCACCCACGGCTTGCGTTGCGAACTTCCGTTGCAAATTCAACGCGTTGGCCAAACCACCTCTCAGCGTAGGTCCCTCTTCCTTTGCTCCTTGTTATCAAGTATAGCACACGACCCTACCCTCGTCAATCACACGCATCCCGCCAAACACACTTACTGGGCCACACAACGGCTGGATACCACATAGGCATCAAGTCAAGAATGGCTATAAAGTCCGATTCACCGGACGCTGCTCTGTAGCCGGGCGAGTTCATCGCCCGGCGGCCCCGACCAGCAGGCAAGGAACTGCCACCCGACCCAGGCGCATGAGGTTTTGCGTGCGTAGCCAATCTGTGCTAGACTATGTTTGGGAACAAACAGCGCCTCGACGCTTGCGCAGAGCCCGCACTGTTGGCCAAGCGGGGGAGTAGAGACACACGGGCGTAAGCGGCCGGGTGACGGTCACGCCGGGGGGGGAGATATGATACCCGTTCCCGAAGAACTACTGGAACAGGTCGAACGGGGCAACGTGCTGCTGTTCATTGGTGAGCGCATCACCCGTGATGTGGAGGAGCAGGCCATCGTAGACCGCCTGGCGGCCCAGTTGGCTGCCCGGTGTACCATCGCCGACGCAGGCGGACTACCTTTCCCCGAGGCGGCTCAGGCCTACGAGGATGAAAAGGGGCAGCAGGCGTTGATGCAATTTCTGCGCGATCAATTAGAGGAACTGGGCGACGAACCACAACAAGCCCACCGCCTGATCGCCGGGCTGACCGACTGCCTTGATCGGCGGCTGGAGAGGGCCTTCGAGGAGGTGGGGCGGCCGTTGGACGTGGTCATCGGCGCAGTTTCAACGGCATTCAGCGGGTTCAGCGATTCGAAGGGAATTGAACCACTGAGGCCGCTGAGGAGCGCTGATGACACTGAGAGAGTGATGCTCTCAGCGGATTCAACGGCATTCAGCGGGTTCAGCGGGTTCAGCGATTCAACCGAGGGCAGGGCTATCCCGCCACGCCCCGACCGTCATCCGCGAGCACGGCGAACACCTGGAGCCGATAGCGCGCTCCCTGCCCCCCGATCCGTTGCTGGACAGCGCTGTGCAACTGTACGAGCGGTTAGTCGAACGGGCCATCGGCGGCAGGGATCGTGACCATTACGCCGAGGCCGGCGCGTTCTGCAAGGTGATCCGGGCCATCCGGTGCGTGCAGGGGCGCGAGGCCGATTTCGAGCGTTACTATCAAGGCTTGTTTGCCACCTACTGCCGCTTTTCCGCGCTTAAGGATGAACTGCGCAAGGCAATCGAGGGTTCAGGGCGTCTTGCCGGCGACAAAAGACAATAATCATTCACGTGAAAGGAGACCTATGGATTGGACACAATGGACACCACCGTATGACCCGCGCCAGGTAGATGGCGCAACAGTGACAGAAGACGAACACCGGCGCTTGATCGAGACCGCCGACTGCGGCACGCGCTGTCCGGGCTGCGGCATCTGCTGCGCTGGCTACCGTGACGTGCTCACCGCCGAGTACGCCGGTGAGGAAGAGTTTGCGGGTAATCTCGAGCTGGTACGCGGCGGTCTGGTTCAATTAGAGAGCGGCCTGTGGTACCACGTCTCTGCCTGTGGCAAGTCGTGCCCAGGCTATGGGCGCTGCTGCCGGCCTTTTGGGCAGCGCCAGCGCCCAGAGACGGTCGCCGACGCGCGTCGCGTCCTGCTGGAGAGGGACACCAGCCCACGCTGGCAGATGCAGGAAGCACTGCTCATCCTGGCCCACGAAGGAACAACCGAAGCGGTCGACGTTCTGGAGGCGTTCGTGCCGCGGGCCCACACGCGATTGGCCGGATTTGCCGAGTGTGCGTTGGACGAAGGACGCTACTTTGCCACCATTCCCCATAATGCGGAGGAGGCGCGAACAATGATGAAACGAGAGGTGCTACAGGCGTGGGAAGATCGAGCCATCAGCGCTCAGAGCAAGATCGAAGAATCGCTCGAACCCGAACTGGAGCGTTTGCGTTACGAGTTAGAGATCACCCAGCGGCTGCTGACCAAAGCACAGGACGAGGCGGCGCGGGAAACCTGGCAGACCCAGGTGGACGTGCTGCAAACGACGATCGGGATAACCGAGGGCGATCTGGTCGAGCAACAGGAAGAGTTGGCTCTGTGCGAAACGATGATTGCCGAGATTGAGGCCGACCTGACCGTGGATCAGCCGGCGTGAGCACCCGGCTTATGGCCGGAAAGGGCTTGCTAAACGCATCGCCGGGATTGCGACGGCCCACTTGAGCGAGATGGACCTGGAAGATGTCGCGATGTGGCAATGACCCTGGATTGCGCGTGCAAGCATCCTGTGCTATCATAGGGGCAAATAAATCGAGAAAGGATTTCTGTAGAATGAAGCTAAATCTTGCCCCGATTCCTGTGATTCGCCAACTTGTCCAGCACGACTTGTTCTATTTCACACCCCGGATATTGGGCGATCTCTTCACGCTGGACCGTGGTCGGGTGTATCGGTTGGTTGCCCGTCTCAAAGAAGAGAGCCTCATCGTCGAGGTCGAGAAGGGCAAGTACCTGCTTCTGGGCCTGGAGCCGGAGCGGGCACTGTCCAATCCTCTTTTCATCGCCAGCCACCTGGTCACGCCGGCCTACGTTTCCTACTGGTCAGCCCTACACTTTTACGGCTTCACCGAACAGGTACCGCTCACCGTGTTCGCGGCCACGACCAAGAAGAAGCGGCCGGTATCGTTTCGTGGCCTCCGCTTCCGCTTTGTCACCGTCAAATCGCCCAAGTTCTTCGGCTACCGGCGTGAAACGGTGGGCGAGTTGCCCATCCTCATCGCCGACGAGGCCAAGGCTATCGTGGACAGCCTGGATCAGCCGCGCTACGCCGGGGGGGTCGCCGAAGTTGCGAAGGCGCTGCGGGCGGCTCTGGAGGTGGTGGACGTGCCTACGCTGATCGAATATGCCAACCGGATGGAAAACAAGAGCCTGGGTTCGCGGCTGGGCTATCTGTTGGAGAGACTGGCCCATCCGGTCGAAGGACTGATTTACTCCGCCGGCCCGATCAAACTGGACCCGGCCCGGCCTCGGAATGGTCCCTACGAACCCCGCTGGCGGGTGGTGGTCAACGTGCCGGAGGCGGAGTTGCAGCCGCCGGGGGTGGGCTGATGTTGACACGGGCGCAAATCCAGCGGTTGGCGCAACGGTACCACATCGGAATGCAGGTTCAGGAGCGGGACTATCTACAGCATTTGCTGCTCTCACTGCTCTATACCCGCTCGCAGGCTCTGGTCTTCAAGGGAGGCACCGCCTTGCGGCTGGTATTGAGGGGCAACCGCTATTCTGAGGACCTGGACTTTAACGGGCCGGATGATGTGACCGCTTTGCGCCGGTTGTGGGAAGGCGTCATCGCCAGCCTGGGCGACTATGGCATCGTGGCGGAAGTACGGAATGCCTGGACGTCCAAAGTGGGGTACAGTTTCGACGTCAGTTACCAGGGGCCACTGTACGATGGCCGTGACCGCAGCAAAAGCAAGGTGCGGGTGGACATCAACCGGCGGCCGGAGGAAGTAGAAACACGGCGCGAACTGGTGACCTCGGAATACGATGACGTGCGGCCCTTCGTGGTGACCGTGCTGACACCGGAGCACTTGCTGGCGGAGAAAATCCGTGCCCTGCTGGTGCGGGGCAAACCGCGCGACCTGTACGACATCTGGCTGCTGTTGGGGCAGGGCGTGCCGCCCGACCGGGCGCTGATTGAGCGCAAACTGGCGTTGTACGAGATGACCTTTAGCGCCGAGGCGTTGGACAATGCCCTGGCGCGTGCCCGCGCCGGCTGGGAGCGCGACCTGCAGCCGTTGTTGCCCCAATTTGTGGCTTACGAGGACGTGGTGCGGGGAGTGGAATCGCTGAGACACTGAATAGAGATGAGAACACTGAATCGGAGGAGCAGGTTATGGATTTCACAGGCATATGGGACGTGGTATCCAGCCCCGACTTTGACGACGATTACCTGCGCATAGAAGTGAATCCCTACGTCAAACTGTATCGAGTGGGCAGCCGTCTCGAGGGTGAGTATCACCTGGGCTTACAATCGGGAGACCTGGACGGCCTGCCAGAAGGCGATGACCGCGCCGTGCTCCGCTTCGAGGGGATGGACGAGATGGACCCGGTAGACGGCATCGCGATGGCGACGTTGGAGGGCGACCGGCTCATTTTTGTGTTGAGCTATGGGCCGGGCGATGAGTATACCTTTGAGTGCGAGCGGCAGTCATGACAGTGTACGTCAGTGACTGCGCTGTGCGGCGTTTAGTGACAAGGTGAAGGAAGAATGAATATGACCGAACCGCTTGTTTTCAGTGAGCCGGGCAAAAGAAGTAGTGAAGCTGGTCAAGGATTGGTGGAATATGCGCTAATCCTGGTGCTATTTGCGATCTTTATCATAGTGACTTTGGTGATCCTGGCTCCACGCATTCTCGATATCCTCCAAATCATCATTGAGGCTATCCACGATGCATCGAGGCCACTGCAGATTGCCTTGATCGTGATCTTTCTGATTCCTATATTGGCCTGGTTAATCCGCTTGGCCCCGCAGCTTCCCAAGGTACTGCGAGCAGATGTCCGACAATTGGAACTGGCTGAACATGAATACGAGCGTATTGAGACGCAGATAACAGCCGCCCTACTGCGAGCTGGTAAGGCAAACCGTAAAGACGTTGACTCAAGTCCCGGCCTATGGGGATCCACGGTCCGGAGATACATAATGCAACACAGGGATGCCCAAATCCATTATGATGAGCGTCGGCGCACAATTGTCGCCACTAACGCGGACGCTTTGAATACACTTGACCGACTGTGGAATCGCCTGAGTCACTCACCATCTCATTACGAGACGGACCAAGTTGAAGTAGACCAGGTAATTCTTGAAATCCTGGACTTGCTGGCACAGGCACTCACGGCAACAGTGAAACCGGCCCCCCAGGATGCTCTTCATGGTATGGGCAGAGTACACGTGCTGGACTTGGTGCCGTGGGACTCGCCGTTCCCTTCTCAACTGCCGATCCTGGTCTGGCTGAGCGATGAAATACCAGATTTGGAAAGGATTGAGCAATTAAGCCGCCAATTGCTCTCTCACTTTGATTTGGTCAAACGCATTGCGCTCTGGGTCAAGACAGCAGGTGATGAAAGTGAACGGCAAAAGGAACTGCACGAACTACTTGGGAGACTGCGGCAAGTTCTGGCCTACGATTTTGTGCCTTTGGGCTACGACGAAATCGCTTACTTGTTGATCGCCAAGCGGTCTCGCGACACACTGGTTCATTTGATGTTGCCGTACGTCAACCTGGTATCCATTTCCCCATTTGTCCTGACCGGGCCGGCAGCGGACACAATGTTCTTCGGACGCGAGTTGGAAATACGCAACATAGCTGAACATATTGCCGCCAGTTCGTATGCATTGGTTGGCGGTCGCCGCTTTGGTAAATCATCGGTCCTACTCCGTTTGCACCGCGTTCGTTTGCCCGTTGCTGGCTTTCGCACCCTCTACCACGACTGCTCCATTACACCGACGTGCGAAACTTTCTTCGCCGCCGCTATCCGTGAATGGCGACCGGAGCCACCACTGGACGTCCCCGCCACCTTTGGTGATCTGCTCCAATCTCCGCTCACTGACAAGCCACTTGTCTTGCTCTTAGATGAAGCAGACAAGCTTGTTCCCGCTGATCGTGCTAACGGCTGGCCCTTATTCAACGCGCTACGAGCGCTAGCCAGCTCTGGTCGCGCCCAGGTCGTCCTGAGTGGTGAACGCACATTGCGCGATGTGCTGAGAGACTCCACCAGCCCCCTATTCAACTTCGCCAATGAGATGCTCCTCGGCCCCCTCGACTTTCGCGCCGTCGAGGAACTGGTCACTCGGCCGATGAAGCAACTGGAGATCGAATTGGTGAACGAGAAAGCCATCGTAGACCGGATCTGGGCCTTCACTTCGGGTCACCCTAACGTCGTCCAACGTCTCTGTCGCCGCCTCATCGAGCGGCTCAACGAGCAGGGCACGCGCCGCATCACGCTGGATGACGTAAACGCAATCATCGAAGACCCCGCCTTCCAGCGCGATGACTTCCTCAGCACCTACTGGGAAGCCACCACTTCCCTGGAAAAGATCATCTCCCTACTGATGGCCGACGATGAGAACGTACGCACCTTGCGCGCCGTGCGACAGGCTTTGGCGGAGCGCTGCGATCTGTGCCCCAAAGCCCGCCAAGTGGACGACGCGCTCCAGCGCCTGGTAGACCTGCGCTCCATCCTCAAGCGTACCCCCACCGGTTACGAGTTCGCCGTGAAAGCCTTCCCCCGCGTCGTAGCCGGGACGATGACCTTGCAAGATATGCTGGAGGTGTTGGTCGAGGACTATGCGGAGGAACAGGCCGGAGGAGAAGCATGACCGATGACTGAACAAGAATTGGCTCGTCTCATCGCCGAAGGAGAGGGACCTTATCTGGAGTTTAAGGCAGCCAGAGTCAAACCGGCTACGCTGGCCCGCACGTTGGTTGCCTTCGCGAACAGTGGCGGGGGGCGGATCGTCATTGGGATTGACGATGCTACCCGCCAGCCGACCGGTATCCCCAACCGGGAAATAGCGCTGGATAGCATCTACCGGGCGGCCAGTCTCGACTGCTGCCAGCCGGCCGTCAGCATCTCCGTTGAGGAGCGCACGTACCAGGACCAGCCGGTCTTTGTTGTCGCCGTCCCCTATCAGCCCCGCGAGATGTTCACTACCGACGGCCGGGTGCTGGTGCGCCGGGGGACGGAGAACGTGCCAGCCTTGCCCCACCAGATCACTGCCCTGGCAAGCCGCCGGGGGCAGTTGCACTATGAGGCCGAGACGCCGCCTGGGGCCACGGTAGATGACCTGGACCTACGTCTACTGGAGGGCTATCGCGCCGCCTACGAGAAGAAGCGTGGCCGACGGCTGACGCTCCCCAATCTCAAACTGCTGGAGCACCTGGGGGCCATCGTCCATCGTGAGGGCGAACCCTGTCCCACCGTGGCCGGGCTGCTGGTCTTCGGACAAGACGTCTGGCGCCACGTGCCCCAGAGCCGGTTCAGCATCGTCCGCTATCCGGGGTCAAGTATCACCCGCAATATTCTCGATGCACGAGAGTTCGAGGGGCGCATACCCGACCTGATTGACCAGGCAACCGACTACCTGAGCGAGCGGATGCAGGTGGGGGCCATCCGGGATGTACGACGCTTCGGCCCCCGGCGTGAGGATGTGCCGGAGTATCCCCTGCCGGCGCTGCGGGAGATCATTACCAACGCCCTGGCCCACCGCGAGTACCAGATACGTGGCGCACGAGTCATTCTCAAATGGTTCAGCGACCGCATTGAGGTTAGCAACCCCGGCGAATTGATGGAGCCCATCACCCCCGCCACCATCTACACCACCCGTCCTGTCCACCGCAATCCCCACCTGATGAAAATGCTTTACGGCTATGGCTACGTCGAAGGATACGGCGATGGCCTGCCGATGGTGCGGAGGCTGTTTGAGGAACACCCCCTTCGGCCACCTCTACCCCGCTTTGAGGAGGTGCCCGGCAGCGTCGTCGTCACCCTCTACGCGGCTGACCTGAGCAAACTGGTCGAGGAAGAGCACAAAGTCCGCTGGGCGGAGATGGGGCTGAGAGATCGGCAGATCCAGGCCATGCTCTATTTGATGACGCATAGTACCATCACAAATCGAGAGTACCGCAGACTGACAGGCGTCGGTAGAGACACAGCCCATCGAGATCTACGAGAGCTGGTTCGGAAAGGCCTCCTCCAACGCCAAGGGCAAGGGCGAATGATCCACTACATTGCCGCTGATGATCGGACGATTAGCGGATGATTAGCGGATGATTATGGCACGCAAATGGCACGCAAAATGCCGGATTAGCAGATGGTTTGAGGGTACACGATGAGCGATCCCTTTCAGACTGGCGGGGCCCTGCTGACCGATTCACCCGTCTACGTCGAGCGCAAGGCGGATCACGAGGCACTGGCACACTTGCGTAACATGGCCTATCTGCTGGTCATCGAGCCGCGTCAGCAGGGCAAAACCAGCCTGATCAACCACCTGATGTGCCACCCCGCGTTGGGTGACGTGACCTTTGCCTACGTAGACGTGGCCACGCCCGACCGTTCGACCGAGGCGGCGTGGTATCGAACGCTCTGCCCGCGCATCCTGCGCCAACTGCGTCGCTTCATCCCGCGCGATCAATGGCCTGCTATTCCTCGGAACAGTGCTGGCTGGCGTGATTTCTTGTGGAATGTGGCGGCTTCAGCGACCGACGCCCGCCGGCGCGTGGTCATTGCCCTGGACGAGATCGGTGCCGTGACGTTCCCTGGCGCGACCGAGTTCTTCAGCGTCCTACGCGATGTGTACAACTCGCGCCAGGCTGAGACTGAGTTTAAGCAGTTGACCTTCTTGCTGTCTGGGGCCTTTCACCCGCGTGACTTGATCAAAGACGACAAAATCTCGCCTTTCAACATCGCCCAGCGTGTGCGCCTGGACGACTTCACGCTGTCGCATGTGCGAGAACTAGTCGGCAAAGGGAATTGGACAGATGAGCAGGCTACCGCGCTGGCCGAACGAATCCATTATTGGACAGACGGCCAGCCCTACCTCACCCAACTGCTCTGCTCATACCTGGGGCCAGATGCCACGCCTGCCGATGTGGATGCCAGCGTTGAGCGGCTGCGCCGCGAGGACGAGAACCACCTGCCGCCGATGCTGGAACGGCTCAACCGCGATGAAAAACTACGCGGGTATGTTGAGCGGATACTGGCGGGCGAGCACATCAAGTTCTACCCCCGGGAGAACCGGCGACAGTCACAGTTGGAATTGCTGGGTGTGATCAAGGCTAGCACAGAAGGGTTCTGTCGTGTTCGTAATCGAATATATGAGGAGATCCTGATGTCTAGGGGTTCTCTGACGCAAACTCTGACAATAGAGCTCGAGAGTAGTCCACCGCCTTCTGAACTGCCAACAATATGGAAAAGGTTAGTCGTTACCAACCAGACTGGTACAGAATTGACAAATTGCTCGGCCCGAGTTCTGAGTGTTAAGTGCCTCGACCGAGTCACAGACCAGGAAGGACAACGGCTGCCAGGCTTCGAGTCAGGTTGGCTCTCTTGGGCACCGGGGCAGTTCAGGCAAATCTCGATACAGCCAGGCCAATCGGAGACACTTGACCTGGTCTGGTGGAGACACTCGCCGCGAGGTGAACCCGAACCCTGTCTGCGAGTTGCATCGGGTTCGCGTCTCGGAACCACGCGTCAACCCGGAGAAACTGATCTTGTAGAGATACACAACAGTGGATGGTATCTAGTCCAAATAGCCATCGAAGCCACCGAGTTGGAGCCAATAGAAAAGGGCTATTTGCTATTCTGGAATGGACCCCAAAGTGATTCTCTTCATGTCGAGGAAAGGCAACTCCCCAGGCAGTTGCACCCACTGGTCACGCCCAGCCTGGGGCCGAAAACGCCTATCGCGTATCCCGACTTGGCAGATGCCCTCACCCGTCGCACCCTGGCCCTCTTCATCGGCGCCGACCTGCCTCACGAGGTCACCGGCCTGCCCTCGCGCGCCGACCTGGCCCGCGAACTGGCCCGCCGCAAGGGGCTGGTGGGGCAAAATGGCATTTTGCCCTACTCGCTGGCGGAGGTAGCCCAGCGGGTCAGCCAGGCCGGCAACCGTTGGGAGTTCACTGCCTTCATCCGCGACGGCCTCGACACCGCCGGCAAGTCGCCGCAGCCCTTCCACCGGCGCATCGTCGAGCGGGTCAAAACGCACCAGATCGAGACGATCATCACCACCGCCTGCGACAACCTGCTGGAGCTGGCCTTCCGGCAAGCGGGCGTTGGCCTCAACCGCGTCGTGCGCGGCAGCGACGTGAGTTTCATCAACCCCGACCGCCCCACCCTCATCCAACTCTACGGCGACGCGCAGCAGCCGGACACTCTCGTCGTCACCGACCGCGACCACTCCGACCTGCTGCGCGACCGGGACAAAGAACCGCTGCTGGACGAGATCCGGCGCGCCCTGCGCCGGAACACGGTGCTCTTCCTCGGCTACAACCTGGCCGACCCTGACTTCCGCTTCCTGTTCGACCAGGTCGCCGAGAGCCACTTTGCCCGCACCGCCTACGCCGTGTGGCCCGGCCTGCCGGAAGCGGACGTGCGCATGTGGCGGGATCGGGGCATCGTCATTCTGGAGACGGACCCATTGGGAATACTGGGGGAGATCATCGTGCAACCCACGCCGCATAGCCGCCCGGAAGCGCCGGTCACGGTGCCTGGAGGAGCGCAAATGGCCCCGACTCTTCGTCGGGAGCCATCCATCGCCACGTCCCCTTTGCAGTTGTCCAAAGGCGACGGTGAACCATCTGGACCCGAGCCGCTCCACGGCACCGGCAACCGCTGGGCCGTGCTGGTCGGCGTGAACGAATGCCAGGACAAGACTAACTATGGCCGATTGCAGGTCTGCGTCAAAGACGTAGAGGCCATACGGGAGCGACTCGTCGCCAGCGGCTTCGACCCGCCCCGCATCCGCTTGCTCACCGACCACACGACCGAACTCCCGACCCGGGCGAATATCCTGGTCGCCCTCAAGGCGGTCGCCGACGCCACCGAACCCGACGACCTGCTGCTGTTCTACTACAGCGGTCACGGAGACGAGGATGGCGGTGAATCTTACCTCGTCGCCCGGGACGGCCGGCGGCTGGTGCTGGGCGACACCGCCGTGCCCATCTCGCGGGTCAAAAAGATCATGGAGGAATCACCCGCCCGTGCCAAGGTCGTCGTGCTGGACGCCTGCCACTCCGGCGCCGACATCGGTGGGAAGGGACCCAGGCCGATGTCGGCCGAGTTCATCCGCCGCGTCTTCGAGCAGGCCGAGGGACTGGCTATCCTGGCCTCGTGCAAGCAGGGGCAACTGAGCTACGAGTGGCGCGAGAACGAGCGCAGCGTCTTTACCCACTTCCTGCTGGAAGCTCTCACCGGCGAGGCCGACCGGGATGGGAAGGGGTTTATCACTGTGCAGGACGCCAGCCGGCATGTTACGAACGGCGTCAAGCTGTGGGCCAGCCAGCGCAACGCCAGCCAGACACCGACGCTGCAATACACGGTGGCGGGCGACATCATTCTCGTTCGTTATCAATAGTTAAACAGATGACGCTGATGAAAGGAGATGCAGCGTGAGCCTACAAATCGAGCGGACGGAATTTCTCGGCTGGCGGGAGGCCTATCGTCTACGCCTGGGAGAGGTCGAAATGGTCGTCGTGACGGAGATAGGCCCGCGTATCCTCGCCCTCTCGGTCGGCGATGGGCCGAATCTGCTGTTCGTAGATCAGGAAACGGCAGGGCAGGGCCAGGGAGACGCTGCCTGGCACATCTATGGCGGGCACCGGGTGTGGGTAGCGCCGGAGACAGCGCATACTTATGCGCCGGACAATGCGCGCTGCGCGGTGGAAGTCTCAGACGATGGACTGACGGTGACGGTGACCGCGCCCGTCACGCCGCAGACCAAACTGCAAAAACGGTTGACCATCACCGCACAAGAGAGCCATTTTGTGGTCGAGCAGGGAGTGCGTAACACGGACGACGCGCTCTACACAGGAGCCGTGTGGGCGCTCACCTGCGTCGAGCCCAACGGTGTGATCGCCTTCCCGTGGGGACGGGGCGGAGCCTGGGATGTGAAAAGGATTCTCTATTGGAACAGGTGGATAGACCACCGCTCAGACGTGACCAGCCGGCAGTGGCAGCCGGGGCCGGATTTGTTCATGGTCGTACCGACGGGCGAGGAGGGCAAAGTAGGCACCAATCCGCCGGAGGGCTGGGTTGCGCTGTGTCGGGAGGACGCCACTTTCGTCAAGTCACACTGCTGGGTCCCAGGCGCAAGATACCCCGATGAGGACTGCTCTATCGGGGTCTACACCTGCGAACAGTTCGTCGAGATGGAGACCGTGAGCCCACTGGCAGTCATTTATCCGGGCGCAGAGATCGTGCATCGAGAGATTTGGACTATGACCGCAGAGGCCACCGATCCCGCAGACGGCGCGGCGCTGCGGCGGCTGCTACCTGGGGGTGGCGGCTAAAGAGGATTCACCGCTCACGGCTTAGGAGCGTCTGCGCCAGTTCGTGGAGCGCCTGGGCGGCCAGGCCCTGCGGGTGTGCCTGCCCCAGCGCAGCCAGTGCCTGGGCGTGATGCTCTCGCGCCAGTTGTTCAGTGTATGCGCGGCTGTTTGTCTCTTGCAGCAACTCCGTGGCGCGGTGGACGTCGGCCGCCGACAGCATCTCCCGTGCCAACAGCGCGCGCAGTTCCGCGCTTCGCTCCAGGCCATGGAGAATGGGCAACGATTTCTTGCGCCGGACGATGTCGGCGCCGACGGGCTTGCCGGTGACAGCCGGGTCGCCCCAGATGCCCAGGATGTCGTCGCGCATCTGAAAAGCCAGCCCCAGATGGCGGCCGAACGAGCGCAGATGCTCGCGCCGGGCGCTGTGTCCTGAGCCTGCCGAAGGGCCATGTCCTGAGCCTGCCGAAGGATCGGGAGCGGCGGCGACGAGACCGCCCATCTCGCAGGCGCAGGCCACCAACGCCCCGGTTTTTCCCTCGACCATCGCCAGGTAGTCTGCGACGGAGACGTCGGTGCGGCCTTCGAAGCCGATGTCGAGGTACTGGCCGCTGGTCAGGGCCACGCAGGTCCGGTTGAGGAGGCGCAGTGCTGCCACGACCGTCGTGGCGGGCACGGCTCGCTCGGAGAGCCGCACCAGGGCCAGTTGAGCCAGCGTGAATAGCGTGTCCCCGGCGTTGATCCCCTGCGCCTCTCCCCACAGTGACCAGACGGTGGGACGGCCACGGCGGGTCTCATCCCGGTCCTCAATGTCGTCGTGGATGAGGGAGAAATTGTGCAGGAGTTCGATGGCGGCTCCGGCGGGCAGCGCCTGTTCCCAATCGCCACCGCAGGCTTCGCAGGCCAGCAGGCAGAGCACGGGCCGCACGCGCTTGCCGATCTGTGCCTGGCAGGAGTTGAACGCCGCGTCGGCCCAGCCCATGTGGTAGCACAGCATGCCGAAGAGGCCGGCGTGGCGCGGGTCGGCGGTGTGGACAACGGCGCGCATTTCTGCCTCGAGAGGTGGTAGATAGCGGTCGAAGAATGTTTCAAGGGACATGTGGATACTCCACCCAGTCATGCTTCACAACCCACAAGGACGGCCGGGGTTACGGCGTGGTGGGAATGATGAGAGTGCGCTGGAGAGCCTGGATGTCGGCGGCACTGGCGGCAAACATAGCGACACGTAACTGAGTCACAAGAATGGCAATGAGTTCGGTCACGGCGGCGGTGGATTCGCTGGCAGCACGTAGGAACGGTCCGGCAACGCCACACGCGGCTGCGCCGAGCGCGATGGCTTTGGCCATCTGGATGCCGTCGCGAATGCCTCCGCTGGCGATGATGGGCCACCCTGGCGCACCTCGACGGACCATCAGCAGGCTTTCGGCGGTGGGGATGCCCCAGCCAGCGAAGGCCGCCGCCACCTGGCGTTGATGCTCGGTCGTGGCGCGGTACATCTCCACCTGGCTCCACGAACTGCCTCCGGCCCCGGCGACGTCAAGCGCCGCCACGCCAGCGTTCGCCAATTGACGGGCCACCTGCTCCGAGAGCCCCCAGCCCACCTCCTTGACAACGACCGGCACCTCCAGCGCCCGGCAGACCGGTTCGATCTTGGACAGCAGCCCGGCGAAGCCGGTCTCTCCTTCGGGCTGGAGCGCCTCCTGCAGCGGGTTGAGGTGCAGGATGAGGGCATCCGCTTCCACCATCTCGACGGCCCGGCGGCATTCGTCGGGGCCATAGCCGTAGTTCAGTTGCACCGCGCCCAGGTTAGCCATCAGCAGAATATCGGGGGCGACGTGACGCACGCGGTAGGTATCTGCCAGGGCCGGGTCTTCGATGGCAGCACGCTGCGAGCCCAACCCCATCCCGACCCCGGCAGCCTGGGCTGCCTCCGCCAACCGTTGGTTGATCGCGCTGGCTTCCGGTGTGCCGCCGGTCATTGAGGAGATGAGGAGCGGGGTCGCCAACCGCTTGCCCAGCAACGTTGTGGAGGTGTCCACGTCCTCAAGATTGAAGCCCGGCAGTGCGCAGTGGACGAAGCGGTAGCGCTCGAAGCCGGTGGAGATGTGCACAAAGTCAACGTCTTCTTGCAGATTGATGCGGATATGGTCGGACTTGCGCTGCTGGTGCATGTACTCCTTCGTAACCTGGGACGCTAGTCAGTGTTTTTCATAGCAGACACCTATGATACTGGCAATGAGGAGGATTGTCAAACAGAAACCAGGTCTTGGGGAAAAACCTGGTTTCCGAAATTTGACAAAACCCTCTCTGAGAGTAGAATATCACCATCAGCAGCCTGGAAATATCAAAGGGAGGTAAAGACAATGGCAGATACATTCGAGCGAGTCAGGAAAATCATCATTGATCTGTTGGGGGTGGAGCCGGACAAGGTCACACGAGAAGCAAACTTCCGTGAGGATCTGGAGGCGGATTCTCTCGACCTCGTGGAACTGATTATGGAGTTCGAGGAGGAATTCGGCGGGACGATCTCCGACGAGGAAGCCCAGCAAGTCAAGACAGTGGGCCAGGTGGTGGACTACATCGAGCAGCACATGATCGGTGGTGCATAGGTCCCACGCGACTGGCGCAAAAGCACGGGGCTACCGGTGAACGCCGGTAGCCTTTTGCTTTGGCACAGTTTATGTTATACTCTGCCCGGACAGCCAAGCCATCCTGTTGGAGGTGAAGGGTATGGAGTGTCAAATAGAGGAGAACCTGGCGCAGTGCAACTGCACCTACGAGCCTTGCTCCAGGAAGGGCAGGTGCTGCGAATGTATTCGCTACCATTGGCGGATGGGCGAGTTACCGGCCTGTCTCTTCCCACCGGAGGCGGAGCGTACCTACGACCGATCCATCGCCAATTTCATCCGCATCTACAGCCGGCGATAGAGGTGCTTTTTTGACCTAACCCCCCAGCCCCCTTCCCTACGAGGGAAGGGGGAGTCTCCCCCCTCCGCTTCGGGGAGGGGCCGGGGGAGGGGTAGAGAGGTAACGGAAGAATACGGTGCCTGTTCGCAACATCGTCATTGGGCAGAAGGTGGACCCGGCCAAAGTGCGGCGTGCCAAAGAACTCCGTCGCCAGATGACAGAGGAGGAGAAGATTCTCTGGCAACAACTCCGTGCCAACCGGCTGGACGGCCTCCACTTCCGCCGCCAGCAGCTCATTGACGGGTTCATAGTGGATTTTTACTGTCACGCTGCTGGAGTAGTCGTGGAAGTAGACGGCGAGGTACATCAACAGCAAGCCGGGTACGACGCGGAACGTGACCGGCACCTGTCGGCCCGTGGTTTGCGTATCTTGCGGATCAGGAATCGAGAGGTAAGGGAGGATCTTCCCGGCGTTCTGACCCGAATTGCTGCCGCGTGCCGTGGGGATACCTAACCCCCCAGCCCCCTTCCCTACGAGGGAAGGAGGAGTCTTCCCCCTCCGCTTCGGGGAGGGGCCGGGGGAGGGGTCGGCCCCCCTCTCCGCTTCGGGGAGGAGTCGGGGGAGGGGTCAGCCCCCCTCTCCGCTTCGGGGAGGGGCCGGGGGAGGGGTCAGCCCCCCCCTCCGCTTCGGGGAGGGGCCGGGGGGGGGGTCAGCC
>Ga0307430_1001017_pt1 | contig 21792 bp, 18 predicted proteins | sample SalMarWE160130MG_FD_202159 | JGI IMG/M metagenome (GOLD analysis project Ga0307430, IMG submission 202159) | Salt marsh sediment microbial communities from the Plum Island Ecosystem LTER, Massachusetts, United States - WE1603-130 | ecosystem: Environmental > Aquatic > Marine > Intertidal zone >...
GACGAATTAATCTACCCGGCCAGGATTTGAACCTGGAACGGGAGGATCAAAACCTCCTGTGTTACCATTACACCACCGGGTATACTCGTTCTGCGTATATCGCACTGCGTACCGAGTTGACATTCTTTCAACAACATCCTTTTCGCAATACGCAAGACGCATAATGAACTTGTCACGGAGATCCGTCTGAAGCCGGATCCTGCTGGGCTACGGGCCTCCATTGTGCAATATATCGCAAAATGGGAACCACCTGTCGGAGGCTTGAGTCAACCATGCCGTGATACTGCTGACCCCAAATACCCGCTTTCAGCGGGATCAACTCTACCCCGTGCGACAGAGCAACTTTTCAATAGCGGAACTATATCTGACTAATGCTAATGAATCAATCTTTTTTTCAAAAAGATTGCCAAATTTCTGTGTTTTATTTGATTTTACTTGTTGCAGGACAGAACAAAGAATAGAATCAAAGCTGTTAGTGGATAGCTTTATACACTTTGATAATAATATAAATTCATGAGTGATCCGACCAAAAGTTTTATCATAGGACTAACTGGTCCCATTGGAAGTGGATGTACGACGTTGAGCGAAGGCTTAGAAGAAAAAAGCTTCAAGAGGATCTCCGTCTCTAAACTTATCAAAGATAAATTCAAGGAAATATATGGAAAAGAGCCTACATTAAAAGACTATGGGCCAGATTGGAGGGCTGAACTACAAGACATTGGCAATCGCGGGAGAAACGGGGAATTTGCAGCAAACAAGCAGGTTAACGCAGATTACAGACACTATTGGGTCGAGTTAGCATTAAAAGATGTTATCGATGAAAACGTAGTTATTGATGGGATCCGGAACATTGGTGAAGTGGATTGGTTACGAAAACGGCACACTGAGTTCTGGCTCATAGCTGTATACGCAGATTATCAAACGCAATGGAACCGCATCAAGGAACTAGACTTATATCCCAACGAAAGAGTTTTTGAGAGGGATAACCAGAGAGATTCTGGTGAAGACGAACCGTTTGGCCAAACTGTACGACGTTGCGTATACGAATCTGATTATATTCTCAAAAACCTAAAAGTTATACAGCCTGCTAGCATACGTGAGCAGACTCTGGCCGATAAAATGATGCGGGACATCCGAGTAATGAGATGCGAGAAAGACTCGCTCCGTGATCCGTTTCCTCAGGAAGTATTTATGGCCACCGCGGTCTCTCACTCGCATGCGTCACATTGCATGAAAAGGAAGGTCGGAGCATTGATTGTCGATGAAGTTAACAATATAAGCCTTAGTGTAGGTTACAATGATAATCCAATAGGAATGGAGCCATGCTTCTCCCTCTACGATGGGCAATGCTACAAGGATAGGGTGATGGAAACCAAGCTCGAAAATATGATCCCCTTTTTCTGCCCAGAATGCGGCAAGAAACATGAGGCTAAAAAACCAACATGGAAATGCGATGGAATAAAAGACGATAAGACTCCCTGTAGATGCAACTTTAAGCTCAAGTTTTTCCCAAGCCGTAACATAGAACTCTGTACAGCTATTCACGCGGAAGAACGCGCCATAAAGAGTTTAGGTCTGAAAAGCGCTGAAGGCTCTACAATTTATGTGAACACGTTCCCTTGCCTCCAGTGCGCTCGACACATCAAGGACGCAGGTATCACGAAGGTTGTTTACATTGAGGCTTACCCAATACAAGAAGCCGTCGATTATCTGAAAAAGAACGAAATTGACATTCAATCGTTTGAAGGCTTCAAACCCCGCGTTTTTAACCAAATATTTAGACAAGTCGAATAATAATGCGCTTTTAGAAGGGAGGATGAGATAATGAGGTACCGTTGCCCCCGGTGCGGCCGTTACGGAATGCAGTGGGACGCTCGTGCTAAACTGCTCCTGTGTTATTACAGCAGCTGCAACTACGTTATTCGTATGGGGAAGCAAAAGGGCATACCAAAGCCCGAGGAAATCTCCTCAGCAATAGAACAGGACGCCGAAAACGTTCAACGTAGAACGCTGGATGATATCATACCAGCGGTATAGTCGATTCATAATTTCGGGCTTGACGCCGGAACTTTTGCTCAGCACCCAGATCTTAAGTTAATTTAATCCGAACCGGTATTTGTCCGCGGGTCTGCGGCCAACGTTTTTTTTCTGTCCAGCCCCAGGTTTGAGTTGTCAATTGCTCAAAGGAAAATACGAGCATCGAGCTATGAGGTGTGCCTTAATCCTGCTCATTATCGGTGGATACATAGCCGCGCTGGCCCTCATTTACGTATGCAGGTTCTGACAAATCGGCCTCAGCCGATGTCTTTTCGCGTTCTTTTTCTTCACTAATAGCGGACTCGCGCAGCCGTTCGTATTCCTCCGGAGTCATCATCACCTCGCGCGCCTGACTTCCTTTATACTCGCCGAGTATGCCGGCTGCCGCCATCATCTCAATCATCCGTGAAGCACGTGCATAGCCAACATTCAGTCTCCGCTGAAGAAGTGACACACTACCCCGTCGGGTCTCCAAAACGATACGAACCGCGTCATCAAAAAGCTCATCCTTTTGGAATTCGGAGGCATCAAATTTCCTGAGCTGAGTCAGCTCCGGATGGAATTGCGGCTCTGCAATTTCCTTAAGATGTTTGACAATTCGTTTGATCTCCATTTCATCGACAAAGGTTCCCTGAGCTCGTACCAAGTCGCTTGTGCCGGGCTTGAGAAATAACATGTCACCCTCGCCGAGCAGAGTTTCTGCACCGTTTTGGTCGAGGACGATTCTGCTGTCCAGCCTCGCTGCGACGCGAAAACCGATTCTGGTGGGCATATTCGACTTTATCAACCCAGTGACTACCGTCGCCTGCGGCCTTTGTGTAGCCAAGACTATATGAATGCCGATCGCCCTGCTCTTTTGCGCAAGACGAACAATAAAGGCTTCTATTTCCTTCGGTGAGGTCATCATCAAATCGGCAAGCTCATCAATTACTATCACAATATACGGCAGCTTCTTCGGTATCTTTGCCTCCTCCTCAGAAGTGCTCGGATTAAATCGCTTAAATATCTCCTCCGAACCGAGCCTGTTAAACTCGGCGACATTTTTCACCCTAGCTTCGGCCAATAGTGCATAACGTTCATCCATTTTCACTGTTGCCCATTCAAGTATCTGAACAGCCGTTTGAGTCTCGGTAACTATCGGACACATTAGATGCGGAATCGTATTAAATGCCGTCATCTCAACCATCTTAGGATCGATTAAGATCAGCTTTACTTCGTCCGGCCGCTTAGTAAGTAATATGCCCGTAATGATAGTATTTATACAGACGCTTTTGCCGGAGCCTGTCGTGCCCGCAATAAGCAAATGCGGCATTGTCGTCAAGTCCGAGACCAGGGCTTCTCCTGATGAATCTTTGCCCAGAAACAGCGGCACTTCCATCTTGTTCGGCTTACTGCCGGCCAGCTCCATTATATTCTTCATGCGTACTTTTTCTTTCTCGCTGTTCGGCACCTCAATACCTATCGTGTGTTTGCCTGGCAAAGGAGCTACAACGCGAACCGCACCTGCGCTCAGCGCACGAGCCATATCGTTTGCCAGCGTGCTAATCTGGCTGACCTTAACACCCGCAGCAAGCTCCAATTCAAACATTGTCACGACCGGCCCTGACTCCGCTGCGACCACCCGTGCGTTAATATTAAATTCCGATAGCAGCTTTTCCAAAGCAGTCGCTTTAGCTTTGACAACTTTCTCCTGCACCGCAGCAAAACTATACTCCGCCTCCGCCAGCAATTCTAACGGCGGTAAAGTATAATCTTCATAGAACGGCTGACCGAAGGTTGTTTGAGATGGATCGGCTGCTGACGATTGCGCCAGCACATCTTTTGGCTGTTTCATTGTAACGGGTTCAACCTTTTTCTGTGTTGTAACAGCGGTAGGTACAGCGGTCACTGTATTTATACCACCGACTGTTAATGTCTTTTGTTTAGCGCTTAATTTTTGCCATATATCGCTCAAGGCCTCTGAGTGCTGTTTCGCCACAGACCATGCTGGCACCACCACGCCAATTATCCTTCTACACGCAAAACCAAACAAGAGCAGTACCCACACAAAAAGACTATCCGCCAAAAGAATAAAGCCCACAATCCAGGTAGCTGCGATTAGAATGGAAGTACCCAACGTAGCAAAATGGCTCCGTAAAAAAGTCGCAGCCGCCACGCCTAATAGGCCGCCGGAACCCATTGGGAAACTAAAGAATTGATGGGGCCAAAAGAGATAAAAACTACTCGAAGCCGCCGTTGTCAAGAGAGCCAGCCCAACTGCTCTCAAGATGGGCTGGCCTAAAGGCCGATGTGCAAGCCTGGCAATCAGAAAACTAATCGCCGCAATAAATACTACAAAGACGCCCGGCCCGATGTAATAAAGCGAATGGTACGCACAAAAAGCCCCAATTGAGCCGCACCAATTAGCCGGCGTGTCATTGTGAGGATAAACAAACTTGCTCGGCCAATCACCTATGTCGAAACTAATGCAACTGCATAAAAGCAATAACAGCGCTCCTATGCTAATACACTCGATAGCTTTTCTTTTCGATTCCCTTTTCTTCGGACCATTAGACTTCGACGAGCCCCTTAGGGGCGAGCTCAGCCGAGACGAAATTTTTCCTTTTTTCCTCATACTCTATCGCCCTTTAGTTCCTCACGGGCTTCACGCCAAGACCACGTCCTATAAAAATCGTATTATAGATACACTTACACCCTATGCCCTGAATTGGACATAACTTATATCGGCAGGGTATTTGTCTTCTCTATACAAATTACTGATGCAAGTATATCAGGCTGATTCTGTTGCGCTATTCTTCCATTTTTGCACAAATTAGTCATATTTCTTATATAGGAAAATTACTGAAAATCCGCAAAAAAACTGTGACCACATAAATGAGGTTAGATGTAGATTATAAAGATGACTTACTTCTCCGTCATAAAGACAGGTCTTATATGACGCTCGTAGATATTACCAGTCACGTTCGGGGCTATTACGCCCTCATACTTTACAAGCGCATCTAAGAAACGCCCGCCCATTTCAGCAGGGATTTTGTAAGCAACATGTAAAAGCTGGCGAAAGTTGGGATTGTAGTCCTTACAGGATTGATCATGTCGTAAGGTTAAAGCGAATTTCTGTCCATCCCACTTGCCGACATCTTCATCAGCAGGCAGCTTATTCCGGTCAATATCAATAACCGTCGCATAAGGTTGACAAAGCTCATCAATCCGCGATAGGGACTTTGTATAAATCTCTTTTGCGATTGTCAATCCGTCACCGCCGGCAAGGGCCAAGCCGATAAGCTCTTCCAGCCAGGTCGTGCCGGCGGTCTTGAGGTGCAGTCCTGCATCAAACTTTTTCAGAGCTTTATTAATCGGCCCATAAATTGAGAACTTGTCACTGCCGGAGTGCACGCTCAGCTTTAAGTCCCTCGGCAAGCCGAATTCCTTAACGGCAAAAGCAACCACCGCCAAATCCTCCACAAACTCTTTGGCGAGCTTAGTTACGTCACCAACATAATCAACGCCTTTGTTGAATCGGCCGGTGAACTTCGGAGCAATCGTCGCAGCGGCAATGCCCTCATCAGCTAAGCCGGCGAGGATGAAAAACATTTCCACCGGTGTCTGAGGCTGGTCGGTCTCATCCATCGAGACCTCGGTGATAAAATTGCCTGCTCCCTTTGCTGCCTCGATATGGCGATATACTTTGCCGGCCTGTCTGACAGCAGACAAAAATTTAGACGCTATCGTTTTTACCTGTTCTCTGTCAGTTTTAAGAAAGTGCTCTATGCCGGTAATTTCAAGTGAGCCAATATATTTACTGTGCTTTTTGACAAATTTCTCAATGTCGCTCTCCTGCGCCGGCTTGCCGATGAAGTCGGCAACATCAAGCGTAAAAAAGTCACTGGAATCAATGAACAAATCAACATTTTTCAATCCAATATGGTCGGCGTCCACAAAATATGGCCCATCCCATCTATAGGCAGCGACAGCTTCGTCAGCTTCTTTGCGTGTGTCCTGTGGTTTAGTCCCTATGATGGTATGCTCTCTGTGGGACTTGTTCCAGACGGGCGTAATTTCAAGGCCGCCTTTAGTGGATTGTTTTGCTTTTATCAAAGCGGCTAATTGTGCCTTACCTTGCTTTGTGAACCTGTCACCTATGCCGAATGAAAATTTACTGAGCTTCACAATTACACTCCTTGAAAATAAGAATCAACAATTTGAAATTAAAGATGGCATTTAAGCCAAGCGATTGTTTCCTTCCACATTTGTTGTGTGTATTCGTGCCCTACTTCGGGATAGAGCAGGCCACGGAAGTTCTCCGGTTTTTCGTACAGTTTGTAAAGATGCTCCTGAAAGGCGTAGATAATCTGCACGCCATCGACCGGCGATAGGCGATCCAGCTCACCCGTCATTGCCAGGAAAGGCCGAGGTGCAATCAGTCCTACGACGCTCTCGACATCGATCTTTTCGGCGAGCATGTTCGGCACATAAAAGTAGAAGCTGTGAGAGCCCATTGAGCCATGAGCAATAAGGTTCTGATAGCGGCTCAGACAAACTACACTTACGGTGGCCTTTATTCGCTCATCCATCGCCGCCGCCCACCAGCTTCGGTTCGAGCCCATGCTCATACCCATCGTCGCAATCCTGTTGGGATCAACCTCGGGACGTGACACAAGATAATTTAAAGCGAGCAAATCATCCCTTACTATCATTGCCCACAAAGACTTGCCTTCCAAGAGGAAAGTTTTAAATAAAGACCATTCCGTTTGTCGTCCTTCTTCTTTATCGCCTGCCGGCCCCTGAAATCGGCGCTCGCCGAAGGCGTAAGCATCTATACACAGAACGACGTATCCTTCTTTAACCAGCGCCTCGCCCATAGCAAAATCGAGCGACTCGAAGGCCTTGATGATGACCTCTTCCTTTCCTTGCTGATATTTGCCGCCGTGGTAGTGGTTGTACAAAATAGCAGGACAGGATTTAGGGCAGTCGGCTGGTATCAGGATATATCCATACACCGTGTCGCCGATACCATTGTCAAACGTAAAATGCTCCAGCGTATATCCATCACGGGACTCGCTCCTGTCGATTTTGGGCTTTGGTGTAAATAACGGCGGCATATCTCCAAGCAGCCGCCACAGCTTCTTTCTTAGCTCGGCTTTTTTGGTTTCCCATTGTTGAGCCGATCGAGGTAACGGCGTCTGGAACGAGCGAAAGCCGCCTTTTAGAACCACACGCTTGTCGGCGCTCAAAGGCTCAGCCAGTATTACAAGATATAACAAGGTAAAAAAGAACAGGGAAAATCCGCATAGCCACGGTTGTACAGGTTTTTTAATACTTCTTTTTATCATTGCTTTTTCTCCGGTAAAGAACCTGATACAGTTTTATAGCGGCATTGGTTTGTTATGGCAACATAATCTTGCGGTGAGAGCTGTTGGGGACGTTGTGTGGGATCGATAGAACACTTCTTAAAGATTTCAGCCCAATTTATTTCTGTAAGTTTATGGCGGGCGGATTTTATGCAGGACTTGAGCATCTTACGGCGATGGCTCATAAAAAGTTTTATGATTTCGCTAAAGAGTGACATATCCTTAATTTTGTTTACCTTTTCTATTTGGCGGACGAAGCTAACCATTGCTGAGTCCACCTGCGGAGCAGGCCAAAAGGCCGTCGGCTTTAGAATCCTGATGGTTTTTACTTCGCCGGTTGCACCAAGTACTATACTTAATGTGCCGTAGTCGCCGCTGCCGGGTACGGCTGTCATTCGCTCAGCTACTTCTTTCTGGACCGTGACATACATAGCATCGGCTATTGCCGGGCCTTTAACCAGATTTGCTATCACCGGCGATGCAGCATTATACGGCAGATTTGCCACCAGCAGGATTCTGCCTGTGTGTGTTTTGTGCGCCGTCTCAAGTGCCTTTATGTTTATTTGGCTGATGGTGTTTTTATTTTTAAGAATGTCGATGTTGAGAACCTCGATATTTAAGGTCTTCGCTAATTGTCTTTTTGCTATCTCGGCAAGGGTTTTATCAAGCTCGACAGCTATAACTTTTCCCGCCTGCTGGGCCAGGGCTTCAGTCAAAGAGCCGGTCCCGCAGCCGACCTCCAGTACGACATCGTTATTGTGGATGTTCGCGGACTCTATAAGCAGGCGCATCAGATTCAGATCTATAAGGAAGTGCTGGCCGAGCCGTTTATTCGGATTGATACCCGCCGATGCAAGTAGCTGCTGGATTTGTCGTTTTGTCTGCATTTCGCAAAGAATTCAGAATTATCCAGTAAATCGTGATTTTTTCACAATAGTAGTAAGAATTGCAACCAACTCATTTGATTCGTTAGCTAGGCCGCTGAGCTTATTAGCAGGAACAACTTCAGTTTTTATCAAGAGTCGAAGCCAGTAATATTTTTCTCTTGCTTCTTTAAGGGCGATATTGCATTTTGAAACAAAATCGGCTTTACTCTGTCCCGCTGCTGCCTCTTCTAAGTTTGCTCCAATTGATGTTCCTGAACGCAAAACCTGTCGGCCCAGGATTTCCATACCACCTTTTCTCTTTGCTAAGAACCGATAGAGTTTAACAATTCTACAGGCAAATGAAAATCCTCTTTCCTGTATATCTTTTTTCTTTGACTTTCCTTTATCTTTGTTCATTTTCATCTTCGCTCCTTCATTATAGAATTACATTTCTCAAACCAACTTTTCTGTTGTTATACCGAGCCTAAAGGCGAAATTATACCAATTGTGATTAACCCTTGCGCCTCATATATTTGAGCCAGCTTGTGGATTCAATATTTATTGGCTCAGCAGCGCCATGAATCACATCAGATAACCCGGCAAAAGCGCTGTAATTAAGTACAATTGGTATTAAAGATGTTTTGTGGTGGGCATCTGACCTGAGCAGAGGAAAAATCCTGCTATCGTGGCCCGGATTCTTCACACACATACGGCGATCTCAAAACGACAACTTGATATAAGTTTCTGGAAACAAAAAGTATTACTATTATCACCAGCAAAAAATTTGATCGTTTTGAGTCACATTTCGAAATTCTGAACTCTCAATTCTAAATTCTTTTTTGTTGTTGCCATGTGTATGGCGGTGGTAATGGCTGATTTCATTCCGGCTGGGCTGGCAAGGTTTTGACCTGCGATATCAAAGGCTGTTCCGTGAGCCGGCGATGTTCTTACTATCGGTATGCCGATAGTGACATTAACCGCGTTTTCAAAATCGAGCAGTTTGACCGGTATCATTCCCTGGTCGTGATACATTGCGACGACGCCGTCGAACTCGCCTCGGCTGGCCCGCATAAAGATAGTATCGGCTGGGAAAGGTCCGAGACAATCTATTCCTTGTTCCTGCGCCAATAAAATAGCAGGTGATATTATGCGTTTTTCTTCATCGCCGAATTGGCCATTTTCGCTGGCGTGTGGATTCAGTGCTGCAACACCAATCTTGGGTTTTTCCAGACCAAAGTATTCTTTCAATGCGTCATTCAGTAAATCTATCGGCTCAAAAACGCAGCCGATTGTAAATTTGTGGCGTACCTCGAACAGCGCTTCGTGGATTGTAGCCAGTGCTACTTTTAGCGGGCCGCTGATGAACATCATAGCCTTTCGCTTGGATTTGCATCGGGCGGCTAACATTTCGGTATGGCCGGGCCATTCGGCGTCGGCCAGCTTCCAACTGGTTTTGCTTATTGGCCCTGTCACTACCGCATCTATAATGCCGGCTTGAGCTGCTTCAATGGCATCGAGGCAGAACCTTATAGATGCCTCTCCGGCAACAATGCTGGGGGCTGTGATCCAGGAAGGAACGGAATACTCATCGTAATCAGCTACAACAACTTTACAGGGGTAATCTCTGCTGATTTTTTCGTGTTGATGCCGGCCCCAGAAAGGTTCGATCTCAGCTTTATCAGCAGCGTAGCAAAGCTGCTCGTTCATGCCGAAGATGATGAACTTTGCAGCTCGACGTATGCCGGGGTCGGCAAGGGCCTTTATAATAACCTCCGGGCCGATACCGGCTGCATCGCCCATCGTTATACCGATGACCAGCTGCTCGGATATCGAATTGTGGTTGTCATCTTTATTCATAGTTCCGCCCACTTCTTTGGGCACCAACGAGCACCAGCTTAGCCCACGGACCTGTGCCGTGGGTTTTTGCCCTGCCCATAGGTGGCAGGGCTAAACAGCGTGTTTCTTTCCCAAAAAACGCCGTTAGAGTATCCCTGAATGGTAGAGTCTCTCTCTGCCGTATGTAATCTTTTCACAGCGTAAAGACAATATTCCTCATCTATCTCTACCATAATAAAATTTCTTTTGAGCTTTTTTGCAACAACTCCGGCGGTTCCTACGCCGGCGAAAGGATCAAATATAATGTCCCCTTCGTTTGAGCCGGCAAGAATAATCTTTGTAAGCAGCTTTTCCGGCTTCTGCGTCGGATGGGGTGTATTTTCCGGCATCGACCAGAAAGGAATTGTAATATCCGTCCAGACATTTGAGGGATAAGTCAGTCTGTATTTTCCGTCGTCTTGCTGTTGCCAATCTTTAGGTACATTATTTTCGCGATAGGGTGCTAAAACTTTTCTTTTTAATTTTACCGCGTCTGCGTTGAATGTGAAATCATCGGAAACTGTGCAGAACCATATATCTTCGCAGTTTTGTTTCCAGTCCTTTTTAGCTCCTCGTCCCTTTTCTCTTTCGAAGGTGATTCTGTTTCTGACAATAAAATATTTTTCGCAAAGAAGGTGAATCGCAGAAGAAGACCGCCAATCCCCGCAGATATATACTGATGCGCCGGGTTTTAATAATCTTATGAGCTTTTCCAGCCAGGACTTCATCCAATCCATGTATTGCTTAATTGAAACCTTCTTAAAAGAACGAGTATTGAAGGTCTTTGTTAAGTTGTAAGGCGGGTCGATGAAGAGAAGATCCACGAACCGTGAGGGAAGCAAATCCGCCACGTCAAAAATATCCGCGTTGATAACCTTGTTTAGAATTTGCCCCAGCGAGAGGGGATTATCTACCTTCAATAACCTCCGGCGGTAGGTATTTCTGTCTTTGTCGGTTAGTGTTATAGTGCGATTTCGTGGCGCTCTTGTCATCTTTTGTCCTCGTTTAGCTTTGTAGAAAAGAGTAAAGAACGTCATTCCGAGCGAACCGAAGGTGAGTCGAGAAATCCGTTCTTGAATAGATTTCTCCACTTCGCGACACTCTGTGTCGCTTCGGTCGAAATGACGGCGGTTCTTTTCTACAAGACCAAAATTCTTTATTCTTTCACCGATTTAAAAACCTAATTGTCTTAATTTTTCCACCGTCAATGATTGCTCGCGTGGAAGAATTTTATCAATCTGTTTTTTTATTGTCTTTACGATAATGTCGGTCTCAATATTTACCACATCGCCGATTTTAGCTTCACCCAGCGTAGTTTTCTTTAACGTCTCAGGTATCAGAGCAACGCTGAAGCTACGCTCGTCCATACTTGCTATCGTCAAGCTCACTCCGTCAACAGCTACTGAGCCTTCGACTATCATCAGGTCGAGCAATTCGTGATTAACCGCGAATGTTATATCGGCAAATTTGCCGCCTCTTTTAATCACTTTGATTGTAGCGGTGCCGTCGATGTGGCCCTGGACGAAATGTCCGCCGAATCGGTCGGTTGCCTTCATAGCTCGCTCAACGTTGACCGGCGAGCCGGGTTTTAACCGGCCCAGAGCCGATTTTTTCAATGTTTCAGGGCTTAGCTCAAAGGTTGCCAAACAGGCTATAAGCTCGCTGATAGTAAGGCATGCTCCATTTATAGCTATACTATCGCCAATTTTGCAGTCTCGGCCCAATTCGCCCATATCTACGGTCATCATTGCACCGCCGCCGGTCTGGCGAATCGCCTTTACTGCGCAAACTTGCTCTATTAGTCCTGTAAACATTTGAAATTGGCCGTCGGATATTGACTTTTTTATTATTGATAAAATCGATCTAAGTTTTAAAATCAATTATAAGGACTCAATCGTCAATAATCAATCTTCAATTAAAATGGATTGGTGATAAAATGAATACGTTTTGGCTGAAAATAGCTGGTATTGTCGTCGCGATTGTGGTTGTAGTTATTCTGATAGGTGTTTTTTCATCTAATGACGAGTCGGCCCAGCCTTCCGAACCGAGCCAGGAGCCGAAAGCTAAACCTAAAACCTTTTACGACCAAGCCGAGCAAGACAAGAAAAAATTCTTGGCTAAACCCAAGCCCGCACCCGATGAGGCAAATAATAAAAGCGCTACTAAGCCGACGCAACCAACTGAAGATCAGGCTAAACAGCCTCGGAAGATAACGCTGTATTTTAAGGAGCTTGGCGAGATAGATAATATAGAAGCCGAACGGCTTTTGAACGTCGCTGTTCCTGGACGCAGTATAGGCCGGTTGCCAATGACCGGTTTTAGTCTTATGCTACAAAACTGTCGGCGAATAATCCGCAAGTGGCCGGACAGTTGGTATGCCTTCAGGGCCAAGCAGATGCTGGCGGATATGCCGCCGCGATATCAAACACGATATAATGTGACGAAAGAGGAAATAGACCTAAGCATGTACACCAAACCCAGACCGGGAACGAAACCTTTTGTTGTCGGGGAATCTCGTTAAATGGCTGCCATAATATCTACCGGTGCGATACCCATCATTTCAATAACTGCTGATTGTCTGCCGGAGGCCTGGGAAAAAGCAATACTTGCGGTCTGGGATAAAGGGCTTGAAGTCAAAACTCAATACGATAAATCCGGCGATCCGCCAAGTAAAGACGCTACCGTTATAGTCACCGTCACCGACCCATTCGGCGAGCCGAGGATTCATAAAAACTTTCCCAGTGGGCCGGAAGAGCTTGAGGTCTATCGTCAAGAAGTAGTCAACGGTATTCACGACCACTGGATAGACCCTGCTGCCGGCAAATGGACCTACACCTACCACGAAAGGTTGTTTGCATACTGCCCATCATCGACTATTAAGAAAGTCGATCAGATTCAGTATATCGTTGATTGCCTCTCACAAGCCGGGCATAGCCGACGAGCTCAGGCGGTAACATGGATGCCAACCGCAGACCCCCGGACAGAACACCCGCCGTGTCTTCAGCGAATCTGGTGCAGACTTGTAGCAAATGAAGCAGGAAATTTCTCACTTAATATGAACACATACTGGCGAAGCCGAGACCTCTATAAAGCCTGGTTTATGAACGTCTATGCGATAACCGACCTTCAAAGGCTCATCGCAAAGCAGATATCTCAAAAAACAGGCATGATGGTGAAAGTCGGCAGATACGTTGACATAAGCGATTCGCTGCACATCTACGGCAGCTACTTTGACGAGGTCATCTGTGAGGTGGAGAAAATGCGAAACAGCCCATTTACCGAACGGTCATGGCAGAGCACTCACCCGGCTTTTGTTATGTGCACGCAGCAGGCTAAAGAAAAACTGGCTCAGGACCCTGACTGGTATGCAAAGGCCAAAGGCTGAGAATTGGATATTGAAACAGGAGAATTCTTCTAATGAGTAAAGTATATAATGTCTATTGCGATGAATCCTGCCATTTGGAAAATGACCAAATGCCGGTAATGGCCATTGCGGCGGTGTGGTGTCCCCAAGAGCGAACCCGAGAGATGTCACAGAAAATCCGCAGTATGAAATTAAAGCACGGGCTGTCTAAGTTTTTTGAAATAAAATGGACGAAGGTTTCTGGTGGCCAGTTGGATTTTTATCTCAACCTTGTGGATTATTTCTTCGGTGAGGACGACCTTCATTTTCGCGGAGTGGTCATACCGAATAAAAACCAACTGACCCACAGCTTATATAATCAAAGCCATGACGACTGGTATTACAAGATGTTTTTTGTACTGTTAAAGGAAATCATCGACCCCAATTGTTCATACCGCATTTACATTGACATTAAAGATACACGTAGCGAAGAAAAGCGGGCCAAATTGGAGGAAGTGTTAAGAAATTGTAATTATGACACAACAGGAAGAGTTATTGATCGGATACAGCAGATTCGATCCCACGAATCGCAGATAATGCAGCTTACTGATTTGCTTATGGGGGCGTTAAGGTATCATAACGAGCGGCTTAGTAGTAGCAAGGCAAAACTGGCGGTCATCGAACGACTACAGCAGCGATCACGGAAGTCGCTATACCAGACAACATGGCCTAAAGAAGAAAAGTTCAATATTTTGAGATGGCGGGCCGGAGGAGGTGAGCTTTGAGTTCATTACCTGATTGGCTGCCATCTCTGCTTAGGCTTGAAGGTTTTGGCGGAGACTGGGAAAGATACATCAACGAAGTATTTTCTGTCTTCTACGGAGATTTTGTATCATCACAGCCTAAATTTCAAAACCGATGGGTTCGATGCCGTCGTGATCTAATTAGAGGTAAAGAGGCTGGTTTCTGGCATTGTACCTCGGATGGTGCAGACGAGTCTAATAGAACCCCGGATTTGAGGCGGTGTGAGCGAATTGGCTGGATTCGTGCGGTAGTTGAGCATTATCAGGAAGATAAAGTCGATTGTTGGGCCAACGACCGTCGTGGAGAGAAACGGTGGTTGTTGTGGCTAAACGAAGAGTTTTTAGTTATTTTAGCAGAAAGAACCCGAAAACGCGATGGATTTAGATATTTTCAGTTGATTACTGCATACTGCACAGATGAAGAGAACCGAAAAGTAAAACTGAAAAAAGAAAGAGATGGCTATTATAGGAGCATAAACGGCTGAAGCCGCTTTTAAGGGCGGCTTCGGTACTCCTTCTACAACATGGTAGATGAGTTATTATTATTATCGATAATCCGACCAGTGGAAGTCAAGTAAAATCTTTAAAAATATTCCTGTCAAAGGAGTAAGAAGAATGAGCGACTATCCCGAGCGGGCCTAGCAGAGCACTCATCCGGCTTTTGTAATGTGCACGCAGCAGGCTAAAGAAAAACTGGCGCAGGACCCTGACTGGTACGCAAAAGCCAGAGGATAAATATAAATACTAAATTCTAAATCCGAAGCACTAAACGAATTCAAATGACAGAAATTCAAAATTTTAAAAGTTTTGGTCATTTAAACATTGGGATTTTGTTATTGTTTAGAGTTTAGGATTTAGATATTAGGATTTGCGAGGAATGAGATATGGCCTTGCTTATCAATGGCGAAAAAGTTGAAGATGCGGTAATACGAAAGGAGGTAGAGCACCTAAGGCCGGACTACGAAAAGACATTCGCCGACATGGACCCCAAAGAGCGAGAAGATCAACTGATTGACTGGTCAAGAGAAAATATAGTTGAAAGAACCCTGCTCAAACAGGAAATCGGAGATATCGAACCTGCGATACCAACAGACAAACTTGATACTATCTTAGGCAGGCTGAAAGAGGAATACGAAGACCCACAAGAACTTTACAAGGATTTTGACGCCGAAAATGATGAAAAAATAAAAGAGATTTTGGAGCTTATAATAAAAACAGAGCTTAGATTCGGTGAGCTCTACAAAGATTTACCTAAGCCATCCCAAGCTGAGATTGAAAAGTTCTATGAGGAAAATAAAGAGCAATTCAGAACCGCTGACCAGCTCAGAGCAGCTCATATAGTTAAATACGTGGACTGGCAGAGTGATGAAGCTACCGCCTATAACGCCATAAGACAGGTCCAGGAGCAAATAAAAAATGGCGCGTCCTTTGAAATAGTTGTTGATAAATATACCGATGATCCCGATAGCGGAAACAGTTTTAGTTATTTAACTAAAGGTGAGGATATAGAAGAGTTCGAGGATGTAATTTTTAATTTGGGTGTCGGAGAGGTAAGTGACATCTTTCGCACCCGCTTTGGCTTTCATATCGCAAAGGTCTATGAAAAAAAGCCGGGGATAATTGCCAGCCTTAAAGAAGTAAAAAGTCAAATTGCCAACGAGCTTGAAGAGCAAATGCGTCAACAGGTCGTTGAGGAGTTTATAGACCAGCTAAAAAGTAAAGCCAAGATTGAAGAAGTATAAGCACCAGAACTGAGAGACTTGAGCTTAAAAGGTTTAGTTATTACCGGTACAGCAATAATAACTTATAAAAAGCGAAAAAAACTAACATCTTGATTTGCCTTTATGCTTTTTTTATATTAGACTTTATTACAGTCGGACGAGGGAACAAAACAAAACGTAATTTGTTATATTTATCCTAAGTATGACTCCTTGCGGATAAAAGAGAGAGTTGAGCTGTGTAGCTCTACCTGTCGGGTTAAAAAAGATTACGAAAAAGCTAACATACCGCCTGGAGGCGACGTTTGGATTTTGAATAATATCCTAGGGGGGGCTATGTAAGTTTCTTTCCGAGTTGGCCTCTGCGTTCACTACGCAGAGGCTTTTTTTTTGCAAACCTTTGTCTGGACAATGCACCAATAATACCAATCCTAAAAAACATTTGCTCTGCTGTTGGATAACCTATCAACCTTGCCCCGTTGGAGCGTGAGGGAGCCAAAACAGATATCGATTTATTCTGGAATAGCTTTAAGGCAAGATTCAGAGATAAGAGAAAGTTGTTTTTCATCTGATACGATTGAGTGTACATAGTGTGCATACCAAATTCTTATATGTTTTGTTTTTATAGTATGGTGAAATGATAAAAAGTAAAAAACAATTAGGATATCCTATGCACAGTATGCACAGCATCTTGAGGCTTGATAGCGAATCGTCAGAAACGAATTGCCACAGTTCCGTGGTATCAGAATCAAAGCCTGTTCGATTAGGCCAGATATTGCCGGCTGCAATGCGGACCCACCCTATAAACAGTCGTTTTTAATAGTCCCTAAAGTTTCTCATCCATATTGGCCAGTCCTGTGGCTTAACGCCGCCGGCAGCGGTCCAGGGACCAGCCGTGTCGTACTCCCGGCTCCACCTCAGCGTCCACAGTTCCTTCAGTCCAATTCTCCTCGGAGACATATCCATAAACAGGCCGTTGATATACCCGAAATGCCGATTGATGCAGGAAAAACTCGTTTCGTTGCTTCGCTGGCCGTCATACTCAGGAGGCTCATCTGTGGATGAAGGATTAACAGCCACATACATAGAATCCAAAAATACTGGGATTTTATCCGCACCTTTTACGCCGGTTTTCCTCCAGTATTCCTGCCCTGTGTTATTAAGAACATACCGATTCATAGCATAGCTGCCAAAAAAACCCAGCTTTGGGACCCAGGAGCCACCCCAACCCCAGTCTGAGTCCTGTGGTCCCTTCCAGCCCCAGGTTCCAAACGTCCCCCAGTTATTGTTAGGATTCTGTGCCGACGGGCAGCAACGCATCATTGGGTCGTTGTAATATGGCTTATAGAATTGTGGCCACATCTTTTCATACTGGCTTCCGAATGTCCTTGTATGGAAATAGCCATTATTGTCGGTCGTGTACATAGAAAATATAAGACCCCATTGGTGCAGCCTCGACTGACAGGCAACCGCCTGTCCTTGTTTCTTGGCGTGTTGTAGCGCTGGCAGCAATATCGCCATCAACAGAACAATAATTGCAATTACCACTAAAAGCTCAATTAATGTAAAACCTTTACGGGACCTCATAACTACGCTCCTCAGCGGATCATCAACACTTCACAAATATTTAATCAGACTAATAATGATTCATTATTCAATCCAACAATCACGATAAAACAATGCAATATTCTTTAGCTGTTTATACAACCAGGCACATTTCTCGCGCCTGCTTAACTCCGTATTTGACTTTTGTAATCTGGGGCTTTACTCAGAGTCACCGATCCCAACAGCTTTTGTTGTATCTTTATACGGCCAGCAGTATTTCTCGTACACACCTAATTCCATTTCTGAAGTATCGTCAGGGTCTTTACCAAGAGCCGAACGTATCTCTTCGACATGGGAGTCCACAAACACTGCATTGCATGTTCCGCTATTTAAGTCTCCACTTGCGGTGCTATGGAAAGTGCCGAACCAATCGCGACCATCGCCACAAAGGGCATTATCGTTGAGCACATGTTCGCAGCCTGGCCTTAGCCACATATTCTCCTCAGTGAAGAAAAACACCTGATCTTTGCTTCTGGTTATATCAGAAAACTTCATACTCAGAAAGGCATTCATGCTGTAACTATACTGAGGAATAATTGGAATGCTTGGGTCATGACCCGGATGCTCTGCTCCCAGGTTCTTGGCAAGAGTTCTGAACGACGGACATATATGGACCTTTTTATTATTCAAATATGGCCAGAACGGGCCATCAGGTGGAAATCTTGGGTCGTGCCATCGGCAGTAACGTGGGTATCCGGAATAGGGATATTCCGTTCCCATAAGAGAGGTCCATGGGTCTGGATACCGGTATTCATTATCGTCTAAGTAAAGCGCCTGCGCTATTCCATATTGACGAAGGTTGGCTCTGCAAGTCATTTCCCTTGCCTGCTCCTTTACCCGCTGTAGGGCCGGCATCAAAATCGCCATCAATATCGCTATGATAGCTATTACCACTAAAAGCTCGATTAATGTAAAACCCTTCTGTCTATTCATAATAATTCTCCCCTTTCGGACATTTTGATTGGAATAGCTGTCTATGCGGCCAATCATATTTCTCCACTTTACCTGATTTATTTTCTGCCTGCTTATTTGCTCACTGCAGCGCCGGCATCAACATCGCTATTACAGCTATTATTACCAAAAACATTGACTAATGTAAAACACTTTCTTCCATTCATAGCGATATTTCATCTTACTGACATTCGATTATATCATTATGAATGGATGCGCAAACACACTACTCTATTATAATTATCGTCATAACCTGTTCCAAATGAAACCTCATTTATGGGCAAAAATATCGTCATTTTATGCAAGTGAGCGGATTAATTGCTTCGAGGAACATTTTTACGATAATCAGGTAAGCAGACTGTAATGGCAAGTGGAATAAGTGAACTAAAGTGGGCCTGGCCATTTCCCTGGGAATCCGCGATCTGCGAATTTGGAGTGCCTAAAGTAGGGTATCAGAACATCAGAAAATCAGGATGCAGTCCACAGGACGCCTTACGGCGGATATTAAAAGATCAGGGTATCGGAAAAAACAACCTAATGTCCTGATAACCTGATGTCCACTACTTGGTATCCTAATACTCTGATAATCCGAATCTTCAGCTCACTTCAGGCATTGTAGCTCACTTTAGGCACCCCGTACCAATTGTCCTGCGACTATTCAATCATCTTGATAGAGATTAGAAGCACCACTACATGTTCAATTGGTGCGGGGTATTTGGCCAATCTGGCAACGACTTGGCCTACGCTAAGACGAGTTAACCATTAGCCACTTGCTGTTGGCCTGGCGATGTTAAAAGGTAGTTAGCGTAATGCTTGTTCTTTCTCGTGCTACGCAGCGCTTCGCAGAGCAGTAAAGGATTTTTTCTTGATATGTGTAGAAAACTAATTTATTTATTTACTTATGGACAAGAGTCGCAAAGTTATACTGATGATGGAGACTTCACGGACCTATGGACGGTCAATCCTGCATGGCGTAGCGCGATACTCTCGTGGCCACGGGACATGGATATTTTATAAAAAGGCACCATTTTACTGGAGAGCCGACGGAGGAAAAATCACTCTCGAAAAAATATTCAGCACGGGAGCCGATGGTTTAATTCTGCGTGAACAACATACACGGCAACTGACCGAGAAGGTTCTCGCTATGGGTATTCCTACTGTTGTTTCTCCATACACCGAGCCATTTCCGGATTTTCCTAACATCGTAACTGATGACGCTGCCATAGGGAGAATGGCTGCTGAGTATCTTTTACATCGGGGCTTCAAGCAATTTGCCTATTGTGGATTTGGACAAATGTATTATTGGTCTCGACACCGGGGCAAGAGCTTTAGCCAGAGAATTGCTGAAGCTGGATTCGAGACCCACTACTACGAATACGAGCTGCACAAATCAAGGACCCAGCACTCGTGGGAGAAAGAGCAGGAATCAATCGCGGACTGGCTTAGACAATTGCCGAAACCAATCGGCTTGATGGTCTGCAATGACGATCAAGGCCAATACGTGCTGGAGGCCTGCAAGATTGTCGGTCTTTATGTTCCGGAGCAGGTCGCTATAATAGGATTGGGCAACGATGACCTAATCTGTGATTTAGTCACACCCCCTCTTTCCAGCATAGCCGTAAGTGCGGAAAAGGCAGGCTACGAGGCCGCTGAAGTGCTGGACAAAATAATGGCGGGTAAAAAAGTTACAAATCAGACAATTGTTGTTCGGCCAACCCACGTTGTGACGAGACAATCGACCAACATCTTTGCAGTTAATGACCGTGACGTTTTGGCGGCATTGCATTTTATCCATCGACGTGCCAAGAAAGAAGCCATTCAGGTCGATGATGTGCTGCGCGCGGTTTCTTTGTCCCGTCGCAGTCTATACAATAGGTTTGCCAGAATACTCGGCCGATCGGTACACGAAGAAATCAAGCGTGTTCGTGTGGACCAGCTTGCTCATTTGCTCGTGAGCACAAGCTTGCCGATATCTCATATCGCCTCAATTATGGGCTACTCAGACATCAAAAACATTGCTCGGTACTTCAAGCAACAGAAGGGAATGACGCCACTTGAATATCGTAGGCACTATTCTCTAAGTTAATTCCCCCGCGCTAATTATAGTTGCCGAAAGAACCGGTTTTATTGCCGGCTCGTGCTACGCAGAGCAGCATTCGAACATATATTATAGGTCCAATTAGTGCGGGCTACACAAAATGACGACTTTTTTGCCCAAAATGAGGTTTCATACGGGTTACATTATGAATATAATTTTAGATGGAGAGTTAGTGTTGATAAAAGCTACAAAATAAAATTGTCCATTGTTTGAGACAAACAGAAGTAAAAGACCGGTTGTTTGTCGAAGGCAATTGTTGTTTTGGCCCGTCCTGAGCCAGGTCGGAGGATGTGTGGCCAAAGTACCAATATTATTGCTTTAGCTTTTTTGAAGGAGGATTATATGTGTAGAAAGTTGATTTACTTGTAGTGGTTTTTTTATGCTTTTTTTGTGATTATATAACCACCGTCTTTTTTAGGAGATAGAATCATGATAAAAAAAGATTTTGTAAGATTATTTGTTATATTGCTTGTTGTAATGTGCGGAAGTATCAGCCTAAAGACAGCAAATGCGCAGTATCCCTATCCTATTCTCAAGCTGGATATCAACAACAGTGACACTGCTGCAGAGACAGAGCCCGGCTTTACTTCCTTTACCATTGGTGATAGTGGCTCAGAGATAGATGGTATCAAGATTGAAATTACCGGTACTCTTGATTCGCGCCGACGCACTGCACCGGCCGGAATACCGTTTGAGCAGATTTATCGCGATTTCGTCTTTTCACGGCCAGGCGGAATGACGATTACATTATCGGGGCTGGTGCCTAATCAAGCCTACGAGATAAGTATTTATGCCTTTGATACAGGCAGTGGATCAGGCGGTGATCGAATCGCGGACTGGACAGCCAATGGGGTATATCTTCTCACAGCCGGCTTCAACGCTGCACAAACGCCCACGTCTGAATATGATAAAGCTTCTTGGGCAGAGACGACCGCAGATGACACCGGTACAATCGTCTTAGAATGTGGCCCTAATGAAAACACCGCCGAAGAAACGGGCGAGAGTAACCCCTACGGTTTTATCAATGCCTTAGAGGTCTATTCGAATATTCCGGTAACAAAGGCTCGACGTCCCCAGCCGGCTACAGGTACTATGCAGTCTGAAACAACGGTGAACCTTAGCTGGCTGCCGGGAGGTTATGCCGCCTC
>Ga0307430_1001018_pt1 | contig 21776 bp, 18 predicted proteins | sample SalMarWE160130MG_FD_202159 | JGI IMG/M metagenome (GOLD analysis project Ga0307430, IMG submission 202159) | Salt marsh sediment microbial communities from the Plum Island Ecosystem LTER, Massachusetts, United States - WE1603-130 | ecosystem: Environmental > Aquatic > Marine > Intertidal zone >...
CGGACTTGACGTGCCGGGCCTGCGCTGGTAGGAATAACTGAGGTGTCTCAGGAGAGCACCTTCGAAGAGCGAGCGTAGCTCAGCTGGTAGAGCACAACGTTGCCAACGTTGTGGTCGTGGGTTCGATTCCCATCGCTCGCTCCACTTTTTTGCTTACACGCGGCCGCCGCGTGGCAACCGGCAGCGTGGCGCCGCACCGTTACCTTGAGGAACCCCGATGGAAGCTGTTGTCGAGGACCTGAGCGAGAGCAAGAAGCTGATCCGTTTCTCGATCCCGCACGAGCGGGTGGCCGACGAGATCGAGACTGCGCTGAACGAGGTGCGCAAGAGCGCCTCGATCAAGGGGTTCCGGCCCGGCCACGTGCCCGAGAAGATCCTGCGCGCTCGCTTCGGCCACACGATCCGTTCCGAGGCCATCAGCCGCCTCGTGCCCGAGGCGTTCCGCCAGGCGATGATCGACAACGCGCTCCGCCCGGTCGGCGAGCCCGAGGTGAAGGACATCAAGTACGACGCTGACGCGCCGCTGACCTTCACGGCGACGGTCGAGGTTCTGCCCGAACTCGAGCTGCCCAAGTACAAGGGCATCCGCGTCGTGCCGCACACAATCGAGCCGCCCACGGCCGACGAGATTGACAAGGTCATCGAGAGCCAGCGTGACGCGCGCGCTGCGCTTGTGCCCGTCGAGGACCGGCCCGTGCAGCTCGGCGACTCGATCGTCGTGACCCTCGAGCAGACCGTCGACGGCACGACCGAAACGATGCCCGACCGCTTCATCGAGGTGGCCCAGAACCAGCTCGTGCCGGGCCTGGCGCAGGCGCTCGTCGGCATCGGGATCGACGCGACGAAGCGCTTCGAGCTCACGATCCCCGACGACTACCCGGATACGCGCCTCGCCGGCAAGACGGTCGCCTACGCCGCCACCGTCAGCGAGATCAAGCAGAAGCAGCTCCCCGAGCTCAACGACGCGTTCGCCAAGGAGGTCGCCGACGTCGAGACGCTGGAGGCCCTGCGCGACCGCGTGCGCGACGCCATGGGCCGGCAGCGCGAGTCCGAGGAGCGCCGCCGGCAGGAGGGCGTCGTGCTCGATGCGATCGTCGATGCGACCGAGCTCGAAGTGCCCGAATCGCTGCTGAGAAAGCAGACCGAGCGGAACGTGATGCGGGCGTACCAGCGGGCCCAGCTCGCCGGCGTGCCGCGCGAGAAAGTTGTGGAACAGCACGACGAAATCGTCAAGAATGCGTCCGTGGCGTCGGCGCGGCAGATCAAGCTGACGCTCCTGATCGAGCGCATCGCCGACGCCGAGGGACTCGCCGTCACCGACGAGGACCTCGACTCGTATTTCGAGCAGGCCGCCGCCATGCGCGGCACGACGGCGGACGAGCTCCGCCCGGCGGACGAGCTCCGCCCGGCGGACGAGCTCCGCGCGGCCTACGAGAAGCAGGAAGGCGCCGTCGAGGGGCTCCGCGACGAGCTGCTCGAGGGCAAAGTGCGCTCGTTCCTGATCGAGCATGCCGAGATAGACTAACAGTCTGGACCCGAACCTCGCATGGAGGCCTCACGTATGGCGACGATCTACGTGCCAAACGTCTACGAGCGATACGGGCGCGACGAGCGGCCGTTCGACCTGTTCTCGCGGCTGCTCAAGGACCGGATCATCTTCCTCGGCACGCCGATCAACGACGATCTCTCCAACATCGTGGTTGCTCAGCTCCTGTTCCTCCAAATGGAGGATCCGAAGAAGGATATTCACGTCTACATTAATAGCCCCGGCGGTTCCGTCACCGCCGGGCTGGCGATCTACGACACGCTGGAGTACGTCAAGCCCGACATCTTCACGTACTGCATCGGGCAGGCGTCGAGCATGGCAGCCGTGCTGCTCGCGGCCGGCACGAAGGGCAAACGCTACGCCCTGCCGCACGCGCGCATCATGCTCCACCAGCCGTGGGGCGGCGTGCAGGGCCAGGCCACCGACATCAGCATCCAGGCCAACGAGATCCTGCGGCTCAAGGACCGGCTCAACGCGATCCTGGCCGAGCATACCGGCCAGGACCTGGCGAAAATCGAGGAGGACACCGACCGCGAGTTCTTCATGGGCCCCGAAGAGGCCAAGGAGTACGGCCTCCTCGACGAGGTGGTCCAGAGGCGGACCGACGTCAAGGCCGCCGACAAGAACAACAAGTAGCGCGCCACCCAGCGCGGCACGCGCAAGGAGCCGAGACGATGGGCTCGAGAGAATACGGACACCTGCTGATGCACCGGTGCTCGTTCTGCGACAAGACCGAGGACCAGGTCGACAAGCTCATCAGCGGCAAGGACGCGTTCATCTGCAACGAGTGCGTCGACCTGTGCAAAAACCTGCTCGAACGACGGCCCACGCCCAAGAAGCTCCGCCTCCTCAAGCCCAAGGAGGTCAAAGAACGCCTCGACGAGTACGTCATCGGCCAGGAGCGCGCGAAGCGCTCCATCTCAGTCGCCGTCTACAACCACTACAAGCGCATCATGTCCGCCAGCGCCGGCGACGACGTCGAGATCCAGAAAAGCAACGTGCTCCTGATCGGACCGACCGGGTGCGGCAAGACGCTGCTCGCCAGTACGCTGGCCCGCATCCTCGACGTGCCGTTCTGCGTCGCCGACGCCACGACCCTCACCGAGGCCGGCTACGTCGGCGAGGACGTTGAGAACATCATCCTCAGGCTCCTCCAGGCGGCGAGCTACAACGTGGCCCAGACCGAACTCGGCATCATCTACATCGACGAGATCGACAAGATCGGCCGGACCACGAGCAACGTGTCGATCACGCGCGACGTCTCGGGCGAAGGCGTCCAGCAGGCGCTGCTCAAGATTATCGAGGGGACGATCGCCAACGTCCCGCCCAAGGGCGGCCGCAAGCATCCGCACCAGGAGTACATCCCGGTCAACACCGAGCACATCCTGTTTATCTGCGGCGGCACGTTCACGCACCTCGACAAGATCATCCGCAAGCGCCTTGGGCGAACGACGATCGGGTTCGGCGGAGAGGAATCGGCCGCCCTCGACGAGGACAACGTCGGCGCCGTGCTCGCGCTCGTCGAGCCCGAGGACCTGATCGAGTTCGGCCTGATCCCCGAGTTCGTCGGCCGGCACGCGGCGATCGAGTCGCTCTACTCGCTTACCGAGGAGGACCTCGTCCAGATCCTGACCAAGCCCAAGAACGCGATGGTCAAGCAATACCAGAAGCTCTTCCGCATGGAAGGCATCGATCTGACGTTCACCCGCGAGGCGCTCCACGCGATCGCGCGCAAAGCCATCGAGAAGGGCACGGGCGCCCGAGGCCTCCGGCTCATTCTCGAAGGCGTCATGCTCGACGTGATGTACGAGACGCCCTCGCTCGAGCGGGTCGACGAGTGCGTCGTGACTAAAGAAGCCGTCGAGCGCGGCGCGCGCCCGAAGCTCCGGACGCGGAAGGGCAAGAAGATCGCCTAGCAGGGTGCTGAAAAAGGCGTTTGACCCGACTTGTGCAGGTCAAGGGCCGGAGGCCCGGCAGAGGCTAGCCTGGGGCGCCTGCCCGCCGAAGCCTTGGCGAAGGCGGGTAAGCCCCAGGTTCTCGACGAGAAAAGAGACCCTTGAGCCCCGAAGAGGCGACAGAAGCATTCCGCAACAGATGGAGATTCTCTGCCGCCGGCAGGGTTTTTCAGCAGCCTGCTAGAGACGGGCCAGCCGCCATGCCGAAGAAATCCACGAGGAAGAAGTCGTCGAAGTGTGCCGCCGACCCGGTGCTCCTGCCGCTGCTGCCGCTGCGGGACATCGTCATTTTCCCCCGCATGGTCGTGCCGCTCCTAGTCGGTCGCGAGCGCTCCGTCCGCGCCGTCGAGGCCGCGATCTTTTCCGACGACACGATCCTCGTCGCCGCGCAGAGATCCGTCGAGGTCGAGAACCCCGAGCCGGACGACGTCTACCGCGTCGGCACCGAGGCGAAGATCATCCAGATCCTCAAAATCCCCGACGGCTCGGCCAAGGTCCTCGTCGAGGGCGTGCAGCGCCGGCGCATCACGCGCTTCCTGGCGCAGAAGGACTACTTCCGCGTCAAAACCGTCCCCGTCGGCGAGTCGCAGCGCGTCTCGGCGCGGCTCCGCGCCGTCATGCGGACCGTGGCCGACCTGTTTCAGATTTACCTGCAGATCAACCCGCGCGTGCCCGAGGAGATCGCGCCGACCATCGCCGAGATCGACGATCCCGAACGGCTCGCCGATACCGTCTGTGCCCACGCCGTGCTCAAGGTGGCGCAGAAGCAGGAGCTGCTCGAGCTGCCGCGCGTCGAGGACCGGCTCGCACGCCTTGTCGACATGCTGTCGCAGGAAAACGAGATCCTCAAGATCGAGCGCGAGATCACGGGCCGCGTGCGCGACCAGGTCGAGAAATCCCAGCGCACCTACTACCTGCACGAACGGCTCAAGGCGATCGAAGATGAGCTCGGCCGCGAGGGACCCTCGGGCGAGTACGCCGAGCTCGACAAGGGCATTCGCGCCGCCAAGATGCCGCCCGAGGCCGAGGCGAAAGCGCGCGCCGAGCTCGAAAAGCTCGGCCGCATGCAGCCGATGTCGCCCGAGGCGACCGTCTCGCACAACTACATCGAGTGGCTCGTCGATCTCCCGTGGTCGAAAGAGACCGCCGACAAAACCGACGTCAAGCGCGCCGAGCGCATCCTGAACGAGGACCACCACGGCCTCGACGAGCCGAAGGAGCGCGTCCTCGAATACCTCGCCGTGCGCCGCCTCGCCGCCTCGCTCACCGGCCCGATCCTGTGTCTCGTGGGGCCCCCGGGTGTCGGCAAGACGTCGCTCGGTCGATCGGTCGCACGCGCCCTGGGCCGCAAGTTTGCCCGCATCTCGCTGGGCGGCATGCGCGACGAGGCCGAGATCCGCGGCCACCGCCGCACCTACATCGGCGCGCTGCCCGGCCGCATCCTCCAGTCGCTCAAGCGCGTCGGCACGCGCAACCCGGTCTTCCTGCTCGACGAGATCGACAAGCTCTCGTCGGACTTCCGCGGCGACCCGTCGTCGGCGCTGCTCGAGGTGCTCGACCCTGAGGTCAACACCGCGTTCAACGACCACTACATCGAAGTCGATTTCGACCTCTCGAAGGTCCTGTTCATCGCGACGGCCAACACGCCGCACACGATCCATCCGACGCTGCTGGACCGGATGGAGATCATCCGGCTGCCCGGCTACACCGACTGGGAGAAGCTGGCGATCGCCTCGAAGTTCCTCATCCCGAAGCAGCTCAAGGCGCACGGCCTCGCGCGTCGGAAAGTGGAGATCACCAACGAGGCGCTCCTGCGCATCATCCGCGACTACACCCGCGAGGCCGGCGTTCGCAACCTCGAGCGCGAGATCAACAAGATCCTGCGCAAGCTGGCCAAGAAGATCGCCACCGACGGCCGACGCGACGGGCTCAAGGTCGGGGCCGCCGACCTGAAGCGGTACCTCGGCACGCCCAGGTATCGTCGAGAAACCGCCGAGAAACATGCCGGACCCGGCGTCGCGACCGGGCTGGCCTGGACCGAGGCGGGCGGCGAAATCCTCAAGATCGAAACGTCCGTGATGCCCGGCAAGGGCGAGGTGACGCTCACGGGCCACCTCGGCGAGATCATGAAGGAGTCGGCGCGCGCCGCCGTCAGCTACATCCGCGCGCACGAGAAAGCGTTCGCGCTCCCCAAGGGCTTCCACAAAGCCAAGGACATCCACGTGCACGTGCCGGAGGGGCAGACGCCCAAGGATGGCCCGTCGGCCGGCGTGCCGATCATGGTCTCCGTGCTGTCGGCCCTGTCGAACCGCCCCGTCCGCGGCGACACGGCGATGACGGGCGAGATTACGCTGCGCGGCGCCGTCCTGCCCATCGGCGGGCTCAAAGAGAAGTCGCTCGCGGCCCATCGCTCCGGCATCAAGCGCATCGTCATCCCGCGCGAGAACACGCGCGACCTCGACGAGATCCCGCCGAGAATCAAACGCGCCTGCACGTTCATACCGGTCGAGACCGTTGACGAAGTGATCGCGGAGGTGTTCGAAGCATCATGAAGAAGGAATACCTGTATTCGCCGGGACCGACGACGGTCCCCCCCGAGGCGCTCTCGGTGATGGGCGCGCCCATGTTCCACCATCGCACCGCGCGGTTCCGCGCCCTGTTCGGCGAGGTCGTCGAGGGCCTCAAGCGCGTGCTCCAAACCGGCAACGACGTGCTCGTCTTCGCCGCGTCGGGCACGGGCGCTATGGACGGATCGGTGGCCAACGTCTGCTCGCTTGGCGACCGCGTCATCATGGTCAACGGCGGCAAGTTCGGCGAGCGCTGGGGGCAGATCGGCCGCGCCTACGGCCTCGACGTCGACGAGATCATGCTCGAGTGGGGCACGGGCGTTACGCCGGCCCAGATCAAGGAGCACCTGACCGACCAGGTCAAGGCCGTCTACATCCAGCTCTGCGAAACCTCGACCGCCGTCGCCACCGACGTTCAAGGGATCGCCGAAGTCGTCGGCAAGACGGACGCCATCCTCGTCGTCGATGCGATCAGCGGCCTCCTGTGCGACGAGCTGCTGACCGACCAGTGGGGCGTCGACATCGTCGTTGCCGGCTCGCAGAAGGGGCTCATGATTCCGCCCGGCCTCGCCGCGGTCGCCGTGAGCAAGAAGGCCTGGGGGCTCGTCAAGAAAGCCGCACTGCCGCGCTACTACTTCGACTTCGTCAAGCATAAGAAGTCGGTCGACAAGAACGACACCCCCTACACGCCGGCCGTGAGCCTCATTCGCGCCCTGCGCGAGACGCTCGCGCTCGTCGAGGCTGAGGGCCGTGACACGATGCTCGCGAACGCGGCGAAATACGCCAAGGCAGTCCGAGCCGGGATGGAAGCGCTCGGCTTGAAGCTCTTCTCGCAGTCGCCGTCGAATGCCGTCACCGCCGTCCTGATGCCCGAGGGCGCCGACGGCGCCGAGTTCATCAAGATCCTGCGCGACAAGCTCGGCGTCACCTTCGCCAGCGGTCAAGAGGCGCTCAAGGGCAAGATCTTCCGGATCGCCACCATGGGCTATCTCAACGACTTCGACGTGCTCACGGCCGTTGCCGCCGTCGAGCACGTGCTGCGTGCCATGAACGTGAGCTTCACCCCGGGAGCTGCTGTGCGGGCGGCACAGGAACTCCTCGTGGGGTAACGCGATGAAGGTGCTCATCAGCGACAAGCTCGCCGACAGCGCCAAACGCGTCCTCGACGCGCGCGGTCTCGCATACGATGACCGGCCGGGACTTCCGCCCGACGAGCTCACGGCCTGCCTGGGGCACTATGACGGCATCCTCATCCGCAGCGGCACCAAGCTGACGCGTGACGTGCTCGAGCATGCCGGCTCGCTTCGCGTCATCGGCCGTGCGGGCGTCGGCGTGGATAACGTCGACCTCGACGCCGCGACCGAGCGCGGCATCCTGGTCATGAACACGCCGGAGGGCAACACCGTCTCGACGGCCGAGCACACGTTCTCGCTGCTGCTCGCCCTATCGCGCAACATCCCGCAAGCGGTCGTGTCGGTCCGGCGCGGCGAGTGGAACAAGAGCACGTTCGCCGGCGTCGAGGTTCGCGGCAAGACGCTCGGCGTGATCGGCCTCGGTCGGATCGGCACGCAGGTCGCCAAGTTCGCACACGGCTTCCAGATGAAGGTCATCGGGTACGATCCGTTCATTACACGGGAGAAAGCCGAGCAGCTCGGCATCGAGCTCGTCGAGCTCGACGAGCTCGTTGCGCGGTCCGACTACATCACCGTGCACACGCCCCTCACGAGCGAGACGCGCAACATCATCGACGCGGCTGCGATCGAGAAGATGAAACCCGGTGTGCGCATCATCAACTGCGCGCGCGGCGGCGTCGTCGACGAGGACGCGCTCGGCGCCGCGCTCGAGAGCGGGCGGATCGCCGGCGCCGCGCTCGACGTGTTCGCCACCGAGCCGCCGGCAGGCAGCAAGCTGCTCGAGCTGCCGAACGTCATCACCACCCCGCACCTGGGCGCCTCGACGACAGAAGCGCAGGAACAGGTCGGCATCGACGCGGCCGTGCAGGTGGCCGATTACCTGCTTGATGCGCGCATCGGGAGCGCGGTGAACGCGCCGACCGTCGACGAGCAGGTGCTCGAGAAGCTCCGGCCCTACGTGCCGCTCGGCGAGCGCCTCGGCGCGCTCGTCGCGCAGCTCGTCAGGGGCAACATCGAGTCGATCGAGGTCGAGGCGTGCGGCCTCATCGCCGACTACGACACCGGCCCGGTGAGCGTGGCCGCCCTCAAAGGGTTCCTTGGCACCATCCTCGAAGGGACGGTCAACGCAATCAACGCGCCGGTCAAGGCCAAGGAACGCGGCATCAAGCTCGTCGAGAGCACCGGCGGCGATTCCGAGGAGTTCGTCAGCCTCGTGCGGGTCAGGGCGACGGCGGCGAAGGAAAGCGTCGACGTGGCCGGGACGGTGTTCGCCAAGAACGACCCGCGCATCGTGCGCATCAACGGCTACCACGTCGACGCGCACCCCGACGGCTGGCTCATGATCATCGTGAACCGCGACGTGCCGGGCGCGATCGGCAAGATCGGCATGACGCTCGGCAACCACCGGGTCAACATCGCCGACATGACGCTCGGCCGCAAGCAGGAAGGCAGCAACGCGATGGTCGTGCTCAACATCGACGGCGACGTACCGGCCGAGGCGGTCGACGCGCTGCGAGCCACCGACGAGGTCCTCGAAGTCACCGTCTGCAGACTCTAGCCATCTTGTGAGAGTATACCAGGGGGAACACCATGGCGAATATCGTGCTCGTGGGCGCCCAATGGGGCGACGAGGGGAAAGGCAAGATCATCGACCTGCTCGCTGAACGGGCCGATTTCGTCGTTCGCTCGCAAGGCGGCGCGAACGCCGGCCACACGGTTGTCGTCGGCGATGAGGAGTACATCCTCCATCTTGTCCCCTCGGGAGTGTTGCATCCGGGCACGACGTGCCTCATCGGCAACGGCGTCGTGATCGAGCCGGCGACACTCATCGAGGAGATCGACACGCTTCGCTCGAAAGGCGTCACCGTCGACGAACACAACCTGCTCGTGAGCGAGACGGCCCACGTCGTGATGCCGTACCACAAGCTGCTCGACGGGCTCCGCGAAGAGCTCAAGGGCACCGGCGCGGTGGGAACCACACGACGGGGCATCAGCCCCGCGTACATGGACAAGGTCGGCTATACGGGCATCCGCGTGCTCGACCTGGTTGACGAAGCGCTGTTCCGCCAGAAGCTCGAGATGAACCTGGTCGAGAAGAACCTGCTGCTCACGAAGGTCTACAATCATGAGCCGCTGGACGCCCAGGCCATCATCAACGAATACGGCGCCTATGCCGAGCGGATCAAACCGCACGTGGTCAACACCGAGATCATGCTGAACCGGGCGATCGCCGACGGCAAGGAAGTGCTCTTCGAGGGCGCACAAGGCACCTTGCTCGACGTCGACCACGGAACCTATCCGTTCGCCACGGCCTCGTCGACGACGGCCGGCGGCGCCTGCACCGGCAGCGGCGTGGGCCCGACGAGGATCGGCATGGTCATGGGCGTGGCGAAGGCGTTCACAACGCGCGTCGGGGGTGGGCCGTTCCCGAGCGAGTTCACGCCGGAAGAGGACTTCGTCGATCGCAAGCAGGACCGCGAGTTCGGCGCCACGACGGGCCGCACCCGGCGCTGTGGGTGGTTCGACGCGCTCGTTGTGCGGCATGCCGTCCGCGTCAACGGCATCGACGCGCTGGCGCTCACGAAGCTCGACGTGATGGACACCTGTGAGCAGGTCAAGATCTGCGTCGCCTACGAGCTTGACGGCACACGCGTCGCCGAGTTCCCGAGCAACGCGGCCCTGCTCGAGCGCGTCACGCCGGTCTACGAGCAGATGGACGGCTGGTGCGAGCCGACCAAGAGTGCACGTTCTTACGATGCGCTGCCTGGCAAGGCGCGCGCCTACGTCAACCGGCTGCAGGAGCTTGTCGCCACGCCCGTCGAGATCGTCTCCGTCGGCGAGAAGCGAGCCGAAACGATCTTCGTGAGCGGCGCGCTCAACGGCAGCGAACGAGTCCGAACGCGATGAACGAGTCGTTGGCCAAGTACGGGCTTGACCCGGAGCGAATGCCGCGCCACATCGCAATCGTCATGGACGGCAACGGCCGGTGGGCGCGTACGCGCAGGCTCTCGCGCATCGAGGGCCACCGCCATGCCGAGAAGGCCGTGCGCGACACCGTCGAGATCTGCGCCGAGCTCGGCGTGGAGTATCTCACGCTATTCGCGTTCTCCGTCGAGAACTGGTCGCGTCCCAAGCGCGAGGTCAACGCCTTGATGCGCCTGCTGCGGCGTTTTGTCAAGCAAGAGACGCCGAACCTGATGAAGAACAATATCCGGTTCAAGGCGATCGGCCGCAAGAAGCCGTTGCCGCCCGAGGTGTTGGCCGACGTCCGCGCGCTCGAACGCACAACGGCCGCCAACGACGGCCTCACCGTCGTGCTCGCCGTCAACTACGGCAGCCGGACCGAGATCGTCGACGCGGTCAAACGCTGTGCCGCGAAGGTGCAGCGCGGCGAGCTCTCCGTTCGGCAGATCGACGAGGAGACGTTCGGCGACTGCCTCTACACGCGCGGCATGCCCGATCCCGACCTGCTCATTCGCACGAGCGGCGAGTACCGCATCAGCAACTTCCTGCTGTGGCAGACGTGGTACACCGAGCTCTGGGTCACGCCCGTGCTGTGGCCCGACTTCCGACGCAAGCACCTGCTCGAGGCGATCAACGAATACGCCCGCCGCGAACGGCGGTTCGGCGGAGTGAACAGAGCGTGATCGTTCAGCGCACAATCAGTACCCTCATTCTCGCAGCCGTGTTTATCGTCGGCCCCGCGTTGGCCTATTCGACCGGGGGGTCGATCGCCCTGCTCGTCGTGATGAACCTCACGCTGGGCCTCGGCCTGTTCGAGTTCTACGACATCGTCGAGAAGAAGGGCAGCACGTCGCTGATGCTCTACGGCATCATCGCCGGGATCGTCTACAACACGTTCTCGTTCCTCACGGCCCAGAGCCCGATCCGCGTCCTGCCGCCGGAGGCGTTTCCGTTCAGCCTCTACATGCTGATCGTCGTGTTCTTCGTCATGCAGCTTGTGCGCCGCGACAAGTCGTCGGCCGTCTACAACTTCTCGGGCACGATCGCGGGCATCATCTACGTCGCGTGGTTCTTCGGGTTCGTCGCCCAGATCACCTACTTCAGCCCGACGAGCCACCGGTGGTATCTGTACTTCGTCATGACGATCCTGGTGACAAAAGGCTCGGATGTCGCCGCCTTCGTCGTCGGCTCGTTGGTCGGGCGTACGCCGCTCGCGCCCCGCGTGAGCCCGCGAAAAACAGTCGAAGGCGCCGTGGGCGGCCTTGTCGTCGGGACGCTCGTCGGCGTGGCGTGTGCGCAGTGGTTGCCGTTGCCGAGGCTGCTGCCGGTCGCATGGGGCGCGGTCGTCGGCGCGCTGTTGAGCCTCGTCGGGCAATTCGGCGACATCGCCGAGTCGGTCCTGAAGCGCGACGCCGGGGTCAAGGACTCCGGCGCGCGGCTTCCCGGCATCGGCGGGATCCTTGACCTGATCGACAGCATGCTATTCGCGACGCCGCTCATGTACTTCCTGATGCGATTCGGGGTCTTGTGGGACTGATGACCGGGAGCGTGATCGCCATCGACGGCCCAGCCGGCTCGGGCAAGAGCACGATCGCCGTCGAGCTTGCTCGCCGGCTCGGCCGCCTGCACGTCAACACCGGCGCCATGTACCGTGCCTTTACCGTCAAGGTCCTGCGGGCCGGCCTGGGGCCCGACGACCGCGACGAGGTCGTGCGCCTCCTTGATACCACGACCGTCGAGCTGCGTCCCGGCACCGAGGGCGACGCCTGCGTGCTGCTCGACGGCGAGGACGTCACGCACCAGGTCGGCACGCCGGAGGTGAGTCGCCTCGTCTCGCCGATCTCGCTCATGCCCGAGGTGCGCGCGCTCATGGTGCGCGAGCAGCGGCGCCTCGCACTCAGAAACGACATCGTCGCCGAGGGCCGCGACGTGACCACGGTCGTCTACCCCGACGCCGAGTACAAGTTCTACCTCGACGCGACGCTCGAGGAACGCGCGCGCCGCCGGCTCACGGAGTTCGAATCGCGCGGCGAGCACGCGACGCTCGACGAGGTGAAGCGCGAGCTCGCCGAGCGTGACCATCGCGACGCCACGCGCGAGCTCTCGCCGCTCACGCGGGCCAAGGACGCGATCGTCGTCGACACGACCGACATGAGTCCCGAGCAGGTCGTCGACCACCTCCTCGGCATGATCGAGCCATGAGGCGCGAGCAGCGTAACAGACCCAGCTACGACGTTTTCTACGGCTTTGGCCACCTCATCACCGCGCTGGTGGCGCGCCTGTTCTTCTGTCGCCGCGTCGTCGGGCTTGAGAACTGGCCTCCGGGTCCGGCGCTCATCACGCCCAACCACGCCAGCTTCCTCGATCCGCCGCTGATCGGCAGCGCCTTGTCCGAGCAAATCAGCTACCTTGCCCGCGAGGATCTGTTTGGCAATGTCTTCTTGCGGGCAATCTGCTGGCGTCTCAACATGATTCCCGTCGAGCGCGACACGGCCGACTATGGCAGCATCAAGAGGGTGCTTGCAGCGTTAGCGCAGGGCAGGAAGGTGCTGCTGTTTCCGGAAGGGGTTCGCACGTTCGACGGCGAGCTTCGTGCGGCGATGCCGGGCGTCGGGCTCATCGTGCATCGCGCACGCGTGCCCGTCATCCCGGTCTACATCCACGGCTCCTATCGTGCCTGGCCCAGGCACCGGCTGCTGCCGATCCCGTCGAGAACCGCCGTCGTCTTTGGCAAGCCGGTCCGTTTCGACCAGCGCGCCGGGGCGCAGCCGACGCGCGAGACCTACCAAGCGATCGCCGACGACATCATGGCCCACATCGCCGCGCTGAAGCCGCTCGCGCTCGCAAAGGCCTAGCCGTTCGGCCCCCCTGCGCAGCCGGGCCTAGTTGTCCCTCTCGAGCGAGCGGACCCGCTGCTCGATGGACGAGACCACGTCGCTGACTTTCTCGACCGCTTTCTGGATCGCCTGCATCTGTCGGTCGAGCGCATCAAGCCTCCTGTCGAGCTCGTCGACCGCGGTCGTCAGCGTCTTGCGCACCTTCTCAGCGTTCTCGCCGATCTTGCCGATCTCGTCGAGGATGTTACCGAGGTCTTTGCGCACGGCGTCCAAGTGCTGCTCCACCGTAGACCTGGCTTGGTAGAAGGTGACCGCGGCGCGGTACAGGTGGCCGCTGGTCTCGAACGTTACCCGGAACGCCGTGTACTGCACGCGCACGCCGCCCGGGTGGGCGTACTCGCGCAGCACGAGCCGCAGGCCATCGCGCCATATCTTCTGCTCGAAGCGGACGATGTCCTCGCCGGGCTTCTCGAGCTTGCCCAGGTCGAGCACGTCGGGCAGCCGGATCTGCGCGACCGGTTCGAGCCGGTCGATCTCGTCCTCGTCGACGACCTCGATCCGGACGACGCGCCGCTCGATGTTGACGATGATCGCGTCGGGCACCAGCAGCGCGCCCTCGACGAGGATGAACGTTTTCGTGTCGATGTCCTTGGCGTAGATCTCCTCGATGACGACCTGTGGCGGCAAGCTCGCGTTGTACGTCGCCACGTCGCCGGCGGCCGTGCCGCCCCTGCCCGCGGCCAAGGCCGGCGCGGCGACCGCAAGCAGGAGGACGATCAGAGCACCTCTCATAGTTCCCTCCCGAATTGGCGTGCTGGACTTCACCCGTTTTGACGACGGGCCGGTGGCGTTGTTCATGCCCGGAGCAGAGCGCGGCACGGTGCGGACGTGATCCAGAATTGAGACGGGAGATCGCGGTGGCTAGGCCAGCAGATCGAAGACCGTGTCGTCGGCGTCGATCATCGTCCGGAGCGCCGCGGCGTTCGCCTGGAGCTCGTGCCTGGCGATAATCTGTTCGCCGACTTCCTCGACGAGCGAAACCGGATCATCCGTGTGCTCGACCGTGGCCTCGACGCCCCCGCCGGCACGCGCACGATTGACGACGCGGTGGTCGGTGTGATCCTCGGTGTTCGCGTTCGCCACGTCGTTCGCCGACGCGTGCAGCCTCACCAGCGCTGCCCGGATACCGCTCATGCTCGTCTCGTAGCTCATTCAAATCCCCCGGGGCGGTGGGCGGTTGTGACACACCATTCCCACTACGGGTATCGGAGACATCGCACGGCTGCTTGAGCAAGGATTCGGGGAGGGCTGACCGGCATTGCCCACAGGCTCTGCGGACGCAATCCGGGCCAATGAGCCGCGTCGCGGCGATTGGGAGTAGCCTCGGGCGCAAGCCCGTGGACTGGGGAGCCCGAGAACGAACCGAGCCCCGTCAGGGGCGACTGAGGACGTGTAGGCTTCAAGATCAACCGCCCCTAATGGGGCTCGGGGCATTCTTGGTTCCCCTTCCCACGGGCTTGCGCCCGAGGCTACTACCAGACGCCCCTGACGGGGCTTGCGTTCATGTACCCACTCGGGCTTAGGTCGGTTCGGATGCGCGCCCGGTGGGTGGGAGCCCGCGAGCTGTGTGCGAGAGCCCGCTTGCATGAGGGCGCACACGACCGCGTAGGAACTGGTTGAAACGTCGTCGCCAATGCCACGTCGGGCGGCGACGAGGCCGCTCTGTACGGGGAAGCCGGGGCTAGGCGTAGCAGCGGAAGTCGATGTCGGGGAACAGGTTGTCCTTGCCCTCGACGTCGGCGAGCGACCACTCGTCGATCTGGTTCGATCGGACCTGGCGGTACAGCTTGGTGAACCGGAGCACGTGCTCCTTGGTCCGTTTGACCGCGTACTCCACGACCGTGCCGCCCTTCATGATAAACGCCCAGTCGCTCGACTGCGCGAGCAGCAACTCGCGCGCCGCCTGATTGAGCGCGCGCCGGACCAGCTCGTTGTCCGTGTCGCGATGCGCCTGTGCCAGCTCGACCATCCGGTTCGCCGCCTGGTACAGGTGGCGGTAGATCCAGTCGTTCGACCCCTCGAGCCACACCTCGCTGTAGCCTTTCCAGCCCCAACTCGACATCGACGGCGTCGAGACCTGGTTCCGTCGGTGCCGCTTGAGGTATTCGCTCGGCGTCACGAGCGAGACGCTCTTCTGGTCGTAGCAGATCTTGCGGCACAGGAGCTCGAGCCAGTCCGGTCCCTCGTACCACCAGTGGCCGAAGAGCTCGGCGTCGTAGGGCGCCACGATGATCGGCTTGCGGCCCATGAAGCCGTGGAGGTGCTCGGACTGCTTCTCGCGGTTGAACATGAAGTTGCCGGCATGCTCGGCGGCCTTCTCGCGGGCGCGGGCCGGCACGTACGGCTCCTTGTGATCGGTCTCGCCCGTGATCCGGTAGTACTTGATCCCCGTCATCTTGCGGATGCCGAGGTGGTGGATGTAGGGCCGCACGTAGTCGAAGTCGAGGTCGAACCCCACGTCGCGGTAGAAGTCCCGGTACTCGTAGTCGCCCGGGTAGCCCTCCTGCGCGCTCCAGACCTGCTTCGAGCTCTCGAGGTCGCGCCCGAACGCCGCCACGCCGCTCGGGCACAGGATCGGCGCGAACACGCCGTACTTGGGCCGCGGCGACGCGTGCAACACCCCGTGGGCGTCGGTGAAGAAGAACCGCAGATCGAACTCGCGCAGGATCTCGTCGATCCCCGCCTCGTAGCCGCACTCGGGCAGCCAGATCCCGTTCGGCCGGCGGCCCAGGTACCGCTCGTGGTGCCGCACGGCCGTGGCGATCTGTGCGCGGACGGCCTTCCGGTTCACCGCCATCAGCGGCAGGTAGCCGTGAGTCGCCGCGCAGGTGATCACCTCCAGTACGCCCAGCTCCTGGAACCGGCGGAACGCCTCGACCAGGTTGTGGTGGTACTGCTCGGCGAACACGTGGCGCGCCCGGCTCAGCCGGTGGTGGTACATGAGCGCCAGCTCGTTGAACTCGGGCTGCCACCGCGTGCGCTCAACCTCCCGGCCGGCAAGCTCGATCAGCCTGTTGAAGTGGCGGATCACCCGGTACTGCAGCAGCGGATCGACCAGCATCGCCAGCAGCGTCGGCGACACCGACATCGTGACCCGGAAGTCCACCCCGTCGCGCACGAGCCGGTCAAACACGTCGAGGATCGGCACGTACGTCTCGATCACCGCCTCGAAAAACCAGTCCTCCTCGAGAAACTCGTCGTACTCCGGATGGCGCACGTACGGCAGGTGCGCGTGCAGGACGATGCTCAGATAGCCGTGCTCACCCATGGTCAGGACAGACTCGGCCGTTTCTGCAACAGGGTTTCGTCACACAAGGGCGCACGTCACGTGCGCTCAAGGCTGCGCTCACGCGACGTGGTCTTGCGTGACACGACGGGCGTGATCGTGCGCTCCTCGGAGCCGTCGGCCGACGTGGCAACCGTCTCGATCTCCTCCACACCGTCCGGCAGCGCCATGCGCACCGTGAAGGTGCCGTCCGGCCGCAGCGCGACCGGTCGGCCCTGCATCGTGACGGTCGCGTCGGGCTCGGTCGCGCCGTAGACGACCAGCTCGCAGTCGAGCGTAAACCAGAAACCGGCCACCTTCTCCGCCTTGCCCAGCGGGCTCGCTCCGAAGCTCGACACCATGCCGGAGGCCGCTTCGGCCCGCAACCGGCGGTGCATCTCCCCGACTAACTCCGCCGAGCTCTGGCCCACGTTGAGGCCGCCCGAGAGCGCGTACATCTTCTCGAAAAACTCGTCGATCTCCATCCACTCCTCGTCGAGCACGTCGGACATCCCGTCGCGCGGCGTGGCCGCCACGTTCGAGCGCGCCAGCACGAAGAAATCGCCCTGCGGGCTGGCCCGGCCGATGTCCACCACCCAGGCGCGGTTCGGCGCGCCAGCGTGAATGTACCAGCTCGACGCGTTGCCGCTCAGCTCGATGTCGAACGACGCGTGCGCGTTCGACCCGTCGAAATCGACGGCGCTCACGTCGTACACACGCAGCACCGACCGCGTCTGCTCCCAATGGTCGCCGAAATGCGCCGCGGCTTCGCCGAGGCGCTCCGGCGAGACTTCCCAGAAGCTGTGCAGCCACCACGGGTCGCGCGGCAGCAACACGATGAAGCTCTCGCCGTAACGCTCGAGCAGCTCCTCGACGGACACCGCCGGCGCCTCGGGCACCTCGGGGCCGTGCAGTTTCGCGACCTCCACGCGGTCCTTGACTGTCCGGAGCGACCGGGCCACCGCCTCGGACAGGATGCGGCGCCGGAGCTCGGTCCGGGCCTGTGCAGCCGCGGCCGTCGCCGCAGCCGCTTCCGGGTGCGGTTCGGCGGTCTTCTTCGTGACGTGCTTACTCGTCCGGGCCGCCTTCTTCTTGGCAGCTTTCTTCGGCGGCCTCGGCTGCTTGCGTGCCGTGGCCTTCTTGGCCGGCTTCCGGCTCGAGCGCTTCGCGACCTTCTTGGCCGCTGCCCGCCTTGACGCCGACCGTGCCGCCGCCGTCTCGGGCCTCGCGGCTTTCGCGGTGTTTGTCTTCCGCTTGTTCTTTGTCTGTGCGCCAGACACTTTGGCCTCCGTAGTTCTCTTCTTCGTGGCCATCGGATTCACTCCTCTTGGGGCCCCGGAAACCAGGGTACACGCGGCGCACAAGCGCCGTAGGTGACTGATACCATAGGTCGTCTCCGGTGTGTCAACCGGATTTTCTGCGGCTCTTTTCTTAACGAAGAAACCCGCCCGGCGGGCTCGTGCAGGGTTGCCGTGGCCGGTGTTGGGCCCTACGCTCCGATCTTGTGCGTCGGGGCGCGGACGGCCTTGGGGCTGGGGGCGTCGCGGTAGAAGAAGTCGCGCCGAATGCCGCGGGCGATCAAGTGGTGCACAACGCGGTCAGGCGTGCTCAGCGCGCGGACCTTCCACTTCCATTTCGGGTCGGGGAAGTAGGCGTCGTCGAGCGAGTCGATCAGCGCTTCGATCGCGCGCAGGTCGGCGGGATCGAAAACCGTCTTCAGGATTCGCTTGGCACGAGCCTTGGCCGGCCGCTGGCGGACGGGCACCGTTTCGGGCGCCGCTCGCGGAGCGTCTGCCTCCTCGGCTGGTTGATGCGGCAGATTCTGGAGGTGGCTTTCGGCGTTGGCGAGGTGCCGCTCGACCTCGCCGATCTCGCGGCGCAGACTCCCGGCAAGCAACCGCTCGATCATGCCACCCCCCGCTTCCAGCTCGGGCGACCCAGGGCTTGGCGCCAGGGCTCGTTCGGCACCGCTGGCGAGCGCAGCCGCGTCGGGGTGGGCGTGTGCCAACGCCTGCGAGCCGATGCACTTGTGGGCGATCCGATGCACGGCCACCGCCGCCCGGCTGTTCGGCTGGCCGATCACGACCGGTTCGTGCGTCCACTGCGGACGGTCGATGGCCGCGTCGTTGTAGATGAATCCGAGGTATTCGACCCGGATCGACAGGTAGCGCCGGCAAATCACCCGCAGCTTGTCGCCGAGCTCCATGTCCTGGAGCGATCGGCCGCCGTTGACGATCAGCAGCGGCGCGAACGTGTCGCAGATCTCGTTGATGACGTCCGCCTCCTCGGGATCGCGGTGCCGCACCAACCCCGTGATGTGCGCGATCGTCGCCAACCGCGCACCGGCCCGCGTGCGTCCGAGCTGCGCCAGCAGCGCGGCCGTCTTGGAGTCCGGCCCGAGGCGGCGCAGGATCGTCTTGTACAGCACCGACTTGAGGAAACCGTACGCGCGAATCACCTCGCTCGGGTCTGCCGAGAGCACAACGAGGCCCGCGTTCGCCATCGAGAAGAAATCCGCTGCGTGCTCCGTCAGCGCCGTGCCGAGGTCGGCGAGCACGAAATCGCCCTCGACCGCCGCCAGTGCACGGAACAGGCGCAGCTTCTGGGCCGGCGGCCACGCGAACCCCTCCGCACGGTTCGTCGTCCGGCCGGGGCTCAGTATCTGCAGGTTGGGTATGGGCGCCGGGCAGGTCAGGCCGTTGAGCGAACGACGCTTCGAGTCGATGAACTCGCCGATCCCATCGACCTTGCGGTACAGGCCAAGCATCCGCCGGAGGTCCGAGCCGGCCAAGTCGATGATCGTTGTCGTCTTGCCGAGCTGGGCCAGCGCGATCGCTAGGTTGACAGGTACCACACTCGCCCCGCCGTCAGGGCGGGCACCGATCGCTGCGAGCAGGCGGGTTCGGCCGGTTGTCACAATCTAACTCTTTCTTAAAGAGTATGTTGCGGTGCCGCCAGGCGGCTTCCGGCCGCGAAGTAGTGCAACAAGCGTGCCAGGACGGGGTTAGGGTGCCGATGGCGAGGAAGTAACGAGGAAAGAAACCGGCGCCGTTATGCCGGACGGTAGGGTACGCTAGGCCCCGGTGCCCCGGATCTTCTTGTCCAGGATGGCGCGCGCCTTGCGCTGCGATGTCTCGAACGCCGACTGGAGCTCACCCAGGATCTTCTTGGCGCTCATCACCTCGTCGTGGGCGGCCTGGTACTTGGCGTCAAGCTGGTTCATCGCCTGCTCGACGCGCCGCTTCTCGTTGAGGATCTCTTCCTTCTCGCTGTTGAGCGCCTCCATCTGCGCGCTCATGCGGGTGCGTTCGTCCTTGACCGCCTGGAGCTCCTCCTTGAGCTCGATCGTCTTGGACACCATCGCGTCGTGGCTCGCGTTGAGCTCGGCGACGAACGAGTCCTTCTGCTTGATCGTGGCCTCGCGGGCGCTCAACTCGCTCTTGATCGTGTTGAGCTCGGTCTCGCGCGCCTCCATCGCGTTTTCGAGCCGGTCGAGTTCGGACTCGATCTGAGCGGCGCGGCGCAGGTCCTCCTCCATCTCGGTCATGCGCCGCGTCTGCTGGGCGATGGTGCGGTCGCGCGCCGCGAGCTCCTTCTTGAGGTTCACCGCCTCGGCTTCGAGGATGTCCTTCATCTCCTGGATCTCGTCGAGCTGCCGATTGAACGACTGGATGAAGCCGAGCGTCGAGTCCTCGATGTCCTCGGTGGCGAGAGCAACCGCGTCCAACGGGACGAGGCTGTGCCCTTGCTCGGCGGGCGCGGCCGGCGGTTCGGGTTCCTCCTGGTCGGCGAGCGCCTCGGCCGCCTCGGTCAGGGCGTCTTGCACCTCGGCGTCCTCGTTGGGCAGCTTCTCAGGCTCGAGGTTCTCTTCGTTCGGGTCGAGCATCATGTGTCCCCTTGCCACCGTGTGGGGTGCTCGAGTAGATTGTACCAGTCAGTACACACCAGGCTCATGCGGACTGTCAAAGCATTTTTGCCTCGGGGCGCCCGAGGCACTGCCCGCACCGCCTGGTCGGCGCGGACCAAGGAACTGGCGGCCCCGTGGCCCGTCGATATGGTACAAGGTAGCAATCGCGGTGCCAAGGTGACCGCGCCTGGAATGGCCGGCCCCGGACAGCACCGCCGGCCGCCGTGCCGTTGCAGCCCAGTCGGACCAAAAAAGGAGACCATCGTGCGCACCATCCCGTTCCTGCTGATCATCGGAGCCTGCGCTGTTGTGTTCGCTCTCTGCCCATGTCTCGCTACTGAGGAGCCAGCGGCCGAGGGCGAAGGCACGGCCACCACGTCAGCCACGCCCGACGTTGACAACCCGATCGTGGCCCGAGTCGAGGGCTACCCGATCCGCCAGTCCGACGTCGATCGGTTATACGTTGACTTCAACGTCACTGTTGTGGACGTGCCTGTGGAACGGGCGATCGGCGAGCTCATCCGCCGAGAGTCGATCCGCCAGTTCATCCTGGCCAGCGACGTCGAGATCGACGACGCGGACGTGGACGCCGAATACAACGAGTTCATGCAGCGCGTCGTCGCCCAGGGCTTGACCCCGGAGGAGTTCCTCGAGCAGAAGCACTTCACCCAAGAGAGCCTCAGGGAGGTCCTCCGCATCCAGCTCGGCCTCGAGAAGCTCGCCGAACAGAAGCTCACCAACAAGGAGATCGAAGCGGTCGAGAAGCAGGTGCGCGCGAGCCACATCCTCGTGAGCGTGCCGCGCGAGGACCCCACCGAGGCCGACTACGAGGAAGCGAAGAACCGGATCCTGTTCATCAAGCAGGAGATCGAGAACGGACAGACCTTCGAGGAATGCGCGAAGCTCTACTCCGACTGCCCGTCGAAGCAGCGCGGCGGCGACCTCGGCTTCTTCCCGCGCACCGGCGCCATGGTCGAGCCCTTTGCCGAGGCGGCCTACGCGCTCGGAGTCGGCGAGCTCAGCGAACCCGTCAAGACGCAGTTCGGCTACCACCTGATCACAGTGACCGACCGCAGCAAGAGACCAGGCCTGAAGCAGCTCATCGACCAAAAGATCCCGGAGGTCATCGAAGAAGTCCGCGCCAAGGTCACCGTCGAGCGCTACGACACGAGCGAGGCGCCGGAATCCGAAGAAGACAACTAGCAGGCTGCTCAAAAGGGCGTTTGACCCGACTTGTGCAGGTCAAGGGCCGAAGGCCCGAACGAGCCTAGCCCGGGGCGTAACGGCCTGTTGAAAAAGCCCAGGCGCCGTCCCACACTGCTTGCCCCGGAGGGGCTTCATAGAACAGCCCAGGGTTCCGGCGCCTCGGAAGAGGCGCACGAACACCCTGGGTTTCGGGACCACGAGAAAGAGCCATAGCCTGCTATGAGGCACCCTCGTCAAGGTGTGTTGTTGACGATGTCTTGTTCTCCCGGCAACGCGGATCAGCCTGCTATTCGTGCTCGAGGCACCAGGTACGCTATGCGACCGTTTTGGATCAGG
>Ga0307430_1001021_pt1 | contig 21732 bp, 18 predicted proteins | sample SalMarWE160130MG_FD_202159 | JGI IMG/M metagenome (GOLD analysis project Ga0307430, IMG submission 202159) | Salt marsh sediment microbial communities from the Plum Island Ecosystem LTER, Massachusetts, United States - WE1603-130 | ecosystem: Environmental > Aquatic > Marine > Intertidal zone >...
CCTTCAATGCAAAACTTAAAGGATTTCGAACTGTGGTAAGAGGTGTTAGAGATAAAAAGTTCTTTTTATTTAGAATCGCTAAATTGTATGGATAATGTAAAGCTCCAGCAATATTGCGTATGATCCATAAAAACCTCATTCCTCTGATTAATTTATTCTTAAAACGTGCTTTTATGCTAACCGCCCGTTCCTTACAGGCAGTCAAACAATAATAACAGAAAATACAGCTTTCATAGTCAACCGCCGCTTTAGCCTTGGCATCAAATTGTATGGCACCCGTGGGACAAAAGGCAAGCCAGTCCCTGCATGCGCTGCATTTTGACCTTCTCACAACAGGATACACAAAGGTATCCGTCACAAACATACTGTCTTTGCCTTTATGGCGGGGCAGCGGAGTTTTTATTAATTTTTTAAACTGTACACACGGTGCTGTACCCAAGACTTCAATGTTATTAAAATCAGAGATCAATCCGCGTTCTTTTGCCCTTACCATGATGGCAATCTGCTCAGGTTCATATCCGATCATTCTGCAGGCCACCACGTCCAACGCTGCGGGATTCCGCGACGCAAGCAGCGCGCCTACCGGCGTCGGCTTACCCAGTGCGGAAGGACCGCCGTCAAGTCCTATTATCGCATCCATAATATGCAATGCCGGTTTAATGCTCTGCATTATATCAATAAACAGATCGGAAAGCTCAAAATCGTTTTTTAGCCAGATATGAGCTTTCTGCTTATATCCTCCGGACAGACAGCCAAATATGTTTTTAACCGCACCGGAAAAGCGCAAGCCTCCTCCATGTGTCTTCAGTTTACATGCATTAATTATCATATCCGCTTCAAGCAGTATTTTGGGAAGATACAGTTGCTTGAATATTGTAAGTCCTGTAGTTATTTTGGTTAGGGGCTCCTCATCAAAAGCCACAAGGCGGGCATTATATTTTTTTGCCACATCCCAAAGTTTTGTGGTTTTAAATGCCTTCCGGGTAAGCCCTTTTTGAAAAAAAGCAATTGAGTCCCCGATTTGAATGCTGCAGTTCTTGTGGAACAAGTAATCACACAGGGCATCAATAACTGCGTAATGGGTTACGGTATGCTGAGATGGTTTGTTTTGAGCCATAACGTTAGGTTTAATGAGCACAGTTGAATTGAGTTTAATTTTTATATCGAGTTTAGCTAAAAGGGTGTTTACAGCCGTATCTACTTTACGGATATCATAATCTGCACTTGGTTCAACAGCAACTTTTTCCATAGGGCTCCGGCCTTATATTTAGTATAAACCTTTTAAACAAAGTATTACAGGGTTCTCCGGTAAAAAATTATTTGCCCTCTATCAATCTGCCACTATAAACTGCCTGAAAGCTGCAAGCAGCTTTCGTGTTACTGAACCAGGTTTACCATCACCCATCTTGCGGCCGTCAATTGCCGTAACCGGTATAACCTCAGCGCCCGAGCCGGTAAGAAAACACTCATCAGCATTATACAGATCATAGCGGCTGAGAGTACGCGTATGGCATGGAACAGCAAGTGTCGCGGCTAAGTCCAGGACCGTAGCACGGGTAATACCGTCAAGTGCTCCCTGATAGGTGGTGGGAGTATACAGTTCTCCTGCTTTTATAATAAAAATATTATCTCCCGTGCACTCGGCAACATAGCCTTCTTTGTTGAGCATCACCGCTTCCAGACAGCCCGCCTGTTTTGCCTCGATTTTGGCCATAATATTATTAAGGTAATTAAGCGATTTGATGCGCGGATCAAGCCCGTCTACAGGCAGCCTGCGGGATGAGGAAGTAATAATCGCTATTCCCTTTGTATAATACTCGGAAGGGTACAGCGCAATATCAGCCACTATAATAATCACCGACGCTTTGGCACATTTATCGGGATCAAGTCCTAAATCACCTCTCCCCCTGGTTACCACCAGACGTATGTAGCCGTCACGTTTTTTGTTGACTCTCACAACCTCCTCCACTTTTTTCTGCATTTGTTCTATGGTCATGGGTATATTCAAAAGAATGGCCTTCGCGCTTTGGTACAAGCGAACAAGATGCTCCCCCAGCTTAAACACTTTGTCGTTATAAATCCTGATTCCTTCGAATACTCCGTCTCCATATAAGAGTCCGTGATCAAAAACCGAAATACAAGCCTCTTCTTTTTCATAATATTTTCCGTCAATATACACTTTCAAAACTATACCTCCTCATCACTAAAAACATCTCTTAGTTTTACATAATTAATTCCAAAACGACTTATAAGCAGTTGATCGAAGCGTTCTACAATCTTCATGATATAAACATCATGTTTCACATAATCCTCGGCCAAAGTTACAAATCCCCTGTTCTTACTCCAGGCACCCTCTACTTTACCGTCTTTTTGTACAGTACCCATAAGCACCTCCCGGCTGTCGGAAATGAGTACGAATCCTCTGCCCCCTTTTTCCGCATAGATGGTGTTTGCTATGGGGTGACGAAAAATCAGACCGATCTTTTGCTCAGCCTGTCCGAAATGGACAATAGCAATTTTCACTTTTTGCTGCTCTTTTTTCTTAAGCAGTTCGCTTAACTGCTGCAGTTCCTGATTCCAAGTAGAAATAAGCAGCTCAGTTTTAGTTAATGAAATGAGCTGCCGGGCTTTGTTAATAAATTCCCCATAATCGGTAACATTCCAAATATATGAAACATGAGATTCTTGTTTTAAAAGTGGAAGTTCCGTATTCAATACAGAAAGGGTTTGTTCCATTTTACCGTGATACTTCTTTACAAATTCATCCGGTTCAATCGGAATATAACGTTTTTTGTCATTTTCAACAATTTCCATAACAACGGCTTTTTCGCTAAGGCGAGAAAGTACTTCGTAGATTTTAGAAGTCGGTAATCCGGCTTTTTTTGCTACTTCATAGGCTGTTGCCGGCTGGTGCCTTAACAGACTGAGATAAGCCCGTGCTTCATATTCGGAAAAACCAATCTCCAGTAATCGAGTGATTATATTAACTACCATAGTAGTTAATATAATCATAATTTTTTATAAATGTCAATATTATTTTCTCAATCGATTGTGATTACCTCAAAGGAGACATTAGCACAGCATGAAGTATCCGCCTGTTCCGCACTTGTACTGCCATCAATCGTATCGAGAGCTTCTGCCGGGTCGGGTACGGGTAAATATTCAAGACTATAATCTACTTCATTATTATAATTTGAGGTATTGTCGAAGCATACATCCAAACCAGGACTATTAATTGTATTGGGGTTCTGGATATTCAGCCCAAACATATTTCCCGTAATAGTTACATCTTGACAGCGGATCCAGGCGTCAATAATCTGGAGTCCGCAAAAATCAGAACCCGTAGAAGTAACATTGGTAAGCTCGAGTTCCGTAGTGCCGAAACTTAAATTAGCGGTCTGTTGATAAACCGTAATATTGGCGCCACCCAGGTTTCCCTGTACCGTACGTACGGATGTGGTACCCTCTACAGTAGTGTTTCTGATATGTGCTTTTCCCCCTTCGAATATGAAAACACCTATGAACTCATTATTCATTATTATACTGTTTTCCATAAATAACACTGCTCCCTTGCTTACCTCTACAGCGCCATTGCCAAACGTATAATGTGCAGAATCACTCCCTTTGCAACCGTTTTCTTTGACTGTCACTTTGTTAGCATACACCCTGCTTCCCGTTCCTTCGATCCGGAAGGCTCCGTCCTCATTATATGCCAACTGAACATCATGCAAAATTCCAGTAACGCCCCCGACAAGGAGTATACCGGTACCGGAATGACTTTGTTGATTGGTAGCCTTAGTGCGTAGCAGAGCAACATTGACCAGCTTCAACGTTCCTCCCTCCTGATATATTCCCTGATGAGGAGCATACGATATATCTACATCTTTTAATATAGTTGTGCTGTTGTTTTTTAACACAAAACTGCTGGCCTCGAAACTTATGTTTTGCAGCTCCATAATATACCCGCTTTGATTGATAATTTTAGTATTCTTTATAATCGGCCTGCGTACTACTTTGCTCTTTGCAAGCTCACTTTTACTATAGGTTTTAATTTTGATATTACATGGAATGGTGAGTGTTTTCTCTTTATAATTCCCTTCTGCTATATATATTGTGATATTATCTAAACTGTTGCTTTTAATATAAGAAAATGCCTGCCGTAAACCGGAGAAAGGCGAGCCCTTACTTCCGTTAGCATTCTTACTTTTTGATGCTGCATCAACATATAAAACATGAGTTTCCGGTTTTTCAATATTTTTATCAGATATCTTATCGGGTCTGTCTTTTATCTGACAAAAAACAAGCGACGGTATTATAACTTCCAGTATTAAAACTATAAAATATATTCTGAATATAAATAAACCATGTGCTGCATAATTTTTTCTTTGTCTTCGTGCCATCTTGGATCCTTTCCTTACAATTATTCTTAGCATAGGATTCATATATAAGTATAAGAGAATTAATAGAAGGATTCAAATAGTACAATCCTTGCGCCTTGTAAAAAAAACTGATATCTAATATAATAAGTGCCTGGTATGGACACTGTTTACATGTATTCTTTGTGGTAAATATGGGGTAAAAAGTGAAAAATGATATCGTTAAAAATATAGTAAACGATTTAACTACCCAAATACAAAGCAACATTAAGAAAGCAGATTATTTTTTAACGGCAAAACAAAAAAGCATGCTCTATATTCTGTTTATCGGCATCAAAGGTATGAGCAAAACTTCAGATGAAGCAGCAGCGCAAAAACAAAAGCAGGAGTTATTAAAAAAAACCTCCTCCTCATTGACTCATTTCGAAAAAAGCACACAACTTCTTATCTATACTACGGATAACGGTATTTTAGTACTCGCACATGATTTCAACAATATACTTGAATCGTTTTTACATATGAGCGACACTAAATCCAAGCAGAAAGAAGCACGGCCGCTGGACCTCTGTATGGGTGTAGAGTTCTGTATTGTAAACGATAGTACACTTTTAGAAAATCTTAAACCGTCGATTCAACATGCAATTTCTATTTCCAATTTGGCGGTTACAGACCGCTTATTAATAAGCCGTGCCGTATATGAGATTCAAAAAAATTTTATAGAAAAAAATAAAAATATAAGCATACAGAAATACCATACCCTCCGCTTTCCCAACGAAAAAATACAGACTGATATCTTTGAAGTATCGGATAGCCGAAGAAAATTATATTTTCCATCTCTTGTTATCTTTCGCAAAAAAACTACTCACCGCTTAGCAGCGGCATTTCTCATCACCGCGGTTATTGTACTTATTCCCCTCTTACAGGTAAAAGTATTTCAACCCATAAGGGTAGTTCTACAAGGAAAACTGCCCGCCAAGGTATATCTTGACTATATGTATGATTCTCCCATCACAAGTATTTGGGATCCCGAGTATCAGGGATACCTCATTACCCAGGATATTTTGCCCGGAAAGCACGTATTAAGTTATGACGAGAAAATCGATATAAGGTATATTCAAGCGGTATTAATCCACAGCGGAGACAATATAATCAAACTCAATTGGCAGGAAGCAGAATTGGCTACTTCCTATATCTGGATTAATTACCTGAATGAGCAGAATTGGGATTCACATGAACAGTTAAAAGACACATATACCGTATACGACCGGACTACCTTCGAGCCTATTATTAAAAAGATAGTTTTCGATCTCCGTGTTAAAGTGCGCCCTTTGGAAAAAAATCTCTTTCAATTTTTGTTTCTATGGGAAATACATGAGGATGGTAAGCTTCGTTTTAAAGGCGGACGCACCATTGATTGGGATGCAACCTCAGAATATGCCTACCGCGACAATATGGTGTATCTGGGCAAAAATGAACATATATTTTACGACTATAATGTATATATAGATGATCTGTTTTTTAAATTATATGTCCGCACCTCATATATAGAATATCTCTCTGTTAGTGAAAACAAGTAAACATCACATCCGAAGCATAACAAGATTCACAAATTGCACACGGCTTTGTACATTCACTTTTTTATAAATGCTGTATATATGGCTTTTTACCGTACTGTTAGAAATATCCATATCATACGCAATTTCCTTATTGCCTTTGCCCTGCAGCACCTCTATGGCTATTTCCTGTTCTTTACCGGAAAGATTAAACTGCTCGAAAATGGTCTTTATTTTTTCGGGATCTTTAATTTCCTGTTTTTGATAATACAAAGACTGGTTTTTTAGTACCAGAAAGAAGAAAAAGGGAATAAAAAAATAAAGCAAAAGGGAAAAAGTTGATACCGTTTCATAAACGAAAAAATGAATCATTTCATTTAAAATAGAAACAGTTATTATTAAAAAACCCAGAATAAGAAGTTTAAAGAAAACATCCTTTTTTTCAAACTGCAGCTTGCTCTGCAGAAATAACAATTGATTCAAAGCCAGAAAAGCAACAAAAATAAAACAGATTGAATGCACTATTAAGGAAACAGACCATATAAGCGGGAAAACAACTGGCAGTATTACACACACAGTAGAGATGAAAAAACAGATAAAAGCGATAATGTAAAGCAGCTTATGAGTTCTGAGCAGAAATTTTTTCGATAAAAACACATAGAAAAACACCGCGAATGTTAAATTTCCCGTGGAAAAAAACAATAAAAAGATAGTTTTAAATTTTTCAAACGGTATTATCGAGAGATCCGCAGTATAAAAGGAATAACTCACTCCGGAACACAAGAGACCGAGTAACGAGACTATCAGATATAATAGTGTTTTTGCTTTATATTTATATTGATAATACACTATATACGTAATAGTAATCGTGCCCATACTATTGAGGAGAAAAGATAAAATGAATAACAGCGACATCATATACTTAACTAACGAACGCTTAATTATAAAGAAAAAAACCAACACTGACAATAAAAACAACAAGAATTCACTATTGTTCTTTTAAATTTTTTTTACTATACTATAACAATTAAGATAAGTAATCGAATAATCGAGGAAAACAATGTTAAAAAAACCACATATACTCATTGTAGAAGACAACCCTGATCATCGCGAGTTATTAGAAGATACCTTTAAGCAAAGCTATAAAGTAAGTCATGCGGACAGTAAAGAAAAGTCTCTCTCCTTAATAAAGGAAAACAAATATGATCTCATAGTGCTCGATTACTATTTAAAGAATAAATTCTCAGGTTTGGAAATCTTAAAGGAAATCACAGGAAATCATCCGCATATCCCCGTAATCATGGTGACCGCTTATGGAAATGAGGATATAGCCGTAGATGCCTTGAAATCGGGGGCCAGAGATTATATAAGAAAAACATTGGATAACACATTTATTAAACGAATTGCAAAGAATATAAACGAAATCCTAAAGCACAAACAGGAATTTCTTTCTCATGAAAAGCAATCGTTACTTGACTTTTTTGTTTCCCATGAAAAGGAATTCATTAAGGCCTGGTACAATAAAATATCTTCATTAAAAAAAAGGCTGGGTTTGTCCAAAGAAATCTCAGTTACCCAAGAGCTGCTTGCCAAGGTATTCGGAACCTTTTTGGCTGATATTCAAAACGAAAAGGCCTCCGTAACTTTAAATGTCTTAAAAAAAATGATCTGGACACAAACATCCAAAATGGGTTCGCTCATCTTAGTAGAACTGCTCAATAAATCTTTTAAAGAAGTAACACGGGAACTACTCTATATCTATTTTCCTTCATCCTTTGAAGGGCGCTCCGTGTTCATGAAGAGGGTAAGTACTTTGGTGGATGAGAACGATTTGGAGTTAAGCAAAGAATATGAGCGTATAATCGATACATCAACAGAAAAAATGCTTGAAGCCGAGCGGCTCTCTACCAAACTTTTGGTAATGAGAACCTTACAGCATGAAATCAGACAACCCTTAAGCTATATCTATAATTCAATAGAAATGATTTTAAATGAAGAACGCGATTATGCTAACAAGCAGGTTTTAACTACTATTCTAGAGCAGGCCCAAAAAATTGATAAACTCCTTACGACTTTAGAGAAGGACAGTCAAATGCCTTTAAAAGATTATGCCGACAAATTGCCCATGATCGATATTTCCGTAGATAAGGATTAGTGCATGGACAGCAAAAGCATCCTCATCGTAGAGGATGAAAAGATACTGCTGGATCTTTATTACTCAGTACTCACCCACCGCAATCTCAATAACAAATATTCTGTCAGCAAAGCTACCAATGCAGCCGAGGCCCTGACTCTTGTAGAAAAAGCATCTTTCGACCTTATTTTAACCGATTACCATCTTCCGGGAGAAGACGGTATTAACCTGATTAAAAAAATAAAAACAATATCAGCACCCACTAAATATATTATTATCTCAGGATATCTGTCTCCTCATATTATTCAGTCCGCTTTAGAAGCAGGAGCATATACATGTCTTAAAAAACCGTGCAGCATCAAGACCATTCTCTCTACTATAGAAAACGTACTTTCCGTACAGGGATATGATATTGTATTTAAACGACAAATAGATGAAGTACTCGAAAGTTATGTGCAAAAAGCGCTCTTTATTAATCCCACATATCAGATTATTAGCTCAAATCCAGCGCTACAGGAAATATTTCCTCACAGTATAGGGAAAAAATGCTATGAGCTTTTATACAATCAAAAATTAAAATGCAGCCATTGTCTGCTGCCTGAAATTCTTAAAAACAAGAAGGCTAAAACAATCGTCCCGCCTGCAGCACATAATAATGATGAACATTCATTTTACAATGAGCATATAGAACCATGGCAGGATAGCGAGGGCAATACAATCGGTTTTTTGATCAGCTTACTTCCTGCTTTTAAAGAACCACTGCTTAAGTTCCAGGAAGAAAAGACGATCCCTAAAAAAGATGAAAAAGATTTTTTTATTTTCACGCTCGACAAAAAGGGAGCAGTTGTATTTGCAGATGAATCATTTTGTAATTTCTTAGAAATATCCGCCCTGGAAATCAAAAACAGACCGATCTATGACTTCTTGCACTCATATTTCATTGAATATTTAAAGAAGCAGGAAATTGATATCATCGAATTTATAAAACAAAACATAAGCAAACAGGTAAAACTTGATTTCATAAAGCAGCAAAGTCACACACGCCATACCTTATTATGTGAATTCTCTTATACGGACAGTTCCGCGCCTGGTGACTGGGAAGTTCTCATGGTCTGTGTAAATGATGAAAAAATTAATAAGTTAACAAAACTGATCGAATTTGAACGGGAATCGTCAAAAAAACTTATTTCAGGCCAGTTTGATATGGCAATCACTCTGGATAAAGAGCAGAGAATAAAATCGATCAGCAATAACTTCATCGAAAAACTCGACACTAAAAAATCAGATCTTATAAACAGGGATATCAAAGAGCTCCTGCCTCAAGAGCATGATCTGGTAGCCTTCAATCGTGCGCTTACTCAAGTACTCACTCTTAAAGATGTTTACAATCTGAGACTCAATATTAGTTATAATAATAAAAAGATATTGACTTTAGTTAATGTAAGCGGAATACGCAATTCATTCAATAATGAAATCGGCTATGTACTCATTCTTAAGGATATTGAAAGAGACCTAAAAATGGAGGCCACCTTAAGCAGCATTGAACGCATGCAGGCCTTAGGGCAGCTGGCAGCAGGAACAGCTCATCAAATTAATAATTATACTAATACTATCGCCGGCAGCTCAGAACTGTTAAATCTGTTATTACATGAGCAGTTCAAAAAAGATCCTTCTCTGCTTAAGGAATCCGCTGAATTCATTGATCTTATCAAAAGCAGTCTCACACGACTTACAGGTCTCACCAAACACCTCACAACCTTTGCTCGCGCTCAACAGGCGCCTGTTATCTCTCCGGGCAATATTAATAAAGTAATCAGGGACACGCTCGCACTCATCCAGTCATATGTGTATAAAAAAGCACTTACGCTTAAAACAGCTTTTGATGAATCGCTGCCCTCTATTTATTTTTCTCCTCTTCATTTGGAACAGGCGATAATCAATATCATTATGAATGCTATTGATGCGGTTCCCGAAAAAAAAGGAATTATTTTTATAAAAACCTATCAAGAGCGGAATTTTGTTTGCATTTCAATACAAGATAACGGGCCCGGTATTCCGGAGGATATCAAAGATAGAATCTTTGAGGCATTTGTTACCACAAAACCGGCAGGAGTCGGGACCGGCCTGGGCTTGAATGTGGCAAAGGGTATAATCGATTCTGTTAAAGGCACGATCGAAGTAGAATCATCTCCCGGGAGCGGCACAAAAATGATAATGAAGATACCTATTCTGAAACAAGAGGAAATTGTATGAGCAGCAAGAAAAAAAAAGAAGAGAGTTTAAGTGATTTTCTAAAAGAACACAAAAATGAATTTCTCAACAAATGGCAGAAACTGGTTGAGCAAAGTCTGTCTGAAGAAATAAAACAGCATTATCAATTTTCCCAAACGGACTTTAATGAACTATTTAATGCGTATGTCGATGGTGAAATTCAAGCAAAAGTCCCTCGCATTAATATAACCGAAGAGAAATTTATTAAACAAAAAATCAATGCGGGCTGTCCTCTTTCGATCATGAGTGTTATCAATATTCATTTCATGGCCACAGCAAGAGAGATGGTTCGCTCTGTTTACCCCGATGCCTTTAATACCCGAATGGAATATTTAGAGGTGCTTTCGGAGCGTGTATTGAATAATGAAATCATACTCTTTCAGCATTATGAAAAATACGTCAGTAATTTAAATACCCAGCTCACTGCGCAGACCGAAGCCCTGCGTCAGAAGAATACCAATCTCATCGAATTTATCGATTTAGCCACTCACCAGCTTCAGGCACCTTTATGGTCTATCTTAGGATTTACTTCCAAATTACAACGCAAATACTACCCGATTATAAAAGAAGAGGGGCAGCACTACCTTAACAGAATTTCCGTCAATGTTGCGGAAATGCACCAACTTATTGAAGATATGACAGCTATGCTTTTAATCGACCCCGAATCCATGAAAAAACGAAAGATATTCTTGCATGATATTCTCCGTGAAAGTATAAAGCGTGTTCACAGCGAGATTGACAATAATTTTAAAGTTACAGACCGGCTTGACGCAGTTGCTATTTTGGGCGATCCCTTTCAGCTGAGACAGTGTTTTTTTCATATACTTAAGAATTCAGCGCAGTATACAAAAGTTGAAAAATCTGGTAGCATATATGTGCACTATAAAATTAGTGATAATATTCAGCTTTTTTTTGAGGATGACGGTATTGGTATTGAAAAAGAATACCGGGAGCTGGTCTTCAAGCCCTTGGAAAGACTTAAAGAAAAAGAGATATCGGGAACCGGTATGGGGCTGACTTTAGCAAGGAAGATCATTATCGGACATAAAGGCAGCATATGCTTGGAAGATAGCAGATACGGGGGTATATGTGTTCATATCACATTACCCCACTCAGTAATCAAAAAACATTAAGAAGGAGTAAATAGTTTCTCATGGATTACCGACAACTTGAAACCATTTTGTTAGTGGAAGACAACGAAGACCACATCGAACACACTGTCGATGCCTTGTATGAAGGCGGCCTCGTCAACAAAATAATTGTAATTAAAGATGGAAAGAGCGCATTAGAGTATATGTACAGACAAGGTGAATATAGCGATCCTAAAAAATCACCTCGGCCGTGTATCATTTTGCTTGATGTAAAACTGCCGAAGATGACCGGTTTTGAAATTCTAAAAACATTGAAAAACGACCCCGAGCTTAAGGTCATTCCTATTATTCTCTTAACCACAACGTGCAATAAGGAAGATATCGAGAGAGGAGCTCGGCTTGGCGTCAATGATTATATTGTAAAACCCGTTGAGTTCGACAGCTTTATGCACAAAGTAAAGGGATTAGGAAAATACTGGGCATTAATCAGCAACTTAACCAATAACTAACATGCTAAGCGAAGATTTTTTTACACAACAGACCTCAACATTAAAGAATTGCATGGACATTTTACCGCAGGAAGTTGTATTCGTCGATAATGATTTTACTATTCTATGGATGAATAAATCCAAAAAAAAACAGCATTCCAAACTCCGGGTGGGCATGAAATGCTTTGAAGCCTTTAATTTTACTGCACAATGTGATTTTTGTTTGGCCTCACAAACCCTCAAGATCGGCTCGTGTATAAAAAATCCGGTTTGCTTGATGACAGGCAGGAAAAAAAACAAACCCCGGCATATGAATATTATGATAACCCCTGTTAATTTAGCCAAAGGGCAGGCAGACGGTTATATTGAAGTAGTAGATAACGTAGAAGCGCTTTATCAAAGTTATAATCAATTGGAATATTTAAACAGGGAATATGAAAGCGTTATCTATGCACTTTCTCATGATCTACGTTCTCCATTGATTTCAATCGAGGGTTTCTTACGCAAGCTGCAGAAAAATGACCAGGCTGCAAAAGATCACGCTCTTTTTGAACACTGTGTTTCAAGAATTCATGCAAATGTGGAAATAATGAACAATCTGGTTAACGTGCTTTTAGATACCTCCAGGATAATTACCGGTAAACTTGATCTGCAGGAAGTGGATATGGAAGAATTCATAAAGCATATTGTCGGGGATTTGCATATGAGAGCAGGAGAGAATAATACACAGATCACAATGAAAGGCAGCTTCGGAGTTGAGAAATGTGATAAGATTCGAGTTCAGCAGGTATTCTCCAATTTAATCGGTAACGCCTTAAAACATAGTAAAAACACAAATGAATTAAAAATTGAAATAGGATGCGACGGTACTGTATACTGGGTAAAAGATAATGGGCCTGGCATGTCACCTGAGATTCAAGAAAAGTTGTTCGAGCCCTTTACTCAAACAACAAAAATCGATCCGAATAGTTATGGCATGGGTATGAATATCGTGTATAAAATCATTCAAAAACATAAAGGCGATATTTGGCTGGAAAGCCAAGAAGGCAAAGGCACCACAGTGTTCTTTACCTTAAGAGTGGATTCTGCGGATTAACCTACCGCAGCCTATGGCTGTAACCAGATATAAGAGGAACACAGATTAAAAAAAATAATATAGAGGAAATTGCAAAACTCAAAATATATAAAGTTAGTAAAATACTTATTCTCTATACCATAATAAGTTAGCAATTTCCATTTTAGGAGCTTCTTGCAAAAATGACATTTTTGCAAGAAGCTCTATATTCTATATTTTTGTTTAATCTGTGGTTTCAATAAATTCTTGATAAAATTCCAAGATTTTAACTTCTAGTGGCACAGTTTATGTATTCATAAAGCCACACTCTTCTTTTTTCAGTGCGGTTACTACGCGCTGAAAGATATCCTCGTCGTTCAGCTCCCGGCAATGTTCGATTATTCCTCCCGCCAGATCACTATGCCCTCCGCCGAATCCGATACCCTCCAGCACCTGTCTGGTAATAAGCGCCGCATTCCAGCACGGCACTTCACTGCGTACGGATATATTAATTGTTTTATTATTTTTCGCGCAGAGGAAGACAAAATCCACTTCGCTTAAGGAAAGTAAAAAATCTCCGATAATCCCCAGCAAGTTCTGATTACAGCCTTCTTGAAAATAGCAGAAAGCGAATCTTTCCTGAACCTTTACATTTTCAATTACATATTTGTAGAAGCTCAGTTCCTTTTTTTGTATGCAATTCCGCAGCAGTGAGTTGACGAGTCCCACGTCTGCCCTCAGGTAAAGAGCTGCATACGCCTCCAGATCCGTCTGACAGACACCCCGTGTCATAAGCGCCGTGTCCACCAAGAGGCCTGTAAGCAAAGCAGTCGCTACCCTACGAGGAATCTCCTCATTTTCACTCCGGAAATAATCAAAAAGAATCGTAGCACAGGCCCCATAATCCGGACGAATATCAACATACGTAACATCATCGGGCAAGGTTACATTATGGTGATCAATCACCGCAACCTCTTCACCTATCAGATCAACTACATTTTTATTCCCTTTGCAGCCGTCCACAATAATAATCTTGTCCTGCTCGGTTCTGGTATAGGCATCCTCTCTTTTAATGGGAATCGCAAGTTCCTGTATAAGCCTTTTCAATGACATGCGTTGAATCTCACCTGCGTAGATAATACTGCTTGGAATGCTCCTTTTTTCCAATAAATATCTTAGAGCATAGGCTGACGCTACCGCATCATGATCGGGGAAATTATGGGTCTGGATGTACAAGTGATTATTGGTTCTCAAAATATTTAAAAGTTTTTCAAACTGTTTCATATCTCAATGATATATTATAATACTTTATTGTGTGTTGACCAATTAATCAAAAATATATTTCATATAATCGACGCACCTCATATTCCAGCTTTATTTTGCTGTGCTTGACTTTTTTTATGTTTTACATAGAATTTAAAACTACACATCAACCACCGCTATAAGGGATGGCTTTTTTTTAAATAAATGGGGGCAGTAACAATTGAAAATAAATTTCTTTGGTGCAGTGCGCACGGTAACAGGCACACAACATCTTTTGGAAATCAATGGCAGCAAAATCCTTCTGGACTGCGGTCTTTATCAAGGGAAACGTAAACGGAGTTATGAGATAAATAGAAATCTGCCGTATAATGCGGAAGCTGTGGATATCCTGATTCTTTCACATGCCCATATCGATCACAGCGGTAATATTCCAAATCTGGTAAAAAGCGGATTTAAAGGTGATATCATCGCTACCTATGCGACCCGCGATCTCTGTACTATTTTATTAAAAGACAGTGCTAAAATCCAGGAACATGATATCCATTACCTTAATAAAAAACGAAAAGAAAATGATTTACCGCCTGTAGAGCCTATTTATACTACAGAGGATGCGGTAAACAGTCTAAAGTACTTCTTGGCTTTTGGTTATGAAAGAACACGTGAGATTTTGCCGGGAGTGCATCTTACCCTCTTTGATGCCGGTCATATATTAGGATCAGCTTTTGTGGTTCTCGATATAGAAGATCATACTGCAAAGAAACATAAGCGTTTGGTTTTTTCAGGTGATCTCGGACGCCCCAAACGGCCGATCCTAAAAGATCCTGCTGCTATTTCGCAAGCTGATATCTTACTCATTGAAAGCACCTACGGAGATCGCGTGCATGAGCGTACGGAAGAATCCGTTTCCAAACTTAAAACTATTGTCAACAACACGATCAAGCGCGGGGGAAAAGTGATTGTTCCTTCGTTTGCCGTGGGAAGAACCCAGGAACTGGTCTACAGCCTGCATCAGCTTGTGCAAAATCAGGAAATCCCCAAAACACTCCCGGTCTATGTGGACAGTCCTCTGGCAATTGATGCCACATCAATCTATCGTCTGCATCCGGAAGCCTACGATGAAGAAACTGAGAAGTTTATGCTGGAGGATCAGCATAAGGATCCCTTCGGCTTTGCCATGATGCGCTACACACGCGCTACAGAGCAGTCCAAGGAACTCAATAAGTTAAAGGGACCTGCGGTTATAATCAGTGCCAGCGGTATGGCTGAAAACGGTCGTATTCTGCATCACCTCAAACATGCTGTTGAAGATTCACGCAATACTATTCTGTTTGTAGGCTGGCAGGCACCCTATACGCTTGGAAGAAGAATCCTGGAGAAAAATCCGGTTGTTAAAATCTTTGGTGAAGAATATAAACTAAAGGCCGAAGTTGCCAAAATAAATGGATTGAGCGCTCATGCGGATAAAAACGAAATACTCTCCTGGTTATCCGGCCTTAATAAAAAACCGGAGCATACATTTGTTGTTCACGGCGAAGAACCTGTGTCGCTGGCTTTTGCCGAAACTTTAAAAAAGGAAGGCTTTACTCACGTTGAAGTTCCCACATTGGGCCAGAGTTTTACGGTTTAACTCTATTTAGACTTTTCCTTCGCTAACGTAGCCAGAAAAGCTTCCAAATTATCATCAGTGGATAGCTGAACGGTCTGAGTGGGAAAGGCAAACTCAATCTTGGCTTTATTAAAGCGCTTGAGTATTTCTAAATTCACATATTCCGCATGTTTCATGTAATCCCAGTAAGCCGGCGGATGGTACCAGTAGATAGCAAAAATATTAAGAGAGGAATCGGTAAAATCCTTAAAAAACACATACGGAGGCCAGTCCGCATGCATGCCCTCATGATCTTTGAGCACATCTTTTACAATCGTAATAGCCTGTTCCACTTTTTTGGGAGCTGTATCGTAGGTAATTCCGATATTCATAATTCTTCTGATATGCACCCTGCCCCCGATATTGTGAATGACTTTATCTGCAGCCAGCATGTTGGGAATAGTAACAACATGGCCGTCGAGTCTGCGCATTTTTGTAGAACGCAAGCCCACCTTCTCTACTACTCCGTCATGACCGTCAAAGTCGATCCGATCTCCGATCTGAAAAGGTTTGTCCAAAACGATCATTAAAAAGCCGAAAAAGTTTTTTATCGTGTCCTGAGCTGCTAAAGCTACTGCCAATCCACCCAATCCCAGTCCGGCTAAAATAGTAGTGATGCTTTGTCCGGAAATACTTTGAAAAAGCTGAATGGATGCCAAACCAATAACCACAATCCGTAAGCTTGTTTTTAAAATGGGAACAAACATATCATCCATTTTAGACTTTGATTTCTTTACTCGACTTAATACGAAATATTCGAGTACCTCGACAAAATCATAGATAAATACTACAACCGCGATATTGATAATGATATTGCTTATCCATATCGCACCTGGCACGTGTTCCTGAGTTAAAACAAAGCCCGCCACACGGATAATTCCGGCCCATACCAGAATACGGAGAGCTCTGCGCATGGCAAGTACGGTAGAGGTGAAAAAATTGTATTCACCTTTGCTGCGTTTTACGGTTATCTTTTTTGAATATTTCTTTATAAAAAATCCAAAAAACTTATTAAAAATAAATCCAAAAAGAAAAATGAAGATAACGCTTATCATTCTCCATAAGGGGTATCCTAGGTCATCCCATTTTAATACTTTCTGAACATCAGGGGGTAACCACGAGAACACAGCAGTCGCAGAGAGGGAGAGCGTATCAGGCGGGCACTCTGCGGCATCTTTGACTGCTTCACTGTTTTGCTCAGACCAGACGGCAGCAGTGAGCAAAAAAAGGAAAATTATACTTAGTATCAGGATATTCTTAGCCGGTTTCATAATAAAACCTCTTCCCCTCATAATTTTGAATCAGCCTAAAGTATATACTGATATCCAAAATAATTTCTATAGATCTCTGATATATAATATAAATTTTGAAGGATTCCACAGTATGCAGTAAAAATTAAAATATTATTTATCCTCCCTTGTTCTATTGAAAAGTGAAATATCATAAACAATGAGGGTTCTACATGTTTTATACTCATATATTTAAACCGTAATTACTCTGGTTAAATGTTGAGCATTAATATCATCTGAGTAATCCACCTCCGGAAAACCGAATCCGAAAAATCTATAGAATTCCGTTTTAAATCCCTCCACGTCTGCAAAATGGTTAAGATTTTTGCTAGTAATCTGCTGCCAGATCTGTTTCACCTCAGCCTGAACATCTTTTCGTAATTCCAAATCATCCAGGCGAATACGACCCTCAGCATCAAGCAGAGGATTATCCGATAAAATAAAATCTTTAAATAAACGCATGATCTGTTCGATGCAGCCTTCATGAATTCCTTTGTCTTTCATTACTTTATAAAGAATTGAGGCATAAAGCGGAACACCGGGAATAACAGCACTGGCCCTGGTAACTACGGCTTTGTTTACCGATGTATAAGCCCGACCACCCATAGCGCATAAGAAGTGATCCAGCTTTTGGGCGGTTTGTTCTAAGTGTTCTTTAGCTCTGCCCAGAGTTCCATGTCTGTAAAAAGCATATGTCAACTCGGAACCAATATACGAAAAGGCAATTGTATGAATACCTTCTGCCAGCAGAGATGCTTTCTCAAGGGCTTTAATCCAGAGTTCCCAATCTTCTCCTCCCATAACCTTTACTGTGTGCATTATTTGTTCATCTGTAGCAGCTTCTACGGACTGCAGAGTTACTTCTTCACTCATAAAATCCAAACTTTTTGTGGCTATGCTCCGCCCGATGGGTTTAATCGCAGAATAATAGGTCTTACCGCTTTGCGTATCATGACGCCCGGGAGCGGCAAGACTGTATATAAGTAAATCTATTTTTCCCATGGAGCGCTGAATAAGCTCTATAGCCTGCTCTTTTGTCTCAGTTAGAAAAGCATCGGCATTAATAGTAAAAGCAGGAATATTTTCTTGTCGAGCATATTTTTGAAAGGCGAGTGAATTATACCAGCCTGCCGTACCGCAGGTTTTTTCTTTCCCCGGTCTTTCATAAGCCACGCCCAATGTGGCCGCTCTGCCTGAAAATGCTGCTACTATGCGTGAAGCAAGACCGTATCCTGTCGAAGCACCGATAACAAGTACATTTTTAAACCTTTGCGGTAGCTTCCATTGCCGGGCATAATCAATCTGTTTTTGTACATTTACTTCACATCCGGAGGGATGTGAAGTAATGCAGGTATTATTTCTAATTTTAGGTACTATAATCATGTCTGCTCCCTGGGGCTAAATATAAACATAAGGACAGACAGACTTGTCTGTCTGTCCTTATAATAAGATACTACTTTAGCAATAAATGGTCAAATCTAAAAGTTAAGGAACTGAGTTAAAATTGTCGTTATATTGAGTTGTTAAAAAGAAGGGAATTCACATGACGCACAGTGTGAACCGTATCATGCTGAAACTGACGTACCATAGCGATATTTTTTATTCCGATCGGAGTGTAGCTCTCTTTAGTCGGCGTTGCGAATACCGGACCAATTGCGATATAATCAGCACCAGCCCGTTCCGCAGCTAGTGCCTGTGCTACGGAATGAGTGGAAATCCCGATTATAAAATCAGGCGGAGAGATCCTCTTGGCATATTCAAGCGGGATGTCCTGCTGACCAAGGTGCACACCGTCTGCTTCCACTGCCAGCGCACAATCAAGGTGATCATTTAAAATGAATACTGTATTATACCGTGCGGTAATCTCCCGTATGAGACAAGCCTGTTCCAATATATGCTTAATGGGAGCCTGTTTCTCCCGATATTGCACTATGCGAGCACCACCGCGGCAGGCCTGCTCAGCCAGAAAACAGTGATCGCCGCTGGTAATCACATATGCGCCTAAATCGGATAAAATTCTTGATTTATTGCCACGAAAGCTTTATACTTTTTTTTTCTTCTTTAACACTTCATCAAGTATAAGACGGTGGCTTTCAAAGGCCAGTACAGGCATAGCACCGAGATCAAAGTACGCCACCTCATCCGAATCATCACCTGCGCGCAAACTACCTTGTACACTTTTAATCAGATATCCGATCATAAGCACTGCTTTATAACGTTTACTTTCCGCAAGAAAGATATTTATTAATTCGCTTCCCTTTCCTGTTAATCCGGTCTCTTCATGCAGCTCTCTTAGGGCAGCTTGTTCGGATGATTCATCCAGTTCAACAAAACCTCCGGGCAAGCACCATTCACCCTTTTTGGGATCCACGCTTCGTTTTACCAGTAAAACCTGATTAAGCTTATTAAAAACAACACAGGCCGCGACAGGTATGGGGTTTTCATAAAGCGGTTCTGCACATGAGGAACAAAAGAGGCGATTTTTACCCTCGATGTATTTAATAACCAGGGAGCCTCCGCAATACGGACAATACTTTTTCTCATTCATCTTTACATGCGGCCTCCTTTACGGTTTCGTCTCTGTGTACATCAATTTCTGCAGCGCAGTAGAAAGACTTTCCAGATACTCTTCTTTACCCGTAAGCCTCCACAATAACAGCACACCCTCATTAATGGCAAATACCTCGGCAAACAAATCCTTTAGATTTTTTTGTCGAGGTATTTCATTGTCATTGACCGCCTTTTCGAAAAGGGGTTTTAAAATATCAAACCAGCCGTCAATGATCTTATTAAAAAGAGCTTTTAATCCCGTATCTTTCGGATCCACCTGAAAACCTATATTAGCGATAGGACAACCCATAAACTCTTGATTACTTATGGCATTCTTTTTTAAGAGCCTGCTCCACTTTTTAAAAAATTCATGTAAAGAATGCGAATTTGCTGCAATTCTGCGCAGCACCGCAGTTAATGAGCGGTAATACTCATCCAAACACGCTTTTACTAATTTGTTCTTTGAAGAAAAATACTGATAAAAACTGGCTTTAGCAACATTGGATTCGGCGATAATCTGGTTTATACCCGTATTTTTTATTCCCTGAATATAAAAAAGATGAGCAGCTGTCGTTAAAATACGCTCCTGGACCGATAGTTTATGTTCCATCTTGCAGATCATTATAACAGGCTTGAGCAGCCCGGACAATAGGCGCGGTTAAGATGAGGCAGCTGTGCGCTTTTTTCTTTTTATAAATACTACAAGCAGAGAAAGCAGGTAACTGCCTGCGTATAACAGAACAAGTATAACCAGTACCGTCCACAATCCAAAGCTTTTAGTGCCGAAAACCATAGCCAATACGGCAATAACCACAAAATGAAAAAAATAACTACTCAAAGCATGAGCTCCCGGCAGGAATACCGCGTGAGGAATATACTTCTTAAAGAAAGGTTCCAAAAAAGAGAATCCTGAAAACAAAACACATACTATACCCAAGGAAAGACAAAACGAGGGCAGCCGATAATTCCATACGATAGCAGAAAAATTACCCGGATCGGCCAAACCACCGCTCAATAGATATGGAAGCGTTGCAGCGGTACTAAATTCTCTTTTTATTAAATATCTGGAATCTCTTAAGGTTTCCAGTATATTATTATGCCAGATAAAGTAGATAAGCAAAGCCGCACCAGCTGCTCCGATAATTATAGTTATATTTCTCTTTTGTTTTTCATGGTCACTTAAATTATAGAATAAGCCGCACAACATCCCAATCAGCCCGAAGATTATGGTAGGGCTCATGGGCTCATATCCCCAATTGAAGGGAATAAAAAATATTTCGTAATACTCGCATCCAAACGTAAAAACAAGCAGACCGGCTATTAAGAGCGAGATTATAATTTTCTGATGGGGGAGCATTACGAGTAAGCCGCCGATCACACACAACCATCCGATTGTATTTAAAATGCCGGAGCAGATAAGCATGTCAGGCAGCTGCACTCCCAACTGAAGCAAGAACAAGCTGCCGGCAGCCAGAATCAGCAACAAGCCCCTTTTTACTTTATTTTTAGCTAATTGAAGTGCAGGAAGGTCCTTATGTTTGCACAGCGAGAGCGTAAGCGAAAAACCCGATAAAAATAAAAACAAGGCTGCGTCAAGCGGTACAATATCAAAAAGTACCCGCATTACTCCGTTTATCTCTGCTTCGGGAAGCAGGATGAGTACTACATGAAAGAAAAACATATAAAAGATTGCGATCTGTCTTAATAAATCGATATATTTCTTTCTCTGCATGGTTTTCCCCGCTTTTATGCTTCAATTAGGTGCTCTACAAGGTGATAAAGAGTATAACAAAAAAAGATAATTAGCGTATATCTATAAAGGAATTAAATCCGATTAAATTCAAGGTTTCCTGGATTTTTTCATTTATATTGGAGATGTTTAATTTCATTTTATGTTGATTTACATAATTCAATATTTGAAGAACGGAACCGATTCCCGTCGAGCTCATATAGGAGACTCCCTTTAAATCAATCGAAACTTTTTTAACTGTTGTTACATAAGCCTGCAATGTCTCTAA